>Ga0334722_10005600_pt1 | contig 12621 bp, 11 predicted proteins | sample C3_bottom_MG_FD_207210 | JGI IMG/M metagenome (GOLD analysis project Ga0334722, IMG submission 207210) | Sediment microbial communities from Yellowstone Lake, YNP, Wyoming, USA - C3_bottom | ecosystem: Environmental > Aquatic > Freshwater > Lake > Sediment | place: USA: Wyoming | collected...
CGTGGTACACGTGGCGCGTCGCCAGGCTCTTCTTCCCCCGCATCATCACCTTGTTGATCAGCCGGTGCACCGACACGTTTTGAAACACCGGGTCAGGCCCGAGTTCTCGAAGCGGGACGCTCCCTTTGCGCGGCATCGGTTCTCCTCCGGTTCGCCCGCCCTATTTCTTGGGGCGTTTGGCGCCGTACTTTGACCGTCCACGCATCCGGCCGGCCACGCCAGCGGCGTCCAGCGTGCCGCGGACGATGTGGTAGCGGATGCCCGGAAGGTCTTTGACACGTCCACCGCGGATCAGCACCACCGAGTGCTCCTGCAGGTTGTGGCCGATCCCGGGAATGTACGCGGTCACTTCCATCGCGTTTGTCAGCCGCACCCGCGCGATCTTACGCAGCGCCGAGTTCGGCTTCTTGGGCGTAATCGTCCTGACCTGAATGCACACACCCCGCTTCTGCGGGCTGCTCTGCAGCGCCGGCGACTTGCCCTTCCAGCGAGGGCGATGACGGCCAAGCCGCACGAGCTGACTGACGGTGGGCATAGCCCATCCTCCTGATCCGATGTCACACAACAACCCGGCGGACCCCTAGGGGCCGCGCACGAGGAGGCGATGCCCGGTCAACAACCGCCCCTACGGGCGATCCGGCCGGGTTATCGCCAGACTAATCTGCCTGTAGTTGACGTGCGCCATACCAGGCACGCCTCGATGCAGGACCCCACACTCGGCGGGGCGGGCGATGCCCTGCGGCGCAACTAGAGGGCTCAGAAGGAAAAGAGAAGCGACGACTGTCGAGCCCCGATTTTCTTGCCTAGCTTCGGGCGGCCTCACCAACGAGAACCGCCGCTGCGGCTGCACCTACGGCAATCCCGCAGGCGCGCCCCAGGGCGGTCATCGATTCTACTTCGATGAGTCCAACCCCGCGTTCTGTTGCTGCCCGTACCACCGGTTCAACAATCCGGCGGTCGGCGTCTGCCGCGATGAATACCTCGACGGCCTGTCCCCGAGCGATCGCTCGTACTGTTTGGTTCGTGCCGACCGCCCGCCCTACTGCGGCGCGCAACCGCGCGAGCGCCGCATCATCCGCCATAGGTCTCAACCGCGCCAGCCGATTTTAGCACCGGCCCTTAGGGGGTGTCAACGCGCCCTACAGCTCCGCCAGGACCTTCAAGTGCCGGTAGCGCGCCATCCCCGTACCTGCCGGGATCAGCTTGCCGATGATGACGTTTTCCTTCAGACCGATCAGCGGATCCACCTTCCCGCGCGTCGCGGCATCGGTCAGTACGCGGGCCGTTTCCTGGAACGAGGCCGCGCTCAAGAACGACTCGGTCGCCAGAGACGCCTTGGTGATGCCCAACAACACCGGTCGAGCCTTGGCCGGCTCCCCGCCCTGCGCCATCACGCGGGTGTTCTCTTCTTCAAACGCAAACTTATCGACGAGCTCCCCAGGCAGGAACTCGGTATCGCCGGCGTCCTCCGCCTTCACGCGGCGCAGCATCTGCCGGACGATGATCTCGATGTGCTTGTCGTTGATATCGACGCCCTGTGACCGGTAGACCCCCTGGATCTCCTGCACGAGATAGCCCTGCAGGTCCTGTAGGCCCTTGATGCGCAGAATGTCGTGCGGGTTGGTCGACCCCTCGGTCAGTTGATCGCCCGGCTCGACTCCATCGCCGTTCGACATCCGGATGCGAACCCCAAACGGCACGGGGTAGGCGCGCTCGTCGTTCTTGCCGGTCACGAGGATCTTGCGCACGCCCTTGGCCTCAGTCAGCGACACCGTGCCCTTGATCTCGGCGATCATCGCCTGGCCCTTGGGCTTGCGGGCCTCGAACAACTCCTCGACCCGCGGCAACCCCTGCGTGATGTCAAACCCGGCGACGCCGCCCGTGTGGAACGTCCGCATCGTCAACTGCGTGCCGGGTTCGCCGATCGACTGCGCCGCGATGATGCCCACGGCCTCGCCGATCTCGACCAGCTTGCCGGTGGCCAGGTTGCGCCCATAACACTTGGCGCACACGCCGTAGCGACTCTTACACGTGAGCACCGACCGGACGACGACGGACTCGACGCCCGCTTCGTCGATTCGATCCGCGGCTTCTTCGTCGACTTCGGAATCGGCCTCGAGCACGGGCTTGCGGCGCGGCACACCCGCGTCCTCGGCCAGGAACCGCCCGATGATACGGTCGCGGAGGGCCACGACGACGTCGTTCCCGTCTTTGACGGCCGTCATGACCAGCCCCTCGGTTGTCTTACAGTCGATCTCGCGGATGATGACGTCCTGCGCGACATCGACGAGGCGTCTCGTCAGGTACCCGGATTCCGACGTACGGATGGCGGTGTCGGCCAGACCTTTTCGCTGACCGTGCGTCGAGATGAAGTACTCGAGCACCGTCAATCCCTCGCGGAAGTTCGCCTTGATCGGCAGCTCGATGATGCGACCGCTCGGGTCGGTCATCAGCCCGCGCATCCCGGCGAGCTGCCGGATCTGCTGAATGTTACCGCGGGCGCCCGAGAGGGCCATCATGTACAGCGGGTTGAAAGGCTCGAACTGGTTCAGCATGGCCTCGGTGATGTCTTCCGTGGCCTTTGTCCACACTTCGATGGCCTTCTGATACCTTTCGCCTTCAGTGATCAGCCCGCGGCGGTACTGGTTCTCGATCGCTTCGATCTGCTTGTCGGCCTCGGCGAGGACCCGGCGCTTGTCGTCGGGGATCACGATGTCGCCGATCGCGATGCCCGAGCCGCTGCGCGTCGCGTACTTGAACCCGAGATCCTTGAGCGCGTCGAGCAGCTGCACGGTCTTGGTTGAACCCAGGCGGTTGTAGGCCTCGGACACGATTTGCGACAGGACTTTACGGTCGCACACGTCGTTGATGAACCGGAGCTCCTCCGGGACGGCTTCATTGAAGATCACCCGGCCCACGGTCGTAATGATCGGCTCGGCTTCCAGGAAGCGCACCTTGATCCGGGCGTGCAACCCGATGGCGCCGCTGTCCAGCGCCAGGACGACCTCGTTTGGAGACGAGAATGCCTTGAGCTGACCGTCGGGTCTGTCCTTGTCGCGCGGGTCCTCCTGTGTCAGGTAGTAGCACCCGAACACGATATCGCGCGTGGGGCTCGTGATCGCCTTGCCGTACGCCGGCGAGAGGATGTTGTACGCCGACAGCATGAGCAGCCGCGCCTCCGACTGCGCAGCGGCCGACAGCGGCACGTGCACCGCCATCTGGTCGCCGTCGAAGTCGGCATTGTAGGCGGTACAGACGAGGGGGTGCACCTGGATCGCCTTGCCCTCGATGAGCACCGGCTCGAACGCTTGGATGCCCAAGCGGTGGAGCGTCGGAGCGCGGTTGAGCAGCACCGGATGCTCGCGGACGACCTCTTCGAGCACGTCCCACACCTCGGGGCGCGCCCGCTCGACCATCCGCTTGGCGCTCTTGATGTTCTGCGCCAGGTTGCGATCGACGAGCTTCTTCATCACGAACGGCTTGAAAAGCTCGAGGGCCATCTCCTTGGGCAGCCCGCACTGATAGAGCTTCAGGCGCGGACCGACGACGATCACCGACCGGCCGGAGTAGTCCACGCGCTTGCCGAGCAGGTTTTGCCGGAACCGACCCTGCTTGCCCTTGAGCATGTCCGACAGGGACTTGAGCGGCCGGTTGTTGGGACCCGTGACCGGGCGGCCGCGGCGTCCGTTGTCGATCAGCGCATCGACGGCCTCCTGCAGCATCCGCTTCTCATTGCGGACGATGATCTCGGGGGCGCCCAGATCGAGCAGCCTCTTGAGCCGGTTGTTCCGGTTGATCACGCGGCGATACAGGTCATTGAGGTCGCTGGTCGCGAACCGACCGCCGTCGAGTTGCACCATCGGCCGCAGGTCGGGTGGAATCACCGGCACCGTGCCCAGGATCATCCACTCCGGCTTGTTGCCACCCTTACGGAACGCCTCGACGACGTCCAGACGCTTGAGAATCTTGATGCGCTTTTGCCCGGCCGCGGTGCGCAGCTCGGTTCGGAGCTGCCGGCCGAGCTTTTCGAGATCGATCTCCTCGAGCAGCTCTTTGATCGACTCCGCCCCCATACCCGCGCGGAAGGCGTTCCCGTACTTCTCACGCATCTCCCGGTACTCGTTCTCCTAGAGCAGCTGGCGCTTTTGCAGCGGCGTCGACCCGGGGTCGACGACGACATACGCCGCAAAGTACACGACCCGCTCGAGCGAGCGCGGCGACATGTCGAGCAGCAGACCGATCCGGCTCGGCACACCCTTCAGATACCAGATGTGACAGACCGGGGCGGCGAGCTCGATGTGACCCATCCGCTCGCGGCGCACCTTGGCCCGCGTGACCTCGACGCCGCACCGATCGCAGACGATGCCTTTGAAGCGGATGCGCTTGTACTTACCGCAGTGGCACTCCCAGTCTTTGGTCGGCCCAAAGATGCGCTCGCAGAACAACCCGTCACGTTCGGGTTTCAGGGTCCGATAGTTGATCGTCTCGGGTTTCTTGACCTCACCGTGAGACCAGGCACGGATCGTCTCCGGTGACGCGAGACCGATCTTGACCGCATCGAAGTTGTTGACATCCTGCATCGGCTAGTAGTCCTCCACCAGGGCCTCTTCGCCCTCGAGGTTGATGCCCAGCGCGCGGGCGGTCTCGGCGATATCTTCCTCAATCTCTTTGAGCTCGATCTCTTTCTTGTCCTCGCTGAGTACCTTCACATCCAGACACAACGCCTGCAGTTCCTTCAGCAGCACCTTAAACGACTCGGGGACGCCGGGTTCCTGGATATTCTCGCCCTTGACGATGGCCTCATACGTCTTCACCCGACCCACCACGTCGTCGGACTTCACCGTCAGGAGTTCCTGAAGCGTCGACGCGGCCCCATAGGCCTCGAGTGCCCAAACCTCCATCTCGCCGAAGCGCTGCCCGCCAAACTGCGCTTTCCCGCCGAGCGGCTGCTGCGTGATCAGGCTGTAGGGTCCCGTGCTCCGCGCGTGGATCTTGTCTTCGACCAGGTGCAGGAGCTTCATCATGTAGATCGACCCGACCGTGACCTCCATGTCGAACCGGTCCCCCGAGCGGCCGTCATGGAGGAACGTCTTCCCCTTCGTCGGCAGCGCGGCCACCTCGAGCAGGTCGCGGATCTCGCCTTCCTTCGGACCGTCGAAGACGGGGGCTTCGGTCCAGATGCCCAGCTTGTCCGCCGCCCACCCGAGGTGCGTCTCCAGCACTTGACCAACGTTCATGCGGGACGGCACGCCCAGCGGGTTCAGCACGAGGTCCACCGGCGTCCCGTCGGGGAGATACGGCATCTGTTCGTCGGGCAGGATGACCGAGATGACGCCCTTGTTGCCATGCCGGCCGGCCATCTTGTCGCCCACCGCGACCTTGCGCTTCTGCGCGACATAGACGCGCACCAGGCTGTTCACGCCCGGCGGCAGCTCGTCGCCCTCGTCGCGGTCGCCCTTCTCGCGCGTGAACATCTTGACGGAGACGACCTTCCCGCGCTCGCCGTGCGGCACTTTGAGCGACGTATCGCGGACCTCCCGCGCCTTCTCGCCAAAGATGGCGCGGAGCAGACGCTCTTCTGCGGTCAGCTCGGTCTCGCCCTTCGGCGTGACTTTGCCGACCAGGATATCCCCGGCGCGCACCTCGGCGCCGATCCGGATGATGCCCCGCTCGTCGAGGTCGCGAAGGGCTTCCTCGCCGACGTTGGGGATGTCGCGCGTGATATCTTCGGGGCCCAGCTTCGTGTCGCGCGCCTCGACTTCATACTCCTCGATGTGCACGGACGTGAACAGATCCTCGCGTACCAGCCGTTCGCTGACGACAATCGCGTCCTCGTAGTTGTAGCCTTCCCAGGGCATGAAGGCGACGAGCACATTCCGGCCCAGGGCGAGTTCGCCCTGATCGGTGCAGGCGCCGTCGGCCAGGATATCGCCTTCCTTGACCTCGTCCCCGCTGCGGGCAATCGGGACCTGATTCATGCACGTGCCCTGATTGCTGCGCTGGTACTTGATCAGCGTGTACTCGTCCAGGTCGCGGCCGACCTTCACGACGATCCGATCGCCGGTGACCGCCTCGACCACACCGGCCCGCCGGCAGATCACGACGGCACCGCTGTCAACCGCCGCACGGTGCTCGACGCCGGTGCCCACCCGCGGCGCCTCGTTCTGCAGCAGTGGCACCGCCTGACGTTGCATGTTCGATCCCATGAGCGCGCGGTTGGCGTCGTCATGCTCGAGGAAGGGAATCAAGGCCGTGGCCACCGACACGATCTGCTTGGGTGACACGTCCATGAAGTCGACTTCTTCAGGCTTCACCAGCTTGTTCTCATGCCCGTGCCGGACCACGACGCGGGGGCCCGTCAGCCGGCCGTCGTCGTCGATCACGGCGTTGGCCTGGGCAATGATGTGCGTATCCTCGGAGTCGGCGGTCAGATATCTGATCCGGCGGGTGACCACACCCTCTTTCACTTCTCGGTACGGTGTCTCGATAAACCCAAGATCGTTGACGCGGGCGTAGGTCGCCAGCGAGGAGATCAACCCGATGTTCGGGCCCTCAGGGGTCTCGATCGGGCACATGCGGCCGTAGTGCGAGGTGTGCACGTCGCGCACTTCGAACCCCGCGCGCTCCCTCGACAAGCCGCCGGGGCCGAGCGCGGAGAGCCGCCGCTTATGCGTCAGCTCGGCCAGCGGGTTGGTCTGGTCCATGAACTGCGAGAGCTGGCTGGAGCCAAAGAACTCCTTGATCGCCGCGACAACCGGGCGGATGTTGATCAACTGCTGGGCCGTCACCTGCCCGGGCTCCTGGATCGTCATGCGCTCGCGGATCACGCGCTCCATCCGCAGCATCCCGATGCGGAACTGGTTCTGCAGCAGCTCACCGACAGAGCGCACCCGCCGGTTGCCCAGGTGATCGATGTCGTCGACCAGCGCCTCGGCGTCGGCCGCCGCCAGCCGCATCAGATACCGGACGATCTCGACGATATCTTCCTTTGTCACGATCCGTGTGTCGGGGTCAACCCGCAGACCCAGCTTCTTGTTGAGCTTGTAGCGTCCCACCCGGCCCAGGTCGTAACGGCGGGGGTCAAAGAAGAGGGTGTTCAACAGATTTCGGGCACTCTCGACCGTGGGCGGGTCGCCGGGTCGGAGCCGGCGGTAGATCTCGATCAGGGCCTCATCGCGATTGGTCGTGCCGTCCTTGTCCAGCGTGGCGCGGAGGAACCGATCTTCGCCGAATGTCTTCAGCAGCTTCTCGTCGGTCTCGTAGCCCACAGCGCGCAGGAGCGCCGTGGCCGGGAGCTTCCGCGTGCGGTCGATCCGCGCGTAAATCACGCCGGCGGCGTCGGCTTCGAGCTCGAGCCACGCCCCGCGGTGCGGGATCACGACGGCCGTCGGCAGCGGGCGGCCCGACGCGTCCGGTGAGAACGAGTAATAGGCGCCGGGCGACCGGACGAGCTGGCTCACCACGACGCGCTCCGCGCCGTTGATGATGAACGTGCCCCGGGCCGTCATCAGGGGAAAGTCACCCATGAAGACTTCTTGTTCTTTAATCTCGCCGGTCTCTTTGATGATCAGGCGGACTTTGACCTTGAGGGCCGCGCTGTAATTGTAGTCGCGGTCCCGGCATTCTTCTTCGGTGTACTTGAGCCGCTCGAGCCGGTACCCGCCGAAGTCGAGCACCTGGGCGCCTTCGAACACGCTCCCTGGCGGGGACGGCTTGCGTCGGCCGCCGTCCACGGCGAAGTGGAGCTCAAGATTCCCGGTGAAATCCTGGATCGGCGAGATCTCATCAAAGACCTCACGAATCCCCTCGCGCAGGAACCAGTCAAATGACCGGCGTTGGACTTCAACGAGGTCGGGCATGTCCAGGATCTCGGGGATCTTGGCAAAGCTGACACGGGTGCGTCGCCCGCGGTGGACGGTGCGCGCGTCGGGTATGTTGGGGCGGCCGCGGGTCATTCGGGTTGCGTCGAGCCTCGTCTTGGTCTTCACGGTGGACGAAGTCACCTCCGCGAGAAGTTGGCGCCGCACGATGCTGTGCGGCGAACGGTGCAGCTTACTGTGGGATACCCACGACGAACGAGGTTCGGGGATCGCGTCGCGCGATCGATCTCAGAATTCTCCACTCAAACACGAAAGCAGGGCCGGTCCCTCTGGACGGTCCCCCTGCCTTGGATTCCGGTTGCCCTCTGGCACAGATTCTCAGGCTCACCCGCAGCGTTCGATGATGAAGCCCGTACGCACAAAGATACCTCCGCGGCTCTCAGCGTGTCAAGAGCCTCGGAGTTGAAGTGCCGGGCGGTCCGGCTACTTGATTGTAACGGTCGCGCCTTCGGCCTCGAGCTTCTTCTTGATGGTCTCGGCCTCTTGGCGGCTGACCTTTTCCTTGACAGGCTTCGGCGCCCCGTCCACCAGGTCCTTTGCCTCTTTCAGACCCAACCCGGTGAGCTCGCGCACGACCTTGATCACCTGGATCTTCTTCTCGCCGATGGTCTGGAGGATCGCGTCAAACTCTGTCTGTTCTTCGACGACCGGTGCTGCTGCCGCCGCCGCGCCGCCGGGCATCGCGGCGACGGCCATCGGCATGGCAGCGCTGACGCCGAACTTCTCTTCGAGCGCCTTCACCAATTCGGCCAGCTCGAGCACGGTCAGATTGCTGATACCTTCGATGATCTCGTCCTTACCCAGCTTCGTCGTCACCGTGGTCCCTCCCGTTATCTTCCTCTCAGTCCTTAATCTCTACGCCTGCGCAACGTCTCGCTGCTGGCGAATCTGTTCCAACGCATACACCAACTTGCGGGGAAGCGCCGACAGCGTACCAGCCAACCCGCTCAGCGGAGCCGCAATACCGCCGACGACCTGTGCCACGAGCTGCTCGCGCGACGGCAGATCGGCCAGCGCCTTGGTCCGGGCTTGGTTGTACGCCTGACCCGAGATCACGCTGCCTTTGATCGTCAGCTTGCGAGTCTGCCGGATAAACTCCTGGATGATCTTCGCCGCCGCCACCGGGTCGCGCCCCACGAACGCCGCGGCCGTTGGACCGGCCAGATACGCCTCCAGCCCCTGAACCCCAATCGACTTTGCCGCCAGGGCAAAGAGCGTATTCTTCACCACCCGATACTCGACGCCCGCCTCGCGCAGCTTCCCGCGCAGAGTGGTGATCTCGCCAACCGTCAGCCCACGGAAATCCGTCAGGATGACCCCGCCGGCGGCCCGCAGTTTCGCTTCGAGTTGTTCGACCTCAGCGGTCTTCTCAGGACGAGCCATCGCATGCGCCCCTTCGAACAAAATAAGACCCGCCATAGGCAGACGGGTCCTCACCCGGTCCGCTCCTCGGCAGGCGACTCGTCGAGTCCTAAACTCGTACGAGTCCTTCCGCCCTCACGGGCACCTGCGGTCTACGGCGCGTGCCGCCGGCGAATCTTGGATCCACCGTGCGGCCGATATGCGATTCACGAACTACAAACGTTGCTCACGCAACGCCTTGCATTCTAGCATCGGCCCCGAGGGGCCGTCAAATTAGACGGCTTGCGCGGCCCCTACCTTGGCGGGATCAAACCGAATCCCGGGTCCCATCGTCGAGGTCAGGGTCAGCGACTTGATGTACTGCCCTTTCGCCGACGCCGGGCGCGCCCGCGTAATCGCCTCGACGAGCGCAGTCACGTTCTCGAGCAGTTGCGCTTCGGAGAACTTCGCCTTCCCGATCGGCACGTGGATGATGGCCGCCTTGTCGAGACGGAACTCGATCTTTCCGGCCTTCAACTCTTTCACGGCCCGCGTCACGTCCATACTCACGGTGCCCGCCTTCGGGTTGGGCATCAGGCCTCGAGGCCCGAGCACCCGGCCGAGGCGGCTCACCAGGTTCATAACGTCGGGTGTCGCGACGGCCACGTCGAACTCAAGCCACCCGCCTTGAATCTTCTCGATGATGTCCTCGGCCCCAACGACGTCGGCGCCCGCCTGCTCGGCCTCCTTGGCCTTCTCGCCCTTGGCGAACACGAGCACCCGCACGGACTTGCCGGTCCCATGCGGTAGGACGACCGTACCGCGCACCTGCTGATCGGCCTGTTTGGGATCGACGCCGAGCCGTACGTGTGCTTCGACGGTCTCGTTGAACTTAGCGGTCGACGTCGCCTTGACGAGCCTGACGCCCTCTTCGGCCCCATACAACTGGCCGTGCGCAAGCTGCTTCGAGGCGGTGAGATACCGTTTGCCGTGCCGTCTCATGACCTGCCTCCTAACCGACGACTTCGATGCCCATCGAGCGGGCCGTGCCTTCGATCATCCGCATCGCCGCGTCGACCGTCGTCGCGTTCAGGTCGGGCATCTTGCGTTCGGCGATCTCGCGCACCTGCTTGCGGGTGACCGAGCCCACCTTCGTCTTGTTAGGCTCGCCCGACCCCTTCTCCAACCCCGCGGCCTGGCGGAGCAGTACCGCCGCCGGCGGGGTCTTCGTGACGAATGTGAAGGTGCGATCCGCATACACGGTGATCTCGACCGGGACAATCGTCCCGGCCAGCTTCGCGGTGCGCTCGTTGTAGGACTTGCAGAACTCCATGATATTCACGCCGTGCTGACCCAGCGCCGGCCCCACCGGAGGCGCAGGTGTGGCCTTTCCGGCGGGAATCTGCAGCTTGACGATCGCGGTCACTTTCTTCATGCCATCCCCCTAGAGCTTCTCGACCTGTCCAAAGTCCAGCTCGACCGGTGTTTCGCGTCCAAAGATCGAGACCAGGACGCGCACCTTCTCTTTTTCCATCATGATCTCATCGACCAGCCCCGTGAAATCTTGGAAGGGGCCGGACGTGATGCGCACCGGTGAGCCTTTCTGATAGGTGATCCGGTATTTCGGCGTCTCGTCGCGCAGCTGTCGCAGCAACTGACGAACTTCGCGGTCCTCGAGGGGGATCGGCTTCGCCCCCGACCCCACGAATCCGGTCACGCCGGGCGTGTTGCGGATGACGTACCACGCGTCGTTTTCAAGCTCGCCGCGCTCGTCGGTCTTGACCTCGACCAGCACGTAGCCGGGAAAGATCTTTCGGTCGATCTCCCGCCGCTTGCCGCCCTTGATCTCCTTCTCTTTCTCAGTCGGGATCAGCACCTGAAAGATCTTGTCCTTCATCCCCATGGACGCGATACGGCGCTCGAGGTTCGACTTGACCTTCGCTTCGTACCCGGAGTAGGTGTGGATCACGAACCACTTCAGCCGGGGATCTCGAGGCGCCGTTGTCTCTTCGGGCTCCTCCACCTCGGGCGCGATGGGTTCGTCTGCGAATAACCCCTTGGTGGGATCGTCCGCGGGCTTGATCGTGTCGTCGGTTCTGGCCATGCGTCCTACCCCGGCGACCTCAACAGCCACTTCTTGAACATGGCCGTATACAGCGAGTCAAACGCAAACAGGTAGCAGGCCATCAGCGTCAGCACGACCACGACGACGATCGTCGCGCTCGTGGTCTCACGGCGAGACGGCCAATCGACGCGCTTGAGCTCGCCGGAGACCTCGTGCAGGTAGGTGATCACGCGCTCGACGGGGGCCGGCCACTGCCGCGGGGCCCGCTGCGCGAGCGTCTTTGACGGCCGCTGGACCGACCGCGGTTCGACCTTCACCTCTGTACGCGCCATAGAACTGCTCCTCTAGAAATCCCGGCAGAAAAAAAAGGACCTATTTGCGCGGTCCTTCCTCGGCCCATTATAGCAGTGGACCCCTCGGTGTCAATTGCGCGGCCACAGGGCATTCACACGCGCGGCCGTCCGTCTGGCCACGCACTCCATCGCGACGGCGACGAGCGCCGGCACGCTGCAATTCACTTCGCCTTCGAAGAACTTGAGGTGGGTCTTGACGTCGAGGATCCGGATGTCGACGGTGACGCGGCCCTCGATCGCCGCAAAATCGTCACCCCCCATGCCGCTGGCGGGCTCCTGCATCACCTCCAGGACACGTCCGGTCAGCACCGCGTCCGCGCCGACCGCGATCCCCACCGCGATGGTCTTCGACGGGCTGATCAAGTCGGTGGGCGCCAGTCCCTGCCGCTGCAGTTCGGCCGCCACCCGTCCGGCGTCCACGATCTGCAGCCGCCCTCCCTTGAGGAGGTCGCCCAGCCGCGCGGCGCCGAAACCGGCGATTCGCCGGTTGAGGGGATTGTCATCGAAAAACGGCGCGATCGCCAGGACGCGGACCCCGGACACGTCGCGGGGTTGCGCCGCAACCGGCGCTCCGGCGGCGACCGCGAACGCGATCGCGAACGCGATCGCCGCGATCATCAAGCGGCGGAGACCACGCGAAACAGCGACTCGGTTGCGCATGATCGGGCTCCTCGCCTTCACGGCTTGAATACCGCCAACCCAATAATGATCAACGCCAACACGCCGCCGATCATCCCCAGACGGCCGGCCCGGCGGGCGAGACCCGGGACTTGGGCCCCGGCCTTCTTTCCCGACGCGTGGAGCGCGGCGACCAACGCCTTGGCGGTGGGCCGTTGGACGGCAAGCATCAGCACCACGCCGACCGTGACGAGGCCTACCTTGACCATCAGCCACATCGGAGGCTTCGTTGCCAGGTCGGCGGCCACGGCCAGCAGCACGCCCGACACAACGGCCACGATCATCGCGGGCACGATTACCCAGT
>Ga0334722_10005601_pt1 | contig 12620 bp, 12 predicted proteins | sample C3_bottom_MG_FD_207210 | JGI IMG/M metagenome (GOLD analysis project Ga0334722, IMG submission 207210) | Sediment microbial communities from Yellowstone Lake, YNP, Wyoming, USA - C3_bottom | ecosystem: Environmental > Aquatic > Freshwater > Lake > Sediment | place: USA: Wyoming | collected...
AAGCGCCTTGATGACCAGGATGAAAAGCTCAAGAAGCTGGACAAACTTGACGCTCTCGATTCTATCACCAATGAGTTTGCGGATATTAAAAAGAAGCTAGGTGAGATCGAGGCTGGTGGCCAGCAGCAGACTCAGGATGATCAACAACAACAAGACCAGCAGCAGCAACAGCAGCAACCACAGAACCAAATGACCAGCTTTCTTGTGGACGAAAACCGAGCCTTCGCAGAGCGTGCCATGCCGCTGGCCGCGATGCACTTGCAGACAGCAGCAAAGGTGGCAAAGATGTCTGCTCGTAGCAAGATTCAACTGTCACAGAAAGAGGGTGATCCATACTACGGTCAGCGAATGGCTCGCTTCTTTGACAGACATGAGACGGAGATTGACAAGTTTGCTTCTCGAGTTCCATTAGCGCAGCAAGCTCACGATGAAACCTGGGTGAATCTATTCAAGCTGGTGCAGGCGGATCACATTGACGAACTCTCCGATAAATCCGCTCTCTTCGTGGAGGGTGGTGCTGGCGGTACTGTTCTAGCGTCGGTTGATAATGACAAGAAGCAGGAGACCCTAAACGACGCTGAAAAGCGTGTCGCACAACGAATGGGAATCTCTGAGGCCGACTACCTGACCTCTCGGAAAGGATTGGTATACACATCATGAACGAGAAGCAGCCTGTTACTACATCCGCAAGCATCCCGAAAGCCCCGACCGTTATTCATGATGCGTCGTTGCCAGTCGAGGCCGATTCCATCATTGCTCGTCCTTTGATGGAGCCCGACTTTGTTAACATGAAGTCTAAGAACCCCAACATCTCACTTCGTTGGGTTAACTGCAAATCCGGTGACGGTCTTCGATACAATCACATGCAGGCCGTTGGTTTTGTCAACGCGACTTCTTCAGATGTTGCCGCTCCCGCGAGTATGCTCAAAGAAGGCAAGATCGTATTCGGTGATCTTATTCTGATGAAAATTGACAGGGCTAAATATCAAGGCGCTCTAAAGTACAATGAGCAACAAGCACTTGCGAGGATGCGGAAAACCACACAGGTTCAACATGCCCGCAAAACCGTATCCGAAGTCCCTACGTCTCCGGAACTCATTAGGAAGATTCAGATGTTTGAACCCAGCCTAGAGGAAACGCAAAAACTAATTGGTGAAGAAGGAGGGCAGAGTGGGTAGTTACACAGCAAAATCAATCGAAATCCACGCTGTCCGTACTATTAGTGGAAACCAGCCAGCTATGCGGCGGCTTCTTGAGGGAGCTACCCAGACGTTCAAGGCAGGAACGCCCGTTACCTATGATCCAACAGCAACAACTGGTGGACTCAAGGTGTGGGGTGGTTCTGACGTGACCGATAATATTCTGGGATTCTCTGCTGAAGCCGCTTCAAATCTGACGACGTTGGGTGTTGCCAAGACTCTGACTTTTGGCTCTGTGCCAAATCAGAGTTCTGCGGTCAATATCCCTCGTGGTGCTCCACTAAACGATGGTGCATGTGGCGTCGAACTAGCGTCGCTTGACACCGTTTTTTACGGACAACTTGGCAAACCAACCGCTACCGCAGCTTCCGACGAATATACAAATGCTGTCACCACCGTCGGCAAGACCTACGGTCTCACACTCGATACTGATGGTCATTGGATGGTTGATATTGATAAAACCAATGCTGTCAGGATCGTCAAAGTTAACCCGAACGACCCACGAGGAGTTGAGTTCGTGGTTCTGGACGCAGTTCGTCAAATTCTGGCCTAAGGAGCCTAAGGAGATAATTCTATGATGGTAAGAGGGCAACTTGCACAACTCCTGGCTCCTGGGATCCACAAACTCTTCGTTCATTGGCTCGACACTCTTCAGCGGTCTGAAGAGGGTAGCCACTGGATCAACGAGGAGACTTCGAGCCAAGCCTACGAAGATGAAGTTGAATTTTCGGGGTTCGGGCCGATGGTTCCCAAGCCAGAAGGTGAATCTGTAACGTATGTTGACGCTGTTCAGGGCGGCTCCATCCGTTACATCCACTCAACAACCGCTTTGGGTTGCCGTACTTCGTTCGAGCTTTACGAAGACGACCAGTATAACCTTATCAAACAGGTTCCCAAAGCACTAGCGCGCTCGGCGTTCTTCAGCCGTGAACAAGCCAAAGCAAACGTTCTCAATCTTGGCTTTACCACAGTTAAGACCACTGACGGCGTTAGCCTGTTCAACAACGCTCATCCATTGCTTGGTGGTACTCAAGCCACAAACATTGGCCCAGGCTTGTCCGGCGTTATCACGACTGCTGGCACATTCCCGAACCGTCCTGCAACCGACGTTGATTTGAGTTTCACTGCGATTCAGAATGCTATTGACCAGTTTGAGCGGCTTATTGACAGTCAGGGCCTACCTATCGTGCTAAAGCCAGGGCTGTTGATGATCCCGCCTGAACTCAAATGGATCGCTCGTGAGATTCTTGGCTCTCCACACAAACCCTACACAGCCGACAATGAAATCAACGCGCTCATCAAGGAAGACCTGCATTACTTTGTGGGTCACTACTTCACGAGCCATTCAGCGTGGTTCTTGCTCTGCGACAAGAGCCAGCACACGTTGAATCATTTCGTGAGACGTCCTTTGGATGAGGACTATGCCGACGATTTCGATACTCGTTCTATCAAACAAATCGTCTTCGAGCGGTATAGTGATGGTGCTACCAGTTGGATGGGTACATGGGGTAGTAACGGCCCCTAATTGGTATTGCTATTCAAAGAGTGAACAACAATGCCAAACCAAAGCCACTCTGCTCTTGCCGGTGATCCCTGGGCACGCTGTGATAGGTGTGGTTGGGATTACCGGCTGAGCCAGATGGTGATGCAGAATGGGTTGCTTCTTTGCTTCGCTAAGTGCTATGATAATCCTGATATTCTGAACCGTGACCAGGAAATTCAGGAAGCACTTCAGGGCGATAGCACAGAAGGTCAATCCATGATCGGTCTAAAAAGGAGTGAAGATGTCCCAGAAGAACAGCAGTTCTAGCTGCGTGCATTTGGCATCTCACAGCCAAACGGGAGATTGGGGCAAAACCGGCATGTCGCGGCCGGGCCTCTATGGGTTCCCGTCCCGTTGCAGCCCCAGGCATAATCGGGTGGGGGTAGCCCCCAAGCGCAGCTAATTCAAAATTGGGTAAGGGCGGGTGCCCTCAAGTCCTGCCAGCAGTCTAGGCTAGCTAGATTGTTCCAAGGAGAATCAAATGCCTTTCACGAACTTTCCATACGGTGTTACAAGTTTTGGTGTCCCTGTTCTTCCCCTCGGAATCTCATTACCAATCGGTAATGGCAAAGCCTGGTTCGTTGATGCTGACCACGGCAACGACGGTAACTATGGCGGCGATCCTACCAAAGCCTTTGCGACTATTACAAAGGCACATGCTGTCGCAGCAGTTGGTGACACAATCTTTGTCTATCCTGGCAGTTATGACGAAGCTATTGTAATCACCAAGAACTACATTAACCTTGCCGGGGCTGTTGCAGGCCGTTATGGCTGGCCAGATATTGTGCCTAGCACCGGCATAGCTCTCAAGGTAACCGGCCAAGGATTCACGGCACGGAATTGCCGTTTTGCAAGCACTGACAATGACATCGTGAAGCAGCAAGGTAATGGCTTTATCTACGAAAGCTGTGTCTTTGACGGTGATGGCAACGGCGCTACAACTGCGTTGGTACGTCTTGCTGGTGACGATTCTGACGATGCTAAGACGGCATCGGAGGGGGTGATCCGAGCATCTCTGTTCCGTGGCTCTGGCGGTCTCGGTCTGATCTTTGACTCGGCTGCTCCGCCGTTTAACGGTGTTGGTGTCTCTGATAATCTTATTGAGAGCAACATCTTTGTCGGCAATACCGGCATTGACATCGCTACCAAAGATACTGGTGGTGGTCTCTATTCTGTTCAGAGGACGATTATCAGAAGGAATGTCTTTGAGGACAAGAATAAGACCTGCTACATCGACCTAACCACAGCAAACGGTGGTACTGCTAATCTCCAGACTGGCTCTATCGTTGACAATGACTTTGCAACCGATTCTCTCACGACTACTAACGTAGCGATGGTTGGGACTGGCTTTACCTTCCTTAACAATCGTGATACAGTAGGGGTGCAGGACGGTTCTGGCATCGACTAATTTCTAATTCGGAGGTTGGTCGTGTCAGAGCTTGAAATTTGGCGTGGTTTAGTTGTTCTGCTTCTGAGTCTCACTGTTGGTTTGGTGGGTCTTGTCTATAAAGATATTACCCACCGAATCGGCAAGATAGAGACCAAGGTTACAGGGCTTGTCTGGGTGATGTTTGAACTGATTATCGAACTTCACCCAGAACATGCCTCAATGATTGTTGAGAGAATCTCCAAATACGGAATTGTGCTGAAATGAAGTTTTTGTTCTTTAGTGAAGCCGGTGATGGTATGGGTCTTGCCCTTCGTATTCTTGAGGAGGGCAACGAAGTTGCTATGTGGCTCCGTGCTACTGATGAAGCTGACGGCATCGGCAATGGTCTCGTCCCCCGTCTCACCGACTGGAAGACGGAATTAGATGAAGAAACCATCTGTGTCTTTGACTGTACTGGCATGGGCCACTTTGCTACTCTTCTGCGCCGGTCTGGCTATTCTGTACTTGGCAGCAGTTATCTTACAGACCGTCTTGAGATGGATCGTGCCTTTGCCAAAGATACCATGAAATCGTGTGGTGTCAAGACGCCAAAATCAAAATCCTTTAATGATTGGGACAAAGCCAAAGAATTTGTCTCTGAGCACGAGAATAAGATGGTTTTCAAACCAGATGGCGATTTGAGTGGCGTTGTCCCGTCCTATGTCTCTTCTGGGCAGGACGATCTTCTGGAGACGATGGAGCATTACCGAAGTCAGTTCGTCGGCAAACCAGAGTTTGAGCTACAGGAGTTTACCGAGGGTGTTGCTCTTTCGACTGAAGGCTGGTTCGATGGCTCTAAGTTTCTCCGCCCATTTGACCATACTATTGAGCGGAAAGAGCTTATGAACGGCGATCTTGGCCCTTCTGGGGGATGCACCGGCAATCTTGTCTGGCTTCGTGACGACGATTGTCCCCTGCTAATGCCCTTGGAGAAACTGCTCGCAGAGCATGGCTATGTTGGCGCTATTGATATAAACACAATCATAACACCAGAAGGCGAAGCCTATGGACTGGAGTACACTCCAAGGTTTGGTTACGACGCTACACCCACACTATTCTGGGAACTCCTTGACGGTGAGCTTGGAAGATTCTTCTCTGACATCGCTAGAGGCCAGGCTGAAGGTGACATGCCAATGCGGGACAGTTATGCTGCTGGAGTTCGCGTCACTATCCCTCCGTGGCCTACCGAAAAGCATAATGCTCCCGCGGGGTTGCCTATCGAGGGGGTCAAATCCTTTGATAATTTCTATCCCTACAATGTCATGTTGAATTCAGCGAGGGATTTAGTTACCGCAGGTGCATGGGGTATTTTGGGGGTTGCTACTGGTTCTGCCGACTCTATCGAAGGAGCTTTTGAGGCGGCCTACAAAGTAGCGAAAAAGGTCAAAGTCCCCGGTATTCAGTACCGAACAGACCTTGCTGAGGTCTGCAAAAGCGATCACCGGAAGATAGCAAGGCTAGAGGTAACGGTCTAATATGGCATACACTCATCCATGGGATGCGACAGCGCCACCAGATACTCAGCTTGCGAAGTTGGGTGCTCAGGACTTCCGTGATTTGAAGGTTGACATTCCACAGCGGCTTTTCTTATCAGGGCCGATTGGCAGTCGTCCCACGCCAGAAGCAGTCTTTGTTGGCATGACATATCTCGCCACTGATACTAACAAGCTGTATACGTGGAGTGGCACAGCCTGGGTCGATATAACCGCTGTTATACAGGGGATGATTCCAACTCCGCCTAGTCCTTCATCGACGGCTGATGCTGTACGAGTTTATAAGGATGCTAACCAATCAATTCCTAGCGCGGCTTGGACAGCAATTATATTTAACTCTGAACGGTATGATAATAACAATTTGTTTACCGTTGGTGCTCCAACAAAGCTGATTTGTAGAACGGCTGGTAAACATCTTATAACAGGTCATGTGACATGGCCCGCTAATGCGACTGGTCAGCGTGAGGTTGGCATTCGCCTTAACGGAACGGGTTCGTCGCCTCTCGGCCAGATTGCCCAAACACTTTTTCCTACGGCTAGCGGTACTTACGCGACCGGTATTACGGCGTCAACAATCTATAATCTTGCTGTTCTAGATTATGTGGAACTTATTGTCTTCCAAGGCAGTGGTTCTCCATTAGACGTTTACTCTTCTACTGGAGCAGGCGCCGGCAATTTCTCACCTGAGTTTATGATGCAACGACTTGGTACATAGTGATGCCAACCTTAGCAGAGAGAATCACTAATCAGATTGCCAACGAAGCCCTAGAATTTCGTTTTACGGGGCCATTTGGTGGCATACAATCAGAGCTACCGCTCTCAGCTATTGAGCAGCTTGGCTTTGCCGAGGCTCAGAACTTTATCTTTCGCAAAGCCTTGGCCGAAGTTAGACCAGGCTACACAGCGTTGCCAAATGTGAATGATTTAATAACAGAGCCGATAAATGGCATTGCAGATTTCTTCACACATCTCGGTGACCGTGTTCAGGTTGTTATAACGCCGACACAGCTTTTGCGGTGGGATCCGATTACATTAGTGTGGCTGCCAATCGTAGGTACTTTGACTGGTGGTGACAACCAACTGTTCACCTGGGCGGTGGTGAACCATAAACTCTTGTTTTGTCAGGGCATTGATTCAGTTCAGGAGTGGGACGGCATTAGCGGTGCTTTTGCTAATTCCTTCGCCGCAAATACTCCTCCAAACGATGTTGTGCCTGCTCGGTATCTGATAGAGCTTAGGACGCATCTTCTAATGGCTGATGTGACTCTTGGTGGTGTTCGTTATACCCAGCGGACTATGTGGAGCCGTTCTGGTGAGCCTGGCAATCTTGACGCTTTTAGTGCAGGTATTCATGATGAGCTTGGCGATCTTGGCCCTATCACCGGTCTCGCTAAACTCTATCAGCAGGGCTATCAGTTTCATCAACGTGGCATCGTCCGGGTTACACCAACAAGCATAGCCCTACGAGCTTTCGATTTCCAGCCAATCTCGTCCAATAAGATCGGTAATATCTGCCCCTACTCACTGGCTACTGCTGGTGAATATGCCGCTTTCTATATCGGCAAAGATAATGTCTATTTGTTTAATGGCATCGAATCAGTACCGATTGGGGCAAGGCCAATGGAAGGTAATAAGATGTTTGGGGCCAGAAAGCGAATCTTTGCTGAATTGAAGTCAGCGGATTTAAATCTTGTCAGTGGCTTTGTAACGACTAGCGTAGCTGGCAATGATTTCAATGCCTATCATCTTGTGATTCCAGGCGGTAGCCATTGGATTTACAACATTGACGAAGGTAATTGGTGCCGTCAGACCTACGACAAAACTCCTCGTGTTATTGGTGACTTCTATTCACCAGGCGCGCCGCGCTGGCTTGATCTAATCGGTCCCTGGTCAGATCAGGCATCAAGTTGGCTTGATCTAGCTAGTGACAGTCCTCTCAGCAACATGCTAATCGGCTTCACCGACGGTACTCCCGGAATGGTTGACTTCTCGAATTACTCAGGCACCGCCTGGGAGCTTCGCTCTGGACAGCTTATTATGACTGACCAACGTCATAATAAGACGATTACTCGTGTTCGGGTAGTTTTTGAGAATCGCGGCGCTATTTCGTTTGGCATGACTTTGAGGAATCAACTCTGCCAGACTGATTTCCGCTGTGTTGACTATGATGGATTAGAGTGTGGCCCACTCGTAACTCGCATTATAGATTTTAAGATCAATGGTATGTATCTTGAGTGGAAAATAGCGCCTCATATGTTAGGCTCTAGCATACCTCTTGGTTTAGTTGAGGTTACTCCATACTTTGATGTTTCAGGAGAATTTAAGAACCCAAGTTCTGTTGGGGTTTCAGGCGGAGGTGGAGGTGGTGGCGTAGGCGGTGGTGGAGGCTCGGTAGGGTTTCACAACCTTCTTAGCAGCGCCCATCCAGACACCCAACCATATACTCCACCCGTTTCTGGTGATCTAATCACCGGACAATTATCGAGATGGTCAAGACTGCCTCTTGGTACTATAGATCAGGTTCTTAAATCGGATGGCTCAAATGCTGTGTGGGGAGCTCCAATGCCAGATGAGGTCTTTATTGCTGGTTCTGGCAGGCAGACCCATCATGTACGCTCAACTGCGGCTAATCCAGAGATTACCATCGCCGTTGGCGATTCAATCCATGATCTGTTTGAGGCAAATGATGTCGGTAAGATTATTCGAGTGATTCTTCGTAATCCATCGACACTTGAGGATTTTGAATCAACTATTATTTCTGTAACGTCCCCAACGCAGGCGGTTATCGCTGATGCTCCAACGATAACGTCAACTACTGGCGAAGCCTACTGGTTCGATCCTAGCCAGAATGATACGGCTACGTTGCAGGCGGCAATAAATACAAGAAAGGGAACTCTTCGTCTCGGCAAAGGTGTTTATGTCATAACAGGTCAGCTTACCAACGTTCGTAATACCACAAAGGTTCTTGGAGCGGGTTCATGGCGTACTTCCATCGTGATGCGTAAGACAATCGAGGCACCGTCTCTCTACTTTACTGATGTGATGGGCCTGAACCTTGAGGGGTTCTCTGTTATTGGTCCAGGACTTGATTCTGTTAATGGTGGGACGATTGAGATTAGACATGCTGACTTTGATAATGTTCAGCGGCTTTATGTCCGTGATGTTTACGTTAGGCATCTTTCCTATACCGGATTTGTAATTAAAACTCCGATTCTGACCACTTTTATAGATTCTAAAGTGGAGTTCTCTGCTGGTCATGGTTTTCACGTCATTGGGGGCACAACGACTGACTTTATAAACTGCTATGCTACTACGGTTATAGGAGCCGGTTTCTATATTGAGGAAGATGCTTTCATGGTGGGAATCCAAGGAGGTGCAACAGAGACTTCTGGTGCAAGTGTAATCGTTAAGGGCTCACACCAGATTACTATCGACCATCACGACTCGGAGGATGAGCTTGACCGTGTACCAGTTAATGCGGTGTTCACTCCGACACTATCTGTGGATCCAGGAGGTACGCTTGTAGCCGGCAATTATTTTGTAAAATTCTGTTGGATGCATGGCGTTGCCTACGGCAAAGAGAGTCCAGAAAGTCTTGTGGCGACAACTTCTTTAGGCAATCAGACAATTACTGCTACTTTGGGGACGGTTCCTGCTGGGGTGCATCGCGCTCGTGTTTACATGACCCCTGTGAATGGAGGCTCTGGCAGCGAAGGTTTCTTGGAGGATTTTACAGTTGTTCCAGGAACAACTGCAATTTATACCCGCTCTACTGGCTTTATATCTGTCGGTGAGGGGCCGCCAGATTTCTGGTATAATGGACATGGCTATGTTGTTGCAGATTCTCAACGCGTGTCTATAAATAATCCACATTCGCGCTCTGTACCAATCTTAGCCAGCCGACACTTTTTGGTTACTGATAATTCAAGCGAGGTGTGTATTACCCGTCCTAGTATTGTGCAGGGCGGTGTAACGCCCGACTATGATATAGAGCTAACAGCTGGTACTGCTGATAATGAGGTTGTAACAAGCATTGCTCATGCTCGCGTGCTGGATAATAGCACAAATACACTGAAAAGAAACGGCGCTACAACTTGGTGATGGTCTATGTTGCCGCAACGGTCTAATCAGCAGTCTCAGGAGCAGCATCAGCGGCTGCGTTCCGCAAGGATGGCGCAGCTTGATCTTGACCCAACAGGCTATGCACCGTTGAGGCAAACTCTGAACTTCTCCGACAATGAGACACCAACTGGTGTCATAAATGGTGTGAATAACACTTTTACGTTGGAGAATGTCCCAAATCCTTTGGAGAGCTTATTGCTATTTTCTGATAAAGTTATTCAGTTCTCCATAACCAATTTCACGATAGTCAATAACATGATTGTTTTGACGGTGCCGCCAGCGACAAGTTTGAGGGCTTGGTATCGTTATTAGGAGCTTAAAATGGCAAACAGTATCACAGGTCGTCAGTGGAAGATTGATACGCCTTCGGCAACTGCAATCCTAACCAGCGCTGTTAAGGTTAAGGAGATTGAGTTTACACAGTATGCCGCTGATGCCGATGAATTTAGTGTTACCGACCGGAACGGCCGAATTGTGTGGGAAGGTAATGGCAGGAGTGATCTGTCACCGTTTCGCAGCGGTAGCGTTGGGTGGGTTGATGGTATTATAGTGCCGACTCTAACTGCTGGGGCCGAGCTTTTAATCTATCTATGCTGAACAATGAACATCGGCCCAAGTTGGTTTACAATCTCGTTCGCACCACGCCATCAGGTATTTCCATCATTGATGTCTCAATAGATGGGGAGGGGGCGCTGGTAAGCGTCTTACAACAATGAAAAAGCTCTTTTTAATAATCCTGCTTAGCTCTAGCCTTGCGAATGCGGTTGATTATGCCGCCCGCAGAAGCATTACCACGGCTGTTCCAGCCACTAGCGTTGCTGTTAATCTCATCCTTAGCGGAGCTAACTACCATCAGCTTATCTGGACCGTTTCTGGTACAGTGACGACTTGCCAGGTGAGACTGGATAGCTCTGCTGATGGTACAACATGGAGTGCTGGCGATGTCATTGCGGCACAGACTTGCACCTCGAACGGCTCTGCCACTGTTGCAACTGGTGTAAAGAACTATGTTCGGATCAATGTGACGGTCAAGACTGGTTCTGGGACCGTAACTCCGGTCTATTATGCTTATGTTAATAGCCCTATTGGAATTTCAGCTATTCCTATTCCAATAGCAGAAGGTGGGACAGGAAGCACGACTGGTTTTAGGCTTGACCAAGTGCTCGACCCTGCGGCGGATAAGACGTTTGCGATGGACGTAAACAAAGTTGGATTCGATTTCCCAACTAACCAAGTATTTGGGACATCATTCTTTTTGAATCCTGGCGCGGCTATGGAAAGCGGCTTTCCGGCTGGCTTTAATACTTTTGGCTATGGCGAAGTTCTTGGAATAAGAACCATTGGTGAATATGGAAGCGTCTTTGCCTCTCAAGGTAGTGCTGCAAGCAGTTTTAACACAACAACGTTATACCTTGAAGCAGCCACCAGTGGAACATTTGGTTCTGCTTCTGGGTTGAATATCTTTACGGCGGATAAAGGGGCAAACCAAATTCTTGCGCACGAAGGAATCAATATAGGATTGAAGCACACATCAACGGGTGAAATGATTGAGGCTAATGGCATCTTTATTCAAAATCTCAGCACAAGTGGGGCTGGGATAACGGGCCGAGCGACAGGGATTCAGGTCGCCACACCAGGAAACGCAAAAATAGCAACCAATTATGGGATTCTTTTGGCAGACCAAACAGGTCCGAACATTGTAAAGGGCTATGGCTTATCGACTGGACTGGGACAGAACTCTTTTGGCGACCGCCTCACGGTAAAATCCAATACCGCTGCCGTCCAGCCTGTCACCTTCACCGGCACGGGACTGAACGATGCCACTTCGGGTGGAACTTTCACCGGCACCAGCGACCTTGCCTACTGCGTCCAGATAGACGCCAGCGTGCCCTCGCCTGACACCTTCGAGTGGGGCACAGGCGGGTCATGCTCGAATGGAGCGACGGGTGTCGCCATTACCGGCGCGGCGCAGAACCTCTCGAACGGCGTGCAAATCACCTCCGCCGCCATCGACGGCCACACCATCGGAGATAACTGGACCTTCACCGCCTACGCGCCGATTCCTCTGACGCTCCAAGACCATTCGGGGAACATCACGTTCCGCGTAAAGGAGTTAGGCGACAGTCACGGCAGGCGCTATTTTGCTGATTCGGGCACCGCGCTTGTCGCGGGCGACTTCGTTCCCTCCGCTGGCTGGGGAGCTACGGGCAGCGTGGCAGTAACCAGTAGCTCTACCGACCAATCGTTTCATATCACCATAACGGGAGCGGGCGGAGGCTATGGACTTAATCCGACTGTGGCTTTCACCTTCAAGAATGGCACGTGGACGACCGTGCCGATCTACGTCTGCTCGATGGAGACGGGCGGCACGGGGGCGTTGAGCTTCTTTACCCCGGACAACACTTCAGCAACCGTGTTGACGTTGACTTACGCAGGAACACCGGGGGCCGCGACCTACAAGGTCGCCTGCAATGCGTGGGGGCTATAGTGAAGCGAACGATGAACGATGAACGCGGAATGATGAACAGGGGACTCCAACCCCGGAGCCTGAGATTCATCATTCATCATTCATCATTCATCGTTTTCTTTCTGCTCGCCACTGCCTTGCGCGCGCAAGTTCCTATCATCAATGCTAGTGGGGACTGCACACCAGGCCAGGTTCCTGTCAAGGCTGATGGTGGATGGACGTGCCAGACGCCGGCCGGCGGCGGCGTACCAACTGGCGCGATCCTGCTGATAGTTTCCGGCGCCTGCCCAACGGGATTCGATGAAGCCGCCGAACTGGACGGGGTAACGCTGATTGGAACGCTTACCGCGCACGGCGACGTGGGCAC
>Ga0334722_10005602_pt1 | contig 12620 bp, 14 predicted proteins | sample C3_bottom_MG_FD_207210 | JGI IMG/M metagenome (GOLD analysis project Ga0334722, IMG submission 207210) | Sediment microbial communities from Yellowstone Lake, YNP, Wyoming, USA - C3_bottom | ecosystem: Environmental > Aquatic > Freshwater > Lake > Sediment | place: USA: Wyoming | collected...
TACAACATCTAAAAGTCGACCTGATGTGGCGACTAAAATATCGCACCCTTGCTGAATATCATAGAGCTGATCGCCGATACTTTCACCGCCGATGACACTGACTACTTTTGGTTTTTTAGGTAAAAATGCACTAAAAATGGAGAAAGCTTCTGCTACTTGAAGGGTAAGTTCCCGTGTTGGTGTGAGGACGAGTGCTTTGATTTTAGGTTTTCCCTCACGTGTAGTGGCAGACCAAAGTTCCAGTATGGGCAGTACAAAGCTGGCACTTTTCCCACTTCCCGTTTGTGCTTTTGCCATGATATCCTGACGCGAGAGGACGAGAGGAATGACTTTTTCTTGGATAGGGGTTGGTTGTGTAAAGCCACTTTGCGCCAGTGAACGCAGTATTTGTGGTGATAACTGCAGATGTGAAAATGACATAGTTGGAATCCTAGTATTGTTTGATCGTATTTTAATCTCTTAATCCTTGATATGCGTCAATGCAAGAGGAGCTTAAAAAAGATATACTCCAATTTTAGGAGTTTATTAATGACAACACCCGATTTTTTTAATGATGTTTTACCCATTACCATGCGTGATCCTCTCTCCCATATTTTGGGAGCAGCAAAGGATGGAATAATTATCTACACGTATACGGATGTAGTAAAATTTGCAGGGCATTCGTGTCCAACGGTTGCTGGTGCTTATCTGATGATTCAAGATGGGCTTAAAGCGCTTTATGGTGATGAAATTCCTGTACGTGGAGAAATCAAAGTTTTTATGAGCGGTACATTAGGTGAGGGAGTTGTGGGGGTGATTGCTAATGTTGCCTCGATGATAACTGGAGCTACGGATGTGAGCGGTTTTCACGGATTAAATGGAAAATTTGACCGACGTAACTTGCTTTTTTATGGAGCGAATATCGGAGGTGAGATGGCATTGGAGCGTGTTGATACCGGTACACGTGTGATAGTAAATTATGACCCATCGTCAATTTTACCTGATTTGCGCATGAAAGAGTTAATGATGAAAGTAATGAGCGGTAATGCAAATGAGATAGAGCGTATGCAATTTGGCGAAGTATGGCAAGATCGGGTTCAACGTATTATATTAGAGGGTCAAAAAGGTTCTTTAGTGGTTAAAACAACACGTGTAGAAAATATCTAGGAGAAAATATGAAAATTTTAGGGACGATTCTTGCATTAAGCGGGTTATTATTGGCAGCAGATGGATACAAAGTGTATCAAAAACAGTGCATGCGCTGTCATGTGGAAATGATGGAAAAAAGTGAAGTTTTAAAAGTATTTCAAACACTAAAAGCACCGCCGATGGTCGAAGTATCGAACCGACTTAAAGAAAATATACTGCTTAAAGAAGAAGATGAGGCAGTGAAGCGCCATGTCGTGATTGCTTTTATCAAAGATTATATTGAAAATCCCAGCATCGATTACAGCATGTGTAATTTAGGCGCGCTTGATCGATTTGGCGTTATGCCCTCGCTCAAAGGAAAATTAACAGAGGATGAACGCCAAGCCGTAGCCCAATGGGTTTACGATCGTTATCGCGGGGTTGGATTTAAATAAATTATGAGATCGTCTCTTTATGGGTCAGTGAATAGATAAATTTGAAGACTTCAGCGACAGCGATATAAAGGTTTTCAGGAATTTCGTGATCGATTTCAACTTTGCTTAGCATCTCCACGAGGTCTTCGTCTTGACGAATGGGAAGATTATGAAGTTGAGCGATTTTTAGTATACTCTCAGCACTCTCACCCTTGCCTTTGGCAATCACTTTTGGGGCATTTTCTTTGTTTTGGTCATATCGAAGTGCTACCGCCTTTTTCATACTTTCACCTCAAATCCTGAATGAGTATCTGTATCTTCAGAGGTATAGGCACTTGTTGTCGTGGAGGGTAGCTCGCTATCATCTACAATATGTATTCTGCGTGGAATAAGTCCAGAATCTATTAATAGTGAGCGTAGAGTACTCAAATGGCGCTCAAGCAACGTTTTAAGCTCGGGCTTTTCAGTGCGTACGTGTATATCAAGTTGCTTTTCTTGTGAAAGCCCCATAAAAAGGTCAATTTTACCGTATTCTTTGAGGGTTAGATTGATTTCGCAATACGAAGTATCTCCTTTCTTCTTTTTGAATCCAAGCGACCCTTTTTCCAGTCCATCCCATGCAAATGGAAAGTACAGAGAAGTGGAGCTATTAATGTGAGAAAGAAGTTGATGATATTCAATGTTGCTGATAAGATCATCGATTTTGAGCTGAAGTTTTTCATTTTCAGAGGATGGGCTGGAATCCAACTCTTCTTTTAGAGATAAAAGTTGTGATTTGACATCCTTTCCCAGTTCATACTCAACGTCTGATTCGGTGGCATTGAGCAGCATTGAAATTTTGGATTCCATAAAAATACCTGAATTGGCGATTTTATCTTTAAGTATGGGTATCTCCAGCTGCGATGTTGGCACAAGGGCATTTGAGAGTTTTTTACTTTGAGGTTTTAGTGCAGGATTCGTTTCTAGATCGGCGAGAAGGGACTTTAGATTTTCGGTAAAATTTCCGATGTTTTTAAATACTGAAGAGTTTTTGAGCAAATCCAGTAAAAGTGCATCCGATTTACTATGATCGATTTTATCATGAAAAAGGGAATTGAGTATGGATTTTAGGTCTTTGTTCTCGTGCAGTTGTGTTAATTGTTCAGGCGTTGCGTGTTTGATGATGTCTGTGAGTACTTTATTTTGATTGGGCAGTAAAAGGGAGAGTTTAGATTGGATTGATGGGGTAATCATAATTAGGGATGATTCAAAGGCAACTCGATTAAAAAAGTTGTCCCTTGATCTATGTGTGAGTGTATGGTCAGTGAACCATTCATTTTATTGACCAGAGCATTGGCGATTGTGAGTCCCAATCCAGCTCCCTCATGTTTTCGTAACAGTGATCCATCGATTTGTGTGATTGTATATATTTTTTGTTGATCTTTTTTACTGATACCAATGCCTGTATCGGTGATTTGAGCCAGTAACATATTGTCTTCATACGACACATGAAAATCTACTTTACCCCCTTTTGGGGTGAATTTGAATGCATTGTCCAGTATTTCATTAAAAATTTGCTGTATTCTCATCGAATCACCTACCAAGGTCAAGGGAAGATTTTCATTAAATTGAACTGCAAAATCAATTCCCGTTTTATCACTTTTTTGATTGCAGATTTTCATACAATTTTGCAATAATGCAATCACTTCAAACTCTTTTTCATTAAGTTTTAAATTATTACTTTGAATATTTTGGACATCGAGAATAGACTCTATCATCTGATGAAGATTGTGAGCACTTTCATCGATAATCATAAGAGCATCTTTAAATTTAGCATCCTTGGCTCGTCGTATAAGTAAGGAAGCCAGTCCCATAATAGCATTAAGCGGAGTGCGCATTTCATGTGAAATATTACGAAAGAAATCATCTTTGGATGTTTCAGCTCTTTTGGCATTTTCCATTGATTCCATCATCCGTGTCATGTCGTGTTCAATGGCAATGTATTCGGTAATATTTCCCTCCGTGTCAACAATGGGTTTGATGAGAGATTCGACATAATAAAAAGATCCATCTTTTGAGCGATTTTTAAAAACCCCTTTGTAGCTTTTTCTATTATTAATGGTATTCCATAGTTTGGCAAAAAAACTCGAACTCATCTCACCACTGTTGATGATGCTGTGTTTTTGACCCAATAGCTCATCACGTGTATATCCTGAAATAAGACAAAAAGAGTCATTAACGTAGGTGATAATACCGTGCGGATCACTTTTGCTGACGATTCCACTTTCATTAAGTGCAGCATTAAATTCTTCCAGTGATTTGAGGCTGCTTTGCAGACGTTCGAGGTACTCATTTTCATTTTGCATGAGAAGCTTATTGTGCTGTGCTAAATCATCAAGCTCTTCTTTTTTTAACCTTTGAGCATAAAGATCATTGGCAATATCTGCAATAATTTTTTGAAGAAGATTCTCTTCAATAGGTTTGGTTAAAAATTTTGTAATACCGAGATTGATGAGGTCAATAAGCTCTGATGAGTCTTTATGGGAAGAAATTATAACGATTTCTTGGTGAGGGTTAATGTATAAGATACGCCGAGAGAGTTCGTGTCCATCCATGTTTGGCATCTCTAAATCCGTGATGACAATATCATAAAAAGCACTATGTTTATCATAAAAATCAAGAAAGCATTGATGCCCTTTGGCCCCATCAGTGGCGCTATCGACGCTCTTAAAATACTCTTGAAGAATTTTTGTGGTGGCATGGCGCATTACAACAGAATCTTCCACATACAAAACACGTAACTCTTTTGTACGATACAAAAGGTTTTTGTTTAATGGAGTATTCATTAGTGATTCAGTTGATCTTTGGGTGGAGGACGAAGCTGTCCCTCTTTGATTCCCTTTGAAATTTTTTCTAGGGTATGCTTGGCTTGAAGTTCTGTATTGATGGAAGTGTTTTTTAGGGGGAGAACAAATGCGAGTAATATAATAATCAGACTAAAAACCAAACCACCCAGTCCTGCGAGTATCAGTTTGAGCTTTTCATCATTCATATCATAGACTCCCCATGCAAGTATGGGAATATTATAGCGAATTTTTTAAGAGAGTTGTCCCTGCGCAACCAGTTGGGCTACTACGGCTTTGTTTTTCATAATTTTGTCATAGTATTTATGATTCACCATCCCTCCATTGTAACCACTGACGGCATTAAAAGAGTTTCCACGGCTGTTGTGCAACAATACAACATAATACGTTGCCACTTTTGCTGAGAGACGTGTATCGCCTAATAGGCGTGCTGCAAGCTGAGTATCATTTAGTTTGTTAAGCCAGCTTAGGTCTTTCACGTACTGTGAAATGTGTCTAGCGGTTGATACACGCACTTGCATGGGCCCAAGGGAGGCTTTGGTAAAAGATTTTTTATTGTGGAAATCACCAATGGTGTTTTTTCCTGCACTACTTTCAGTGATACAGATAGCACTTACCGTGTTTTCATAGGTATTCCCATGTTTATCAGGAATATTTTTGGCGACGTCTCGAACTGTCTGTAAAACATGTAGTTGTTTTGGACTCATTTGGTGAATTGTATTATCGGCTAATGATGCACATACAAAGAGAACTATTAATGAAATAACTTTCATCATACTTTACCTCCTTATTTTGGTAGTGAAATTTTAAGGTATGCGTAAGCTTCCAGTGCTGTTATGAATCTTTTAAATGATTTAGTTAAGAAAAAGTAATGAAAATAGTCGATTTGCCCCTATGTATAGGGAAACTTAATATTAAGATAACTTTATATTATGGGTATATAATGTTATAAAGTATTATTTATTTGTATTTGATTTAAGGTTAGAATATAAATTAAGCTATATTTAAGCTTTAAAAGAGGTATTTTGAGGGAGGATTACTCTTCAGTTGTGAGATAAACCCAGAATTCTTTGTGAGACTTTCCTTGGTCAAGAAAGTAAAATTGCAAGATAGCAACACGATAAAGAGTGATAATCATCTTGGCAAAGGGGATTGCCAGAGAGAGTGAAAGCCACCATTGTTGCTCTTTCTCCCCTTTTGAGAGAAGCATCTCTTCTATCCCGATATTATTGCTCAGATACACCCCAAATGCCATTGAAAAAATGAAATTGAGGATGACACCAAAAATGGCGTAAGAGAAAAATTCGGGTGAAGAGAAATCAATCATGGGTAAACTTATTCTTTGTATGCAGCAATTGCATCTTCTAGGATTTTAGTCGCGGAAGCTTTGTCTTCAAATCCTTTTACTTTTACCCATTTATTAGGCTCTAGCATTTTGTAGGTTTCAAAAAAGTTCTTGATTTTTGCCAAGGTATGTTTTGGAATATCCCCAAGGTCTTGAATCTCTTCAAACGTAGGGTCGATTTTTGAGGTAGGAACCGCGAGGAGCTTTTCATCAATACCGCTTTCATCTTCCATGATTAAAACACCTACAAGGCGGCAGTTTGTAACACACCCCTCAACCATAGGATATTCAGTCAAGATCAAAATGTCCGCTGGATCGCCATCTTGAGAAAGGGTTTTATTGACAAAACCGTAGTTCGCTGGATAATACATCGCTGAGTGCATGACACGGTCAAGAACTAAAGCGCCGCTTTCTTTTTCTACTTCATACTTGATGTTTGATCCACAAGCAATTTCAATAATTGCTTTAACTTTATCCGGGTTTTCGCCATATCCGATTTTACTAAGATCCATTTGCGCACCTCTTTGTTATTATTTTATTGGTGCGGATTGTAACAAAATAATCTTTGAGCTATATTGAAACGGTTTAGTAAATTAATTTTAATGAACTTTATACTAAAATCACGCCAACGTGTTGCGTTACCAAATAATCAGTAGAGGAATATAGACGTGGGATTACTAAATAAAGTAATGAAATATTTTACGAAGTCGCAGCCTAAAAACCTCTCAGAGTTACAAGTGTGTGTCAGCGAGTCGTCTTTGAATCATGCGGGGGCAAAAGTAGCTGCAATCGCAGCTGCATTGCATCACCATGCCTTAGAAAACAATGACGTTAGGGCAAGAGTTGCGGCCATAGCCGTAGCACTTCATCATCATGAGCTTGAAAATTCTCAACAAAATAATGGTTTAGCTGGACTTGCTTCCCTCGTTGCAGCAATCCATCATCATAATAAAAAGAAGTAGGGATTATGGCAAAAAAATATATCGACATAATGGACACGACGTTCCGTGACGGATTTCAATCCGTATTTGGCGGACGGGTACTAATGAATGATTTTTTCCCTGCGGTCGAAGCAGCTGCTCATGCAGGGATTACCCATTTTGAATTTGGAGGCGGAGCGCGCTTTCAAAGTCTTTTTTTCTATCTCAATGAAAATGCATTTGATATGATGGATCAGTTCCGTGCCATCGTGGGACCGGATGCTAATCTTCAAACACTTGCTCGTGGTGTTAATACGGTAATGCTCGATACAGGTAGCCGTGAGATGGTCGATTTGCATGCCAAAATGTTTAAAAAGCACGGTACAACAACGATTCGAAATTTCGATGCACTTAATGATGTTGAAAATTTGAAATACTCAGGTGAGCGTATCGTTCATCATGGTTTGAAGCACGAAGTGGTTGTCACTATGATGGATCTTCCTCCGGGGTGTGTGGGTGCGCATGATGTTGCATTTTACGAAAAAACGCTTCGAGAGATTTTGGACTCAGGTATCCCTTACAGTTCAATTTGTTTCAAAGATGCCAGCGGAACATCAAGCCCTCAAAAAGTGTATGAGACCATTCAAATGGCACGTAAGCTTGTTCCTGAGGGGACACACTTGCGTCTTCATACTCATGAAACAGCGGGGGTAAGTGTTGCGTGTTATCTTGCGGCACTTGATGCAGGGATAGATGGTATCGATATGGCAGCCTCTCCGGTCAGCGGCGGTACATCTCAGCCGGATATTTTGACGATGTTGCATGCAGTCAAGGGTAAGAACTTTGATTTGGGTGGTTTAGAGCTTGAGAAAATCTTACAGTACGAAGATGTATTGGGCGATTGTTTGAAAGACTATTTCATTCCGCCTGAAGCAACGCAAGTTTCACCGTTGATTCCATTTTCTCCAATGCCCGGCGGTGCGTTGACGGCAAATACCCAGATGATGCGTGATAACAATATGTTGGATCGTTACCCTGAAGTTATTCGTGCAATGCGTGAAGTGGTTGAAAAAGGGGGATACGGTACGTCGGTGACTCCTGTTTCTCAGTTCTATTTTCAACAAGCACTCAATAACGCTTTGATGGGACCATGGAAAAAAATAGCTCCAGGTTATGGTAAGATGGTATTAGGTTATTTTGGTAAAACTCCAACGGCCCCTGATGCTGAAGTGGTGCGTATTGCTCACGAACAGCTCAAGCTCGAACCAACAACCGATAATGCAATCGATATTGCAGATCGTGATGAAAAGAAATCAATTGCTTATTGGACTACGCAGTTGGCGAATGAAGGACTTGAAGCCAGTGATGAAAATATTTTTATCGCGGCTTCTTGTGATGTCAAAGGGATTGCATTCCTCAAAGGGGAAGCAACCGTAAACGTTCGAAAAAACAGCCCGAAAACGGCTGATGTCGCTCAATCAATTCAATCAACACTAAAACAGGAGAATTTCACAATGGCAAATGGTACATACACGGTAATCGTAGACGGACAACAATACAACGTACAAATCGTAGACGGCAATGCAAACGTTCAATCTGTATCAGCAGTAGCAGCTCCAGTAGCACCCGTTGCAGTAGCAGCTCCAGTGGTTGCAGCGCCTGTTGCGAATGAAAATGCTATTCGTTCAGAACTTCCAGGTTCTGTGTTTAAATTGTTGGCACAAGTGGGTGCTCCAATCAATGCGGGCGATAAGATCATGATTCTTGAAGCAATGAAAATGGAAATCGATGTTCTAGCACCTCGTTCAGGTGTTTTGAGTGCCGTTATGGTTGAAGTAAATGAGAAAATTGAAGCGGGTCAAGTTCTCGCAATCGTAGACTAAAAAATACTTTTACTAGGCAAGCAACGCTTGCTTGGTAACTTCCATCTTGCTTATGATAAGCGGGATAATATTCTCACTTTTTGTTTTATCAATAAATCCATCTGCACCTAACACTGACGCTTCACGTTTATTATTTTCACCGGTCATTGAACTGTTTACAATAACGGGAATGTATTTTGTGAGGGGATTGGCTTTTAGAAGACGTACGACAGTAAATCCTGACATCTCCGGCATCTCGATATCCGTAACAATTGCAGGAATACTAGAGGGGTTTGGATGAGCATTAACAAAATCCATGAGTTCTTTGCCGTTATTGAAAATTTGATAAGAGAGTTTGGCATTTTCAAACACTTGACGTAAATGGCGCTGTGCAGTTTTGGAATCTTCAGCAATTAAAACGGTACCGTTTCTTAGTTTGTCGGGAATAAGTATATGATCCAAATTGTTGGATGATGCTAAAATATTAACCATGGCTTGCGGAATCACGTCTGCAAGGAGTTTTTCATAATCAAGAACCAAGCATAAGCTCCCATCATCAAGCCGCGTATCGTTGATGACTAGCCCATCCTCACCGAGTCGATAGCTGTCGGGTGCATGCATTTCATTCCAATTTTTCTTGATAACACGATACGCAAACATAATACGTATACCAATAATAATCCCATTAAAGTCGCAAACAAGTATATTGGAAAGTTTTTTATTTTCGGGAGACAAGTCAGAACCAAGCCATCTGGGTAGATTAAGGATAGGAATCTGAAGACCGCGTAATACAATGGTTCCTTCTAGCAACGGATGGCAAGAAGGTATGAGCGTGAGTTGATGATGTTTTGCCTCAACAACTTCACGTGTTTTAAAAACATTAATCGCATAATAGGCTGATGTTTCTGCCGCATCTACTTTAAAAATCAGAAGTTGAACCTCATTGTTTTTAGCTAGATTGGTAGCTCCATCTACATGTTCCATAAGTGACATAGTTAACCTCGACTTTTTTCTTATGTTTATCATATCCAAACTGAAGCTTTTTTTTACTAAAAACTAAAGCCATGACGCTGTAAAATATCATATACTTATCGATAATACTGAAAAGGGATTTCATAATGAGTCAAACAACCGCTTGCCCGCTGGATTGTTATGATGCTTGTCGCATTGTTTTAGATGAGCTTGGCAAGATAAAAGGGGATAAAGAACACCCCGTGACCCATGGGTATTTGTGCCCGAATCTAAACCATTTTGACGACACTGTACGGATAAAAAAACCGCGTTTTAGAGGTGAAGAGATTTCACAGGATGAGGCATTAGAGATATTGCTAAACAGGATGAGTGAAGTAGAACCAGCTGAAACGCTTTTTTATCGAGGAAGTGGGAATATTGCTTTGATGCAGCGCTCTATGGACCACTTTTTTGCTTCTATGGGTGCAGTTGGGACGAGAGGTTCTTTGTGTGATGGTGCTGGAAATGCAGGAATTATACTGGGGCGCGGTGTGAATTATCCACTCTCACCTGAGATGATTTCTGAAGCTGAAACGGTGATAGTGTGGGGAAGAAATTTGCATACTACTCATTCTCATTTGATCCCTTTTTTAAAAGATAAAAAGATTATTGTCATCGATCCAATAAAAACAGCTTTGGCAAAAGCTGCTGATTTACATATTCAGATCAAGCCTCGCTGTGATTTACATTTAGCACTGCTTCTCTCACGATTTAGTATTATCGAAGGATTGCAAGATCAAGAGTTTTTAGAAAATTGCGGCAGTGAATACAAAGAGTTTTATGAGTTGACGCAAATGGTTCGGATTAAATCAACGCTTGAGTTTATTGATGTTTCATTGGGACAAATCGGCTCAATTTTAGAACTTATTCGTGAAAAGAAAACCGTTATTTTAGTAGGTGCAGGGGTGCAAAAATATGATAATGGTGCAGAAGTGTTACGTGCCATTGACGCATTTGGAGCACTTTTGGGATTGTTTGGCAAAACTGGATGCGGTGTGAGCTTTTTAGGCTCCTCTTTGGAATCTGTACGATTGCCATTTATTTCAATGCAAAAAACCGTTGCACTTCCTACCCTTAATTTTTCAAAATATAAAACGGTATTTATTCAAGGAGCCAATCCATTGCAGCAGATGCCAAATTCACTGAAAGTACGTAATGAATTTTCTCAGAGTGAATTTAAAGTTTATTTTGGACTTTATGAAAATGAGACTTCCAAAGAGTGTGATTTGATTATCCCTGCAAAAACGTTTTTAGAAAAAAAGGATGTTCGAGCTTCGTATGGTGATTTTAGTTTGCAAAAAATGGGACAATTGCGTGAAAGTGATATTGGAATAACCGAATACGCGCTTGCACGATTATTGTGCGATCGGTTTCATCTTTTGATGCCAGACGAAAATGAGTGCTTGGAGCTACTTTATGCGCAAATGGAAGTCGTTGATGGGATTGAGATGAAAAAGATTCGTCCAAATATTCCTTATAGTGATGGATTCGCGACCGATTCGGGTGAGTTTGAGTTTATGGATGAAGTGAATTTAGGATTTTGTAAGGAGGAGGGATTCTTTTTCATTACTCCCAAATCACCACGATCGTTGAACTCACAATTTCATCGGGATGAGGGGATCTTTTTGCATCCAGAATGCGAATTTGAAGAAGGTGAAGTAGTAAAAGTAAGCAATAAAATAGGATCGATTTGTGTTATTGTCCATCATGATGCTAGACTACGTCATGATTGTGCATTGATGTATGCAGGAACGCCTGACGTGAATATTTTAACCGCGAGTTTACTCAGTGATGAAGGTGAAAACGCCGTGTATCAAGAATTAAAAATAAAGGTAGAAAAATTATGACAACAAATTTTGAACAGTATGTACTCCCCACGTATGGTCGCCAGCCCATTAGTTTTGTAGAAGGTAAAAATGCTATTTTGATTGATAGTGAAGGGAAAGAATACATTGATTTTGCCGCAGGAATTGCAGTGTGCAGCGTGGGGCATTCCAATGATCGTCTGACAAAGGCAATTTGCGATCAAGTCTCTAAGCTTATTCATGTTTCCAATTTGTATTACATCGAGCCGCAAGCTCTTTGTGCACAAAAAATTGTGGAGCTTAGCGGTTACACGATGAAATGTTTTTTTGGTAATAGCGGTGCGGAGGCAAATGAGGGGGCGATTAAAATTGCTCGTAAATTTGGAGAAGTGGATGGAGAAGCCAAGCGGTATAAAATCATCACACTCGAACACTCCTTTCACGGACGTACGATTACCGCACTCAAAGCAACGGGTCAGGAATCAATGCACAACTATTTTGGACCTTTTCCCGATGGTTTTGTCTATGCTAAGAATATTGATGAAATTGAATCATTGTTGGATGAGCACACAGTGGCGGTAATGATCGAATTGGTACAAGGGGAGGGCGGAGTTCAGCCACTGGATTTGGAAAAGGTTCAAGCCTTGGCAAAGATGCTTAAATCACGTAATGTTTTGCTGATGGTGGATGAAGTCCAGACGGGAATTTACCGCACGGGTGAGTTTTTGGCATCCAATCTTTATGGGATTGAACCCGATGTTATTACCCTTGCCAAAGGGCTAGGTGGCGGTGTTCCTATTGGTGTCGTGATGACCAATCGTCTGGATATTTTTGCCCCCGGAGATCATGGTTCGACGTTTGGAGGAAATTATCTCTCTACGGCTGCTGCGAATGAAGTGCTTGATATTCTCGAAGAGCTCAAAGTCAGTGGTGAATTGGATGAGACATTGATCTATTTTGAAACGGCATTGGAAGCGTTTGCTCAAAAACATCCTGCCATATTCCAAGGACATGTAGGATTTGGACTAATGCGCGGATTACGGGTAGTGGATGCCGAGACATTGGGAAAAATTATCAACGGTGCGCGTGAACATGGAGTAATCGTTCTCAAAGCAGGGCGTAATACTTTGCGTTTTCTCCCTCCTCTTACGATTACGAAAGCAAATATTGATGAGGGATTTGTGCGACTAGAAAAAGCAATGGGTGATTTATAAGTGCTTTTTAGTGAGTATATGAACGAATGGTTATATGGTGCAAACGGCTATTATGGTATCTACCATCCCATCGGTAAAA
>Ga0334722_10005603_pt1 | contig 12619 bp, 7 predicted proteins | sample C3_bottom_MG_FD_207210 | JGI IMG/M metagenome (GOLD analysis project Ga0334722, IMG submission 207210) | Sediment microbial communities from Yellowstone Lake, YNP, Wyoming, USA - C3_bottom | ecosystem: Environmental > Aquatic > Freshwater > Lake > Sediment | place: USA: Wyoming | collected...
CACCGTCGATTTCAACTGGGCCTACGACAACAAGATCATCAAGGGGTGGCAGGTCGTCCCCGGCCTGACGTACTTCCAGGCGGTGAAGGGATTCACGCCGACGCTCACCGGGAACTACTTCGAGGGCGCCAAATCGGTGAATTTCTATCTCCTGTTCAACCAGAATCCTCCGTCCAGATGGCAGGCGGGGTTGAATTACACGAACTATTGGGGAAACAACCAACTCTTGGGCGACCGGGATTTCATCGGCGGGTTCCTCACCCGCAACTTCTGATGATGGAACGGGCCGGCGCCTTTGTTCCGGCGCCGGCCCGAAAATTCTTTGGATAGCGGAAGTCGATCGAGACCAACACGGGTTGGAGGGCGGGAATCGTGTTGAACAGGCTCGTAGCCAAAGCGGAGGCGTTCTTCTTCGGCCACCGCTGGCAAACCCTGGGAGTGATCGGGGTTTTCACCGCCGTCATGGCGGTCTTTGCCTTCCGGCTGCACATGTCCGCCGGCTTCGAGAAGCAGATGCCGGTCGGGCACGAGTACGTCCAGACGTTCGAGAAATACCGGGACGACCTGTTCGGCGCCAACCGGCTGAACTTCGTCGTGAAGGCCAGGACGGGCACGATCTGGAACAAGGAAGCGTTGACGCGTTTATACGACGTGACGCAGGCGGTCATGTACCTGCCGAGCGTCGACCGTGTGGGGGTCCAGTCCCTGTGGACGAACAACACCTACGTGAATGAAATCACGGAGGAAGGTTTTCGCGCCGACCAGATCATCGACGCCACGATCATCCCCGAGGCGCTGAGTTCGGAGATCATCTCCCGCATCCAGCGGCTCACGAGGGAGGGAGGGTTCGTCGGCACGCTCGTGTCGCACGACCAGACCAGCGCCATGATCACGGCGGAGCTGAACGAGATCGACCGCGAGGGGAACAAGCTGGACTACGTCGCGTACAACAGGGTGCTGGAGAAGGATATCCGGAAGAAGTTCGAGGACGGAAAGTTCGAGATCCAGATCATCGGGTTCGCCAAGCAGATCGGCGACATCGCGGACGGCGCCGCGGGGGTGCTCGAGTTCTGCGCCATTGCGCTGGTGCTCACCGGCCTTGCCGTGTACTGGTACTGCCACTCCCTGCGGTTCACGGTCCTGCCGATTGCCTGCTCCCTGACGTCGCTGGTGTGGCAGTTCGGCACCCTGCGACTGCTCGGGTACGGGCTCGACCCGCTGGCGGTGCTGGTCCCCTTCCTGGTGTTCGCCATCGGCGTCTCGCACGGCGTCCAGCAGATCAATTTCATCGTCCGCGGGCTTGCCCACGGGAAGACCACGGAGGAGGCGGCGCGGGAGAGCTTCACGGGCCTCCTCATTCCCGGCACGCTGGCGCTGATCACGGCGATCGTGTCGTTCATCACCCTGGTGCTGATCCCCATCCCGATGGTGCGCGAGCTGGCCGTCACCGCGTCCATCGGGGTGACGTACAAGATCATCACGAACCTGCTCATGCTCCCGGTGGCGGCTTCCTACTTCACGTTCACGAAGGAGTACGCGGAGGGAGCGATGCTCAAGCGGGAGGAGCGCTCTCGCTGGCTGCGGGTGCTGGCCCGGGTGACCGAGCCGAGGAACGCGATCATCACCGTGCTGATCACGGCGGCGGTCTTCGGCATCTCCGTGTGGCAGAGCCGCGGCCGGATGATCGGGACCCTGCAGCCGGGAGCCCCGGAGCTGCGGCCGGAAGCCCGTTTCAACCGCGACGCGGTCGCCATCTCGGAAGGGTACGACATGGGGCTGGACTGGCTGACGGTGGTCTTCGAGGCGCCCCCGGCGTCGGACCGCAACGTGGCGATCGGGGGTTTTGTGGACGACTTCACCTGGAAGATGGCGAACGTGCCGGGGGTGATGTCGGTCGACTCCTATTCCAACCAGATCCGGCTTTACAGCGAGGGGTTCAACGAGGGGAACCCGAAGATGTCGGTGATCCCGATCGATCCCATGAACTACGCGGGTCTCAACGCGGAGATCGCGCGCCTTCGCGGGTACATGAACAAGGACGCCAGCATGACGGCGGCGCACATCTACCTGACCGACCACAAGGCCGCGACGATCAACGGCGTGATCCGGGCGGCGAAGGAATTCCGGAGCGCGCACCGCCTCGAGAACGTAAAGGTCCGGCTGGCCGCGGGCAACGCGGGGGTGCTGGCCGCGATCAACGACGAGGTCGAGAAGAGCGAGCTCCCCATGATGCTGTACGTGTATGCAGCCATCCTCCTCCTCGTTTTCCTCGCCTACCGGGACCTGCGCGCCATGCTGGCCTGTTGCATGCCCCTGGCCGTCGGAACCTTCATCGGGTACTGGTTCATGAAGGGACTCGAGATCGGCCTCACGGTGGCCACTCTGCCCGTCATGGTGCTGGCGGTGGGCATCGGGGTGGACTACGCCTTCTATATCTATAACCGTCTCCAGCTTCACCTGGGCCAAGGGTCTTCGATCTTCGAAGCGATGGAGAAAGCGCTCGCTTTCGAGGCGATGGCGACCATCTTCACGGCGATCACGCTGGCGGTCGGCGTGGTCACCTGGTCGTTTTCGCCGCTCAAATTCCAGGCGGACATGGGGAAACTCCTTTCCTTCATGTTCATCGTGAACTTGATCATGGCCATGACCGCGCTGCCGGCGCTGGCCGTGGTGCTGGAGAAGATCCTTCCGCGGAAAAGCCCGGTGCGCGTGTCCGAGATCATGAGTCACTCGGTCAAGAAAATATGAAGATCCGGGTTTTCGCGTTATCCCTGCTGCTCGCCTGCCCGGCCTTTGCGAAGGAAGGGATTCCCCCCGCCGGAGGTGCGGGAGGGGGGGCGCAGCACTCCCTGACGCTTCTGCCGGCGGAAATCACCTCGGCGGCGGCCAAGGCGATGATGCTCTCCTCGGCCCGTACGGGGCAACGGATCGTCGCCGTGGGCGATCACGGCATCGTGCTGCTGTCCGATACGAACGGCGCGGAGTTCCGCCAGGCGAAGTCCGTCCCGGTGCGCTCCACGCTGACCTCGGTCTTCTTCGTCGACGACAAGACCGGGTGGGCGGTGGGCCACTGGGGGGTCGTGCTCCGGACGGACGACGCGGGAGAGAGCTGGAAGACGCAACGCTCCGACACCGCGGTGGATCAGCCGCTGTTCTCGGTGTATTTCAAGGACAAGGACCGCGGCTGGGCCGTCGGGCTCTGGTCGCTGATGCTTTCGACCAATGACGGAGGCAAGACGTGGGTCCCCGTGCGGCTTCCGGCACCCCCCGGGGGGAAGAAGGCCGACCGCAACCTCCTGAAGATCTTCGCGAACAGGATGGGGACGCTGTTCGTCGCGGCGGAGCAGGGCATGGTCCTGTGGTCCTACGACGGGGAAAGCTGGAGCTACGTGAACACGGGGTACAAGGGCAGTTTCTGGACGGGGATCGTCCTGAACAACGGCACCCTATTGGTGGGCGGTCTCCGCGGAACGATCTACCGCAGCACCGACGACGGGCGGTCCTGGAGGGAATCGAAGACGGAGCTGAAGTCCTCCATCACGGATTTCGGCGAAGCCGGAGGAAAGGTGTTTGCCGTCGGCCTTGACGGAGTGGTGCTTGAAAGCGGAGATCAAGGCATTTCCTTCAAGGGGACCCAGCGGGAGGACCGCATGCCGTTCACGGCGCTCGCGGTGGCAAGCAACGGCCGGCTCGTGAAATTTTCCAAGCAGGGGATCGTGGAAGATCCCCCAAGCCCGGCGTCGAAGTAAGCGCGTTTTGAACCGCCCGCCCATGGGGAAATCGCCGCAAGATTTCACGAGGCTCTTGTTTGACAAGGAGGAACTTTTCGACAAGCCGGAACCGCTGAAGGGTGTGAGGATACTGGAGGTTTGCTCTGTGGTTCTCGGGCCCGCCGCGTGCGATTATCTGGCGGAATTCGGCGCAGAAGTGATCAAGTTCGAAGGTCAGAAGGGGGATCAGATGCGATTCGTCACCCCCTATGCCTACTTCTGGAAGGGGATGTCGCCGGGCCTGGAAATCGAGAACCACAATAAGTACTGGATGGGGATGCACGTGGGGAATCTCCGGGCCAAAGAGTTATTCCTGGAGCTTGTAAAAAAATCGGATGTGGTCGTCGACAATCTGACCCCGGGCAGGATGGCGAAGTGGGGGCTGGATTATGAGAATCTCAAGGAAGTGAATCCGGGGATCATCCAGCTGCATGTTTCCGGCTACGGAAGTTGGGGGCCGTGGACGGGCAGAACGTCCTATGACGCCGTGGCCCAAAGCATGGGGGCCCTGGCGCCCATCACGGGTTTCGAGGACCGGGGTCCGATCAAATCAGGGGTCTGGATTGCCGACTGGATCACGGGTCTCATGTGCGCCAATGCCATCCTGTCCGCTTTGAACTACAGGGAAAGGTCCGGAGAAGGACAGTTTATCGATTATCTCCAGGTGGAGAACGTCATAAGGTGGCTCGACTGGACGTGGCTCTACTCGTTCAAGACGGGTAAAGACAGGAAAAGGTCCGGCAACAGGGATCTGGCGATATGTCCATCGGATCTTTTCGAGTGTCTCGACGGGCAGGTGGCTCTTGCGGCCTTCAGTGAGGAAGAGTTTCGCGGTCTGTGCCAGGCCATGGAACAGATGGACCTGTATGAGAAGCATCCCGATCCCCTCGAGCGATTGAAGGATGAGAATGCCAGGGCGCTGCTCGATCGGATTGCCCTTTGGGCCAGGAACCGGCGAGTGGATGAAGTGGAGGCGCTGGCCAGCCGGCACGGTTTTGCCGCCTCCCGGGTTCTGGAAGCGAAGGATGTCTATCGAAGCGAGCATTTCCGGGAGCGCGGCGCCATCCAGGAATACGAGGATCCCCTTTACGGAAAGATGGTGCAGCAGTGCTATCCCCCGGTGATGAGCGAGACCCCCGGCAGGTTGAAATGGAGCTGTCGCCCCCTGGGATTCGATAACCGCTACGTGTTGAAAAAAATATTGGGTTTGCCCGACGAGGAAGTAAAAAGGCTTGAAGAAGAGGGTGTGGTTTTCCAATGGAATCCCAAGGTTCCCTCGCAATGCCCGCCTCCCGGCTGGGACGGGAAATCCGGAGTCAAGCTTGGATGATTCGAAAATCGTCGGCCTGGCGGCCCATCCGGAATATGCGAAGTGGGCGCATCGTGAAACCAACCCCGATGATATCCGGCGAAAACCGGAAGCTCTCGACGATACGGTCGTACTGGATGTGAGCCACGGCAGTTTTGCCGGGCTGTTCGCCTCTTCCCTGCTGGCGGAAATGGGAGCGGAAGTCATCCGCATCGAACCCCCCGGGGGAGATCTTGCCAGGAAGATGACCCCTTACGGGATGATGATCCGGGATGCCGGCCTGGGCTACATCACGGAAGGACGGAATAAATTCCATATCACCCTCGATTTCACCACGGAGGAGGGGAAAAAGCTTTTTCAAAGCCTTGCGAAAAAAGCCGATGTGCTGATCCATACCTTCAAGTCGGGTTACCTGGACGGCTTGGGGCTAGGCTACGGCCGCCTTCGTGAAAGCAATCCCGGGTTGATCTTCACCGCCATTCACACGTACGGACAGTTCGGCGGCGACGCCGAAAAGTATTCCAACCAGCCGGACTACGACATCCTCGATCAGGCCAGGGGCGTCATCATGTCCGTTACCGGCGAGCCCGACCTCGATCCCGAAGTGCCGGAGAAGTACAAGAAACCCTTGAAGCAGGGGAACTGGATGGGGTGGTACGCCGGCGGGGCCTGGGCGGCGTTCGGTATCCAGATGGCCATGCTTCACAAGCGGAAAACGGGCAAGGGGCAGTTCATCGACGCTTCGCCGCCGGAAGGGCTGATGGCCATATCCAATTACGTCATGCAATATTTTCACATGTCGGGCCAGCAGATGCCCAGAGCCGGGAATTACGACTATGCCGTTTTTCCGTATACGTATGTGAAGTGCAAAGACGGGTTCACCTTTATCTCCGGATTCTCGGACCCCAACTGGTCCGCCCTGTGCGAGATCATGAATCGACCCGATCTGTTGGAACGGTTTCCATCCATCAAGGAGCGGCTCACCCCCGGGAATCAGCCCACCATCCAGCACGAGATCGAACTCTTCACGGCGCAGTACACGTCGGATGAGATCCATCAGATGATCACGGCGTACGGCAAAAGGCCCGATAAGAAGGGCACGGTGGTTACGGGGAGGCTCGAGACCCCCCGGGAAGTCCTGCAAAGGGAGCACTGGGAGGCAAGGGAGACGTTCGTTCGGATGAACGACCCGCACTATGGAGAGATCCTGGTGCAGAATTCCTCGTTCAAGTCCATGTCCAAAACTCCGGGTAGAATCAAATGGGCCTGCCGGCCCATCGGAGCGGACAATGAGCTCATCTTCCGGAAGTACCTCGGGCTGGATGGTCAGAAGCTCGAGGAATTAAAAGAAAACGGAATCGTCTGACGTAAATCGTCGTTTCCGGTCGTTTCCTCTACTCGAGAATCGGCCGGAGGGTCAGGCGGACCCCCCGGCTGATCTCGAGCGAGAAGCTTCCCAGGCCGATCGTTTCCGCGACACCGATGACCGAAGGCGTACGCTCGATCAGAGGAAACATTTCCGCCGCGGCGTAGACATTTACGCCTTCCGCTTCCCCGAGAAGGCGGTCGGTGTTCCCCACGCGGAAGTTCTTCATCAGGATGGGGGCGGTGTTCTCGCAACACCCGCCCCCGATCAGGATGACCAGCGTGTCGGCCGGGTTCTCCCTGCGGATCTCCGCCAGAAGCTTCCGGGCCTCTTCCGAAAACCGAAGGTCCATCCGTACCCTTCCCTAATACAGGCCGACCGGCTGGTCCCCGTGGTTGAGGAACAGGGTCTTGGTCTGCGTGTAGTGGTTCAGGGTCTCGAAAGCGACCTCCCTGCCGAATCCGCTCTTCTTGTACCCTCCGAACGGGGCGCCCGCGAAGAGATAGTTGTACGTGTTGATCCAGACGGTCCCCGCCTGGAGAGCCTTGGCCGTCCGGACCGCCTTCTTGAGATCGTTGGTCCACAGCCCCGACCCGAGCCCGTAGGCGATGTCGTTGGCCTGCGCGATCATCGCGTCGTAGTCCTTCCACGGGATCACGGAAAGGACGGGGCCGAAGATCTCCTCCTGGGCGATCCGCATCGTGTTTCGGACCCGGTCGAATATCGCGGGGGTAAGGAAGAAGCCTTTCGACAGCGATGGATCCTCGGGTTTCTTCCCTCCGCACACGAGGGCGGCGCCTTCTTTCTTGCCGATCTCGATGTAGGAGAGGACCTTCTCGAACTGCTCCCGGGAGACGAGCGCGCCGAGCTGCGTTTCCATCTTCGTGGGGTCGCCGATCCTCAGGCTCTTGACCTTGGCGACCAGCTTCTCGAGGAAGAGGTCGTGGATGTCCTCGTGGAGGAAAAGGCGGGATCCCGCGGTGCACACCTCCCCCTGGTTCAGGAAGATCCCGATCATCACCCCTTCGACGGCGCGGTCGATGTCGGCGTCGGGGAAGATGATGTGGGGGCTCTTACCGCCCAGCTCGAGCGTGACGGGGATGATGTTCTCCGAGGCGTACTGCAGGATCAGCCGTCCCGTGGTCGTCTCGCCCGTGAAAGCCACCTTCCGGATCCGCGGGTGGCTGGCCAGGGGGGCACCGACGTCGGGACCGTATCCCGTCACTATGTTCAGAACGCCGGGCGGGAGGAGGTCCTTCAGGTCGTTGGCGAGCTCCAGCGCGGTGAGGGGAGTCTGCTCCGCGGGCTTCATCACGACGGTGTTTCCCGCCGCCAGCGCCGGCGCCAGCTTCCATGCGGTGAGGAGCAGGGGGAAGTTCCACGGGAGGATGAGGCCCACGACGCCAAGGGGTTCGCGGAGGGTGAAGTGGAGCATGGACGGGTCCACGACCTGCGTGTGTCCCTCGAGGTTCCTGAGAACGCCCGCGAAATACCGGAAATGGTCGACGGCGAGCGGGATGTCGATGTAGGTGGTTTCGCGTAGCGGTTTTCCGACGTTCCGCGTTTCCAGCATCGCGTAGTCCGCCGCCCGCTTCTCGATCCTCGATGCGATTTCCAGGAGGATGTTCTGGCGCTCCACCGGAGAGGTCGCCCTCCACTGCTCGAACGCCTTTTCGGCGGCCGCAACCGCCAGGTCCACGTCCTTGGCATTCCCCGCGGCCACGCGGGAGAGAAGTTCCCCCGTGGCGGGATTGATGACGTCGATGGTTTTCCCCGATCCGGATTCCTGCCATTTCCCTCCGATGAAATGTGCGTTTTCTTTCTGTCCTACGGCACCCATATGTAACCTCCCTCTTGGGAATGAAATAGCCAAGAAACAAATAAGCAATTGTGGTGCCAATAAGAAACGTAATTTTAGAAAATTACATGTGAGCTAATTGATTGAAAAACAAAGAGTAATTTTAACTTCCCCAGGGGGGTGGCGCCTTATCGCGGAAACCAGGCAGGCAGCGGGAATTCTCGACTGCAGATATGAGACGGGAAGCCCATTTGTGAGACGAACCCGGCGGGGCAGGGACCTCTCACCTTCGTGAAACGTTAAAGTATCCCATGTTTTTTTAATTTCCTGTACATGGTGCTGCGCGAGATCCCGAGCCTTTTCGAGGCGTCCACGGCATTGTCGTTGCATTGCCGCATCGTCTCGGCGAGAAAATCCCTTTCGATGGATTCGAGGTCGCGGGACGGCCCTTCCGGTTTCCCGGAAGGAGATTCCGGAGCGGTTTTCAGCGGATTTTCCGCCGCTATTTCCGGCGGGAGGTGGGATTCGAGGATCGTCCCTTCCTCCACCGTGTGGTAGAGGAACTCCACGCAATTTTTCAGCTCGCGGATATTGCCGGGCCAGTCGTAAGCGAGAAACCTGTTCTTCGCCTCGAAGGAAACGGTCTTGGCGTCGGTTCCGAACTCCCTCGCGAACGCCGAGAGGAAGGCGTCCAGAAGGAGGGGGATGTCTTCCTTGATCTCCCGGAGAGCAGGGACGATGAGCCGCAGGACGTTGAGGCGGAAATACAGGTCCTTGCGGAAATTTCCCCTGGTCACTTCCTCGGAAAGATTCTTGTTGCAGGCGGCGATGATGCGGGCGTCGACGTGGACTTCGTGCTTCCCGTTGATCCGGGAGATCCGCTTCGTTTCCACTGCGCGCAGGATCTTTGCCTGCACGGAAAGCGGCATGGAGTTGATTTCATCCAGGAAGATGGTTCCCTTGTGGGCCAGCTCGAACTTGCCGACGTGTCCCTCCGTCTTTGCACCGGTGAACGCGCCGCGCTCGTAACCGAAAAGCTCGCTCTCGGCCAGTTCCACGGGGATGGCGGCGCAGTTGACGGCGATAAAGGGACCCTCGCCCCTCCGGCTGCCGTGATGGATCGCTCTGGCCAGCATCTCTTTCCCCGTACCCGTTTCCCCCTGGACAAGGATGTTCCCTTCCTTGTGGCTGTACGCCTGCGCGATCCGGAGCGTCTTCGAAAAGGGGGAGGATCTTCCGACGATGTCGGAGAAGGCGATCTGACCGTTGGAGAATGGCGTCGAAACGAAGGGATGGGCGTTCTGCTCCCTGTTCAGGGGCAGGAGGAACTTCTTGTCGCCGACTCCGATGGAGCCTGGGCCCCCGGGCCGGATCGGGGAAGAGCGGATGATTTTCCCCAGGAAGACCTCGTTCCGGATCATGTCCGAAAGGGAGATGGCCAGGTTGAGGAGATGTTTCTTCATGTCCTCCGAAATGTAGCGGTCGAAGAACTTCGTGATGTCCACGCAGCCCAGGAGGTCCCGGTTTTCGTCGAGGATGGGCGAGGCGACGCAGAAGGCCGGATGGTACGTGGTGGAGTAATGCTCATCGGCGGTGACGACGACCGGCTCCCGGGTGATGAGCGCCAGGCCGGGAGCGTTCGTCCCGATGTTCGCCTCGCTGCATTTCGCTCCCTCCCGGATCGAGACATCGTCGAAATAGTTCAGCGTCTTGCCGTATCCGACCCGGGAAAGGATGACCCCGCTGCTGTCGCAGACGAACGAGCAGGCGCCGACCTGTTCCAGCATGCCGGTGAAGCGCTTCATGTAGAAATGGAACAGTTCGATGATATCGGATCTTTGTTCCAGCCGTTTTTTGAATTCCGGGTTTTCGATGATCTGCGGGATGTTCTTTTCATACGGGTTGAGCCCGATGCGCGTGCAACGTTCCCAGGATTCAAGGATGTTCTTCCCGATCCCCCGCTCCTGCCCCCGCTTGAGGTAATCCTTCAAGAATACGACCCCGCCCCCATGCCCATGGGATTCGTCGCGCGGATTTTCCATGGCCTGATTCCTGCGTCCTGGAATAGGATGAAATGCTGTTTTAAATTTTAAATCCATATTTCGCGAGGGTCAAGAAATTTTTCGAAACGGAGTCTCCGCCCGAACGGACACTTTGACGGTGCCTTTGTAATTTCGCATACTTGAATTGAGATGGAAGTCATTACGACCCACGTCAACGCCGACTTCGACACCATCGCCTCGATGGTGGCGGCCCGGAAGCTTTATCCCGGCGCCGTGATCGTGCTCCCGGGGTCGCAGGAAGGGACGGTCAAGGGGTTCCTCCTCCAGTCGGCCTTCTACGCCCTGGAGGTGCGCAAGGCGCGGGAGATCGACCTCGGAAGCGTCACGCGGGTGGTTCTTGTCGACATCCGCAACTCCGCGCGGATCGGCGTCTTCCGGGAGGTGGTGAAACGGCCCGGCGTGGACCTCCACATCTACGACCACCACCCGGACGAGGAGGCGGACCTTCACGGAAGCGTCGAGGTGATCCGCCCCGCAGGGTCCACGACGACGATCCTCGTAGAGATCCTGAAGGACCGCGGGATCCCCATCACGGCGGACGAGGCCACCGTCATGATGCTGGGGATCTACGAGGACACCGGCTCGCTCATCTTCCCCTCGACGACCGTGTCCGACTACCAGGCGGCGGCGCATCTGTTGTCCTGCGGCGCGAACCTGGGCGCCGTCTCGGACATCCTCGCCAAGGACCTCACCTCCGAGCAGATCTCGCTGCTGTACGACCTCATCCAGGGGTCGAAGTCCTACACCATCCACGGGGTGGAGCTGGTGATCGCCGAGGCGCGGCGGGAAGAGTACGTCGGGGACCTGGCGGTCCTCGTCCACAAGCTGCGCGACATGGAGGCGGTCAACGTCCTGTTCGCCATCTGCCAGATGGGGGACCGCGTCGTGATCGTCGGCCGAAGCCGCAAGCCCGAGGTGGACGTGGGGGCGGTGATGCGCGAGCTCGGCGGGGGAGGGCACCCGTACGCCGCGTCGGCCAACATCAAGGACGCGACCACCTTCCAGGTGCGGGAGAAGATCTTCAAGGTCCTCTCGGAGAAGGTGATCCCGCGGCGCACGGCGGCGGACCTCATGGTGACCCCGGCCCGGAGCGCCCTCGCGGAGAGCACGATCACCGACGTCCATCAACTGCTCACGCGCTTCAATTTCAATGCCGTCCCCGTCCTGCGGGAAGGGGGAGGGGGCGTTCTCGGAATTATCACGCGGCAGGTTGTGGAAAAGGCGATTTTTCACGGACTTGGAGCCGAAAAGGTAAGTGAATACACGAACACGGATTTTGACACCGTGGAGGCCGGGGAGGGGATCGACCGCATTCAGGAGATCATCCTGCGGAAGAACCAGCGGCTGGTCCCCGTCGTGTCGGGAGGCCAGGTGGCGGGGATCATCACCCGCACGGGACTGCTGCGTTTCCTCCACGACGTCCGGGACGTCCATCCTCCCGGTTCCGGGGAGGACATCCCCGCGGGCGGGTTCCTCTCGCGAACGAAGAACGTCGCCAACCTGATGAAGGAGCGGCTCCCGAATAGGGTGGTGGAGCTGCTGCGGTCGGCGGGGACCGTGGCCGAAGGGATCGGGATGTCGGCGTACGTCGTCGGGGGATTCGTGCGGGACCTGGTGATGCGGATCGACAACCTCGACGTGGACATCGTGATCGAGGGGGACGGGATCGGGTTCGCGGAAGCGTTCGCCCGCGAGAATCCCTGCCGGGCCCGGCCGCACCACAAGTTCGGGACGGCGGTGCTCGTCTTCCCCGACGGCTTCAAGATCGATGTCGCGACTGCGCGAGTGGAATATTATCTGGAGCCGGCGGCGCTCCCGACCGTGGAGTACAGCAGCATCAAGCAGGACCTCTACCGGCGGGACTTCACCATCAACACCCTGGCGGTGCGCCTGAACGCGCCGGTCTTCGGCGAGCTCATCGACTTCTACGGCGCGCAGCGGGATATCAAGGAGCGGGTGCTCCGCGTCCTGCATTCGCTCTCTTTCGTGGAGGACCCCTCGCGCATCCTGCGCGCGTCGCGCTTCGAGCGCCGGTTCGGGTTCATCATCGGCCGGCACACGCTGAATCTCATCCGCAACGCCGTCCGGCTGGACCTGATCGGCAGGCTGCCCAAGCCGAGGCTCTTCGGCGAGCTGGAGCTGATCCTCAAGGAAGAGGATCCCACGGCGATCCTGCGCCGCCTCGCGGAGTTCAACATCGGCCCGTCGATCCACCCCAAGATCCCCCTGGACCGGAAGCAGGTGGCCCTCCTGGAAGTGACCGCCGAGATCCTGGTGTGGTTCTCCCTCCTGTTCCTGGAGGAGAAGGTGGAG
>Ga0334722_10005604_pt1 | contig 12618 bp, 22 predicted proteins | sample C3_bottom_MG_FD_207210 | JGI IMG/M metagenome (GOLD analysis project Ga0334722, IMG submission 207210) | Sediment microbial communities from Yellowstone Lake, YNP, Wyoming, USA - C3_bottom | ecosystem: Environmental > Aquatic > Freshwater > Lake > Sediment | place: USA: Wyoming | collected...
ACGACGTGTTCGGAGACCATCCAGGCGTACGCGCGGACAAAATCCTCGAAAAAGACAAACTTGTCGACGATGAAGCGCGGGGCATGGCAGAGGAGCTCATGACAACTCTCCTGGCGCCAAGTTTTGATGAGGATGAATGCACTAGGATAATGGCCCGCCTAGAGCAACTCCACCACAATCGGTCAGGGGTAGAAACCTGCATCCTCTCACGGTACGCCATGCGCGTCGCGCTCGGTTTGGAGAAAGGAACTAAAAATTCCGACGACTGGCTCCGGGCAATGGAAACCTTCGGCATCAGCCGATATGCGGTTCGACGAGCCGAAATGGATGCGCTCGAACTTCGAAAAAAGCACGGAAGCAATAAAGAAAAACTTTCAAAGGAGGTCTTCGTCACTTTCTTTCATAAGGGTGACTTACCAAAAAGAAAAAGTCCAAAAAAACGCACTGGCTAAAACGCAGGCAAACGAAAAATCAAGGTACCAGAACTCTGGTACCTTTTTTATTTACTGCGCCTTTCGCCGGTAGGCAAAAACCAGAGCAGTCACAAGGAGCACCATCACCAAGAATAGGCCTATGAGTGCCATTACTTTCTGCTCCCCGCGCGTCACCAGAGTAATACTCCCGAACACTGCCACAACTGTGTACAGCAGCAGCACGACTTGGCGATGGGTAAGGCCCACGTCCAGGAGCCGGAAGTGCAGGTGGCCGCGGTCGGCTTGAGTGGTTTTGGAACCATGAACCAAACGGCGGACAATCGACCAACCCACGTCCAAGGCGGGCAAGCCCAGGATGAGCAAAGCCGTGGCGATTTTTCCGCCCGCGAGAATGGCGAGCGTGCCCAGCATGAAGCCCGTCCAGGTGGACCCGCCTTCGCCCAGGAAAATTTTGGCCGGGTACCAGTTCCAGAGCAAGAAACCCGCAGCTGCGCCGGCCAGGGCCATAGCCAGAATCGCGGTTTCCGGCTGGGTGACCTCTTGCCCCAGGCTCACAATGGCAATAATCATCCCGCCAATGGTGGTAATCCCCGCCACCAGCCCGTCCAGACCATCCAGAATCTTGGTGGTGTACGTGGTGGCGAGCAACCAGAGCACGGCAAAGAGGTCGGCCAGCAGCACGAAGCGGTACGGCATGTCACCGATACTAAACACCGTCCAGGAAATGCTATCCAAAGGCAGCGTGCCGCCAAAGGGGTTGGTGATGTACGGAATGCCAATGCCGGACACGACAATCACCAACGCCGCCACAAGGGGAAAAAGAATTTGGCGGCCGGGCGGCAAGTGCCGACGGTCGTCCAGGTAGCCACCGACCATCAAGATAACACCCGCCAAGGTAATGCCCATCAGGTGCTTGGGCAAAAGGAAACCACCGAACAACTGGTCCGTGGTAAGGGCAATAACCCACACGACGAGGGTAAAGGCTAGAAACGGCGCAATGCCGCCCAGTAACGGGACGGCCCGGCCGTGACGCTTGCGATCCGGCGCGGCATCCGGTGCGTCTACAATGTTTCGCCGACTGCTCCACCGCCGCACGAGCGGGGTAAGCCCTGCGCTTACCGCAAAAGCGAGAAAAAAAATAACGAGCACATTCATGGATGCCGGCCGAGGTAGGTTTGCAAAATAAGCACAGCCGCATCCGCATCCACATCGCCGGGGCGTTTGCCCGCGTCTTGCTGCCGCCGCGTCGCCTCTTTGCTCGTCAGGCGTTCGTCCACCAGATCCACGGGAATGGACAGGACATTCTGTAAATCGGCCGCTACTTCCCGCACGCGGCTGGTTTGGGGCGAGTCTTTGCCGTCGAGGCTTATCGGTAAACCCAGCACGACTTTTTCAATCTGCTCGCTCGCTACAACTTGCTGAATGGTTTCCATGGCGTGCGCAAAGCCGCGGACTTCCATCACTTTCCAGGGGAAGGCCCACTGGCCGTCCGTGCTCACGGCAAAACCCAGCCGCCGCTCGCCCCAATCCACGCCCAGGAGTTTCATATGGTCAGAATGTCGTAGCCGTGGTCCGTAACCACCAGCGTGTGCTCGTAGTGTGCGGCCAGGCCCCCGTCGGCGGTCATCACCGTCCACTTGTCCAGCGCAGTCTGCACCTGCCAGTGCCCGGCTGCCACCATGGGCTCCACCGCGATGACTAAGCCGGCGGGCAAGGCCGTACCGGTTCCCGGCTGGCCGTAGTTTGGTACTTTCGGGTCTTCGTGAACGGCGTGGCCCACGCCGTGGCCGACGAGGGCCCGAATCACGTTGAAGCCGTGTTGCTCCACGTAGGTTTGCACGGCGTGGCCGATATCGCCGGTGGTGGCGCCGGCTTTGATGACCTTGAGGGCCTCTCGAAAGGCCTGTTCAGTAACGGAAATCAATTTCTTCGCGTCTTTGGAAATCTTGCCAACGCCCACAGTAATGGCGGCGTCAGTGAATAGATCCCCGTACCGTACGCCGCAATCCAGTCCGACAATATCGCCTTCCTGCAGCACTTTGTCGCCCGGTAGGCCGTGCACCACTTCCCGGTTGACGGAGACGCACAGCGTTGCCGGAAACCCTTCAAAATTCTTGAACGCCGGTATGCCGCCGGCAGCCCGAATGGTACGCTCGGCCAGCGCATCCAGGTCTGCCGCTTTTGCCCCGGGCACGGCGGCCTTGGCCACGAGGGCCAAAACCCGCGCCAAAATCTGCCCGCCTTCCCGGAGGGTGGCGATTTCCGCCGCAGTCTTCACGCGCATCATAGGTAGGGGACGAGGGCGCGGAGAATATCGTTGAACACCGCTGGGATAGGCTGCTCGCCGTTTACGTCCAGCAACTGGCCACGTTCCTTATAAAAGGCTTTCAGGTCCAGGATGCGCTGGATGTACGCGTCGTACCGTTTGCCGGCCAGCTCGGCGGTGTCGTCCGGCCGGTGCTGCAGCTCGGCCCCGCAGATATGGCAGTGGTTGCCCTTGTAGTCCGAATCCTGCGGGTGAAACACCAGCTTGTCGTTGGGGCAGTACTTGCGCAGCGTCAGCCGCCGAATGGCTTCCGCCCGCACGACGTCAATACAAACGGCAATCGGCTCCCGCATCTCAAATCGCTGCACCATCCGCTCCAGCTCGATGGCTTGGGGCAGGGAGAGCGGGAAGGCGTCAAAAACAAACCCCGTCTTGTGGTGCAGGCGCGTCAATTCATGCTCCACCATTTCCAAAATGACGTGGTCTGGTTGGGGGATGCCGGTGTCGTACCGCACCTTCACTTCATCGGCAAAGCTGTCACCCTGCCCGGCCCGCATGTACACGGTGCGAACCAGATCGCCGGTGCCCAGATGGTATAACGAAAAACGCTCCTCCAGGAGCTGGGCTTGCGTGCCTTTCCCCGAGCCGGGCGGGCCGAGGAGCACCAGGTTCATCGGTCGGGGGTGAGCGGTGTGCATGTTGTTGACGAAGGAACTATACAGGACGGGTACCGGGATGCAATCTATTTGTAGAATGATTCATAATCCCGCATCACAAGCTGCGCTTGGATTTGCTTCACGCTCTCCAGCACCACGGACACCACGATGAGCAAGCTGGTGCCGCCAATGGCCAAGCTCTGCGTATTGGTGGTGGACTGCATGATGGTCGGCAACACGGCGATGGTGCCCAGGAAGAGCGCGCCGCCCAGAATGATGCGGTTGGAAATAAAGCTCAAGTACTGCGTCGTGGGCGGACCGGGCCGAATGCCGGGAATGAAGCCGCCTTGCTTCTGCAGGTTCTCGGCAATCTGGTCGGGTTTGAACACCACCGCGGTGTAGAAGTACGTGAACGCCACCACCAGAACAAAGTACATTACCCCGTAGAACAGCTGGTTCTGGAATGTGGTCTGCACCCAAGACGCGGCATGGGCCACCCAGGGGATGGCGTTGTTCGTGAAGAACTGCGCGATGAGGGGAGGGAACAGGATGATGGACACGGCGAAGATAATGGGAATGACCCCGGCCTGGTTCACGCGGAGCGGCAAGTGCGTGCTCACCCCGCCGCTGGCCGGCTGTTGACCAACCACGTGACGCGCGTAGGTGACCGGGATATTCCGTTGCCCCTCGGTAACGTATACCACCCCGGCAATAGTAATAAGCGCAATAGCCAAGAAGGCAATAATCGTGAAAAGCTGCGAGGAATCGTAGGTCGCGAGCGCTTGCTGTATGGAGTGTGGTACCCGAGCGACGATACCCGCGAAGATGATGAGCGAGATGCCGTTGCCGACCTTTTTCTCGTTAATGAGCTCGCCAATCCACATAATGAGCATGGACCCGCCCACAATGGAAGCAATGGCCACCACCATCTGGAAGCCGGTGAGCGCCCCCAGCACGTTCTGGCCGCCCTGCTGGCGGAGGCAGGTAAGTGTCCCGAAGGCTTGCAGGATGGCCATGGGCACGGTGAGGTAGCGGGTGTACTGGTTGATGCGGTTCTGCCCCTGCTCCCCGTCCTTCTGAATCGCTTCCAGGCGCGGGATAATCATGGTGAGCAGCTGCATGATAATGGAGGCGGTGATGTACGGCCCTACCCCGCTCATGACAATGGAGAAGTTCTGCAGGCCGCCACCGGAGAACAAGTTGAGGAGGCCCAGGATTTGGTTGCCGGCCAGCACGCGCTGCAACCCGGTCGGGTCCACGCCCGGTACCGGGATGTGGGACAAGATGCGGAACACCACCAGCATGGCCAGGACGAAGAGCAGCGAACGTCGGAGGTCGCGGGTCTGCCACAGCTGACGAAGGCGCTCGATCATGGCTTTGCGGCCGCGAGTTTCTCAACCTGACGGCGGGGTTTCGGCTGCGTTGCGGACACGATAACTAGTGCGCTCCCGCCCGCCGCTTCAATAGCGGCCTTGGCCGAACCCGAAAAGGCGTGTGCGCTCACCTGCAAGGCGTGGGTGAGCTTGCCGTCACCCAACACTTTCACCCACTCGGTGGACCGGATGAGGCCGGCGCGCAGCAAAAGCTCGGGTGTTACTTTGGCGCTGGCCGGGAACTTGGCTTGGAGGTCGGACAGGTTCACCACGCTCGCCTTGGGGCTCAACGCCCCAAAGCCGCGCGCCTTGGGCAGCTGCATCAACATCTGCTTGAGCCCGCGCTTGCGCAAATTCTTGCGGCCGCCGCTGCGGGCGCGCTGGCCTTTAATGCCGCGGCCGCTGAAGGTGCCATGGCCGGACGCATTGCCGCGCCCAACCCGAACACTGGCCTTGCGGCTCCCGGGCTGGGCTTTGAGGTTGTTGAGGGAGAAAGGCATAGGAAGATTAGGGCGCTTTCGGTTTGGGTGAACGGCGGGCCTGCAGCTTGCCCAGGGCCAGCAACACGGCTTGAACGTTATTAATCTTACTCTTGGAGCCCAACATCTTACTCACCACGTCGCGGATGCCGGCCAGGCTTAAGACGGTGCGCGCGGCGCCGCCGGCAATAACGCCGGAACCAGGCGGGGCAGGCTTCAGCAGCACGCGCGCCGCGCGGAACTTGAGCACCACGGCGTGCGGGATGGTGCCTTTGTGGAGGGCTACGGTGACGAGGTGCTTCTTGGCCGCGCTCACGGCCTTTTCCACCGAGCCCTGCACGTCCGCGCCCTTGCCCAGGCCCATGCCCACGCGGCCTTTGCGGTCGCCAATCACCACGCAAGCGCGGAAACGCATGCGCTTGCCGCCCGCGACCACGCGGGTGACGCGGGCCAAGTCAATAGTCTTCTGGTCAAATTCCGACTTCTCGCGTTGGCGAGGGGGGCGGCGGCCGCCGTGCTGAGGTCGAGAACCAAATGGAGGCATAGGAAAAAGGTTAGAACTTGAGGCCGCCGCTACGGGCGCCATCGGCGAGAGCTTGCACGCGGCCGTGGTACCGGTAGCCGGCAACGTCGAAGACAACCATGGAAATATTCTTGGCTTGGGCGCGTTCCGCCAGGAGCTTGCCCACGGCCGTCGCGGCGGCAACTTTACGCGAATGCGCCGCAGTTGCTTTGACGGGTGGGGTCAGCTGGCGGTCAGCAACGGCAACGAGCGTGGTGCCGGTCACGTCGTTAATGAGCTGCGCGCTAATGTGCTTGGCGCTGCGGAACACGGCCAGGCGCGGGCGCGCAGCCGTCCCGTGCACGCGCGCGCGAATGCGGCGGTGACGGTGCTGGCGGCGGAGAGTGCGAGAAAGCGTGTTCATACAATTACTTGGCGCCGGCGGCCTTCATGACCTTCCCGGCTTTGCGACGGATAACTTCGCCAACGTACTTAATGCCCTTGCCCTTGTACGGTTCCGGCGGCTTGAGCCGGCGGATGGTGGCGGCCACCTCCCCCACGGCTTGCTTGTCTGCGCCCGTTATCACAATAACATTTTTCTCTACGGCCAGCGTCACGCCGGGCGGCGCGGTAAAAGGGATGGGGTGGGAGAACCCCAGGTTAAGCACCAGGCCCATGCCTTGCAGGGCGGCTTTGAAACCCACGCCGGTAATTTCCAAACGCTTCTCAAAGCCTTTGCTCACGCCTTCCACGGCGTTGGCCAGTAGCTGGCGGCCCAAGCCCCACAGCGCGCGGTCATTGCGATTGTCTGGGCTGGGGACGCTCACGGTCACGACGTTATCCGCCAGATCCACGTTCACGCGGTGGTGCAGGCGAACCTGCAGCGTGCCTTTGGGGCCCTGGATGGTCACGTCCGGCGCGTTCACGGTTACCGTAACGCCGGTCGGGAGAGCAATAGGTTGTTTGCCGATGCGGGACATAGGAATTAGGCGATAGTGCAAATAAGTTCGCCGCCGATGTGGGCCTTCCGCGCTTCCCGGTCGGTGAGCATGCCCTGGGGCGTGGAAAGGATGGCCATGCCAATGCCGTTCTTCACCCGCGGGATGGCGCCCACGGACACGTACAGCCGACGGCCGGGTTTGGACTGGCGGGTAACTTCCTGGATAAAGGCTGTGCCGTCCGGGTTGTACTTGAGCGTCACGGTAAACGTGCGGTTGTCCGGCGACGGAATGGCCGCCGCCAAGTACTTGTCCCGCACCAGCAGGCTGGCAATCGCAAAGCGCTGCTTGGAGTAGGGGATGGCGACGGTCCGGTGGCGGGCGAGGCCCGCGTTCCGGATCCGGGTGAGCATGTCGGCAATAGAGTCCATAGGGTGTGAGAAGGTAGTTACCAGCTGGCTTTGCGCAGGCCCGGGATTTCGCCCTTGTTGGCCAGTTCGCGCACGCAGATACGACAGAGATCGAATTTCCGCATGTAGCCGCGCACCCGCCCGCAACGCCAGCAGCGCCGCACCGTTCGGGTGGAAAATTTGGGTTTGCGCTTGGCTTTGGCAATCATCGAGGACTTGGCCATAGGGGTTAGGGTTGCGGCTTCTTCTTAAAGCTGGATTTGCTGGGTTTAGCAGTGGGTTCGTCATCCTTGTCCGCCGCGGCACCGAACGGGAAGCCGAGTTGTTCCAGGAGGGCGCGGCCGGCCTTGGGGTTACCCGCGGTGGTGGCCAGAACCACTTCCAGACCGTGAATTTTTTCCACCTCGTCCGACCGGATTTCGGGAAAGGCCAAGTGCTCTTTGAAACCCAGGGTGTAATTCCCCTGCCCGTCAAAGCCGCCGGGCGGCAGGCCGCGGAAGTCGCGGACGCGGGGCAGAGCCACGTTAATGAGCTTGTCGAGGAATTCATACATCCGCGTACCGCGCAGGGTCACCTTGGCGCCAATGGTCATCCCCTGCCGGATTTTGAACGCCGAGATGGACTTCTTGGCCCGGGTGAGCACCGGCTTCTGGCCGGTGATGCGCGTGAGGGTGGAAACCACCGCCTCCTGCAGCTTGGCGTCCTTCACGCCGTTACCAGAACCCGCGTTCACCACAATCTTGGTCACCGCCGGCACGGCGTGAGGGTTTTTCCGGTGCAACGCCACTTCCAGGGCCGGAATGACCTTGGTGCGGTAGCGCGTGAGCAGACGTGGAGTTTTGGCGTGGGTCATGAGAAAGTTAGAAAGCGGTCTTGCACTTGGCGCAAACGCGCTGCTTAGTGCCGTCCGCGGCCGCGTGCATGCTCACCCGGCGGGGCTTGCCGCACTTGGCGCACAGGAGCATGACGTTGGAGGCGTGGAGCGGCGCGAAGAAAGAAATCTTCTGGCCCTTTTCGTTTCCGCGGCGGCTGCGGATGTGGCGGGTGCGTTCGTTCACGCCGTCCACCACCACCAGTTCCTTCGCCGGAAAAACCTGGAGGACCTTCCCCTTCTTGCCGCGGTTGCGGCCGGTCATCACGTACACGTTGTCGCCGGTTTTCAGGTACATAGGGTTAGAGGACTTCCGGCGCGAGCGAGATGAGCTTGGTGAACCCGCGGGCCTTGAGTTCGCGCGCCACGGGGCCAAAGATGCGGGTGCCTTTGGGGTCTTTGGATGTCGGGTCAATAATCACCGCGGCATTATCGTCAAAGCGGATGTAGGAGCCGTCGGCGCGGCGGGTTTCTTTGCGGGAGCGCACAATCACGGCGTGGTACATTTCGCTCTTCTTCACGGCCGCGTGCGGGATGGCCACTTTCACCACTACCTTTACAATGTCGCCGAGGCGCGCGTAATGCTTCTTGTAGCCGCCCAACACGGTAATGACCTCCAGGTCACGCGCCCCGGTGTTGTCTGCTGCCACGAGTCTGGAACGAAGTTGCACCATACATTACTTGGTTTCCGGCATAATGCGCCAGCGCTTGTGGCGGGAAATTGGTCGGCACTCCACGAAGCGCACCACCTGGCCCACCTGGAACGTACCGGTGGGAGCGTGCACTTGGTACTTGGCACTGGCGCGGTAGCGCTTGCCGTAGCGCGGGTGGACGAGGGCGCGGTCCACGCGGACCACCACGGTCTTCGCCATCTTGGTAGAGACAATGGTCCCGGTGAACTCGCGGGGCTTAGCGTCGGATTTTTGGGTTGGCGTCGTCATAGCAGTTAGGGCTTGGCGTGGCGATTGGGTTGCTTGAGCAAAGTGAGCATCCGGGCGATGGCGGTGCGAACTTCCCGAATCTCCCGAACGTCCTTGTGCGTGTCCTGCGCCACGCGGAACCGGAGGTCGCGCAGGCGCTCGCGCGCTTCGGCCAGGAGGCTGCGGAGTTCTTGATCGGTTTTTTGCTGGAGTTCTTTGAGGGTCATACGCGCTTACACGGTGTCGGCTTTCGTGACAAACTTGGTGGTCACCGAGAGCTTGTGGGCCGCCAGAGTCATGGCTTCACGGGCGACGGTCTCGGTCACGCCATCGAGCTCGAACATCACCGTGCCGGGCTTAATGACACAGACGTAGTGGTCCACCGCGCCTTTGCCGCCGCCCATCCGGATTTCCGAGCCTTTGATGGTGATCGGCTTGTCCGGAAACACCCGAATCCACACTTTCCCGCCCCGGTGGAGCAAACGCGTAATCGCGCGGCGGGCGGCTTCCACTTGCCGGCCGCTCACCCAGCCGGGCTCCAGGGCCTTCAGCCCAAACGCCCCGAAGCTCACGCGGGTTTTCTGCGTCGCATTCCCGCGGATGTGACCGCGGTGGTGCTTGCGATGTTTGACCTTCTTCGGGGTAAGCATAGGGGGTTAGGCGGTGGGAGTTTCGCCGGCTTTCTTGGTGAAAATGTCGCCGCGGTAGATCCAGACTTTCACGCCAATGGCGCCGTAGGTGGTGAACGCCGCGCCGCGGCCAAAGTCCACGTCGGCGCGCAGGGTCTGCAAGGGCAGCTTGCCCCAGGTGAGGGCTTCGGTGCGGGCGATTTCCGCGCCGTTCAGCCGGCCGGCCACCATCACGCGCACGCCCTGGCCGCCGCCTTTCTTCACCTGTTCCACGGACTGCTTCAGGATGCGGCGGAACGGCAAGCGTTTCTCCAGCTGCTCAATCATGTTCTGCACCACCAGCTGGGCCACCAGCGACGGGTTGGCCACTTCCTGAATGTTGATCTTGAACTTCGTCTTTGGCGGCAAGAGCTTGGCCAGCTGGACTTTGAGGTCTTCCACGCCCGATCCGCCGCGGCCAATGACAATACCGGGTTTGGCCGTCACAATCGTCACCGTGAGCATGTTGCCCGAGCGTTCAATTTCCGTGCGGGCAATCCCGGCCGCCCGCAATTTCTTGCGGATGTAACGCTTGATGGTCACATCCTCTTGCAGGAGGTGCCGGAAGTTCTTCTTGGCATACCACTTGGACGACCAGTCCGTAGTAATGCCGAGGCGGAATGACGTTGGGTGAACTTTATTTCCCATACATTAGGCGTGGGCGGCGGGTGAAGGAGGAGAAGCAGGAACGGCCGCAAGTTTTGAAGTTTTTGCCGGCACCTCGGCTTTCTTGGCCTTTGGTTTCGCTTTCACTTTTAGCGCGGGCGCTTCCTTCACCGTGATGGTGATGTGCGAGGCGTGCTTGAGAATCGGGTTGGCGCGGCCCATGGCTTTGGGGGTAAAACGCTTGAGGCGCGGAGCCATATCCACGGTGATAGCGCTGATGACGAGTTGGTCCGGGCCCAGATCATGGCGTTGCTTGGCATTGGCCACGGCTGACTGCAGGAGCGTGCGCATTTGCGCGCTGCTCCCCTTGGGCAAGTGCGTGAGCATGTCCAAGGCTTGGGGCACGCGCTTGCCGCGAAGCAAACCGGCAACGAGCCGAACTTTACGGGGGGAAACGCGGTAGTCACGCAGGGTGGCAGTGCTGTGCATAGGGGTTACTTACTCGCGGGCTTGGCGGGTGCGGCTTTCCCGGCTTCTCCGGCGGGAGCGGCGGGGGCAGCGGCCGCTGCCGCGGCCGCAGCCAATTCGGCTTCCTTCTGCATCCGGCCGCCCTGCCGCACGAACTTCCGGGTGGGCGAGAATTCGCCCAAGCGATGGCCGACCATGTTTTCGGTGGCGGTGACGTTGATGTGGTTCTTCCCGTTGTGGACGCCAAAGGTGAAGCCGACCATTTCCGGCGTAATCACCGACGCGCGCGACCAGGTCTTGATGACGGTTTTGTCGCCCACGCGCAACTTGCCGACTTTCTTGAGCAGCTTGGGGTGAGTGAACGGACCTTTGGAGAGGGAGCGTGACATAAGGTTACTTTTTGGGTCGGCGGGAGAGAATAGCAGCATCCGAGAACTTGCCTTTCCGGCGAGTCTTCACGCCCAGCGCGGGTTTGCCCCACGGGGTCTTGGGGTGCTTCATGCCGATGGGCTGGTTGCCTTCGCCGCCGCCGTGCGGGTGATCCACCGGGTTCATTACCTTGCCGCGAACCGTGGGCCGGAAGCCCCGGTGGCGAACGCGGCCGGCCGTGCCCACGCGGACGTTGCTGTGGTCCACGTTTGAGAGTTGACCCAAGGAGGCACGCGCATCCGCGGGCACTATGCGGACTTCGCCGGACGGCATTTTCACTTGAGCCGCATTCCCTTCCAGCGCCATGATGACAGCGGACGAACCGGCGGAACGGACGGTCACCCCGCCGCGACCGGGCCGGAGTTCCAGGTTGTGGATAGGTAGGCCCACGGGAATATCTTTCAGCGGCATGCGGTTACCGGTCGTCACTTCCACGCGCTTAGTGGCACTCACAATCTGCACGCCGGGCTTGAGGCCGGCCGGTGCCAGAATGTAACGCTTTTCGCCGTCCGCATATTGCAAAAGGGCGATGTAGGCGGTGCGGTTAGGGTCGTACTCGATACCGACCACGGTGCCGGGAACGTCAAATTTTGCTTGGATGAAATCGACGTTGCGGATCATGCGCTTGGCGCCGCCGCCGCGGTGACGCGTAGTAATCTTGCCTTGGTTGTTGCGGCCGCCCTGGCGGGGCCGGGGGGCAAGCAAGCTCTTCTCCGGGGTAGCCTTGGTCACTTCGGCTTTCCAGCCGCGCACCCCGGCGTGGCGTCGACCTGGCGTTGTTGGTTTATAGAGGGTAAGGGCCATACTAGCTGGAAATATCAATAGTCTTGCCGGCGGGGAGCGTCACCACGGCTTTCTTCCACGCGCGCTGCTTGCCTTGCGTCCGGCCGAAGCGAACGACCTTGCCGCGCACGGTCCGGGTGGTTACTTGCAGCGGGCGGATACCATAGACGGCGTGTACCGCCTCCCGTACTTCAATCTTGCTCACGGTGGGGGAAACGACAAACACGTACTGCCCCATGGACTGCAAGCGCGTGGACTTCTCGGTGAGCACCGGCCGCAACAGTACGCGGTGGGCGTGACGGGTATCGGTCTTGAGCACGCGCGGTTCAGCCTTGGCTTTCGGCTTGGGTTCATCCGCTTTCTTTGCCTCGGCCTTTTTTTCTGCGGGCGCCACGGTATGCACCGGCTTTTTGGCCGTGCCGGTCGTGTCGTGCTTCTTGCGGAGTTTATCGAAAAGGCCCATAAGGATTTACTGCTTGCCGAAGTAAGTGGCGGCGATCACTTCTAAACTTGCCACGGGCAGCACCACGCGGTGCGCGCGCAAGACGTCGTAGGCGTTCAGGCTATCCGCGCGTAGCACCGTAACACTCCGCAGGTTGCGGGTAGCGCGGACGATCATGGCGTCGTGCTTGGCCGGAACAATCAACGGGGTGCGGTCGGCATTGGTTTTTTTTAGGAGGGTAACCACGGGCTTGGTCTTGCCGCCCGTGGGCAAGGCTTCCAGCAGGCGGATTTGCTTGGCTGCGGCTTTTACCGAGAGCGCCATAGCCAACGCCTTGCGACGGACTTTTACATTGAGCTTGCCCGTCCAGTTA
>Ga0334722_10005606_pt1 | contig 12617 bp, 15 predicted proteins | sample C3_bottom_MG_FD_207210 | JGI IMG/M metagenome (GOLD analysis project Ga0334722, IMG submission 207210) | Sediment microbial communities from Yellowstone Lake, YNP, Wyoming, USA - C3_bottom | ecosystem: Environmental > Aquatic > Freshwater > Lake > Sediment | place: USA: Wyoming | collected...
CGCCCCTTCGTCGGGCGCCTTGCACCTGGACCCTTTTGATCAGCCTCTCCGTTCCGTGTCGAACCGGGACCAGCGAGGCGGTTGGGGCGTCCCCGAGGGAAGATGCGCGGAGCCGCCGTTAAGCCCGTCGTGGTGACCGGGGCGGTCCCGCAGGGACGAAGTCTCGTTGTTTGAGCCCGAAGGGCGAGTTACGAGACTTCGAGCCCAGGGCACCGCGACGGGTAGGCGGCGCAGACGCACGACCTCGGGGACGCCCCCGCTGCCTCGAGCACGGGTATCAGGGGCGGATCGGCTTGAATGACCGGCGGTGGATCGGGCAGGGGCCGTGTTCTGCCAAGGCAGCGAGGTGCACGGCGGTGCCGTACCCCTTGTGCCGGTCGAAGCCGTAGACCGGCCAGCGTTGGTGAAACGCACGCATCAACCGGTCGCGGTGGACCTTCGCGAGGATCGAGGCGGCCGCGATGCAGGCGACGCGGCGATCGCCGCCGACGACCGTCTCGCCGGGGAGGAGGACGCCGGGCATGACCGACCCGTCGACGAGGACGTAGTCGGGAGCCGTCGAGAGTGCTGCGATGGCCCGTTCCATTGCCCGCAGCGTCGCCTGGAGGATGTTGATCGCATCGATCTCGGTTTCGGAGGACTCAGCGACCGCCCAGCCGAGCGCGGCGTCGGTGATCACCGGCACCAACTCCTCACGCCGGCGGGCGTCGAGACGCTTGGAGTCGTCTATCCGCGGATCGAAGAAATCGTGAGGGAGTATTACTGCGGCAGCGACAACGGGGCCAGCCAGCGGGCCGCGACCGGCTTCGTCGACGCCCGCGATCGAACGATAACCCCGCCGTCGGAACCCCCGTTCGAACTCCCAGATATCGGGTCTGTTCTCAGGTTGTTTCAAGCCCGGGAACTGACAGATTGCTCAAAAGGGTTCAGGTGCAAGGCGGACGACGATCCGGCGACTGAGGCGGCCTGGTGGCCGCCGCAGGGAGCCGGGAGGAGGACAACGCCGCAGATGGACCCTTTTCAGCGACCTGTTTAGAAGCGGGAGGCCGCTTTTCCGACGAGGTCGCGAGTGAAGTAGAGCTTCGAGCGGCGGACGTTGCGCGACTTGAGGACCTCGATCTTGCCGAGCATCGGGCTGTGCGTCGGGAAGATGCGCTCCACACCGGTGCCGTAAGAGACCTTGCGGACCGTGAACGAACTGCCCGCGCCGGCGCTGCGCATGCGCACCACGAGACCCTCGAAGATCTGAATCCGCTCTTTTTCGCCTTCGACGACCTTGGTGTGAACCTTGACGCTGTCCCCGGGGCGGAACGGCGGGATGTCCTGACGCTGGGTGTCCTTGTCGAGATCGCGAATGATGTCCATGTCCGTTCTCCTCTATAAGCCAGTCACACGTGCGCTAAACTTTCGGATTGTCTCATTTTCCGAACAGCCGGTCAAGTATGACGGCGACGGCCGAGCGCACCGGCAGGTGGTTGAACTCCCCCGGGCCCCGCACCGGACCCAGGAAATGGTCGCATTGAGCCGCGGCCTCGGGGGCCAGCCCCCACCCGGTGCCGAAGAGCAGCAGCCAGGAGCCGCCGCCCGCCCCGATCCGCGCCGCCAGTTCCGGGTAGCCGATGCTCTTGGGCCCCTGGCGGGCCGCGGTGCCGACCACCGCGGGATAGCCGCCCCCGCGCCGGCTCAGATCGTCGAGCGCCTCGTTGATCGACCCCGAGAGCACGACGTCGCGCAGCGCCTCCGCGCGGGTCGGGTTCGCGGCTGCGCCGTGCCCCTCGCGGTAGTTACCGAGGATCCGGCCAATGAGCGCCTGCTGGGAGAGCAGCGGCGTGACCACGTAGAGCGGCGCCACGCCGTAGGTGCGCGCCGCCCGCGCCAGGTCGTGGACGTTCAGCGGCGTCACGGAGGTCGCCCCGACGGCGCCGAAGCGGTCCCGAATCACGGGGTAGTGGACGAGGGCGAGGGCCACCCGCGCCCGCTCCGTCGTCGCGCTCACCCTTCGCCTCGGATCTGCTCGAGCACCCGCAGGTCCTCCGCGCTCAGTTCGGCCGCGGCCAGCAGGTCGGGCCGCTTGCGCAGGGTCTGACGCAGCGCCTCGCGCCGACGCCAGCGGGTGATCGCCGCGTGGTCCCCCGAGAGCAGCACCTCGGGGACGGCGAGATCGCGGAACAGCGGCGGGCGCGTGTAGTGCGGGTGGTCGAGAATCCCGGCGTAGAAGGAGTCTTGCTCCACCGATTCGGCCTGGCCGACCACGCCCGGCACCTGGCGGGCCACGGTTTCAACGAGCACCATCGCCGCTGACTCGCCGCCGGCGAGCACGAAATCGCCGATGGAGATCTCCTCGTCGATCAGCGCTTCGAGTACACGCTCGTCGACACCTTCGTAGCGGCCACAGACCAGGATCAGCCCCGGCAGCCCGCCGAACTCGCGCACGAGCGGCTGGTTCCAGACGCGCCCCTGCGGCGAGAGCAGCACCGCGGGCGCCCCGGGGTTCTCGGCCTTGAGCTGCTCGATTGCGGCGAAGAGCGGCTCCGGCTTCATGACCATGCCGGCGCCGCCGCCGTAGGGGGCGTCGTCCGTCACCCTGTGCCGATCAAGGGTCCAGCTGCGCAGGTCGTGGACGCGGATGTCGAGTACCCCCCGCTCGCAGGCGCGAAAGATGACGCCCTCGCGCAGCGGCGAGTCGAAGAACGCAGGAAAGATGGTGAGAATGTCGATGCGCACGGCGACCCGTTACGGCAGAAGGCCCTCGAGCAGCCGGACTTTGATCTGGCGCGCCTCCCGGTCGATCGAGAGCACGAACTGCTCGACGAAGGGAATCAGCGCCTCGCCGCGCGGCCCGCGCACCACGAGCAGGCGGCGGTCCTCGCCCGTCTCGAGCACCTGGTGCACTGCCCCGATCTGCTCCCCCTCTTCGCTTTCCACGGTCATGCCGGGCAGATCGTGGAGCCAGACCTGGCCGGGGGGCAGCGCCGGCAGGTCCGCCTCGCGCACGCAGAGCCGCCCGCCGCGCAGCGCTTCGGCCGCGGTCCGGTCGGGAACGCCCTCGAGCAGCAGGAGGAACCGCTGCTGGTGCATCCGGGACCCGAGGATCAGCCGCGGGCTCACGGGGAGCCCCGGGGCTTCGACGAGGACCGTCGCGCCGACGTTGAAACGCTCGGGGTCGTCGGTGAGCGGGTGCACGACGATCTCGCCGCGAATGCCGTGCGCGGTCGCGATGAGCCCAACCGACACGAGATCACCGCGGGGGTCGACCTGTTCTGAGACCACACGCTCCTCCGAACCGAAAAGCAAAGAGCCGGGAGCATCGACGATGCTGCCCGGCCCGGTGTCGCCCGCCGCCGGCGGGCTGGCGCCTACTCCAGAATCTCGAGGACCACCCGGCGGTTCTCGCGGGTGGCGGCGGCGTTGAGGATGGTGCGGATGGCCTTGGCCGTCCGCCCCTCCTTGCCGATGACGCGCCCCAGATCATCCACCGCGACGCGCAGCTCGATGACCGTGGTCCGCTCGCTGGCGGTCTCGGTCACGACCACCTGGTCGGGATTGTTGACGAGGGTCCTGGCGATCTGTTCCACGAGCGTCTTCATCGTCAGCCTCCTAGCGGTCCCCGCTTAGCCTGCAGCGGGGACGGAGCCGTTCACGCCTTCTGGGTCGCGCTCGCCCGCTTGAGCAGGCGCGTGACCGTCGGGGACATCGTCGCGCCGCACTTGACCAGCGCCGCGACCCGCGCGGTGTCGATCGTCAGCGGCTTGTCCTTCGCGAGCGGGTTGAAGGAGCCGATCCCCTCGAGGGCCTGGCCCTTGGGCGGGGTCGTGCTGTCGGAGACCACTACCCGGTAAAAAGGCCGCTGGTTCGACCCCAGCCGTTTCAGTCTGATGCTCAATCCCACGTTGATTCCTCCTTGAGTGAATGCCCCTTATACCACAGAACGACGGCGTTTCGTCAATCGGGGGCCGCGGGCGGGACGGATCCGGGGCGGCTCAACCCCAGGGGAGCCGCGGGCGCCCCTTCTTGCCGCCCTTGCCGCCGGCGGTCATCTTCGAGACCTGTTTCATCATCCGCTGCGCCTGCGTGAACTGCTTGAGCAGCCGGTTGACGTCGGTGACCGTCGTGCCGCTCCCCTTCGCGATCCGCTGGCGACGGCTGGAGGAGATGATGTTCGGCTTGTGTCGCTCCTCGGCCGTCATCGAGGAGATGATGGCGTCCACCTGCACCAACTGCTTGCCGTCGAGGTCCGCCTCGTCGATCTTGAGCTTGCCGGCGCCCGGGAGCATCTTGAGGATCGAGGAGAGGCTCCCCATCTTGCGCACCTGCAGCAGCTGCTGGCGGAAGTCCTCCAGGTCGAGCTCCCCCTTCTTGCGCAGCTTGCGCCCCAGCTCCTGCGCCTGCTCCTTGTCGACGGACTCGCCGGCGCGCTCGATCAGCGTTAGCACGTCGCCCATGCCGAGGATCCGCTGCGCCATCCGGTCGGGGTGGAACGGCTCGAACTGCTCGGGGCGCTCGCCGACGCCGACGAACTTCAGCGGCACGCCGAGCGCCGAGCGGATCGAGAGCGCCGCGCCGCCGCGGGCGTCGCCGTCGAGTTTGGTGAGGATCACGCCGGTGAGGTCGACCTCCTTGTGGAAGCCAGCGGCGATGTTCACCGCCTCCTGGCCGGTCATGGCGTCGGCCACCATCAGGATCTCGCTGGGCGCGACCGCCGCCTTGATCGCGCGCAGTTCGGCCATCAGCGCTTCGTCCACCTGCAGGCGTCCCGCCGTGTCGATGATCGCCACGTTCAGCGCGTGGTGCTTCGCGTGGGTCACCCCGAGGCGGGCCAACTCGACCGGCGAGGGACCGACCTCGGCGAAGACCTGGACGCCGACCTGCTCGCCGAGGGTGCGCAGCTGATCGCGCGCGGCGGGACGGTAGACGTCGGCCGCGATCAGCAGCGGGTGCCGCCCCTCCTTCTTCAGGCGCAGCGCGAGCTTCGCGGCCGAAGTCGTCTTACCGCTCCCCTGGAGGCCGACCAGCATGATGACCGTCACGGCGGGCGCCGGCGCGAACTGGACCGGCGTCCAGATGCCGCCGAGGATCTCGGTCAGCTCCTCGCGGACGATCTTGATGACCTGCTGCGCCGGGGTCAGGCTGGCGGCGACATCCGCCCCGGAGGCCCGCTCGGAAACCCGGCGCTCCAGCTCCTTGGTGACCTTGTAGTTGACGTCGGCCTCGAGCAGCGCCATCCGGATCTCGCGCAACGTGGCGGCGATCAGCTCCGGGCTCAGCGAGCCGTGGCCGCGCAGCTTCTTGAAGACCGACTCGAGTTTTTCGCTCAAGCGCTCGAACATGGGACCCTCACGTTCCTTAGGGTTGATTGAGGGGGGAATTGTACCCCATGCCCGGCGGGAATGGGGTGAAATGTCGATCGCCCTGCAGCGCGCAAACCGGCCTGGAGTTGTGACCGCTTCGCCAGAGCGTCCCTGTCGAGGTGCAACGCCAGGGACCGGTAACCTGACGACCTCGAGCCCGCCTGCGGGTCCGCTTCGTGGTCTTCACCCTTTGGGCGAGGATCCGGCCCTCCGAGCGGGCAATGCAACGGCGCAGGTCAGTCCCGTGCGCCGTTGTCGGCAGCCCACGGGAAGAACCACGGGCCGCCGCCGGGAGGAAGCTCGGAGACCACCTCCACCGTTGCCGGTCGTTTGTGTCGCGCAACCCTGTCGGCGACCCAACGCTGAATCTCGGCCGGCTCGACGCCGCCCCGCGTCACCACGAAGGCCCGCGCGTTCTCCTCGCCCGAGAGGAGATCCCAGGTCGGCACCACCGCTGCCGCGCTGACCCGAGGATGCTCGACCAGCGCGGCTTCGACCTCCGCCGGGGAGACCTGGAACCCCTTGACCTTCACCAGGCGCTTTTGCCGCCCGAGGATCGTCACGCGGCCCGTCTCGTCCGCGCTGGCAAGGTCTCCGGTCCGCAGCCAGCCGTCGGGCGTCAGCGCCTCCGCCGATTTCCCGTCGTTTCCCAGGTAGCCGGAGAAGAGCTGCGGACCCCGCACCCACAGCTCGCCGACCCCGCCGGCGGGCACGACGCGCCCCGACCCAGCCACGACGCGCGCCGTCAACCCGGCGATCGGCCTGCCGCACGTCGCGCCGAGCGCATCGCCGACGGGCGCGTCGACATGCGTCGCCCCGGCGGCCTCCGCCAGCCCAAAGCCCTGGATGACGGGGATTCCCAGGCGCTCCGAGCACGCCGTGCAGACGTGCGGCGCGAGCGGCGCCCCGCCGGAAATCAGCAGGCGCAGCGGCGCGAATCCGTCCGGGACAGCCGGCGACTCGGCGAGCACACGGACGATCGAAGGAACGACGTTCGACACCGTCGCCCCGAAGGTGCGCACGGCCTGCGCAAACGACCGGGCGTCGAACCGTGTTGCGGTGACTGCGGTCATGCCGCAATGCAGTGCCAGAGCGAGGGTCGACACCATGCCGTAGAGGTCGTACGGCGAAATGACCGTATAAACAATGTCGTCTTCGCGCCACGGGACGACGGCTGCCAGTCCGACGAGGGCGGCAGCGAGCGCCGTGTGTGACAGCCGCGCCGGCGCCGGGAAACCGCCGGGGCCGACCGACCAGGCGAGAAGAGCGTCGCCCGGCGCCCCGCCCTCGATCGTCCGGGACCGGACGGCGCCCCCGTGCGCTACCTCCCGGAGCGCGCAGGCCCCGTCGTCCGCCGCCAGGACCGGAATCCCCGCCCCGGACGCGGCGACGAGCGCATTCGGCAGCAGCGACTCCTGCGCGATGATCCGTGAGGCGCGGCTCCCGACGAGTTGCACCGCCGCCTCGTGCGGGAGAAAGTGCGGATTCACCGGCGCGACCACGCCGCCGGCCGCAAGAATGCCGAGCAGCGTGGGAAGATACTCGGGTACATTCCGCCCGAGGAGACCGACGACCTCGCCGTTTCTCAGGCCGGAGGCGCGCAACGCAGCCGCGACCCGCTCCACGGCGCCGGGCAGATCCGCGTAAGAAATCGTCCGCCCGCTCGTCGCGTCGACGAGCGCGGCCTTGTCGCCGCGCCGCGCGAACCCGGAGAGGAGCGCCTCGTGAAAGAGCGTCAGCCGCCGACCTTCGCCCCGAGTTGCCGCAACAGAGCGTTCTGATCCCACTCCGCGGCAGTCCAGACAATCTTCCCCTCGGCGAGTTTCATCCGCGTGAGACCGGCGACGTTGACGCGGCGACCGGTGGCCTTCACGCCGTCAAGTGCCCCCCGGTGCGTTCCCTGAGCCGTCCAGCGGACGTGGGTCTCCGCTCCCTGAGACTCGATCGAGGCGATCGTGATGCGCAGGTCGGGGAAGGCGCCGCGGAAATGATCGAAGGTTTTCTGACACTCGGCGAGCTCGGGGTGCTGCCCGAAAACGGCCCTGTTCCCGCGATTCCACCCTTCCCCGTAAAAGGTGCGGATGATCTTCTCGTCCGCGGGTACGACCCGCAGGGCCGCGGCCCCCACCGGTCTGACGCCCACCGTCTTCACCAGTGCATCGCTCGCCCCGAAGAGCGCGCGAACCGGCGCACAAACCGCACCCACGACGGCTGCCAGCGTAAACTTCAAAAACGTGCGTCTGGCTCTCATACGCCCCTCCACCAGAATCCCTACCTTGAACCTATTGAATACGACAGGTGCTGTCAAGGCAGAAGATGGCCGGAATCCTTTGCGCCCATGCGCTTTTCCATCGCGCCGGCCTCGCGCCCCGCCGGGCGCTCAGCCCTCGTGCGCCGCCGCGGCCTCTGCCCGCAGCGCCGCCTCCTCCTCGCCGTACTTGGGCGAAAAGTGAAAGACCGTCAGCCGCCGCGCCCCGGCCTGGCGCGCCAACTCCCCGGCCTGGCGCGCCGTCAAGTGGTGCTTGCGCTCGGCGTGGTCGGCGTCGCGGTCCATGAACGCAGCTTCGCAGAAGAAGTGATCGGCTCCCGCAGCAAGCTCCAGCACGCCCCGGTCGTTCTGCGGCGTACGGCGGATGTCCGTGACGTAGGCGATGACCGCGCCCTGTGTGGCCATGATGACCTGCTCCTCGATCAGCGCCAGCGGCAGGCTGCGCAGCCGCACCCGCCCGTCCGCGCTCACGGGAATCCGCACCGGCGTCTCCCCCGGCCGGCCCGCGCGCAGCAGTGCCTTGACGCGCCCGAGCCAGGGGCCGACCTGCCAGCCGAGCTGGCGCAGCCGGTCGCCGTTGACGTTGTAGCGCACCTTCTCCCGCAACCGGAAACCGAGGCAGGGCACGGCATGGTCGAGGTGCCGCGCCTCGACGATCAACCCCTCCTCCTCGTGGACGACGCCGTCGAACGGCGCTTCGCGCGCGCCGGTGCGGGCCCGGAAGCGATCGCGGCAGGAGAAGGTCACGCGGCGCACCCGGCGCGGGCCGATCTCCTGCACCTGCAGCCGCAACCGGTAGTTGTCGACGAGATTCCAGGTGTAACCGGCGAGCTTGCCGGCGACGTTGGCGATCAACCCCTCGGGGCCGTGCAGCCGCACGGTCTTGTCGCGGTTGAGCAGCACGCGCAGCAGCCGGTCGAAGCCGCAGAAGTGGTCGATGTGCGTGTGGCTGACGAAGACGTCGCTGACGCGCAGCAGCTCGCCGGGGCGCAGCGCACCGAGTTCGCCGCTGTCGAAGAGCAGCGCCCGGCGCTCGTGCAGAAAATCGACGTAGAGGGCCGGATCGCCGAACCCGCCGTTGACCAATCGCGCCTCGAAAGACCGTGTCACGCCCCGGATTGTCGCACAATCCCGCTGCCGCCGGTTGCATTCTGTCCTTCCCTCGTGATACAAAACACGGACCGATGCGACGAATCATCTCGAAGGTCGTCCAAAAGCTCTTCGGCCGACGCCGTGGAGCCGCACCCCAGAAGCCGTCAGGGCCGCCGCCGGTCATCGTCAAGCGTGAGGAGCACACCATCTCGCGCAGCAGGATCGACGAGGACGCGATGAAGGTCCTCAGCCGGCTCACGCGCAACAGCCACACCGCCTACCTGGTGGGCGGCGGCGTGCGCGACCTGCTGCTCGATCGCACGGCGAAGGACTTCGACATCGCGACCTCGGCGCACCCGAACGAGATCAAGAGTCTCTTCAAGAACTGCCGCCTGATCGGGCGCCGCTTCCGCCTCGCCCACATCCTCTTTCGCGGCGGGAAGGTGATCGAGGTTTCGACCTTCCGCAAGCAGACCGGATTTTCGGACGACGTCGACCTGCTGATCAAGAGCGACAACACCTTCGGCACCCCCGAGGAGGACGCCCGCCGGCGCGACTTCACGATCAACGGCCTCTTCTACAGCATCACCGATTTCACGGTCATCGACTACGTCGACGGCCTGGCGGACCTCAAGCGCCGGCTCGTGCGCACGATCGGCGACCCGAACATCCGGCTGCGCGAGGACCCGATCCGCAGCCTGCGCGCCGTGCGCATCGCCGCCCGGATCGGTTTCGAGATCGAGACCGAGACCCGCAAGGCGATGACGGCGCACCGCGAGGAGATCTGGAAGAGCGCCGCGCCGCGCATCGTCGACGAGTTCGTGCGGATGCTCAACCAGGGCGCCGCCGCCGCTTCGTTCCCGCTGCTCGCCGACCTCGGGATGATCGAGGGGCTGCTGCCCGGCTTCGCCAAGGCGTACGCCGACCCCGCGGTCCGCGAGCGGATTCAGCGCAACCTCGTCTCCCTCGACGCGCACCAGAAGCCGCAGGGCGGCCTCCCCCCGGGGCTGGCGCTCGCGGTGCTCTACCACCCGCTCTTCACCGAGGCCGAAGCCGCGGCGGGCCAGGAGGCCGACCGCACCAAGATTGCCGCGGCGCTGCTCGACGCGGACCTCGAGAAACTCAAGTTCCCGCGGGCCCAGCTCGAGAAGGCGGTGCTCCTGCTCGCCGGCCAGCAGCGGCTCACGCAGCCCCAGCGCCGGCGCGGCCGCGGCGGTTCGATCGCGGCGCGCCCCTGGTTCGCCGAGGCGCTGACGCTGCTGGAGATCACCCAGGGCGACACCCCCGAGGGGCGCGCGACGCTGCGCCGGCTGCGCGACCAGCGCCACCAGGCCGAAGAGGAGCAGCGGGCTGCTGCCGCCGCGGGCACTTCCGTCGAGGAAGCGTCGGCCCAGGATGACGCTGCCGCGGAGCGGCCGGCCGACGCGCCTGCGGGAACCGGCGCCACCCGGCGTCGACGCCGGAGTCGCCGGGGCGGCGCGAACCGCAGCCGCGGGCGACGCGCCGGCGCAGACGAGGGCGCAGCATCGCCCGAGCAGGCCGTGGAGCGCGAGGAAACGCCCGATCTGCAACCGCAGCCGCCAGCACAGCAGCACCGGGCGCAGCAGCGGAAACCACCCGTGGCGGAAGATCGCCCGTTCGATCCCGACGCGGCGTTCGGGGACAAGGACACCGACCTGGAGCCGCCCGGCGGGGAGTCGAACGAAGACCGGACCGACTGAGAAGCCGCGTCCAGCCCTAGCGGCCGGCGACGCGGAAGAACGGATTCTGCAGTTTCTCCCGACCGACCGTCGTGTCCGGCCCGTGCCCGGGGTAGAGCGCTGTTTCGTCCGGGAGCGTCATGATGTGGCGCCGGATCGACTCGAGAAGAACCCGTTCCGACCCGCCCGGCAGGTCGGTGCGTCCCACCGAACCGTAAAAGACCGTATCGCCGCAGAAGGCGATCCCCGGCGCAACGAGCGTCACCCCACCCGGCGAGTGCCCCGGCGTGTGCAGCACGCGCAGGACCACCGAGCCGACCCGCACCTCCCCCTGGTCGACGAGCAGCGCGTCGGGGGGCGGGGAGTTCTCCGCCCGCATCATGAACAGGCGGGCGTGGCTCACTGCCGCGTCGAGCATCGGCACGTCGTCGCCGTGGATAAGCAACGCCGCTCCGGTGGCGACCTTGAGGGCGCGATTGCCGCTGATGTGATCGAAATGGCCGTGAGTGTTGACGATCTGCTTGCAGGTCAGCCGCTCCTGCTCCAGGAACGCCAGGATCTCCCCGGGGTCGCCCCCGGGATCGATCACCAGCGCCTCGCCCGACTTGCGGTCGGCGACCAGGAAGGTGTTCGTCTCGAGCGGCCCGGTCGCGAACTGGCGCAGCAGCATACGCACATTGTCGCGAGGTTCGCGCATGGGTGTCAAGCGCCCCCCGACTCGAGGGCCAGGAGCCGCCGCTTCAGCGCGAGACCGCCCGCATAGCCGCCGAGCCCCGCGACGCCCACCACCCGGTGGCAGGGGATCACCAGCGGCAGGCGGTTGCGCGCCAGCGCCTGCCCTGCGGCCCGACTGGCCCGCGGGTTGCCAGCGCGGCGCGCCAGTTCGCCGTAGGTGACGGTCGTCCCCCGCGGGATGGCGCGGGCGAGACCGAGAACCTGGCGGCTGAACGCGGCGACGCCCTCGAGATCCAACGGCAGGCCAGGGCAGTCCCCCTCCCCCCGCAGGTACGCCAGCAGGCCGCTGCGCAGTTCCGTCCACGGGGTGGGGGCGACTCCCCGCGGCAGGGCGATGCCTTCGGCCGCGGCGGCCCGGGTGGGGCGGGGCAGCGCCAGCGAGCGCAACCCGCGGGGCGAAGCGACCGCGCCGATCCAGCCCCAGGGGGTCCGGAAGAGATCGTACGAAAGGTCTTCCTTGACAGCAGCCACGGCCGCATGGTACACAAGGCGCTCGATTTTATGAAGTAATTCGGAGGAGAAGCAGATGGCACACACCAAGTCGGCGCTCAAGCGGATCCGGCAGGACAAGCGGCGCAACCTGCGCAACCAGTCGGTCAAGAGCACGGTGCGCACGGCGACGCGCGCCTTCCGGGAGACCCTCGCTGAGGGCGACGCCCCGAAAACGGAGGCCTCGCTCCGCCTGGCGTCCAAGACCCTGTGCAAGGCCGCGACCAAAGGCGTCGTGCGCAAGCAGACGGCCGCGCGGCGGGTTTCCCGGCTGGCCAAAGCGGCTCACAAGTCGCTCGCCGCCGCGAAGTAACCACCCCTCGTTTTCCGGAACGTCCCCGATCCGTGGCGCGGGGACGGTTCCGTCTTTTCTCCCCGCCGCTGCGCGAAAGGAGCCCGGCGTGTCCGGTGATCCCTTGAGCGACCGCGGTCGGCTCTACGTCGTCAGCACGCCGATCGGCAACCTCGAGGACATCACGCTGCGGGCACTGCGCCTGCTGCGCGAGGTCGACCTGATTGCGGCCGAGGACACGCGCCACACCCGCAAGCTGCTGGCGCACTTCGACATCCACACACCGCTGACGAGTTTCTACCAGCACCAGCAGTTCCGTCAGGCGCCCGGACTGGTCCGCCAGATGCTCGGGGGGAAAGCCGTCGCCCTGGTGACGGACGCGGGAACGCCGGGGATCTCCGACCCCGGGGCGGTGCTGATCCGCATGGCCCTCGAAGCCGAGATCGCGGTCACGCCGGTGCCGGGAGTTGCGGCGGCCATCACGCTGCTCTCGGTGTCGGGGCTCGACACGCACGCTTTCGTCTTCGAGGGGTTCCTGCCGGTCAAGTCCGGGCGCAAGCGCCGCGTGCTCGAGAGCCTCGTGCGGGAGAAGCGCACGCTGATCTTCTACGAATCGCCGCACCGGCTCGCGAAAACGCTGGCGCTGATGCTCGAGGTGTTCGGCGACCGACAGGCCGCCGTCGGGCGCGAAC
>Ga0334722_10005607_pt1 | contig 12614 bp, 15 predicted proteins | sample C3_bottom_MG_FD_207210 | JGI IMG/M metagenome (GOLD analysis project Ga0334722, IMG submission 207210) | Sediment microbial communities from Yellowstone Lake, YNP, Wyoming, USA - C3_bottom | ecosystem: Environmental > Aquatic > Freshwater > Lake > Sediment | place: USA: Wyoming | collected...
AAGTGCGTCACCAAAGGGAATTTTTCTTTTTGATGCAATCTTTCTTGCTTGTGCTTTTTGGCTGTGATGGATGTGGACGCGGCGAAGATGGTGGGGTTTTACAATGCTGAAAAGGTCTTGAAGCATATCGTTTGTGTGGCCAAGATGTTTAAGCTCGCAAATGTGGAGATCCGAGTACAAAATGAGGTCATTGTTTGCGAGAATGTTCAAAATAAGTGCAAGTGCATATTCCCCATTTTTCCCTCTTTTTTCGTAAAAGTCAAGCCAAATTGAGGTGTCGAGGTAGTACGTGGTCATTTGGTTGGATGTTTTTTGGGCGTTAATCTCTTACGAGAAGGAGTTTGATCCATTCTTATGTGTTCGGCAAGAAAATCCGGAAAGTTTCCGATTCGTTCATTTTATATATCGCGCATGAACTCATCAAGTTATGCCAATCGAATTCAATTCTGACGGAAGTATCAAATTGCCAGGTGTGTTGCAGCAGAAGAAGGATGAGCGGGAGCGCGTGTTTAATTCAGTGAGGGTGGTTCGTTTTGTGCGGCGTGCGATCTCGGATTATCCTCTCATTGATGATCTTGAAATTTATTTGTCAAAGAATATTGAAGACCCGCACATGCTTGAGTTGTTGTTCGATAAGGCAAAAGGCCTGTTTCGTCATGAGGCACAAATACGTTTGGAAAAGCGTGACGAGCGCGAGTATGTCGTGAGAATTATTTCCGGGCTCTACAGAGATTCCTGGCTTGCAGAGTTTCGCGCGTTCGTGTGCGAAAGTTTCAACGCAAAAGTGCAGTACGAGAGTAATAATAACGATTTTAGGAAGGGGAAGAAGTTCTAAGGACGACCTGGTTTTTTGGATAATGGAGGCATAGCGGAGATCCGGAAGAGAAAAAACTCTCTCATTTATTTATGCAACACCCCGCGCCGTACCAAACTTTTTTAAAGTCCGAAGACCTCCCGTGTACTTACGAATACGAGCGGTAAAACGATGGATAAAACGATGAAACAGTCTATAATTGTACTTTCTCTCGTCATACTGGTGGCGATTGGCGGATTTGTTTGGCTTTCAGGACAACGCACTTCTTCGGGCCATGCGCCCTTTTTTCCAAGGCCGCCTGCACCGACAGTGTTTCCGAACAAACCACCGGTTATCACTTCGCCACCACCAACATCAGTTTTTCTTATTCCAAGGCCGCCTGCACCGACACCTGTTCCGAACAAACCGAAGGTTTTCGGTTCGCCACCACCAACATCAGTTTTTCTTATTCCAAGGCCGCCTGCACCGACACCTGTTCCGAACAAACCACTGGTTATCACTTCGCCACCAACCACGGCGCCACCAAGCGCAACCCTAACTGGCGTCTGTCTTGCAACAGACCGGGCTGATGAAATCGTAGGACCAGAGTTTCCAGACACTTGGGAACAAAGAGGCAGCAGCGTATATGTCGCCAAGCGCAACATCGCAGGAGTCCATGATATGAACGAATTGAAACAGAAGTGCGCCCCGCTCTTTGATGATTTAGATTCCATCTACTGCGGCGGGCGCCCCTTCGTGCGTGATTCTTCGCTTGTCCGCAAGGTTCTCCTGTTCCGCGGCAGCACGAGTGGTTCTGGTCTCGTAGGAGAAGAAGTCGTTCTCCAAGGCTCATGCCCGCTCATCAGCTGCTTTGATAAAGTCCGCATGAAATGCAAACGCTTCGACGGCAGATGCTCGGTTGACGGATTCCTTGCACCTTCGTGCACCTCTCTTAAGACCCGTCCTTTCGTCGGAGACTGCGGAGCAACACCAACAATGACCCCGCAAAACCCCGTCATGTCCGCAAGCAACAGAAAACCTTGCAGCAACTCAGACCGCAGTTGCATCTGTCCAGCAGATAGTGCCCGTCAGCCGAGCGCTGATGAATTAAGACTGCTCCCTGACTTCCCATAAGACCTGCCTTCGATGCGCATACCTTCAAAATTCGAGATCCGATCGAACAGGAACGATTTGGACCGATTTCTCAAAGGCATGGCGGGTTCTCTTTTCTCCAAAGCCCGAAGCTCTGGCACAAAGAAAGCTGCCAACTCATCCAGAAATTCGTAAAAGAAGGGGTTGCCCAAACTGCACGCGAATTCCTTAATCAACTCATGAATTCCTACGTTGATACAAAACACGACCCTGCAGTCTCACTGTTCTTCTACAACAAATCAACCCAGTATCCTCAATGGAGTACCACCGGCGTGAGCATATTGGAGGGATACGCAAGCCCAATGCGAAAAGAGCAAATGGAAAAACTATTGGCGCCCTTCAAAAGTTGACCAAGAGCATCACCTTTTCAGCAGCTATCGCTTTTTATCATATGCGTTATTATTGGAGACAGTAATCCAATCATGTTTTTCATTCATCTCTTAGCGCTTGCACCGGCTTCAACAAACTCGCCCGTCGTGCAGGGAGTACGCCGCTGATTGCGCCAACAAGTGTTGCAAAGAGGAGTGCTCCAATAATGAGTGCCAAAGGGTATGCGGCAGTGATGGTGTTTGGTCCAACGTAGGTGTTCGCGCCGATTTCGATTGCTTTGCTAAGTGCTGCGCCAAGGACAACGCCAATGATTCCGCCGGATAGGCCTAAGAGTCCGCTTTCTGCAAGGAAGATGAGTAACACGTCTTTGTTGCGTGCTCCGATTGCTTTCATGACGCCGATTTCGCGGGTTCGCTCAAGCACTGCCGTGTACATGGTGTTCATGATGCCGATGCCGCCAACAATTAAACTAATCGCGGCAATCCCGACGAAGACGAACTGGACTACGTTGAAGATGGTGTTGAATGATTCGATCAATTGGGTGCTGGTTTGGACGCTGAAATCTTCTTTGCCTTCTTTTTCGTGGCGGTCGCGGCGTAGTGTTCGCTCGACGCGATCTCCCACCGTGTCGGGGTTTTCGCCGGGCGCGCTTTGGGCGATGATTTGGGAGTAGGTATTCTCGTCCGCAAGTGCCGTGCGTGCGTCTGCTTCGGGTAAGATGACGCTTGCGTCAAATCCGGGGTCGCCGATGCGCCTAAGTACGCCAACGACTTCAACCGTGATGCCTTTGATTTGGAGTTTGTCTCCGGTGCGCACGTTTTTGTTAAACAGGTTGTTGTGTGCGAGGTTGTAGCCGATGACCGTTTTTTGGGTGTCTTTGTGGGTGAGGAGGCGTCCTTGTGTGGCTTCAAGGGTGAGGTATTGGGTGATGAGGTCTGCTTCTTTTTGTTTTTCAGGGATGCTCAGGAGCAGGCTGGTTCGTTCGAGGTTGTTGTAGTCGACTTGGACTGCGCGGGTTAAGAGTCCTGCGACAGCAATCACGCCGTGGGCGTTTTTGATGATGTCGATTTCGTGTTTTTTGAGTTGTCCGGGTGCTGTTTGTCCGCCGCCGTTGGCTCCAACTTCTTTTGCTTGGATGATGATTTTGTCCGCGCCGACTTTTTCGAATTGGTCGTTGATGGTTTTTTGAAGTCCTTGTCCAAGAGATACGAGCGCGACAACGGCAGTGATTCCGATGAAGATGCCAAGCATGGTTAGCGCGGCTCGTTTTTTGCGCTTGAGGAGGTTTCGTACGGCGAGCGTGAAATATTCGAAGTTCATAGGGTTTTGAGTTCCTCCAAATATTTTTTGAGCTGTGAAATAAATGTGGTCTCTTGACGCAAGGATGGTTTTGAATGTCGCAGGTCGAGTGCTGTGCGCGCAATGTGGTTTTTTGGTGTGAGTTTGACCATTTCAGTCCAGGAGTGGGGCGGGTGGTGTCCTTTGAGGGAGAGTTCAAGGTCTGCAAGCCAGAATACTTGTTTGAGGATATCTTGAAATGCAAGTATGTTTTCGTTGTAAAGAGGCAGGAATTTTGTTTCAAAGACAGAAATCATCATGGTGAGATCTTCTTTGTCTGTTTGTGTTGGGAATGTAGCAGGGTTCAGTTGTTTTCCGTAGATTAATTGGTAGTTGGCAAGTTTTTTCGTAAATCGTTTTGGTCCTGTGCGGTGTTTCTTAACCAAGTAGGCAAGGGATTTTCCGTTTTTGAGTTCCCAGAGCGAATATCCTGAGAGTCCAAGTTCGGGGGTGAACTTTCCTTGGGCTTCTGTTATCAGTTTTGAAACGAGTTTTTGGCCGCGGGTGTCGGTCGTGATGACCCACATGTCGATGTCGCTTGTGGGGGTCATTTCGCGCCGAAGGAAGCTGCCCCCGATGTAAATGGAAACGATTTTGTCGCGAGGAATATGTGATAAGATGAGTTTTTGGGCGGCAGTAATGACGTTGATTGCTTTGCGTTCTTGTTCGCTGATGTTTTTCCAGTTGTTCCAGAACATGTTAGTCACCTCGTAATGCTTCAACAGGGGGTAGTTTGCTTGCTTGGCGTGCGGGGAAGACGCCGGAGATCATGCCGATGGTGAATGAGAATGCGAGGGCGCCAAGGAGGAGCAGAGGAGGGTAGCTTGCCGTGAGGACGTTGCCAAGGATGCCGCGTCCGATGAGTTCGACGGTTTTGGATAGGCCAATGCCGATGGCAACGCCGATCGCGCCGCCTATCAATCCTAAGAGTCCGCTTTCAATTAAGAATATTTGCAAGACGTCGCTGTTGCGTGCGCCGATTGCTTTCATAACGCCAATGTCGCGTGTTCTTTCGAGAACTGATGTGTACATGGTGTTCATGATGCCGATGCCGCCAACGAATAGTGAGATGAGTGCGATGCCGATGAAGACTGCTTGGATAACGCCAAGGATGGTGTTGATGCTCTGAATTAATTCTTCGCTTGTAGAAACGGTGACGTCTTCGAATCCTTCTTTTTGGTGGCGGTCGTGTCTGATCGTGCGCAAAATTCTATCGGCGAGTTGGCTGGGTTTTTCGCTTGTTTGGACGACGATTGCAGAAAGTTCTTCTTTTGCGTTTACGATGTCGCGTAAATCATTTTCATTAACAATGACTGCATTATCTCGTCCGGCTCCGATTTTTTGCAAAAGGCCGACGACTTCAACGTTTTTTCCGTTGAGTGTTATTTTGGAGCCGAGTGCGACGGTTTTTGGAAAGACGTTTTTGTTCCAGAGGTTCCAGCCAACGAGTGCTTTGTTGGTTTCGCCGGCTTTGAGCATGCGTCCGTTTGCGACTTTGAGGTTGTTTGCTTCGACAACAAGCGAGCGATCATCTGATTGTTCAGGCAGGCTTGCGGCGAAGAGGACGTCTTGTGCGTTGGCAAATTCGGTGGTGACTGATCGCAGGAGTCGTCCTGCTGCGCGGTTGACTCCGGGGATTTTGCGTACGAGTTCCAGGTCTTTTTTTTGGACGGTTCCTGCGGTGTTTTGTCCGGGGGGTCCAAATCCGATGGTGGTTCCTTGGATGATGATTTTGTCCGTGCCGACGCTTGCGAATTGGGCGTTGATGGCATTTTGCATGCCTTGGCCTAAGGATATGAGGGCGACGACTGCTGCGATGCCGATGAAGATGCCGATCATCGTGAGCGACGTGCGTAGGAATCGTTTACGCAAAGATCCGATGGCGATGAAGAAGCTGTCTTTGATCATCTTTTCTTGCGCCTGCGCCAGAAGTATATTCCTGCGAGGAGCACAACAATCACGGCAACGATTCCTCCGACGTGGTAGTTTTTCTTGCCAAGGTCTTCGGGGGTGATGATGCGTAGGGGCAGTTCGTATTGTTTGCTGAAGTCGACGTTGTAGGGGTCTTTGAAGTCGACTTGGACGATCAAGTGCGGGTCTAAAACCAGTGGCTTGAGTGTAAAGTCGGTGGTTTCAAAGTCGTCCGAATCAAGGTTGCCAACATACGAGTCAAGGCTCGGTGATAAGACGTCGTATTGGTCGGTTTGGACGAGCCGCACGTTGACGTATTTCAAATTGACGACGCCTTTGTTGATGATTTTGAGCGTGACTTTGCCAGGTTCTTGTTTGCTTGCGAAGTCGGTTTTGTCGACCATGACGAACAGTTCGGGTTGTGCGTTGACGACGAGGCTGATTTTTGCCGTGTCGCTGTATTGTTTGTTGCGTTCATCTTGGTAGGATAAGCTAACGGGGATGTTGTAGATTTTGATTGCAGTTGAAGTGTCTGATGCGATTTGGAAGCTGATGGTTTCGGTTTCTTTTGCGGCGATGTAGTCGATGCGTTTTTTGGCTCCGCTGCCAAGGGTGCTGAAGTTTCCTGCGTCTAAGCTGACGTCGACGTTTTTGATGCCGATTTTTCCGGGGTTGCGAAGCGTGAGTTCGACTTTTGCGCTTTGGCCGGGAATAATTGGTGATGGTGTGACTTTGTAGTTGTCAATCAGCAAAACCGCGTTTTGGGTTTGGATGCTGATGGGTGTTTCGAGTTTGGTCCATTCGTTGTTCGCGCTGAACTTGTATTGGAAGGTGATGTTTCGGTCTCCGTTTGGCGCGCCTGCGTCAACGAACACGGTGAATTTGACGACTTTGTTTTCAGTGGCAGCGATGCTTCCCGCGTCTATTTCTGCGTCTTCTCCGGTGGGGAGGCTAAAGGGGTAGGTGGGGATGAATTTGAGGGCGACGTGGTCTGCTTGGGTGCCGAAGTTTTGGAGTTGGACCCAAATGTCAACGGGGTTTCCTTGTTCTGCAGGGGCAGGCTCGTAGCGTAGGATTGATGCTTTGACTTCTGCGTTGGTTGCGCTAACTGCGATTGTTGCGATGAGCAGTGCCAGGAGTAGCGTTATTGTTTGTTTTTTCATTTGGGGCCTCCGTGAGTCTTGACGATGACTCCGTCTTTTAGATAGACGATCCGGTCTGCTTCGCGGGCAAGGATGTCGTCGTGGGTGACAAGGACGATGGTTTTTCCTTCGGTGGTGTTGAGTTCGCGAAGGAAGTGCAGAACTTCTTTTCCGGTTTTGCTATCGAGGTTTCCGGTGGGTTCGTCTGCAAGGATCATGGGTGGGTCGATGGCAAGGGAGCGTGCGATTGCGACGCGTTGTTGTTGTCCGCCGGAGAGTTGGTTGGGTTTGTGGTGGAGTCGATCGCCCAGGTGGAATTGTTCAAGGAGTTTGGTTGCGCGCAAGATGCGTTCCTGTTCAGGGATTCCTTGGAAGGTCATGGGGAGCATGACGTTTTCAAGGGCGGTTAGGGTTTCGATGAGGTTGAATTTTTGGAAGATGAACCCGATTTTTTTGCCGCGGATTTGGGCAAGGTCTGATTCTGCGAGTTTGCTGATGTTGTGGCCGTCGAGGGTGATTTCGCCGCTGGTGGGAACGTCAAGGCAGCCGATCAGGTTCATGGCAGTGCTTTTTCCTGATCCAGAAGGTCCTTGGATGGCGAGGAATTCTTTGGGTTTGACCTCGAGGTTGATGCCGCGTAGGGCTTGGACTTTGGCGTCTCCCATGGTGTATGTTTTCCAGACGTTTTTGAGTTGGATGAGGGGTTTCATAAGTGTTCGATTTCTTTGTTCGCGCGGGCGAGTGTTTTTTTGATGTGTGCGGCGTGTTTTTTGAGGTTTCCGCTGGTCATGAGGGTGAAGAGTTTGGTGCGAAGAAGGTCCCATTCGGGGTTGATTTCTTTGAAGGGGAGGTGGCCTTTGCGTAAGTGTTCGACCATGGCCATGGGAAATTCGAGGTTTTCGCCGGTGAGCGCGCTGATCATTTTCATGCCTTCGAGAAAGCTGGTGAGTGCTTCGGTTCGTTTTTGTTCGATTTGGGTGAGTTTTTGTTTTCCGGTGAGAGTGATTTTGTATTCGTTGGTCCTGCCGACTCCTTTGACGGTGATGAGTTCTTGGGTTTTGAGTTGTTCAAGGAGGGGGTAGATGCTTCCCGGGCTTGGTTTTGAGCCGATGTGGCCTTGGACGTATTTCATGAGTTGGTAGCCGGTTTTCGGTCCTTCGGCTACGGCTTTGAGGGTTAAGATGTTCAGGTATCCGCGGATCATCGAGCATGCCATGTCGTTTCCGATATATCGGAAGCGATACTATTTAAGGATTGTGGTTTTCATTCTGACTCTATTATGGAAAGTGTTAAAAACCAGTTTTCTTTCAAGGCATTGATGCTCAAAGAACGTGCGGATCGCACAAAGCTGCAATTTGAATCGTTGGTTAAACAGGGAAAGCGCGTTACGTTTGACTCGAGTGCGATTCTTCCTCTTGCGGAGGCCTATCAGTCTTTTGTTCTGGGCAATGTTATTTCTCACCCGCTTTTTGAAGTTACTCCAACAGTGTTCCGGGAACTTCAAGGTCTTCAAAAGTCACATCATGGGCTTGTTCCTGTTGTAAAAAAGATAGCTTTGTTAGGGAAAATTGGAAAACCGAATGTGGAAGATGTAAGACGACACGAACTTCTCTACCAAGTTCTGATTCCTTTGTTGCCAAGGAAAATCGCTCATGAACTGATGGTAACTGATGAAGACTCGTACGTCAGCAAAGGGATTCGCATTTTTAATGAAGGTCTCGTTTTGATCTCGAAGAAAGTGCCCCTGGGAAAAGTAATTGACCAAGTGTCAATGAAACGGGCGGCATTACGCAAGGAAGTAGAACTCGTAAGTTCATTGGGTGTGAAAAGACTCATGGCTCGTGTTTCAGAAATGGACGTGGACTGGGAAGGATTTGATTTCGCGAAATATAAAAAAGTTGTAGACACGGAAGTGTTTCGCATTGACCAAGAAATTCAGCAGGTCTTGAGAGCAGGAGGTGCGGATGTTGCGAAACTGAGCGCAGCATTGGAGCAGTTTAAGAGAAAGACATATGCGGCTGATGTGCGCCATATGGCTGAAGTGTTTGCATTGAAGCTTGAAAATATTACTGATGATAGCGATCAGTTATTTCTATTGGAGTTTCACTCTCGCGCGGCTTGATGGTAATGGGGAGTTCATTATAGCTAATGACTCCATCTTTGTTTCTGAATTGGTAGAGGTGTGGTTGGTTGTTTGAAAGAATAAGAAATGTGTTGATAAACCCAAGAGTTCCAATGAAAAGGTCGGCGGAATCGCAAAAGTCAGAAGCAAGCTCAGGTTCTGCTCGTTTGTGGTAGGGTACGGTTTTTGCTTTTCCTGCAGTTGTTTTTTGAAGTAACGGGATATCTTGCTCGCCGAGATTTTCAAGAAGACTTGCAGCAATTTTTACGGGGTGTACTGCGGTGCTTACAAGCGTTTCGTCAATGCTCTGAAAAAGAATGTGGCCGCGGGTTCTATCGGGTTGTTGAATGAGTGTGTCGTGATCTTCTTGCCTTAGTACATAGTCCATATCGACCCTCTAACCTATATTTTGTAGTGGTTATTTGCGTTGAGCGGTTTATAAATGTTTCGTAATTTTCCGTCGAAGCGCAAGAGGTAGAGTCAGCACCAAGTCACAAGCGCAGTGATGCTTTGGGGTTTGAGGAAGAATGCGCGGTAGCCGGGGTGCATGTTGTGCGTGTCTGCGAAGTAGCTGCTGTATTTTTTGTCGATGATGCGGATGTTTCCGCCGCCGTTTGTGCAGCGGTTTTTTTCGAATTCAAGGGCGCGTTGCAAGTATTGGTCGTGTTTGTAATAGCCAAGTTCAAGGGCTCTCCAGCGTTGGGGGTTGATGACAAGGAGCGCGCCGTTGGGGTCGTCTTGGGTGGGTGGGCGCGATCCGGGGCGCATCGTAAGTCCTGAGTCCGTGGGTGGGAAGATGTCGCTTGGGCAGCACCAGTAGTCTTTGGTTTGCGTGCAGTGTTGTTTTTTCATGAGTGGTTCGAATTCGGGTCCGGTCATGATTGCAAGGCCCTCGCATGGTCGTGATCGTGTCCAAGTCGCGTAGCTTGGGGTGTATGTTCTTGTGGGAAGCGCGCAGATGCCGCTCTCGCACACGCCGACGAGCGGCTCGTTGTTTGCGCAGTATTGGTTGTGGTCGGTGTTGAGGCAGCACAAAAGTTTGCCGATGTCGTGGCGCGCGCCGATTTGTTTTTGTCGTTCGCACATGATTTGCGAATAGTCGGATGGTGAGATGTCGCGAACGAAGTCGGTTTTGCTTAAGGATACGGCATAGGTCGGCACTGCGAGCAAGAGGAGGAGAAACGCAACTTTTTTCATAACAGTATTACGTGACGGAGATTTATAAATGTTGTGAACAAAAAAAGAAGAAAGATAAAATCGAAAAATCAAAGCCCGACTTTCTTGGCGTATTTTTCAAAGAGCGGGATTGGTTTTGTGCTGCCGCTCAGGGAATTGACAAGGCACAGGACCCAGACGACGACCGTGGCGACGTAGAGCAGGGCTCCGACAATCCAGCCAACGATGGGGACAATTGAGATGATTGATGAAAGGATCGCAACAAGCGTGAGTACGAGTCCTTGCCGTCCATAGTGGGTTGCGTATTTGTCATTCTTTTTGGCGAGCATGACGATGATCCAGCCGATCAGCCCAAGAAATACTCCTAAGAATGCGAATAGTTTGCTTTCTGATTGTTTTGCCATTGAATGCACCTCTTTTGTTGTTAAGGAGGGGTGGTTTGAGAGGTTTAAAATGGTTGCGGTAGTACATTAACTATTTATATTCAGTTTCAGTAGGGGGTGCTATGCGTGCGCAGTTGCTGGTGCGTCTTGGTCTTGCGTTGGTGTTCATATGGTTTGGTATTGACAAATTCGTGCATCCGGATTTTTGGCTGGTTCAGGCGCCCAAGGTTTTGCAAGGGTACGGTCATAATTTCATCTTTCTGCTAGGACTCATAGAACTGGTTGTGGGTCTTGTGTTGCTTTCAAAGCATTTCCGCTGGGGGGCGTTCGTTGCGAGTGGGATGCTTGCGTTCATTATCGTCGTGGTTTTGGGTTTCAATGATGTTGCCGTGCGGGATTTAGGGCTGCTGCTCTGCGCGCTTTCTTTGCTGATTCCCGATGAGCGGCATGTTTCTTCGAAGAGTGTGATTAATTTGCTTCGGGGCGCGCGTAGGTGATGCGATGATTGTTGTGAAGTTTGATGATGCGGGCGTTTCTAAGAGGAAGGCAGTGCAGGTGGCAAAGCGTCTTGTTCCTGAGCTGATGCGGCTTGCGAAGGTGCGTGGGTATGATGACTCGCGTGCGAGTGTGTTTTTGCCGGTTGATGAAAGTAATTTAGAGGTTGCGCGTGCCGCAATTGCACTCAAGCGCAAACTGCATCCGTCGCTGGTTATCGTGATTGGTATTGGGGGAAGTAATTTAGGCGCTCTTGCCGTGCAGGAGGCGGTTCTTGGGAAGTTGTGCAGTGAGCGTCGTGTCCCGCGTTTGTTGTTTGCGGATACGGTTGATAGTGATGAATTGCAGGCTGTAATTGATGCGATGCAAGGAGAGTTACGTCAGGGCCGGCAAGTTCTTCTCAATGTTATCAGTAAAAGTGGAAGCACGACGGAGACTGTGGCGAATTTCGAAATTTTACTGAACGTGCTGAGGCGTCATCGCAAGAATGCACAGGAGTATGTGGTGGTGACGACGGATAGGGGGAGTAGCTTGTGGGAGTTTGGTCTTGCAAAGGGTTTTTCGTTGCTTGAGATCCCAAAGAATGTAGGGGGGCGTTATAGTGTTTTTTCCCAAGTGGGGCTTTTCCCGCTTGGCATGGTGGGTGTTGATATTAAAGAACTCGTGCAGGGTGCTGCGTGGATGCGTGAGCGGTGTTTGTCGCTTGAGCTTGCGAAGAATCCTGCGGCCTTTGGCGCAAGTGTGCTCTATTTGCAGAACAAAGCAGGTCGATCTATTTATGATCATTTTTTGTTTGCAACGGATTTGGAGAGTTTGGGAAAGTGGTATCGGCAGCTTCTCGCAGAGAGTGTGGGGAAGGAGTTTTCTGTTGATAAGAAGCGCGTGCGCGCAGGGATTGCTCCGACGGTGAGTGTGGGGAGTGTTGATTTGCATAGTTTGGCGCAGTTGTATTTGGGGGGGCCTGATGTGCGGTTTACAAATTTTGTGACGACGCGTTTTAATGCAGAGCTCAAAGTTCCAAACTATCCGGAGTTTGAGAAATTGGTTAAGGATTTGCAGGGCAAAGAGCTTGTGCAGGTGTTGCATGCGATTGTTGAGGGTGTGAAGCGGGCGTATCGTAAGGCAAAGCGGCCGTTTAGCGAGACGCATTTTGATGGGAAGAATGCGTTTGCGATTGGCGCGTTTATGCAGTGGAAGATGATAGAGACGATGTTGCTTGCGCAGTTGTTGCAGGTGAATCCGTTCGACCAGCCGGCAGTTGAGTTGTACAAGAAAGAGACACGAATGCTATTACGGACACGTAAGAAATACGTTTGATATTTACTTTTCTTAACACACCGTACTTTTCTTTCTATCGTCAATAAATTTTTTTGTCCAAAGAGTAAGCTTTAAATAGTTCTTTTATAAGTTTGTCGTCAGATGAAAAGGGGGGGCATGAAGCCGGTTATAGTCCTTACAATAGTCATTGTACTCACATTTTTATTCTTGAGCATTCCGCAAAAAAGTCCGACGGGTTTGCAAACGGTGGCAATGGACGCGCCTCCGGTTTTTCTTGGGGCCAATCTGAGCGCGAGTGTGCTTGTTCCACTGCAGTTGAACGTGTCGCAGTATTTTAGTGATCCGGAGAATCAGCCGTTAATGTTCTTGGTTGATGATCCTGCTGCGACAATTGCAGGGGACCGGCTTACATTCACGGCTCCGGCGAATAGTTCTTCAGAGTATGTGCTCAACATCCAGGCATCCGACGGAGTCAACACGATTTACAAGCCGTT
>Ga0334722_10005608_pt1 | contig 12614 bp, 11 predicted proteins | sample C3_bottom_MG_FD_207210 | JGI IMG/M metagenome (GOLD analysis project Ga0334722, IMG submission 207210) | Sediment microbial communities from Yellowstone Lake, YNP, Wyoming, USA - C3_bottom | ecosystem: Environmental > Aquatic > Freshwater > Lake > Sediment | place: USA: Wyoming | collected...
CAGACCAGCACCAGGTCTTTTCCCGCATGGTCACGGGATATCTCTGCTGCAAGCCCGGCGACCTTCCGGGCGATGGTTTGTTCATCAAAGAGTATGTTCAGTTCGTCTTCCATGGAGGTCGAAGCACGGTGCTGCAAAGCGGCCCTGCTACTTCGGCGAAGAAGGCGGCTTGTTCAATTGGCCGGGAAGGAGCGTGCCCGGCGGCAGGCCCTGTTGGCCGGCGGTCGGCGAGTACACGAACTTCCAATCGCTGTACATGAGCTTTCCCTCGAACGACCGGTATTGCTCCGGGAACCCCTTGACCTTGAGCGGCTGCTTGTCGCTCTTGCTGTATACGCCGATGATGCGGTTCCCCCTGGCCTTGTCCCTGATCAGTTCAAAATCCTCATTGGTGACCGGGTCCTTGTACTTCTGCCGAAGATGGCGTTTGCCTGCGGCGGAACGGCTGTCCTTCAGGAGCTCCTCGATGCTCGGCGGGTACTGGGCCCTGCCGGGGAGCGCGGTGACGTACCGTTCGATGGCGATCCGGTACTGATCGCCGCGGAACAAAAGTTCTTGCTCTTTTTCCCGCATCATCACATTCTGCCAGTATTTTCCCGCGGCACCCAAAGATATCCCGATAATGATGATGGCTGCGAGCAGCGCGACGTAGGTGAAGCCGCGCACCGAGTGCGGAGCGAACGATCTCCGCTCACGTGATCTCGTCGGTTTCGCAGCACGGATAGTGAACATCGAGCAGGTCATTCCGTTTTCCCCTGGCTCTGGAACTTGCCGTCGCATTCTGAGTACACCTCGGTGGTCGTTTTCACGTCTGCCGGGTTCATCGGCCTGAACAGGTAGAGGATCGTTTGCGGTTCCGGGCCTGCGGTCAGTTCAAACGTGAGCGTGCCGTTCCTGAACGGGCCCGCACTGTTCGTCCAGATGAGCTTCGCTCCCTGGGGAAGGGTCTCGACGACCTTCGTTTTGACCGGGCCTGTCGGTGACGTTACGAGGAGCTGCACCGATGCGACCGTGCCGGCGTTCTCCTTTCCGGGAGCGACGGCAAGAACGGCGGACCGAAGCAGCAGGCTGAATGGCGACGAGGTGCCGGCGTTCTGGGCGGACTGCGTCAGCGAGAACGGTATCACGAGGGCCTTGCCCTTGTCCAGTTCGTCCAGCAGGACCGCGGGCCGTCCGTCCGGAAAGAACGCTACCGGCCGCGCTCCGCGCTTCCGGGGCGGAAGCGTTTTCCCTCCGATAGGCATCGTTCCTGACAGGCCGAGACCGGCGGAGCCGGAGAAGGTTATGCCGGGCACGGTGCCGGTCAGCGCGGGGCCGAACTCGAATCCCAGCGCTTCCCCGACCGCCCGGCTCCGGTCCCCCGAGCCTACCACGACGACCCCGTTCCCTCGCGCGAGGCCGCTCCGTATCGACTCAACGGTGTCCAGCATTCCGTTGATCTCGAAGAGCACATAGATATTGAAAATGCCGGTCGACGCCTGGGCCGAGAACTCTTCGGCATTCGTGACGGTCTTCACGTAGGCAGGTTCCTGCTCGAACGATTCTCTGAGGAGCTTTTCCCTGACGGCCTGCTCGATCGTGGTGCTGTCGTCCCCTCCTGCAAGGATAAGGATGCGCGGCACCTGCGTTGCGGACCGGCTGACCTCGGTCGGGCCGGAAACGGTGAGGGCCTGTTCGGCGAGCTGGAAGTCGGCGGTCAGTCCTCTCGCCGGATTTACCGCTGAAGCCCGGAGGCTGACCGTGTAGGCTCCGCGGGGGAAATCCAGCTTCTCGATCCGCTGCGTTCTCGTTTCGAGCGAGAACGGGAGCTGTTGAGCGTATACGAGTTCCTTCGCAGCTTCGGAGCGGACCTCGATCTTGAGCGCTCCGTTCGTCGGTCGGACATTGCCGGCATCGCGAACGGTATACCGGACCGGGAAGGGCCTGCAGGGCGCGGCGGTCGAAGGAGTGCCTTCCAGCGAACCTTTGAGCAGCAGCGTGGGAAGGACCATGATGCCCAGCGAGTCCGCTGCGAGCGGCTGCGTGGTCATCGCCTGTCCGGAGATGATATAGGTCCCTTCCAGCGGGGCCGGTACGTCAAGGACGCGTTCTTCCGTCCGTGCTTCTCCCGGCGCCACGTTCGGAAGCGTGATGCCGTCCATGGCGTGCGTTTTACCCGCGGGGTCGGTGGCCTGGAGCTTCACGGTCAGCCGGGCAAGGGTGTCGGCCCTGAAATTGACGATGTTGACCCGGTAGCGGATGCTCTCGTCGGAACGGAAGGACATCTTGTCGGGGGTGAGGCTGAATGCCACGTCGGGAATCGTGAGTGCGATCGACGCGGTATTATTGCTCCTGTTGGTCTCGACCGCCCTGGCATCCCGGTCCACTACGGCGAAGAGCGAGCGCGGCCCGGCCTTTCCGGCGAGCGGCCATTTTACGATGAACACGTGCTGCCTGCCGGGTGCAAGCGGGGGGACCGGGGCCGTCTGGATCAGGACGCCGCCTGCCGCCGGGTCGCCTTCGTACAGCGCTGCTTGGACGGGTGCGGACGCAACTTTTCCCTGGTTCATGACCCCGACACCGATCTCCATGACCGGTGTCGTCGGTTCGGAGGCCTTTATGCTTGCCGCAAGGTCGGGGAGGCGGGCGCCGTAGACGACCCTGAGCTCCCGGCTGCTTTCGAGGTCTTCGCCTGCGGCAACCGCCTTGAGCGTATGGATCCCGAGGACAAGTTCCGTGAGCGGCACGGTGAAGGACGTCACCCCCCGCGCTTCGGCCTTTTCCTTCCGGATGCGTTTCCCATCCAGGAAGAGCTCGAACTTCGCCGGACCCGCTTCATAGGCCTTGAGCGTGACCGCAACCGGACCAGAAGCCTCGTAATAGACCGGTCGTTCCGTCTGGACCGAGAGGATCGCTGCATCGCCCGCGTCGTGGAAGACGCGGCCCGAGAGCAGGGTGACCGGCTCCCGGGAAAATCCGGGACCCTCAGGCAGGATGGCAGCGAGCGTGTACCGCAGGGACCATATGCCCGCCCGGTCGGTTTTGAAGGGTACGGACAGTTCGACCGTGTTGTCGCCGGCTTTGAGCGCGACGGCTGCCTCCCTGCCGGGAAGCACGATGCCCTCCGGTCCTACGGGCTGCACCTGCAGGACGGACTGCCGGGCCTGGCTTGAGAAAAAATGGAAGGATGCCGTGATCGAAGCCGAACTTTTCGGCGCCAGCGGGATGATGGATGCGCTGGTGCATGACACCCGGGCACCGTATACGGCAACGGAGAGCTCTCCTTCCTGGCGGGCGCCGGAGGTGGTCTGAAATTCCCAGGTGAGCGGATAGGTGCCCGCGGGCAGGGTTCCCGGAACGGACACTTCGAAGACCCTGTTCTTTCGTATATGGTCGCGGTGGACCGAGCCGAGGCCGGTGACGATGATCTCCCCGGCACCCATACCCGATACCGATACCCTGATCTTCTGACCGGGCAGGTACGAAGGACGGTCGAGGCTGACACCGTTCTTGTGAACGGGAGCGGCGGGGATGCTGCCCCGTGCCAGCGACCTGCCGCCGGCGTGGTAGACCGCATAGGAGAGCTTGTTGCCCGCCGCGCTCACCGGGACCTCGATGGAGACCGTGGTGCGCTCTCCGGTGGTCTTGAAGGCGCGTTCCTGTTCACCCAGCCGGATGGAGAGGTCGTAGGTGCCGGCCGGCCCGGACGTCTTCCGGACCGCGAAGGTGACCTTCACACGGTCACCGAGATGTTCGATCGACGGCTCTGCTGAGAACCCGGCCGGTACAGCAGACAGCGGCTTCGCTGTCCTGGCGACCGCGGTCAACGGCAGCGGCGGCGGCATCACGGCGAACCAGCCGTCCGCGGCCTCGACCGACGCGCTCATCGGCCGCTTCATGCCGTCCTGGAGAAAATACTCGACGTGGTATATGCCCGGGACCGCATCGGCCGGTATCCCGTAGATGAAAGGCAGGGACGCGTCCTGCGCGGCCTTGAGATGCTGCAGGATGGTGCGCTCTTCACGGGGCTTGTCCCGGAACGGCCCGATGACACGGGTCCTGACCGAGGACGCCTCATCCTCCTCCGGCCCCCGGACGCGCAGTGTGGCGGTCAGCTGACCGACCGCCGCAAGCGGTACGGTCCTGCCACCGGACTTTGCCCAGAGGACCATGCCGCGCACCAGGGACCGTTCGTCATCGGCAAGCAGGCCCTGTTCATAGGACACATCGCTCATGAGGGTCGTGACCGCGACCCAGCCTTTGCCGACCGCATAGAGAATGAAGGTCGGCAGTCCGTCCTGCCGGGCGAGGAGCACGCGGCTGGTTTCCGGATAGGCCATAAGGTAGCCGTCGGTCTCGATGGACGGAACGGCCTTTCGCAGCTCCGCGAGGATGGGATGTACGTCCTGCAGCGCGGAGGCGCGGAAGAGGGGACCGGAATCCTCGGACCATCCCGCTCCCGTGATGCCGTGCACCGGCCCTTCCGGCACCGGAAGGACGGCAAGGTCGCTTCCCCGCTGCTGGGCGAAGCAGAGGACGATCCCTCCGGAGCGAACATATTCCGCGAGTCCTGCCTGAAAGAAGTTCGAGGCCGACAGCCCGGCCAGACCGCCGGACGGGATGATGAGCAGGGGTTTGGTCGCGGCAAGGCCGGCAAGGTTGTCCGGTTCGACCAGGACGGCGGACTCCTGCAGGTCCGCCAGGAGCCAGGTCCATGCGAACGCGGCGCCATTCCGCAGAACGGCTGCATCAGGTCCGGCGAAGGCCTCCTCATCCAGTGTCTGGTCGGTGATGCCTTTCCGGAAACCCGTGCGAAGCGACCATGCCGGTTCCTGTTTTCGGGGAGCCGTAAAGGAAGCAAGGCCGTTCCAGGCGCCGCCGGGCAGGTCGCCGCCGGCAAGGGCCGTGTCAGCCTGCACCGCGGCTGGAGCCGCATGCACGGCCAGGGGAGGCAGGCAGAGCAACGCGAGCATTATGAAGAGGATGAGTGGATTGCGTTTCATGGGAAACGGGGTCGATCAGACAACGGGTTTCGATGTCCGGATCAACAGCTTGTTATAAAGATCATATTGTACAGCTGATGCGTCATCGTGTGAAAACGGGGTCCGGTTAAAGCCTGCAGGGCCTGGATCCCCGCCTGCGCGGGAATGACGGAATGGGAGCGAACACGCGTTCTGCTCATTCAATGAATGTGACCCGGTTGATCTCCTTGAGCGTCGTATCGCCGGCCAGGACCTTGGCGATGGCGGATTGGCGGAGCGTGGTCATGCCTTCGGATATGGCGGCCTTCCTCAGCTCCGACGACGGGCGTTTCTCGATGATCATCTCGCGGACGCGGTCCGAAAGGTCAAGGAACTCGGTGATGGCCTTCCTGCCCCGGTAACCGGTGTAATTGCAGTCCTTGCACCCCGCCGCATCAGCGAAGGAATGGTTCTGGTAGCGTTCGCCGTCCATGGCCGAATCCTCGAGCTCCTTCCGGGGTATCCGAACGGACTTCTTGCATTTAGGACAGAGCATCCGGACGAGACGCTGGGCCAGGATGCAGTTGAGCGCCGAGACGAAGTTGTAGGGTTCGATCCCCATGTTCAGGAAGCGGCCGAGCACGTCGAACGCGTTGTTCGCATGCACCGTGGTGAACACGAGATGGCCGGTGAGCGCGGATTGTACGGCGATCTGGGCGGTCTCGGCGTCGCGGATCTCGCCGACCATGATCTTGTCTGGATCGTGGCGCAGGATGGAACGGAGGCCGCGGGCGAACGTGAGGCCCTTTTTCTCGTTCACCGGTATCTGGACAACTCCGCGGAGCTGATATTCCACCGGGTCCTCGATAGTGATGATCTTGTCCTCGCCGGTGCTGATCTCGCTGATGGCGGCGTAGAGGCTCGTGGTCTTGCCGCTGCCCGTCGGGCCGGTGACCAGCACCATGCCGTACGGTTCGCGGATGCTCTTCCGGAAGCGCCGGAGATCGTTCTCGTCGAAGCCGAGGCTGTCAAGGCGGAGCGAGTTCACGCCCGCCGTGATGGACTCCTTGTCCAGGATGCGGATCACGATGTCCTCGCCGAAGGCGCTGGGAAGGATCGAGACGCGGAAATCGATGGTCTTGCCGCCGGTGCGGAGCTTGAACCGGCCGTCCTGGGGGACGCGGCGCTCGGCGATGTCCAGGTCGCTCATGACCTTGATGCGCGATACGATGGCGCTGTGGAACTTGATGTCGATGGGCTCCGTGGCGGGATAGAGAACGCCGTCGATGCGGTACTTGAAGACGACATTCTTTTCCGTGGCCTCGATGTGGATGTCGCTGGCACGGCGCTGGACCGCGTCGAAGACGGTGGTGTGCATGAGCTTGATGATGGGGCTCTCATCTTTTTCGATGTTCTCGAGGGAGAGGACCTCCTCGCCGCCGTCCTCCTGCTCCTTCACGATGGAGAACTTGAAGTCCTCGGACACCGTCTGGAGCGCACGCTCCGATGAGCCGCTCCGTTTCAGCGCTTCCGCGATGCCGGTGGGAGTGCTGACGCAGACCTCGATCTGGCGCTGCAGCAGCAGCTCCATCTCGTCGATGACCGGGATGTTCGTGGGGTCCGTCATCGTGACGATCAACACTTCCCCGTTGTCCTCGAGAGGTACGAACTGGTAGCGCTGCATGATCTCCAGAGGGATCGCCTCGGCAAGCGCCGGAGCGATGCGGAATTCCGCCAGGTCGACATAGCGGAGGTCCCGCTGCTCCGCAAGGGCCTGGGCTATATGTTCCTCGGTTACGAGGCCTTCGGCCATCAGGATCTCGCCGATGCGCTTCGCCCGGTTGTCGCCGCGCGCCAGGGCTTCGTTGATCCGCGCCGCCGTCACGATCCCTTTGGCGGACAGGATCTCGCCCAGCCGTTTTCTTCGGAATGACGTCATTTCAGTCTCGCCCCCATTTCGAAAATCGGAAGGTACAGCGCCACGACGATGAACGCGATCACGATGCCCATGGTCAGCATGAGCACCGGCTCGATCATGGTGGTGAGCACCGTGAGCCGGTTCTCCACTTCCTGTTCATAGAAATCGGCAACGTCCTCGAGCATCTGCGGGAGGTCGCCCGAGGACTCGCCTACCTCGATCATCCGGACCGTCATGTCCGGGGCCAGCTTCGTCCGCTCCATGGCGTCGGCAAGGCTCACGCCTTCGGTCAGGAGCTCGCGGCTCTCGAGCAGCCGCCGGGCGATGATGCGATTGCCGATGACGCCGGCCGTGGTGTCCATTGCCTGCACAAGCGGGATGCCGCCCCGCAGCACCGTCGCCAGGGTGCGGGTGAGCTGGGCCATGATGTACTGGACGACGAGCGTGCGCACCAGCGGGATCCGGAGCGTCATCGCGTCCAGCGTGCGGCGGCCCGATTCGCTCCGGTACCCGGCGTACAGGCCGAACCCCGCGGCAACGAGGCCGGCGAGGATGAACGGCGCGCCGGAGGAAACGATGGCCGTAAAATTGATGAGCAGCGAGGTGAGAAGCGGGAGGGAACCCGTCTGATCGCTGTACATCTGGGTGAAGTTAGGGATGATATAGAGGAAGAAGAGCGCCATCACGGCGATGAGCGCCATGACTAGGAACACGGGGTAGGCCATGGCGGTCACGAGCTTGCGGCGGACCGCCAGCATCCGCTTCTGATAGGCAATGAACCGCTTCAGCACGTCCACCAGGGCGCCGCTCTGTTCTCCCGCCCGCACAGTGGCCGTATAGAGCGGCGGAAAGAACGCCGGATGGGACGCCATGGCGTCCGACAGGGCGGTGCCGCCCTTGACCGCCTCGATAATGCCCGCAAGCGCCGATCGGTACCCCGGTTTTTCCATGCGTTTATGCAGTATCTCGAGCGCCTGGAGGATGGGGAGGCCTGCCTTGACGAGCGTCATGAACTCCTGATTGAAGATGAGGAAGTCCTTCTGGCTTGCGCCCGAACCCCGAATACCGGTTTGCTTCTTTTTGACATCGAGCACCAGGTAGCCCCGTGCCTCCAGCGCCTGGCGGACCTCGGCAGTGGTGGCCGCGGTCAGTTCATCGGTAACCGAGGTCCCGTCCTCGCGGACCGCCCTGTAGGTGAAGGTAGGCATACGCTTTGATAATACAGAGAAAAGAAGGGGAAGTCAATGAAGGGATGGGTTGGAGAGAACACACGCGTTAAGCGCAACCCTTGGCGAGGCGATGCGGACGCGCTGGTTAGCTCGTAGATGTGTGTACAGCACCACATCGGTTACGGGAAATAATTTGACATGCTGTTACCCTATGGGTTACAATTGTTCGTGATCGCTTCATTTGCTCATAAAGGACTTGAACGCTTTTACCGGACGGGAAACGTTTCAGGCATCCAGGCGATCCATGCTACTAAACTTCGGCTGATCCTAAGCCTCCTTGACGCTGCGCAGACCGTCGAGGGAATGAGGTTGCCGGCATTGAAACTGCATAGACTGAAAGGCGCGCTGAGCGATGCATGGTCCATTACTGTTCAGGCGAATTGGCGGATAACGTTTCGATTTGAAAATAGCAATGCCCATGTTGTCAATTACGAAGATTATCATTAAGGGGGGTTCATATGATCACGATGCATAACCCGGCGCATCCCGGAGAAATTATCAGAGGACTCTGTTTGGAGCCGAAGGCCATATCTGTCGCTGATGCGGCAAAACAGCTCGGTGTTTCTCGAAAAACACTGTACAAGATCATCAACGGAAAAGGCTCTGTTACACCTGAAATGGCTCTACGGCTTGAGTTGGTCTTTGGTTCAACTGCACAAACTTGGCTTAATATGCAGACGACCTACGATCTGTGGCTGCTTAAGGACAAGCGCAAGGCACTGAAGGCCGCATTGAGGAAAGCGGCATAGCGGTGTATAGGGACCCGCCTGTTAGGGCTTGCACTTTGTTTTTCCGTGTTTGTGATAATAACGGCCCTTTGACTTTGTGGCCATTTTAAATAATTACTCGCCTTAACGTTCACCACTCTCATACCAGCCACGCCATAACCCGACCCGTTTTCCACGGCACGCAGGTTCTGAAAAAGCACTGATAGAACCAACGTCTACCAGTCCCATCCCCCATTCCTCTCAAGGAAACAAAAAGCCCGCTCGATTTCTGAGCGGGCATACCTGCCGATCACGTTCTTCCGACTACGTCAAACTCTTCCAGTATTTCTTCTGCTGCGAAATGATGGTCTTGATGACGCGCTCTGCCGGGGGAGCGTCCATGACGGGCACGGTCCAGCGCGGGCCGGTAAAGGCCTGCAAGACCGACCGGACACCTTCCGCGCAGACCGTCGGGGTTGTAACCGCCTTCCAGCGTGATCAGGACCTTCCCGCCGCAGGTGGCGTCGGCGATCTCCCGGACGATGGTCGCGAGATTCCCGAAGCCGTCGCCCGTCACTGCCATGCCGCCGAGGGGATCCTTGACGTAGGGATCGAAACCAGCCGAGACGAGCACGAGTTCCGGTTTGTACTCCAGCGCGATGGGCTTGAGGACCCGGTCGTATACGGCAAGATATTCCGTATCTCCGAAGCCGGAAGGGAAGGGGGCGTTCACCGTGAAGCCTTCTCCCTTGCCGCTGCCGATCTCATTGAAGTTTCCGGTACCCGGATAGTGGGGATACTGGTGGGAGGAGAAGAAGAGCACATCCGGCCGGTCATAGAACGCCTTCTGGGTGCCGTTGCCGTGGTGGAGGTCCCAGTCCACGATCAAAACACGCTTCAGGCCGTGCTTCTCGATGGCGTATTCCGCGGCTATGGCGATGTTATTGAAGAGACAGAAACCCATGCCGCGCTGAGGCTCGGCGTGATGACCGGGAGGACGGACGAAGGCGAATATCGAGTGCGGAGCATCGAGTGCGGAGTGCGGAGAGAACATCACGTCAAGGGCCGACAGCAAACCGCCGGCGGCGAGGCGGGCGACGAGATAGGAACGGGCGGAGAGGCCGGTGTCCGCATCGAGCCTGCTGAAGGCCCTGCCCTCGGTCTTTGCCACGGTCTCGATGTAGAAAGGGTCGTGTACCGCCGCGAGCTCGTCTTCCGTTGCAACGCGGGGTTCGATGAGGGGAAGATCGCTGAATTCCTTCGCGATCAGCTCGTGGATCACGCGAAGCCGGTCCGGGCTCTCGGGATGGCCGTCGCCCGGGTTATGCTCCAGATACCGGTCGTCTTTGATGATGGCAAGGGAGGGCATAATGCTGAAGGGGGGGCAGGGGGATGCGCAGCCAAAAGTAGGCGCTTCTCAGCGACGCGGTGAAAAATCCTTTTCGCTCTTCCCGCAGTTGCTGTCCCCGGGCCTCCTTGTCTCCGTGTCGATCAGCCGGTCTGCTTTACTTCCAGCGACTGGATAAAGGTCTGGAGTTCAGCTGGGTTCGGCAGGGTTTTCGGTATCATTACTGCCGGTGCGCAGACGGTCAGGACCTTGGTCAGGAGGTCCCTGACCCCGAATTCCAGGATCTGCTTTGCCATCTTCGGGGTGACGTTGTCGAGAAGCATGCTTTCGCGGTACCAGCCTTCGCCGCGCGGCGAGATGGGCATGCATTGCCCGTAATTGAGCGGCCGGGAGCTGGCGCCCTTTTTAAGCGCCATGGCCGAGATGTCCGCCCGCAGGATCTGCAGTCCTTTGAAAGCGGGATTGGATCCGATCCCGCTCTTGCCCCGGCACAGGGCGTCGAATCGCATGATATCGATGCCGCAGCACAGGATGCAGGCACCGGGGCCGTGCTCGGGCGACTGACGGATGATGACGTAGAGATAGTCGTTCTTGTACTCGTAGGTGGCGACTCGCGTGATGGTCATGGGCTGGTGCCTGCCTTTCTCTCTTGACGGGCGAGGTTTCCGGGATGTCGTTTCGTCATCGGTTCTCTGTCAGCTTGCCGAGATGTCCCGAATTGTCATGGCGAGGAGCGTTTATTCAGCGGCGAAGCGATCTGATGCGTCTTGAAAGATCAGACCCCGCGATCTCCTCGCTCGCAAAGACGGCATAAGGACTTTTTCAGTGACCTGTCGCCGCTACTCGGTCCTCTGTATCTTTGCGATAGGCGGCGGCGCAGCCTCACGGTAATTCTTCACGTTGAGCGCGTCCAGGAACTTCTGCATGCCAGACGACGACGGCAATGCGGCGGGGACCCTGGCGTCGGGGGCGCAGACCGTCAGGACCGTGTTGATCAGGTCGCGTACGCCGAACTCCAGAAGCGTCCTGATCTCCGTCGAAGAAGCCTGGTCGATCAGAAGGGGGGTCTCGCGATACCATCCGTCACCCACCTTCGGTGTTATGAGGCCGCAGGGGAACTGTTCCGCACTCCGGGTACGCCTGCCCAGCATCATGGCGAAGGATGATATGTCGGCACGCAGCTGCTGGAGGCCTTTGAACGCGGGATTCGAACAAATGCCCGCTTTTCCCCAGCAGATGGGATCGAACCGGGTCATATTGATGCCGCTGCAGAGAATAAAGGACCGGGGGCCGTACTCAGGCGTCTGGCGCAGAACGATGTAAAAATAATCGTTCTTGAACTCGTAGGTCGCAATACGCTGTATCGCCGACATGGCTGCACCGCCCTTCGAAAAGATGTACCGGCCCCGGATCGTGTACGACTGACCGGGCCCGGCGACGATCCCCGTGCGTTGGTTGGTCTATTTTGTCGTTTTCTTCTTTTTTGCAGTACTTTTTGCGGCCGGTTTTTTGGCCACCGCTTTCGCTTTCGGCTTTGCTTTGCATTCTTCCAAGGCCTTCTTGTATTTCTCGCTCTCCTGGGTGCGCTCTTCCAGCCACTGGGAAAGCTTGACATTGTCCTGCTTCAGGGCTTCGACCTCTTTGAGGGCCGCGTCCCGCTGGGTCCGCGCCTTGTTGCCGGATACATAGCTGAAAATAAGCAGTATCGTTACCACTGCCGCCAGCGAGATGAAAATGAGCTTCGCTTTCTGTGTGTCGTCGATCGTTCCGCGTTCCGGTCTGCTTTCCATTCTACGGTGATCCTCCTTAGTGAAATGCTATGGTCTGTTTGCAAGCTGGCGTGCTTGCGAGCACGATTCAGTGATACCGCTTCACTTCGAACCGGGACAAGGTAACCTGCATTCCCGGTGCGATGCCGGCCTTCTGCGAGGCGATCGCTACCTGCTCCTCGGCCGTGTCGATGCCTTCGAGGTCCGGAAGGAGAAGCCCCCGCCGCCGGCCTGCCTGGACGATGACCCCGTAGCGGCGGGGGTCGAGTTCCGTGACATTCTGTATCTGTTCCGGCGCAGAGAGAACATCGACGGAATATTCGAGGCGCTCCAGTTCGTCGGGCCTGACCGGGCTGAACCGCGGATCTCGCGTCGCTGCGCTTATGGCGTTCTGTACGATCTCGTCGGCAACATTTTTTCCGCAGGGCTGGAACGTTCCGATGCAGCCCCGCAGCATGCCGTTCACTTTGAGGGAAACGAAGACGCCCGCGCTTCCTTTCATTTCCGGCACCAGGTCCACGTCACGAACCGCAAGGACCTTCTTCTCCCGAACATACAGGCCGATGGTGTCCTTTGCCAGTTTGACGAGGGGATGCATCACATCTCCCGCTGTACCACGTAGTCTGCGAGCGCCATGAGCGCCTGGCGGGGTGAAGTATTGGGGAAAACGGCCAGCGAGGCCTTGGCCTCGTCGGCAAGGGTC
>Ga0334722_10005609_pt1 | contig 12612 bp, 16 predicted proteins | sample C3_bottom_MG_FD_207210 | JGI IMG/M metagenome (GOLD analysis project Ga0334722, IMG submission 207210) | Sediment microbial communities from Yellowstone Lake, YNP, Wyoming, USA - C3_bottom | ecosystem: Environmental > Aquatic > Freshwater > Lake > Sediment | place: USA: Wyoming | collected...
GATCCCCTCCCTCCCCTCCTCCCACCCCCCTTCCCGCGCGTGGTGAGGCACCTGCATCAGGTGGAGCTGACGAGCCGCTGTCAGCTCCGTTGCTCCTACTGCCCCAACAGTCTCCCCACCTTCAGACCAAAGCTCGACATGACCGAGGCGCATCTCCGCGCCGCCCTCTGCCATGTCGTCCACGGGATCATCAACCATGCCCAGGCTGAGACGAACATCGCTGGCATTGGGGAGAGCACCATCCACCCGCAGTTCGTGGAGTTCGTGGCGATCATCCGCGCCACCGTCGGCCCCGCACACCCGCTCATCCTGGCGACGAACGGGGTCGATCTGACCGAGCGGATCGCCGATGCGCTGGCGCGCCACAACGTCCAGACCTACGTCAGTCTGCACCAGCCGGCCCGGGCCGCGAATGCGGTGAGGCTCCTGTCCGACCGCAAGATCCTCGTGGGAGTCACCTGCGACGCGGCCTCCTTCCCGAACGACTGGGCGGGGCAGGTCAAGTGGCTCAAGCCGACCTACACGCTCCCCTGCCCCTGGTTGAACGCTGGGTGGGCGATGGCCATGGCTGACGGGCGGGTCACGACGTGCTGCCTCGACGCCAGCGGGGTGGGGGTGGTCGGACACGTCGAGGACGCGGTGGGGAGCTTGCAGGTGAGGCCGTACGGATTGTGCCGCACCTGCTACCAGCGGATCGATGAGCCGAGCTGGGATCAGGTGAGGGGGGAGTGGCGCTAGCGCCTCCTCGGCCGGGTCAGGGCCTCTTCCAGGGCTCCTACCCCGTTGGCCTTCTCGTAGTTGGCACCATGCTCGATGAAGGTCCGCTCGAAACGCTTGAGGATCAGCACCTTGATCGTCCGCCCGTGGAGGATGAGGACGGCCGCCTCGTAGGCCAACATGTTCATGGGAAGGATCTGCCGCGCCTCGGACAGCGTGAGGTCGCGGTGCAGCTCGGGGGCCGCGTACTTCGCCCCGCTGTACAGCCGCACCAGCACCTCCTCGGGCGCCATCGGAGTCACTTCGAGCATGGCACCCCCCACTTCTGGTATTCCACTGCGATCGAACTCAGGCAGGAGTTGCAATCCCGCAGCTCCAGATCCGAAGTCCGCCCGACCAGCCGGAGCGCCAGCCAAGCTGCCAAGCTGTACTGCTCCCCGCAGGAGCAGACCTTGACGATGCCGAGCGCTTGCAGCGCCGCGCCCGTCGCCGGGGTGTAGGTGAGGACGGAGGGCGGGGCGTAGGGTTTGCGCCCGCGCCCGCGCTCGCGCTCCGCGGGGCTCTGGTTGTCGAGGGCAGTGCCTTTGTAGGTGACAGCGTGTGTGGCGCAGTGCGCTACCCGGCGCCCTTCATACCAGACGCAATCGCGGCAACCGTGGAAGCTGTCACTGCAAACACCGATCAGGTGCGGGGTGTAGGGGTGCGGGGTATAGGGTAGTCCACACGTGGGGCAGTTGCTCGGCCAGACGGGGGTCATGGCTTGTCTTCCTTTCGGCTCTCTTTCAAGTGTCCACGTCGCCCATCCCGGCACCGCCAGCAGCGGTAGCCATCCGGCTGCTCCTTCACGTTCGCGAAGCGGTAGTCGTGTGTTCGCTCGCGGAGCCCCTCGCGGATCCAGTGGGGGCAGCCTCGGATGCCGCAGCGGACACGGCTCATGGCCTGTAGCTCCCGTCGCCCGAGTTGAGGGCCTCGTTGAGCGCTGATGGTAGCGAGGCCGCCTTCAGGCGGCTCTGAAGCAGCTCGTGCAGCGTCCACTCGTCGCGGAGCATGGTGCCCGGGTAGATCGGGGCGGCGTTGCACCCTCCACCTCCCTCGATCCACTCCTCGATCAGCTTCACGATCTCCTCGGCCGTCAGGCTCGGTACGCTCATTTCCCACCCCCAGACCACGAGAACCGCATCCACGGCTCGAGCGCGATCGTCGCCTCGTGGCCACCTAACTCCGCGTAGAGAGCCACCCTCGGCGGACTGGCGTAGAGGTTCGACTCGTAACGCACCGGCACGCCCGTCCCGAGCCTGACCAACCGCTCGTCCCCCCCCGTCGAACTCGCTCTTGGCCATCTGAAGCACGAGCCCGGAGCCACAGTGGACCGGCCTCTCCCCGAGGAAGTGCCGCTGATCTCCTAAGTCGTCATGGCGGAGGACGAGCGGATGCCACCCCTCGCGCGCCCATCGCCGATCCTCCGCCTCGCGCTCAGCGTCACGGCGCCTGTGCTTGGTGCAGAAGGAGCAAAGAGCCTGCCCGCCTGCAAGGAGATCGCCACAGCCGACCCCGATCGGGTAGCCGGGGCACAGTGAGGGGCGAGACGCTGCTACCTTCACGACTTCACCCCCGCGATCTCCTGCCTCGCCACCGCCAGCACCGTCCGCCGGATGTACTCCCCGAGCCTCCGGTCCTGGAGCTGTGCCGCCTGCGCGAGGATCCCCCGCTCCTCCGTGGTGAAGGCCACGCTGGTAGGGGCGCGCAGGGTAGGGGGCGCTGAGGGCGCCCCCCCGACACTGCCGCGCGTGCCATTCTTCTTGGTCGTCCTCATCGCTTGCCTCCGGTCTTCTTCACCTTCGCCCACCACGCCTCCAGATCCTTCGCGCTGAACGGGTAGCCGAGCTCCGAGATCACTCGCTCCCGCTTCCCTCGCTCCACCACCAGCAGCGTCGGGATCGACAGGACGCCGCGCAGATCGGCGAGCTTGCCCCCCTCCTTGCCGTCCACGTCCACCTCCTCGAAGTCGAGCTCTCCCGCGTGCGCCTTGACGAACCGCTCGAGCATCGGCCTGATTGCTTTGCAGGGGGCGCACCAGCTCGCGGTGAATTTGAGGAGCCTGAGCGGGGGGAGGCTGTCCGCCCCTCCCTCGAACATGCTGGACGCGAGGATCTTGAACATTTCCTCCCGCGAGATCCCCCGCCTCTCGTTGTACGCGCGGCACGCTGCCTCTGCGGCGTCGAGGTCGTGGCCCCAGAACCAGGGCAACTGCTCGCCCACTGCTCCCGTGTACGGCCACGTCCCGGTGGGCCGATGCCCTCCCTCCCCCTCGAACACGAAGGAGACGCGGTAGCCGCGGTCGGGGACGTAGAAGCTGGGATCGATGTAGACGATCGTGCGGGGCTTGTTGACGGGGGCCTTGGGTGGCTTGTCCAAGATGGGCGCGAGACGGGCCGCGATCCGCTTGGTGATCTCGCTCGGCTCCATGTGCGAGCCCTCACCTATCCTCTCGGCCTTGTCGATCAGAGTGAGTGCGAGCCTGCGCTCCCGCTCGGTGAACTTCCTGGGCTGCTTCACCTTCTTCTTCTTCATGTCGCTCACTTGCCACCTCCCTTGATCTCATTGACCTGTCCGTGGGGCACCACGAACACCCCACGCTCGGGTATCCAGCATCCCGCATTGGGGAAATCGCTGAGATGATGGGTGGCCTCGACGGCGAACCCTCGAACGAGATTATCGGGAGTGACCTGACCGTTGGGGCGGGATGCCCCTGAGCGCGCGCCGGTGTCGAGCCGGTAGGGGTCCGCCCCGCGCGCTGGTGCTGCCTACTCCCCCAGATCGTACGACCTCGACAGGTCACGCCCGGCCCACTCCGCCTGCACCCGGGCGTAGAGGATCGCGTCCCCGGCCGGACACGAGCAGTAGGTGCGCCGGTGGGCGCTCCGGGCGACCACCTCCGCCCCGGGGATCCCCGCGGCGAGCGCCCGCACCGTCTGGAGGCGCGCCCACTGCCCCTCGGTGAGCGTCTCCGCGTCGGCGCGCCTGACCTGCTCTAGATCCCCGTCGGAGTCGGGGCCGGTGCACTCCTCCTCGTGCTCCACCTCCGGCACCGGGAGGGCCCGGGGGAGCGACACGGCGAGGATCGGCGCGTAGATCGTGGCACAGGCCAGCTCGATCAGCTCCGCCTCGGGGAGCACCCCCGCCTCGTACCGCTCGCGCTGGGAGTCGGTCCCGGTGGCGAGGATCGCGATCTCCGCCGCGCGCTTGGCCTCCGCTGCGGCCTCCGCTGCACGCTCGGCGTTCGCCTGCGCTACGGCCTCACGCCGGGCGCGCTCGGCCTCACGCCGGGCGCGCTCGGCCTCGATCAGGTCATTGAGCCGGGTGATCTCCTCCGGGGGGAGGAGATCATCGGAATCGGCGTAGGCGTACTCGATCTCGGGGTCCCCCGCGAGGTAGCGCGAGCGCCGCTCTCCCTGCGCCTTGGCCTTGGCCTCCTGCGCCTCCCGGGTGGCCTCCCGGGTGGCCTCCCGGGCCTTGGCCTCGCGCTCGATCGCCGAGGTGATCTCCCCCCACGAGGAGTCCCCCAGCCCGCGGAGGTACCCCACGTAGCGCCCGTGGCTGCTCCGCTCGACTCTCGCCGAGAGCAGGATCACCCTCCGCTCCGGGTCGAGGCTCACGAGCTGCGAGTCGCTGATCGCCACCTCGATCTCACCCCCTCCGCTGGCCCTGCCGAGCGCAGCCGCGCGGGCCGGGTCGATCAAGATCGCGATCCTGAGCGGGGGGAGGGGAGTGGTGGCGGAGGTGGGCTGCGGGGTGTCGGTGGTGGCGTCCATGTGCGCTGCTGCTTTCTGGGGAGGCTCTGCCTCCCCGGTGGCCGGCGGGACTCTCCCGCCGGAGATTGCGAGGGGATCTCCCCTCTCTACTGCGCGCCCCGGGTACGGGGGGACGTGTTCGGCCCGGCGCTCCATTGCGCCGACCGACTGTCCGGGCTCTATATGCGCCCGCCGTGCCAGGCACTATCCCATAGTGCCTGGCACTACGCAAGTGCCCAATCCCGTCACCGGGCAGGCGCCTCGGGCTCACCCATCTCCCCACTTCCCTGAGTGGAGACAGGCACTTAGCCCCCCGGTGACGGGAATTGTCGACCGGTGACACTTTTCGTCAGTTTAACTAATAGGCAAACTTATGTCCAGAAATGTACTCTTTCTGGACACTAGGGTCAGCGTCTCCGCGCTTGCCCTTCGGCGCGGAGAAGGTCAGGTCGTCGGCGTAGCGGGTGTAGGTGAAGCCCTGCTTCGCGCACATCCCGGCGAGGCGCCGGTCGAGCTTCTTCGCGATCTGGTTCGACAGCGCCGGGCTGGTGCAGGCCCCCTGCGGCAGGGCGCGCTCCCCGGTGGCGACGAAGTAGCGCTTGCCGTCGTACTCCACCACCTGGCGCGGCGCTTCGGTGCAGAGAAGGGCGGGTAGTGATCAAGTTTGGCCGGTCGGCTCGGGCGGCTTTGGCAGGTAGACCCAGGACTTGCGGAACTTGGCGATCCCCTCGCGGTCTAGGGTTGCCGTCCGGGTGCCCAGTTCCCCCCGCGCGTTCTTCCTGAAGTCAGCCACGACGACCTGGCCCAGGTAGATCTCCGTGAAGACCATCGGGCCTCGCGCGGTCGCAGGCTCCGTTTCGTTGTCCACGACGTAGACGAACACGCACATCCACTGATCGCGCCCACCATGGGTGTCTACCGCGCCCCCGGCCTTGCGCGTGGTCTTGATCTCAACTCCCTCCGTCCCGGCTTGGGCGGAGTCCTTCGGGTAGACGCCTTGGACCACCAGATCCGGGTGACCGTTGAAGTGGCGGTTCTGGACCAGGGTGCGGGAGTGCTTGGCGAGGCTGGCCGTCAGCATGTCGGAGAGCAGCCCCGACATGATCGCGGGCCTCAGCATGTCATCTAGGCGCTGTAGGCCCTTCCCGCTCAGCAGGACGTTTACGTCGAAGAAGAAGTCGTAAACGTCCTGCATCGCGAGGGCGAAGTCATCGAGCCGAAGCGAGTACGGCAGCTTGGCGTCGGGGTTGAACTTCGATTTCTCCGGATGCGCTGCGACGATCTTGGGCGGTGGCATCGGGAAACTCTGCATTCCCGCAGTGCAGCATCGCAAGTTTTTGGACCGCGCCCTTCGCCACGCTGAAGTAGGTCGCGTCGAGCTCGATGCCGATGCTCTTGTACCCACAGGCTTCGGCGGCGGCGATTGTGGAGCCGCCGCCCATGAACGGGTCGAGAACCACGCCTTCCCCGAGCGGCAGCGACGCTCGCACGAGCTGGCGCATGAACGCCTGTGGCTTCAGCGAAGGGTGCGGCGCGATTTTGCGCTCTGCCGCCCGCGTCGGAGAGGACCGGATCACGTCTGCGAAGGGCTGCTCAGCGGAGGGGCGCCTCAGTCCGCCCGTCTTCCACTTCCGGAGGTTGTCCTGCACGCGGCCTTCGCAGGGCTTCCTGAAGAGCCCCCAGGGCTCCCAGGCCGACCGTGGCATGACCGTCACGCCATCGAACTCCTCATGCGCATTCTTCGGCCGATCTCCACCCCGGAGAGTCTGCACGAGGCGGATGATCTCGCCCCGCTTCTCGAATCCAGCAGCCATGATCGGGGCATACACGAGGTGCGAGAGGAGCGGATTCCCGGCGATGAAGATGTGCGCCCCGGGGGTGAGCACGCGGAAGGCAGCTTCCGCGAAGCGGGCCGTGAAGGCGGTCAACTCCTCGCGCTCCTCATCGGAGAGGATCGTGAAGCGGGGGAGTGGCGCGCGCTTCGCCCCGTCGAAGGTGGGCGGCACCCGCCAGACTCCGCCGCCCTTCCCCGCGCGGAGCTTCGCCTTCTCCGGAGCCGAGAACTCCTTCAGCCCGTAGGGCGGATCCGTAACGATCGCGTGGATCGAAGTCGCTGCACGCGCCTTCATCCATTCGATGCAGTCGCTCCGCACCAGTTCGTAGTTCATGCCGCCACCCCAGCGGGCGCGCTGGACCGAACGGCACCGAGGATCAGGTCGCGAGCCCAGCCCGAGGCAGGACGGCCAGCCCTCTCGGCGGCCTCCTTCACGGCGCGGAGCTCCGCCGGGGAGAGGCAGACGGAAAAGATCTCCGCTCGGCGCTCCCGTTTCGGCAACTTCGGTCGACCCATCTTCGCCTTGCTCACTTGGCCTCCATCGAGAGTGCAGCGTTGAGAAGCTCTTCGGTGCTCCACATCGTGTCAGTGACCCCAGCGGCCATCGCGGGCGTCACCCGGAGAGTCTGGTGACGGCGGACGAGGTTGTAGTGCGCGAAGTGCAGCGCAGTCGCGGCGCGGTGGTTCTCGATCTTCTTCGAGAAGGCGTTGGTGAGCCTGGTCATGCGGCGGATCTGCATCCGCATCGTGAGGTTCTGGCGCTCGACGTAGGACGTAGAAGCCACGTCGAGATCAGGCGTCCCAGCCATGGCGCGCTTCTCGATGCTCTCCACCTTTGGGGGCGAATAGCGTGAGGGGCCAGTCAAGTCCGCGCCGTACTCTTTTATCACCTGGGCGTAGTCAACATCGGTGCCGAAGGCCAACTCGATGGCGTCCGCGTAGGCCCACACACTCCGCCCTTCGCGCCGCCCTTCGCCTTCGTCGCCATTTTTGTATCCTCCCAGAGCGCTCCTGCGCTTCGTGGGGACATAGATAACGCATGTTGTTTTCGTTGTCAACAGGGCGTTGACATGGCAGGCAGACGGGTCAGCTACTTCCTGCCGAACAACCACCCGACCAGCGCGCCCCCGACGGCGCCCGGCGGGCCACCGACGACGAAGCCCGCGCCAGCCGCGGCGAGGATCGGGAGTACAGCACCGCCGCCCGGCGCGACGACCGGAGACGGAAGCGCCCACGGGACAGGGGCGGGCTTCAGCCCACCCGCAGCCGCTCCCGCGTTCTGCATCGCCTGCTGGGCGCCGCGCACCTGCGAGAGAATCCCATCCACACCCCACTGCTTGGCAGAGCGGCGGTCCATCGTCTGCGACAGCAGCAAATTCGCGACACGGGGGTCCCCGCCGGTCATCCACACCGGGACGCGCCCTGTCTGTTGGATGGTGGGGGCGTCCGGGGTGGAGAGGTGGTCAACCAACAGGTAGATACCCACCCCGATGACGATGGCTGCGGCAATCGCCGTCCCTGCGGGAGTGACAGCGCTGAGCACTCCTGCCGAGACGAGAAGCGTGGCGACCCCCGCCCCCGCCCCCGCGGCGACTCCACCGACAGTGGCGATGGAGCTAATCGCGCCCAGGACACCACCGGACTTGATCTTCTCGAACTCGCTCACCTGCCGACGGACCGCCGCGATGCCGCGCCCGGCGTCCTCGATCGCGGCGGCGGAGGACTTGAGGTTGATCCCGTCATTCCCGGCGGTGAGGTTCGGATCTCCCTCCGTCTCGTCGGTGGGTGGGGTCAACTCCTCGACCGCCTTCTCGTCCATCGTGTTGGCGTTGGTGACCCCAGTGGCCTCCGGGCTCCCACCATCCTCACCGCCGAAAGTGATCCCGATGCTCCCGTAGCCAAACAGCTTGGCGGGCGGTGGAACGGTGGGGACCGGGGCGAACAGGGTCGTGGGCGGTGGGGCCGTCGCCACCGGCTGCGCCGGCCGGAACAGGGTCATCGGAGGCGGCACGGTCTGCGTTGGAGGAGGAGGGAAGACGGTGGGTAGCGGGCCGGGCGGAGCGACACCCACGCTCGCCCGGACAAAGCCGGGCATGGAGAGCGTCATCCGCTTGACGGACGCGGAGACGCTCAGCATCGCCGCCGCGACGATGAGCTTGGCGCGCGCCTCATCGCCTCGACCCGACAGACTCGCGACCTCCGCCTGCTGCATCAGCTCGGAGACAGCGGTGAAGGCGCCCGCCCTCTTGCTCAGCTTGTCCGCTTCGAACTTCGTGCTGACGTACTTCGCCGCGTTGACTCCGTAGCTCAGCCCGGAGCTGCTCCTCATCGCGAGGAACGCCGCACCCGCCTGCCGCTGCGTCGTCTCGGCGGCAGCGAGGAGGGCGCTGGCGCGCACCTTGGCCTGGGAGGGGGTCATCGGAGGATCTCGTCTTCCAGCGGCTCGCGCTTCCTCGGCATCGCGTCGTGCTCCGGGTTCGCGTCGTGGCGAGGAAAAATAGGCAGACGCCGCCCGGTGGATCGACTCGCTAGGAGATCACCCTCCTCCCCCTCCCCACCCTCATCCAACGGGACTCGGTCGAGCAACTCTTGGGTGAGGTACCTCATCGCACCCCCTCCGGCGCGAAGTAGCTGCGGGCCGCACCACCCGCCATGGCCGCGGCGACCCCCGCCAGCACCACGCTCCGGAACGTCAGGAGCGCCAGCGCCCCGGCGGCAGCAGCCGACCCCGCCGTCACGAGCAGCCCCCACTGCGTCGGGCCCGGCTCACCGTAGGGCGCCATGACGAAGGGGGAGAAGCCCGCCGCCTTGACCGTGATCCGCGGGCGCAGGAACATCATGTACCGCTCGATAGGTGTCGGTGGGCCAAGTGGACGAGGCACCAGCGGGCTTGCGAGTTGGATGGTCGGCCCGTAAGCCGTCTCGAGCCGCACCCACTCCAGCAGAGAAGCGGGGTTCTGGGCGTAGTTCGCCGCGAGGGCCCGCAGCCGATCTGCCTCGGCGCGGAGCCGGTCGACCTCGGAGAGCGCGCCCTCCGCCTGTCCCCGCCACCTGGCGACGTCGCTCACGAGCTTCGAGACGTCGATCCCGAGCGCACCAGCCGCACCGCTCCCCACACCCACCGTCTGCTGGGCGGTGCTGAGCATGGTCCGCAGGGCCGCCATCGGATCGCCGGGGAGGGTGGGCAGCGCATCGTAGTGGTGGCCGAACGCGATCATCGTACCCATCCTACTCCACGGCCCGCGAAGCGGGTAAGCGCGACAGGAACACGGCGAACGACTCGTTGCAGAGAGGATAGAGGTGAGCAGGGGGCCCCACGGGCGCGGAGCGCAGGCTCGCGCGCTGCCCGGACAGCGGCGGTGCAGGTTTCACCGCTCCAGCCGGTCAGGCGGTGGAGGGCCAGCGCAGCGACGAGTGCAGATCGATTCACGCCCATCGCGCAGACACAGAGCGCCCGACCGCCGCGCCTCACGTGCCCCGCGATCTCGGCAGCGGCCTGGATCACGAAGCCCGCCTCGTACGGGGTCAGCGGATGGAAAGGGTCATCATCCAGCGGGATGCGGACGATGGTGAGGGGAAGCAGCTCTCCCGGGTAGAGCGCTTGCAACTCCTTCGCGCACAGCACCAGCATCGTGAAGGGTGGTCGGCGATCCGCCAGCTCCCGCCACGCGGCAGGGCCGTTCGGGTAGGACCCGACGTACAACCTTGGGGCGATCTTCGTGGCATCGAGCATGAGCGAAGGGGGGTGGGAGGAGGGGAGGGAGGGGGGAGTGGTCGCCTCTACACCACCCCCGCCTGCTTGGCGAACTTCTCGGCCGTCGCCAACGTGGCGAGGAACTGCGCCTGGTAGCCAGGCTGCTGCTTACCCGCCGCGTCCACGAACGGCTCCAGCGGCAGGGTGAAGTACCCGCCCGCCCGGAGCCCCTGGACGAAGCCCACGGCGTCGCCTGCCCGGAGAGCCGTCCCGGCAGTGCGGTAGCCCGCGTTCCAGCCGTTCGTAGGGTTGATCCACTGCGGCGACAGGTAGTGCAGCACTGCCTCCCGTGGCGAGGCGAACGCCCGCCAGCGCTGGGTGATGTTCACCACCTTCCCCTCCTTGGTGTACTCCTTGTCAGCGCCGAGGATGACCGGCCCGGTCCAGTCCTTGGAGGGAGCGCCCACCGTCCCGGCGCTCAGGTTCCAGTAGTTGTACCCCTGGACGGCGGTGCCGAGCCTCCCCCAACCCGTCTCGTAGGCGCCGTGCGCGATGATGATCAGGCGCGCCCGGGCCACGAGCCCGAGCCCCTCCGTCGCGGCCCAGATGCGCTTCACGAAGTCGATGGGGTCCTTGATCGCAGCCATGGCCTTGCCTCCCAGGAAGAGGAGAGCGGCGCCACCGAGGCCCCACACCCAGAGCGGGACGCCGAGGGGAGCGGGCACCGTCGGCGCCGCCGCGAGCTGGGCGCGCCGGCCCGGCATCCCATGTCCACGGATGATCTGCATGGCGTTCACCTTGGGCGCTTCACCAGCTCGATCCGGTTGACCGTGTCCCGGATGTCCTTCACGTCGTCCTTGACGTCGTGGACATCATGGTCGACGTGGTCGACCTTCCGGTCCATCTGCTCGAGCTTGTCCACCACGCGCACCAGCACCGCGCTGTTCGCTCCGAGGGAGGTGTTGTGCTTCTCCAGCGACTCCACGAACGCCTTCCGGTCGGTCTGGGTGTCCTCGCGCTGGGTCTTGTAGTAGTAGCCGAAGGCGATCAGGACGATGACCAGCACGAAGGTCGGCGCCCCGAAGCGGTCCAGGCCCCAGATGACGTAGCGCAGCGTACCGCTCTCGGCGAGCGGTGGGTCGGTCCTCCGGGTGCGCGTCGTGGGCGTGAGTGGGACGATCGGCTCCGGCTCGGGTGCGCTGGCGTTGTCGTTGGCGTTGGACACGAGCTCACCTCGTCAGTTCCAGATCACAGATCGTATTGGCCGGGAAGACCGTGCAGTCACTCGTCGTCGCGAACCGCAGAGTGTAGCTCTTGGCGGCGAGGCTCGCGGTCGCGCAGGCGCAGCTCAGCGGCACGTTCGCCGTCGCGTTGCACAACCCCAGCGAGCAGGAGCACAGGTCTGTTCCATCGGTGGTGTTCCGGACCTTGACATCCACGTTCCCGGCCCCGGCCCCGTTCGTCCCTTGCGTGGTCCACGAACAGGTGATCGTGCCGACGGTCAGCACGTTGTTGGTGGTCCGCCAGCCGCCCGTGAAGTTGGCGTCCGCGGCGAGCGCGCCGACGGCCTCGACGGAGGCGAAGCCCGCCGGGAGCTTGCCCCCGGGCGTGCTGACCGTTCCGTCCGCCGCGACCCTGAGCCGCTCCGTGGCCGTGGTGTTGGTGGTGACGTTCCGCGTGGCCACGACGATGTCACCCTTGGTGTTCCCGGTGGTGCTCACCATGTCGAAGCCGATCTCCGCGGGTGGTACGTCGACGTCCACGAGGTGGTAGCCGAAACCGATCATCTGCTTGATGTTGGCCTTGTACTCCGCTCCTCCCACCCAGACGTAGGGGAGCCCGAAGGTGGTCACGCCCGACTCGCTCCCGCTGTTGTCCCCGCGGCGGAACGTGGCCACCCTGGGGCCTCCGACCGTGTTCGCGTCGTAGGCGTCGAGCCGCGTCCCCCCGTAGACCGTGAAGGTCGTCTGGCCAGAGCTGAACATCCCCACCGCGCCGACGTTGTAGTAGATGTTGCTCCCGTTCGTGACCCACTGGCTGCCGCTCGTGTTGGACGACATGGTGGTGCCGTCGCTCCAGGTGATCGTGGTGGCCGTCCCGCTCTGACCGATGTTGCACTGCGACACCGAGCCCGAGTTGGCGATGTTGACCTTGCCGCCAGATGCTGCTGGCGAGAGGGTGACGTCGGTTCCGTTGCTGGTGAGGGCGGGCTGGTAGGCAGCGATCAGCAGGATCGCCGCGCACCCGAGCGCGAATCCGATGAGCCTGTTGGTGTTGAGCTTGGGGTTGGTCTTCATCTTTACCCTCGCGCCTAGAAAATCTTCCAGTTGGCGCCGTCGCTGACGATGGTCACGCTGGCGTTGTTCCCCAAGTTGTGCGGGCTGGCGCCATCGATCGTCTCGGCCCCGTTGGCGGTCACGGCCAGAGCCCCGCCTCCACCGATCTTCTTGATCATGTACGTGCGCCCGGTGATCCCCACTGCGGTAGGGAGGTTCAAGATAGCCGCGCCCACGATGGTGAAGGTGATGACGGTCTTCGTGCTCGCAGTCTGCGGCGTGGTGGTGAAGTCCTGGAAG
>Ga0334722_10005610_pt1 | contig 12610 bp, 10 predicted proteins | sample C3_bottom_MG_FD_207210 | JGI IMG/M metagenome (GOLD analysis project Ga0334722, IMG submission 207210) | Sediment microbial communities from Yellowstone Lake, YNP, Wyoming, USA - C3_bottom | ecosystem: Environmental > Aquatic > Freshwater > Lake > Sediment | place: USA: Wyoming | collected...
CTTTGCGCTAAATCATCTCACCTATTTCTTATTGACCAATTTGTTACTCGATACGCTCATCGCGAGCGCGCCGAGCCGCATCATCAATATATCATCTGCGATGCACTATAACGCGCAATTGGACTTTGACGATTTGCAGAACGCGCGCAAATATGACGGTATGAAAGTTTACGGCCAATCCAAGTTGGCGAATGTGCTTTTCACCTACGAACTCGCGCGACGCTTGGAGGGCAAGCGTGTCACAGCCAACGCAGTGCATCCTGGGATGGTCGCCACCAACTTTGCGGCGAACAATGGTGCGCTAGGGAAAATCGTGCGCCCCTTGATGAACCTGGGATCGATCAGCATCGCTCGAGGCGCAGCGACGATGGTCTATCTTGCCGTGTCGTCCGACGTCGACGGCATGACGGGCAAATACTGGGTCGAGAAAAAAGAGCGCCATTCGTCGCTAGGGTCATACGACGAAGCGGTACAGAAAAAGCTGTGGCAGGTGAGCGAGGAGATGGCGAAGGTCTAATCGAGGAGGATTCTAATGGCGCACACTACTCTGAAACCTGGCTATCATAATCTGATCGACCGTCTCAATCGTGTTCCACAAGGCGCGCCGCCTTCCGATTTGCTTTATCGCATTTTGGAAATGCTTTTCAGCGAACGCGAAGCGGAACTCGTTGCCCAGGTTCCTGTCAAGCCATTCACCGCGCAGCAAGCGGCGAATATTTGGAAGATCGATGCGACCGAGGCGCGCCGAGTTCTTGAAGGACTCGCCAGCCGTGCGGTTCTACTCGATATGGAAACACCAAGCGGCGAAATGATGTACGTCCTGCCGCCGCCGATGGCGGGCTTTTTCGAGTTTTCGATGATGCGCTTGCGCGGCGACATCGATCAAAAGGCGCTGGGCGAATTGTTCTATCAATACATCACCGTCGAAGATGATTTCATTCGCGCACTCTTTGCGAATGGCGAGACGCAACTGGGGCGCGTGTTCGTCAACGAGCCAATGCTTTCCGCCGACAATGCGCTTCACGTCCTCGATTACGAACGCGCAAGCCAGGTCATCGATAGCGCGACCGCGATGGGTGTCGGCGTCTGCTATTGTCGCCACAAGATGCAACACGTCGGACGCGATTGCAACGCGCCGAAAGATATTTGTATGACGTTCAACGGATCGGCAGAATCGCTGATCCGACACGGCTACGCGCGCGCGGTGAGCAAATCGGAAGGGATGGATTTGCTGGCGCAAGCGTACGCGAACAATCTCGTGCAATTTGGCGAGAATGTGCGCGAGGGCGTCAACTTTATTTGCAATTGTTGCGGTTGTTGTTGCGAGGCGATGATCGCCGCGCGCAAGTTTGGCATGATGAACCCCGTGCACACGACGAATTTCATTCCGTCGATTGAGCTGGAGAAATGCAACGGATGCAACAAATGCGCGCACGCCTGTCCGGTCGAAGCGATGACGATGGTGTCGGCAAACGATCCGCATTATCCAAACAAACGCAAAGCCAAACTCGCTGCAGATATTTGTCTGGGTTGCGGTGTGTGTGCGCGCGTGTGCCCAACGCACGGCATCAAACTCGAATCGCGTGCCCAGCGTGTCATCACGCCAGTCAATGGAGTGGCGCGCGTGGTGATGATGGCAATCGAGCGCGGCAAATTGCAAGACATGATTTTCGATAATCGCGCGTTGTTCAGTCATCGCGCGATGGCAGCGATTCTTGGCGCGATTCTGCAAGCGCCGCCGGTCAAGCGCGCGCTGGCGAGCCAGCAAATGAAATCGCGCTACCTCGAAGCGATCCTAGATAGAGTACACGTCTAAATGTTTTTCGCTCCACTAATCGTTTTCTTTTTCGGCGCAGCAATCGCGCTAGGTACTGTGCTCTCGGCAGTGCGCACGTTCGTTGTGCCACGCAGCACGCAAGACTATTTGAGTCGTGCCGTGTTTAGAACGATTCGCCTATTCTTTGAAGTGGTGAATCGTTTTGCGCGTACCTATATCCAGCGCGACAGCGTTATGGCATTTTACGCGCCGATTAGTTTACTCACGCTTGTGCCCGTTTGGCTCACGCTCATCACCCTGGGTTACATGTGCATGTTCTGGGCAAGTGGCATTCCGACCTGGTTCGATGCGTTCAAGACGAGCGGCTCGGCACTGCTGACACTGGGTTTCGCGCCAGTCGAGGGTTTATTGCATACGGTTCTTTCTTTCAGCGAAGCAATGATCGGCTTGATCCTGATCGCATTGTTGATCGCGTACCTGCCAACAATGTACGCCGCATTTCAGCGACGCGAACTAGCCGTCACCTTGCTCGAAGTGCGCGCGGGCAAGCCGCCCTCGGCAGTGGAAATGATCGAACGCTATTATCGCATTCACAGTTTGGATAACCTGGGTCAAATGTGGCAGACCTGGGAACAGTGGTTTGCCGACATCGAAGAAAGCCACACGTCGCTACCCGCCATCAATTTTTTTCGTTCACCCACATCCGACCGATCCTGGGTCACAGCGGCGGGAGCGGTGCTGGATGCCGCCGCGCTGTCACGTTCAATCCTCGACATTCCCAAAGACGCGCGTGCCGATTTGTGCATTCGCGCAGGTTTCTTGGCGCTGCGACGTATTGTCGATTTCTACAACTTTCCGTACAATGCCAATCCGCGTTTTCCCAACGATCCGATCAGTATTCGCCGCGAAGAATTTGATGCGGTGTATGATCGATTGGCGGGTCAAGGTGTTCCGCTCAAGCCCGACCGCGAACAAGGTTGGTTGGATTTTGCGGGCTGGCGTGTCAACTACGACGTTGTTCTGCTCGCGCTTTGCACATTGACGATGGCGCCGCCCGCGCCGTGGTCGGCTGACCGTGCGCCGCAACACATTCACGATTTCTATCGCCAGCGCCGGGAGACTCATGGATCTGAAAAATAAGCGCGTCTTGATTACTGGCGCGAACGGATTCATCGGTGGACGATTGGCGGAGCGTTTGGCGCAAGACGAAGGCGCATTCGTTCGTGGGTTGGTGCGCAACACGAAAATCGCAAAAGGGCGCGAAAATCGCGAAACGGAACACGCATCATGCAATACGCATCGCGTTTTTGAACCTGTTATGGCTGATGTCACTGACGCCAACACGGTATCACATGCTGTGGCTGATTGCGACATTGTGATTCATTGCGCGGCGATGCAGAGCGGGCGCGCCAAGATTGACGAGTATCGCCGCGTGAATGTGGGTGGCGCGCTGAATCTTTTGCGCGCCGCGAAAAATGCAAACGTCCAGCGATTCGTTCACATCAGTACGATCAACGTCCACGGTTTTCCGCCGCCGCACGATGCGAACGCAGATTCGCCGCTCGATTTCAGCGATGGATTTTATTCCGTCACCAAAGCCGAAGGCGAGCGCGCGGCATGGCAATTTGCGCGCGAAAATAACTTTCCGCTTGTCGTCGTTCGTCCTGCTTGCACCTACGGTCCGCGTTCGATGGCGTGGACAGTGACACCGCTCAAGCGTGTGCAACGCGGCAGACCTGTGTTGATCGGCGATGGCAATGGAATTTGTAATGCGGTCTACATCGACAATCTGGTCGATTTGATTTTGCTCACGCTCAAGAACGATGCGGCGATAGGGCAATCGTTCATCGGTGCGGAAGGACGCGGCGTAACGTGGCGCGAATTCTACGGCGCCTACGCGCGAATGGCTAGCATCGCAAAAATAAATTTCATGCCGCGCTGGTTGGCAATGCTCGCCGCCACTGGGTTCGGCGTGCTTGCGCGGCTCGACAAGTATCCACCGCGCATTGATCGGGCGAGCGTCGAGTTTTATTCGCATCGCGTGGTGTTCAATATCGAGAAATCGAAACGCTTGTTGGGATACGAGCCAAAGATTTCGTTTGAGCAAGGAATGGCGCTGACGCGGCAGTGGTTAGTGGACAGTGGTCAGTTGTCAGACAAAGATAATCATTAATCGTCAAAATAAATGGAGGTCGACAGTCGGCGGTCAGCGGTCGGCGGTCGGAAATACAGATGACTAGCAGAAGTAAAATTCGCAAATCGGCAATCGGCAATCGGCAATCGCAAATTCCATTGATCTTGTTAATCAACGACGATGGAATAAAATCCCCCGGACTACGCGCGATGGCGCGGGTATTGATGGAACTGGGCGAGGTGTTGATCGTCGCGCCGCGCGATCAACAAACTTCGACGGGGCGTTCGTTTCGGGGCGGTGGAGTGGCGGAGCGAGTGCATTTTGAAATCGATGGCAAGGCGGTGCGGGCGTATGCAGTTGCCGCTACACCCGCGGTCGTCATGCGCTATGCAATTTTGCTATTGACGGATCGTCCGCCCGCGCTGGTCGTCTCGGGAATCAACTATGGCGAAAACATTGGCAATGGGGTAACCATTTCGGGAACGATTGGTGCGGCGTTGGAAGCGGCGGCGATGCGATTTCCAGTCTTGGCGGTGTCGCAGGCGGTCGACAAAATGTATCATCATTCGCACAGTGATGCCATCGATTTTATTGCAGCGGCAGACTGGGGCAAGCGATTCGCGCAAAGAATTCTAAAGCGGGGAATGCCACACGGCGCGGACGTTGTGAACCTGAACGTGCCGGAAGGCGCGACACGGCGGACGCCGTATCGTTGGACGCGAGTTTCGCGGATGAATTATTTTCGTTCGTTGATCAAAGAAACGGCGCGCGGTCCCGTCATCGATAGTTATGAGCAGATGGTAGACCCGCGCGACATCGAACCCAACTCCGATATTTTTGCGGTGCTGATCGATCGAATTGTTTCCGTGTCTTTTCTAACGCTCGATTTGACCGCGCGGGTATCGCAGAAAGAATTTGCAGAGTGGGACAAGTAGGGCAGACCTGTCACGTTTCGTTGAAGCTGACAGGTCTTGTTTGCATCGGCGCAAAACGTTTGAGCGCGAGGAAAATCATCGCCGCGAGCAAACCGCTCAACGCGGTCAAGAACCAAATCGCGCTCGGCGAAATATTATCGCTGATGAGTCCGCCGACAATGGGACCGATACCAAAGCCGATGCTCCACGTGAGACCCAAGATGCCCATGTATCGTCCGCGCATATCGGCGGGCGCGAGGTCGGCGGTGACGGCGGTTGATGTGGGAACCAGAACCATTTCGCCGAACGTATAGATGACCATCGCCGCGATGAAATGCGGAAACGCGTTGCCGAATCCAACGCTAAACACGCCGAGCGCGTAGAGCAGTGCGCCTGCCGCAGTGAGAAACAAACGCGGCACGCGCTGGGTCATGCGCGTGATGGGCAATTGCAGCAAGACGACCATGCCCGCGTTCGTCGTCATCACCCAGCCGTAAAATGTTTCGCCCAAGCCGAATTGGTCTTTCATGTAAACGGGCAACACCGCCATCATCTGTCCCGCGAGAACGGTGCACAGCGCAATCGCTCCGCAAAAAACGATAAAGCGATAATCGCGCAGAACGTCCAAAAGATTTCCCGATGGCGCTGACTCGGCTCGATCGATGGCAACGACTGTCGGCTTGGTCTCACGCATGAAAAAGATCGTGATGAGGCAGAATGCGAATGCCGTCGATGCGTTGCCGAGAAAAACGATCATGTACGATTGCGCGGCGAGGAATCCGCCTATCGCAGGACCGATAGCGATTCCCAGGTTAGCGACAACACGAATTAGACCGTACGCCTGCGCGCGTTTCCCAGGTTCGACCAGGTCGGCGATCATGGCATCGCGCGCGGGCTGAAACAATGCGCCAATGAATCCCGCGAGCATCGCAACGACGATGCCGAATAAAAATGAATCGGCAAGACCAAAGCCAACGAGGACGAGCGCATTCGCGCCGAGACTGAACGCCATCAGTTTTTTGCGACCGAGTTGATCGGTGAGCGAGCCGCCGACGAGTTGACCGATCAGCGCGCTGGCTGACCAAATCAGCAAAATCACGCCCACGTACGTCATCGAAATATTCAGGCGTTGATGCAAATAGAGCGTGAGGAATGGAAAGACCATTCCGCCGCCAATCGCATTGACGAGCGTCCCACCGAACAGTATCCAGAATTGGCGCGGAAAATCCGCGATGAGATTTCGCAATCGTTGGTGCATAGACGCTCCGTAGGTGTGCGAATATACTCTGGTTAAGCAAGCTTGTCAAAGTATTCTGCGAAAGTATTTTGCGTAATGGGCAACGCTCAGAGTATTTGACCTGAAACTTGTGGTCTGTAACCTTTCTCGACCTCCCACGTATATCATAGCGAGAGGAAAACGTTGGAAGAGCAGTTGCTCGTAAAACGCGCACAGCGCGGCGACCAAAATGCGTTCACTCAAATCGTCGATCAGTATCAGACGCCGGTCTACAACTTGGCGTATCGGATGCTGGGCAACGCCAACGATGCCGAGGACGCGGCGCAGGAAACTTTTCTACGTGCTTACACCCAGCTGAAAAGTTTCCACGTCGAAGAGAAATTTGCAACGTGGCTGTTGTCGATTGCGGCGCACTATTGCATCGACCGCTTGCGTCGGAGGCGATTCCTGTGGCTGTCGATGGAAGACGATGCCATTGGCGAGTCGCTTGCAAGTGACCTGCCCGAACCCGACGAAGAAGCGCTGCGACACGAGAGCGAACGTCAAGTCGCACAACTGTTGGAGCATCTGTCGCCATCTAGTCGATTGGCGGTCGTGCTGAAATACTGGCACGATCAATCGGTCGAAGAAATCTCACGGACGACAGGCGACTCGGTGAGCGCGGTGAAAGTGAAACTGCACCGTGCGCGGCAGGCGCTGGCAAAGCAGATGACTGCAGACGACCGACGACTGACCGCCGCGACCGTTGTCAGTGGTCGAGTGTGAATGGAGAAAGTAAACCATGCGTAATGAAAAAACGTTTACGCTGATGTCGCCAGCACCGGGATTCACGTCCCGCGTGATGGCGCGCGTCGCCGAACGCGAACGCGTTCAGGCGCGGCGACGGGCAATGATCGGATCCGCGTTGCTCGTCGTTGTCGCCGTCATCATCGTCGCGCTCATCGTGTGGTGGTTGATTTCCTGGGTCGCCGTGCTCGTCGTGACGCCACAAGTCATCGTCTCAGTGTTGGACGTTTGCGGTACCCTGGTGTTCTGGCTGGGTGTCGCGTTGAATGCGATCTGGGTCGTGGTACGTGCGGTTGCAGAAAACATCAGCGTAGTGTCCATGGCTGTGCTCGCCGCGACGGTTTGCGCTTTGACGGTGCTTTGGCTGCGCGTGGTGGTCGGTCCCTCGTTTGCCTCTCAAACAATTTTCGTTGGAGGTTCAAGATGAAACGTTTGATGGGAGTTTTGATTGCCGTATTGTTCGTCGCTTTCGCGGCGACACCCGCGATGGCGCAAGGTCCCGGCGGCGACCGTTTTTGCACGGGCGGGAGTGAAGTCGTTCGCGCAGAAGATTCGCCGAGAAGTGTCATCCTCTTTGGCTGTGGCGGGCGCATTCAAAAAGGCGCGCAGGTGAATCGAGATGTCGTCTCGTTTGGTGGCGACGTCGTCATGGAAGAATCCAGTCGGGTGAATAATGACGTGGTTGTCTTCGGCGGCGATGTTGACGTGGCTGGTAGGATCGATCACGACGTGATGGTATTCGGTGGCGTAGTCACGCTAGAATCGACGGCAGTGGTCAATGGCAATGTGGTTGCCGTTGGTGGATTGGTGGATCGCAAAGAAGGTGCGATAGTGCGTGGTGAATTGCGGAATGAGAATGGAACGGCTCCGCGATTCTCGCCCGTGTCGCCGATTTGGACGGGTTGGAATTTCCTCGGGGATGCAATCTGGAGATTTGTCCAGGGCTTTTTCACGATGATCGGACTGGTGGCACTTGGCGCAATGCTCCTGGTGTTCACGCCGAAACAACTTGTCCAAGTGCGCGAGGTGGCTGAGAAATCGGCGTTGCCTAGTTTGGGTGTGGGTTGCCTGACCTTGCTCGTCGTACCGCCGCTGATTATTCTCTTCATCTTCACATGCCTGGGAATTCCGCTCTCGGCAATCCTGGGAATTCTCTTGGTCGCGGCGGCGGCATTCGGTTGGATCGCGCTCGGTATCTTGTTAGGTGATCGATTGCTGAATGCGCTCAAGGTCAAGAACATCGTGCCGATATTGGCGATGGTCGTTGGGTTGATCGTTCTGTGGCTAGTGTCCGCCGTGCCAGTGCTGGGTGGCTTGATTGGATTGTTCCTTGCTGCGCTTGCTGTTGGTGCAGTGGTGCTCACGCGCTTTGGAACACAAACGTATCCAATGCCACCAACCGTACCGGTGTCAAGCACGGCAATCGCACCGAGCGTGCCAGCGACACCTGTTCCGCCCAGTGAGCCAACGCCTCCGAATGATCCGGGTGCGTCGATATAAAATAAGAACTAGACCTGACAGGTCTTGCAAGACCTGTCAGGTCTTTTTTTCAATTTGACCTCTTACGCGATTACCGTATTATAGTCGCGGAGGAAGTATGACACGACAAAATTGGTTTATCATTGGAGCGGTGTTTATTTTCTTGATGCTGGCGCTGTGGATTGTTGGGACGGTCCGCGCTGGATCGAACACAGCACGCGCGGTAACGACGCCAATCGCAACTGCGCTCACTGAAGCGAATGTCACGGCAAAAGGAAGCATCGTGCCTCTGCGGTACGCGCGATTGTCGTTTGGGGTGAACGGAACGGTCGCGCAACTGTTGGTGAAAGAGGGCGACAAGGTCAAGGCGGGCGACGTGCTGGCTCAGCTCGACCCCGCTGATTTGAAACTCCAAGCGCAGAATGCGCAAGATGCAATCGATATTGCGACGGCGACCCTTGCTCAAGCCAAGACTCCCGCGACACCCGATGAAGTTTCTGTGGCTGAAGCGAACTATCGCGCCGCACAAGCAAACTATGACCGCGTCAAGAATGGCGTGACTAGCTCCGAACTCACAATCTTGCAATCGACCTTAAGCAAAGCCGAGGCGGCGTTGCAACTCGCGCAAGCCGCTTATGATCGGGTGGGCGGCTCGAGTAATCCGATGATTGCTATGCTGCCGCAATCGCTCGCGTTGCAACAGGCAACTTCCGATTATCAAATTGCAAAAGCGAATTTTGATATAAAGGTAAAAACAGACGCGCCAACGCTTGCCTCCGCCGAAGCCGCGCTAATCAGTTCCAGGGTTGCGCTCGATACCAAGAAGAATGGCGCGCGCGCAACTGACCTCGCCGTACTCGACGCGCGCATCAAGCAAGCCAGGACCGTGCTTGCGCAAGCGCAAGCTACGCTGGCGAAAGCAACTCTCGTCGCGCCATTCGATGGCACGGTGACAAGCGTATCACTTCGCCCAGGTGAAACGATCAACGCAGGCGCGGTGGCATTGACGATTGCGGATCTATCGCAGTGGCGCGTCGAAACGAGCGACATGGATGAATGGGGCGCGGCGCGTGTGCGTGTCGGGCAATCGGTCAAAGTGTCTGTCAATGCGTTTGCCAGTAAAGTGCTGACTGGCAAGGTGACGAATATCGCATCGCAATCGGTGACGCTTTCGACGGGCGATATTTCGTACGTGGTCACCATCGCGCTCGACCAGGTTGACCCCGATGTGCGATGGGGCATGACGGTGAAGGTCGAGTTTCAAAAACAGTAATCAGCGGTCAGATGTCAGTAGTCAGTTAAAGGTGATGTCGTCGCCGCAAGTGAAAGAGCGCAATAAAACCAATCGGCAACGGCATCCAAAATGAAATGGTGCGCGAAAGAATCAACGCAAAGATGGCGACTTGAGGCGTGATGCCTAGCGCGAGAGAGAGGACGGCAAAGCCCGTACCTATGATGGCAACTTCGCCGAGGATCGCGCTGGTGGTTGTGAGCAGACTGGTGGTGGTGTAGAGCAAGATCAAAACACCCGGCGCAATCGTTTGATGGAGCGAGAGGAACGCAAAGTACAACGCCGCGCCGCCCCCGATGTATCGCAGCACATTCATCCCAAACGAAACGGCGACGAGATGCGGTCGGTTGCGCGCCGCTGTCAAGCCAAGATAAAAATCATCGATGGAATGTTCGACGCGCTCGTAGGTATAGGGCGAACGATGAAACAATCGCTTGACGATGGCATCGGTCAAGCGCGCCAGACCGTGAATGATGCGTTCGACCCCAGGTCGATTGCGAAAGACATAGACACTGGCGAGCGCGAGCGGAACCGTGCCGATGACAAAACCTAGGACGAGGTTTCCCAGGAAATCGCTTGGCTGATTGGATGCAAGCGTCGCAATCCCAACAAGAAACACGATGCCGCCAATGACCAGCCCGATAATGTCTTCGATCAAAAAGATGGCGGCGACCGAACCTGCTGTCACTTGATGTTTGATGAGGAAGACGAGTCGCACAACCATGCCCGGCGCGCCGCCGGTCGAGAACACGCGATTCAGCGCCGAGCCAGCAAAGAACGCTTCGGTTGTCGGGATGAGCGGAACCTCGCGGTCAAACAGGCGCGCGAGCGCAATCGTCGAACCCGCGCTGGTGAAATAGCGCGTCGTTTCAGATCCCAGGGCAATCGCAAGATAAATTGGATTGGCATCGTACAGTAATTGCGCGACCTGATCGAATCCGATGATACGGGGAATGAAAAGAAAGACGGCAATGGCGAGGATGGCGAGGTAGATGAGTTGGCGACGGTCAATAAGCTTATGGGTTGGCATTAGGTGACGTTCTAAAAGCGAAATCGAGACCGTAGTATATCCAGATTCTGCAAAATGAAAAATCGTTTCACTTTAAATACGCCAGCGCCTCGCCCTTGTCTTCATCCATCGCCAATTCGATATGACGACCGTTGCTCACGCTAGGGACATCGATCACATGAACGAACTCGGCATAGACCCCGTCCTGCGGCAACAACTTGGCGAGCGCGTTAGGCGAACTTTGGAAAAATGGTCGATTGAAAACGGTACCGCTTTCGGCGGGGAAGAGCGGCAGGGGAAAAATGTTCGCCTCGATCAAGTCTTGGAAAAAATGTGTGCCATACGACACTTCAGGAATGCCTTCGCCGCGCGGAAGCGCAATCTCGATCAGCACGCGCGTATTGTTGATGTCGGCATAAGTCACATGCACACCCAGGTCGGCGTTGGTGCTGCCCCAGCGACCGGGTCCCATCAAGATGAATGTTTGCCCCTCAAGCAGTTTGTTCAATCTACCCACCACGCGCGCAAGTTCAAGTTTCACCGTCGGTTCAACCGTTGTATATTTTTCTGGATTGACGTAGACGACGTACTTGATTCCTGAAACTAGCCCAGCCGGAACCAATCGATTGGACGAAAAAATTTTGTCGGCTTCGGGAATGTTAGTTGGCACGGTGACTTGATGGCTGGCATAGATCGATTGCGGACGGCACTGCAACAGATGCAAGGCGATGTGCGGTTGATCCTCCTCTTTGAAAATGTCGGCGGTAAACTCAATGTCGATTGGAAAATTATAGACCGCATCCAAACGTTTTAATATCGATTTCATCATCGGAATGAACGGCGTCTTTTTCAATAGTCCATCGAACGTCAAAACTAATTTGTCAACATCGGCGAGGCGCGGATCGGAAAAGAGCGGCTGGATGTAATCGTCGTGGTCTTCGGACACAAGATACGATAGCGCGGGGTCGTCCAGCGGCAAAACAGGCGCGACGGGATGCGTGGCAAATTCGTTCGCTTGCAAATCGATCAGGTCGACAAAGCGTTGCGAGTGACGGCGAATTTCGGAAGCGTTCGATTCGGGACGCAGGTACGGATGGCTGAGGGCGACCATGCGCGGAAAATCATTGTCGACTCGATCGACAGCGCGCGTGCCCATGCCCCACACCAGCCGCAGAAAACCATCCTCGCGGCGAATCTGCGGATTCCAGCGAAAGGGATTGCGGCTGTAGCCGACACCCGCCAGCGTTGGATACAAGTATCGACCGTGTTGATCGCCTTGCACCTCTTGAATCAGAATCGCCATCCGTTCATCGTAATCGACCAGTCCCATGCGCTGACGATAGACGAGCGGGTCGGGACTGAGCACGCTCGCGTAGATGCGTTTGATCGACGTGACCAATTGGTCCAGATTTTCTTCGGGCGTTCCCTGGTTTGGCAAAAAATAACTCGCGTACTTGCCCGCGAACGATGTGCCGAAATTATCTTCCAACAAACTCGACGAACGCACGATGAGCGCGCGCTTGCCGATGGTGTTCAGTAGTTCGCGGATTTGTTCGGTGACATCGACGGGAAAACGCGCGTTGAGATAGGCTTTGACAATCCCAGGATAGTCGGCTTCGATTTCTTCGCGCGGTTTGTATTTTTGATCGACCGAAAAATACAAACCGTTCATCAGATTGAATTCGTACAGAACGTTCGCGCCGACGTAGTACGAGTCGGGCAACACGATTCGATCCTTGAGACTGGGATCGTTTTCGCTGTAATGCTGGAGAATCTTCCACGCGAGAAGCATCCCCGCCGCCTTGCCGCCAATCTTGCCATCGCCCATCTTGCGTTGGCGAATATCGCGAATGTCTGAAATCGTGAACCATTCTTTGGCGACGCGAATAAACGCGAGTTGATCGCTGACGAGCGCCTTGAGCAAGACGACGATGATTTCTTGCAAATGGTGGCGGACTTGCTCGCGTTCGTCGGGCGGCAGTT
>Ga0334722_10005611_pt1 | contig 12609 bp, 11 predicted proteins | sample C3_bottom_MG_FD_207210 | JGI IMG/M metagenome (GOLD analysis project Ga0334722, IMG submission 207210) | Sediment microbial communities from Yellowstone Lake, YNP, Wyoming, USA - C3_bottom | ecosystem: Environmental > Aquatic > Freshwater > Lake > Sediment | place: USA: Wyoming | collected...
TCGGTCAACTCGAAGAGACTCGGGCAGCGGCGCACGTTATCGACAAGGCGTGTGAAGATGCTTCCGCCGATCGTCACGTGCAGATCCGGCGCGACCTCTTTGATCAATTGGCAGAGCGTCAGACCGGGGATGATCTGCGACGTCGCGGTGATCGACACCCCGATCAAGTCGGGATGGTCGTTGACAATCGATGGTATGAACATGTCGCGGAAGAGGCTTCGATAAGGATTGTGCACCTCGTCACGAACGACTGCCATCAGGTCCTTCGAGGAATAGATCGAGTAATTGTCGAACTGATTATCGACGACGGTGAGGCGGGTCGGAAAATAAACCGACGAAATCAGCTCCAACCACTTATCGATCATGAACAGGCTGGCCCGATACGCATCGGGATCGTAAAAGCTGTCGCTGCGCAGGGTCTCCTTGGCAACCTCGATCCGGTCGATCAGATATGGAAAACGATCCAGCGAATCGGTGACCTTCGCGTAGTGCTCTCGGCTGCCGGCACCCGTCTCCCCCGACCGAGCCCGCTCAAGCTCGCGTTGCTTCTCGATCAACTGCCGGTGAACTTGAACTCCATAGGATCTGGTGAGCAGCCCGTCCAAGAGTTCAATGCCGAGGTCACGCTGCAAGACATTCGACACGCCTCCCTGGTGGAGAAATCCCGTCAGGGACGGCAGGCTTAGGTAGGGTTGAGAAGGATGCCAGGTTGGCGGGAAAAGCAGCGAGACTTTCATGGCAGCTCTGTTTCCAATTGCATCGGAAAATCAGCGTGTTTTATGCGATATTCTCTTAGGCTTATACCCTCCGCGCTCCTCGAAATGCAACCCGGCGTGCGCCGTCCATGCTGGCGTCAGAATCGTCTCACTCGTTCGGAAAAAAGAGAAGGCCCCGGACCGCCACGTCACTCATCATGACGTGACGACGATCCGGAGCCTTTCCTAGAACTTCTACCGACTCCCACCCTTCACGACCAAAAAGCCACGGCCTCTCCCGAGACCGCTCAATCGACTACAACTTCAGCGTAAACCAGGTGGAGAGCGCCTTCATGCCGTTCCGCTCGATGTTGGATCCGTCCCACACCGCAAACGCGACGGGCACCAACATCCCCGCCTTGAACTGCGTGTCGTTGGCATCGCCATTCTCGAGCGTCCGCTTCACGACGACTCGCCACGTCGGGCCCGAATAGGCGCCGCCCTTGACTGACCCGGCCGGTTCCCACACTCCGTTTCCGATCACGTCCTGGTGGGCTTGCGTCGTCAGCGTGCTGAAGCCGTTCGCGTTCAGGTCCTCCACCGAGCTCACACGCAGCGTCGGATCGGACAAGATATTCCCCGACCAGATTCCTGGGTTAAAGGGCCCCAGGCTTCGGCCGATCCGGTCCGGATAGGTCACGCCGCCCGCCGGCTCTTCAAAATAGTAGTCCCAGAAAATGCCGGGATATTGATCGTCCACATCCCAGATACCCGCGCTGTCCTTGCCGAGGTCCTTCTGCCATTCCGCATTCCACCGCCAGATGTTCGTCGTCCCGCCGGATTGTCCCATACACTGGAAGGGCGGCGCCCCGGCCGTGTTCACAGGGAACATGACGGCGACCTGGTCACGGAAGTCTTGTGGCCCGATCGTCGTATCGTTCTTCGTCTGGTCGATCCACTCCAGGCGTAACCCGAGTTCTTTGCCGTTCGTCATGGCCTTCACAAACACCGACTTCACGGAGATGTTCGGATGCATGGGGGTCGTAATCAACTGCCCGCTCAATGGCACGACGACACCAGGCACGCCTTCCCAGATGGGGTTGGCACCGTCCATGGGAATCGGGCCCTTGATCGCCTTGGTCGGAATGGTGACCGGCTGGCTGACCGCCAGCGGTACCTGCCCGATCGTCAGCATGACGCCGACGGCGAGGGCAGAGAGTAGAATCGCAAACACCAATTTCTTGTTGGCCGTCTGCACCACTCGCATATGCCTAATCCCTCCTCTCAATTAAAGATTGATCCCAACACCAAAGCTTCTGTGTTGACCGGCCGCGACATCCGCGTCAGGCCTAGGCGGTCCCGACCGGTCCCCCTTCGGGCTTGTCCTTGTCGTTCTCCTTCACTTCCATGAATGACTGGGCGCCGACCTCGTTCAGCAACAGGCTCAATTCATTGCCTTGATCCTGCGCGCCGCATTCGTAGGTCTGCCCTTCCGGGGAATTGAAGGTCGCCGGTCGATAATCGGTCTCGGTATACGGCTGGGGCGTCACGCCCAAGTACGCCGTTTCAAACTCCATCCAATCGGCCGTCATGTCCGCAATCAATCGGAAGAGGCCGGAGTCCGCCTTCTTGGTCAGCATGCGGCAGAAGAGTGGTACCCAGCGACCGATATGATTCTTCACGAATTTCTTCTGCGCATCCACGACGATCTGCGTCTTCTCGGGGCCGTCATGGCAACGGGAATAGGACTCTTTGTAGGCGAGGAAATGCATGAACTCAAACTCGACGCTGAGGTGATCGAGCCGTTCATGAATGTCCTTGGACAACTCCACGCCGAACGCCCTGTAGAAGCCCGAAATATCCCCCATCACGTGGGACTGCGCGAAGACGTGGTCGTTACCAAAGAGTGTTTCGTAGGGCGGGCAGTCGAGCGTGATGACGTTACTGAATACCCGGCGATGCTCCGACTGCAGATCGCCGAGCTGCCAACCGCTGCATTCCGCAGCGATGAGCTTCTCAACCAAATCCAGCTGGTTCTGAAGCAAGATGAGCTTCTGCCCTCCGCGTTCGCCTCCGTGTCCGTCGAGCATGGACCGCAAGGTGTCAAGCGCGGCCCGCCCATCCTCCACGAATTCTCCGGACTGCAGGTAGTCGAGAAATTCTTCGTCTTCCGGATAGAGCAGGCTCCACGAAATGAGCAGATACAGCTTGCTGCGATTGAGGGCGCGTTCGACGGCGGGGGAATCCTTGATCGCCGGCAGGGCCGTGATGACGGCAGCCCTTGAGTTCGAGATGCCCTGTCCGGGCTGTTTACTCGTCATACTGTTCTCCGGAAAGCCCGGCCGACCCCGGCTCCACAACCGGTCGACCGACACCCGCACACCGGCCGGCTGTCAATCCGGGTGTTGGTATGTATATGAAATGGCCCAGGGGATGTCAAGCGTGATCTGCCGGAGGCCGGCCGCCTTTCAGGGTGCGGATGCGCCGCGCCATACGTTGCGTATCGGCGGACACCGGCTACGTCACATCGGCGACAGACTTTGAACATCAATCAATCCTCGCGAGTTGGCGCGCCGGGGTGATGCGGATTGCGACGTGGTCATTGACGGTCTTACACACCGCTTCGCACATTCCACACCCGACGCAGGCATTCGATTCAATTACCAACCGCAACGAATCCAGGTCCATGGCAAGCGCGTTCGTGGGGCATTTCGACACACAGGCATGGCAGCCATGTCCCGCGGTGCAGAGCCGATGCGAAACGGCAGCGAGCCCCATTCGCACATCCCCGACCCCTTCGACCGGCAACAGCGCCTCCACCGAGCACGCCGCGATACAAGGGAAGTCGTCGCACAGGAGACAGGGCGATCGATCGGCAAAAATGACCGGCGTGCCGTCCTGCGAATGCGCGAGAATGGCGCCGGGCGGACAGGCCTTGATGCAGTCGCCGCATCGCGTACAGCGCTCCAGAAAACGAGCGTCCTCAACGGCACCGGGTGGCCGCAGCCAGTCGTGGCGGACCGGCGGCAGGTCCGGCGCGGGAGCGGCATCCCGGTGACTGCAAAACTCCTGGGCCGCTCTGGCGACAGACCGGACGGAGTCCTTCACGAAATCGCGCCGGCCGTATGACGGATCAGCCGCCACGATTACATCACCCCATCCGCACGCAGCTTGTACACCTCTACGCAACGATCACAAGCCCCGAACTCGATATCCCATCCGGGATGATTTTCCCGGATGAAGCCGAGCACATAGGGCTCGACCTTGTTGCCGAGGTCCTCGACCCAGGAATAGGTGGGAAATCGGCAGAGCGGGCAGGGAAATCCGGGCATGAGCATGACCTTGTTCTCGCTCTCCGGAACCTCGCCGCCCTCTACGTCGACCGCACGATCCATCACGCGGAGTGTGTCGGTGGCCATTTCGATCAACTCCGAATGCGTAAAATACGAGGCCTGCCAGAGCCCTTCGAAGACCGACTTCAGCTGGAGCGGTGGAATTTTCCGGTACCATGACCGGAACTCCTTGAACCGATCCTCCTTGCTGAGCATCGGCTCTTTCCCCAGCGCAATCAGCCGGCTGTCCACACTCAGGCTCCAGAGCACCCGGTACCGTTGCAAGATAAGCGTTTCTTCGCCAGGATTCTGCCCGACCTTTGTATCAGGATCGTACCCGAATACCGGATCGATCATGTCGGAGATATGCATCAGCTCGTGGCGACAGTAGCGCGTCAGCGCCGGGTCGTAGAACCGGCGTGGGATCAGCTTCATCCCAACGCCCTTCAGTCCTTTTTCCACGTACTCTCTCGCCAGTTCCTTCTCCACCGAGCCCCACTTGCGCAGGATGTCGACGCCTTCCTGATCTTCCTTCAGCACGCCTTTGACCAACACGATGCCGACTTTGGCTGTCAGCAGCGGATACTCGTTGAAGGAATCGCGCACGATATCGGAAAACCCCCACGTGCCGAAAAGGTATTGATAGAGCTTCTTGAATTCCCCTTCCCGCTCTTCGAGTATGAACTTCTCGTAGATCGGGTCGGCATGCTCATGGAACTCCTTATAATAGGTGGGATCCCCTTCCCGTTCCGTCTTCTCGACGAAGGAGTCGATCACTTCTTGAAGCAGGGCGGGCTGAAACCTGATTTCCACGGCGGTTCCTCGACTCGTGGGGATGACGACCGGAGAATGCGCGCCTCGGCGGAGTTCGGAGCACGGGCTCCGCGAGCCGGCTCGACGCTTCGGCGATGCCTTTGAACGCGCTCAGCGTCAACCCTGAGCACGTCCCCCCTCACCGGCGGGCGCGGTCGAGGGGTTGACTTGCCCCCAGAGCATCTCTTACGATCTCATGCGCCCGGCAGAAATTATACTGGCCTGGCGGATCGGCAATCAAGAACCTGGTTCGAAGAGTCTCAGGTGCGGAACAGCGTTGCTATGCCGGAGAACACGATCGCCCCGCACGTCACGGGCATAATCCCTCAGCCAGCGACCGCAGGCATGCCCATCGCTTCCGTCGACTTCCTGGAGTATTGGAAGAGCGACTGCCGGGAAGTCAAGACGTTTCGCGGCCATTCGCACGGCATCTGGGCCGTAGCGTTCTCGCCCGATGGATTGACCCTCGCCAGCGGTGGCGCCGAGCGCCTTGTCCGCATGTGGGACATCGAAACCGGCAGGCTCATGCGCTCCTTGCGCGGCCATACAAGCGATATCCGGGCCATCGTCTTCACTCCGGACGGACAGACACTCGCGACCGGCAGTGAAGACCGCACCATTCGCTTGTGGAACGGCAGGACGGGTGAGCCGACGAAGCTCCTGTTCACGCGCTACGATCACAACGTGTGCAGCCTCTCGCTTTCGCCCGACGGGCTCATGCTCGCACGCGGAAGTCACAACAAGGACATTAAGATCTGGGAAGTCACCACCGGCACCGAGTTGATGACGCTGCTAGGCAAAGACGCATATGACCACCACTGGTCCGTCTGCGTCGCTTTTTCACCCGACGGCATCCATCTCGCCCACGGGACCGACATCGGCAAGATCAAGATCTGGGAAGTCCTGCCGAGCGGCGAAGAAAAAGTGCTGCACGACGGGCATTGGCGCAGGGACGCCGAGGATTCGACCGAGACGCGCGGATACTTCGTCGAAGACGACGGAGGATTCCAGAAGCCGATGGATTATTGGATCGGCGCGATGACCTTTACCCCTGACGCCAAGACGTTGGTCACCGGTAGCCGGGATAGGACCATCAAGCTCTTCGAGATGCCCGACGTGATCGAGAGGAAAACGCTCACGGGTCACACCGGCTGGGTCCGCAGCCTCGCCGTGTCACCGGACGGGAAGGTCCTGGTCAGCGCCTCGGACGACCAGGCGATCAAGTTCTGGGACCTCGTCACAGGCCGCAACTTCAGAACCGTCAAGGGCCACGGCGGCGGAGTGCGATGCATCACGTTCTCACCCGACGGCCGTCGCCTGGCCAGCGCCTCCTGGGACCGGACCGTCAAGCTCTGGGAAGGCGGCAGCGCGTCGCCGGAATAAGACCGCCTGAGCCACCGCCTCAGGCCTTCGCCTTCTCAATGGTCGTGGCACAAAAAATAGCCGTCCCCATCTTCTGTGGATAATCCTGTGAACAAGCTCTCCTGAGCATGCAGCGCAGCGCGGATCATGCGATCGCTGCTGCGAACCGCCTAATTTTTAGGCATCTGTTGTGTCAAATGGATGGCCCCACATATAGTGGTTGGATCAGATCTTCAGGACTTTTTTCCGCATTCCTAGCGAACGCATCTTGACATTGATGAATCGGCGCTGCTGGCGCGCCTCTCGCGCGGGTCACCAGCGTGACTATCCACAGCCTCAAGGGTTTTCTGGGGGGGGAACGAGCCAAATGATGCACCCACAGCGACGTTTTAAATCCGGCAAATAGCCGCAGCGGGACGATCGGATTTCTCTTACGGTGCCGGGGTGATCAGGATCGCCTTCCCTCAGGCCGGTAGGTCATCTTCTTTCGAAAGGCCCTAGTGGAATGCAATCAGGTGTGTCCTCAATCCTGAGAACCAAGCTTCAATTGAGTGAGGAGTTGGTCCATTCGTTCTTTGTGCGGTGACGCCACCGTGATAAAACCCACGCCGACCGATGGTCCACGGTTCCAGCGCACCGCCGCTCGCTCGATCAGCAGCGGCTCTGCCTCCCCGGGCACCTCGATTCGCAGCGAGACATGCATGCCGGCAAAGACCTCTCCCTCGGTCTCAATGAGGCAACCTCCCTTTGACAGGTTGCTGATCGTACCGGTCCATTCGCCGTTACGCGGGCCGGAGAGCACGCTCTGGAACCGTACCGGGAACCGCTGCTGACGCCGAAGATCCATCCAGACGCCTCAATCACGTTACGAGTGCGGCATCACACTGTACATCAGGCGAATCCACGCGGTTCGGCCCTGCAATACCCTGCTAGTACCCGCGCCCGGTACTACCGCCGCGGCCCATTCGGTCCAGCGGGAGGGCCTCGTACCGCCGCTTCAGATCGGGATGATCGGCGAGGTACCGCTTCACCCCCGCGTCATCGGCAAAGATCTCCTTGCTGCGCACGCGGTACTCCTCCACGGTGAGGCCGTGTTTCGACAGGAGCGTGCTGAGTTTCGTCTGAATGTCGGCGCCCATCGCTTTCATCTGCTCGGATGACGGCCGCTGTCCTTCTCCGAAACGTTCTCCCCCCTTGAAATAGTTCATCATCATCTCGCCGATCTCGATCCGGGCATTCACGAACTTTTCGACTTCAGCCGGTTCAGCCGACAGGCCGATCCCCGCGAACAGCATCACACCCCACGATGCATTGAGGACGGTGCGAACCAGATGCATGGTCAAGGTCCCGTTTCAAAAGTGCGGATGAGATAGTCGGTCAGTCGATGCGCGTAGATCATACCATCTCTAGCCACCAGTTTTCGGTTTCCAATCGCGGGCCAGTCGCTGTGCTTCAGCGATCTGAGTCGCGGTCATTGACTTGGCCATATAATCCCGCAAAAAGGTCGCGCCTTTTGTCGCCGCAAGGCTGAACCACATGTGTGTCTGGACCAGGTCCTGGGGCACACCGGTGCCCTCATAGTACATGCGCCCCAATTGAAGCTGGGCGAAACCATCTCCTTGATCGGCAGCCAATTGGAACCATTTCATGGCCGCGTGATAATCCTTCTCGACCCCATACCCGTTCAAGTACATGGTGCCCAGGCCCGTCTGGCCTCCGCTAGCGCCTTGAGCCGCCGCCAGCTCAAACATCCGCATGGCGGCCCGGTACTCCTACGGAATGTCCCTGCCCTCCCAATACATCCGACCCAGGGCAATCTGTTATTGTGCCACACCGTTTTCAGCAGCCAAACGATACCCCTTGTGCGCTTCTTGGTAGTCCCTCGGAACCCCGTTTTTCGCCCCGTTGTCATAAATATAGCCGAGTATGGCTTGAGCGTCCTTGTTTCCCTCCTCAGCCAGTGGATGAAATTCCTTCAACGCGGTTGCATAGTCGCCACGATCAACGGCCTCACGGCCTTCTTTCCACTCGGCCAATGATAAGGAGGTCCACAGGCCGGCCAGAACAATTGCGAGCAGGATACCAGTCCTCATCTTCTCGTTCTCCAGGTCAACGCAGGAAACATCAATGGCGAAGCCACGGCAACGGCACAAGATCCTTGTGGCCTCCCCGTAGGGAAATACATTCTAGAAAAGGTGCTCGCGAGGCGCAAGAGCGGATAGTCGATGGCTGATCGCCTATCGCGAAGGGTAGGAATTCCGAACGGATGGCAACGGATTCGACACATATTCTCTGGGCGGGAGGGGAGTTCGGACAATCGGCGTGAGGAAGACTACGCCTACTCTATCTACTAATGGTGCGGACTCATAGGGGCCGGGTCAGGAAACTCGGCGTGGCATTCCAGACAGACGAGCCGCCCGGTCGCGATGCCGTCCGCGTCTCTGACTTCATCAACTACACGGCAGTGCGCGCAGGGGCGCGCAAGCTTGCCCCGAACCCCGATGGTTTCATCGGAAGCGGAGGTGGTGGCATGCATGGCCGCCTCCCTTGTGATGGCACGGTGAGAGCGATGCCACAGATGATGGAGGATGACTCCCCCGCCGGACCAAGTCAAGGGGATGCGAGATGGCCGTCGAGGCCTTTCGGCGCTACCTACCTGGTTCGTGTTGTTGACCGAATCCCCTCGGCCTCGTTCGATAACGCCGTGCGTACCCGAAGCTGCCTCCGGTTAGTGCTCGCCCTCCCCGTCATCGCGCGCCGAGGGAATCCCGTAGCGCTTGCATTTCTCCCATAAGGCCTTGCGCGACAGCCCCAGGATCTTCGACGCGGTCGTGCGGCTGCCTTCGACGCGCTCCAGCACGGAGACGATGTAGTCCTTCTCGAAGCCTTCCCGCGCGGCGGCCAGGGAGGTCAAGGCTGCGTGCGGCTTCTTCTTGCCGCCTGTGAGACCTTCGCTGCAGAACCCACAGGACTCTTGCGGGGTGCCGCCGAGATAGGGGCAGGACTGGAACCCGCAGAGGTCGGCCGGTTGTATCGCCTCGCGCTCGCGACCCAAGGCCACCGCGCGCTCGACCATATTTTCTAACTCGCGCACGTTTCCCGGATAGGAGTAGCGGAGCAACAATTCGCAGGCCGGCTGGGAAAACCCGCGGAGCTTCTTGCTTAACTTATTCGAGCAGGTCTCGAGCACGTGCTCGGCGATGATCATGATGTCCTCCTGCCGCTGCCTGAGCGGAGGGATGACGACTTGCACCACATTGAGCCGGTAGAAGAGGTCTTCCCGGAAACGTCCCTGGGCCACTTCTTTGCGCAGATCCTGCTGCGTCGCGCAGACCAGGCGCACATCCACTTCGATCGTCTCGTTGCTCCCTACACGCTCGAAGGTCCGCTCCTGCAGCACGCGAAGCAGTTTGACTTGCACGATCGGCGAGATCTCTCCCACCTCGTCGAGGAACAGGGTGCCGCGATTGGCCATTTCGAACCGGCCCCGTCGCTGACGCAACGCGCCGGTGAACGCGCCCTTCTCATGGCCGAACAGTTCCGCCTCCAGCAGGGTTTCCGGCAACGCGGCGCAGCTCACTTTGATCAAGGGATAGTCCCGTCTCGGGCTATTCTGATGCACCGCATTCGCAACCAGTTCTTTCCCCGTCCCGCTCTCGCCGAGAATCAGCACGGTCGAATCGGTCTCCGCGACCAGCTTGATCTTGTCAAGCACCGCGCGCATCCGGCTGTTCGCCCCCAGAATACCGTTGAAGCAGAACTTGTCTTCCAGCGTGTCTTTGAGGTCCTGATTCTCGCGTCGTAACGTGACGACACGGCCGACCCGCTCGACGATCAGGAGCAGTTCGTCCATTTGGAACGGTTTCGTGATGTAGTCGAAGGCGCCGAGTTTCATCGCCCCGACCGCGGTCTCCACAGATCCGTGCGCAGTGATCACGAGCACTTCCGTCTGCGGCGCCTTGTCCTTCGCGGCTTTGAGTACGGTCAATCCATCGGCGCCGGGCAACCGGAGATCCGTGATAACGAGGTCGAAGGTCTTCAGCCGTATCGCTTCGATCCCCTCGGTGCCGGACGCCGCAGCATGCACGTCGTATCCGGCACCCTCCAAGGCGTCCACCATGGAGAGTCGCATCAGGGGCTCGTCGTCCACCAACAGGATTGCGAGCCCTTTCATGGCCCCTTCTCCACCAAAGAACGCTCGCGTGAAACCGGCAGGCACAATGTGAACAGCGTCCCTTTCCCCACTTCGCTCTCCACCAGAATCTTTCCGCCATGGCGCTCGACGATGCCCAGATTGACGGACAGCCCCAAGCCCGTTCCCTCCCCCTCGCCTTTGGTGGTGAAGAAGGGATCGAACACTCGCGGCAAGACGGACGGCGGGATACCGGAGCCCGTATCCCGGACTTCCACACGACAAATCCCTTCGGCCACGGCTGTCCGGATCGTCAGCACGCCACCGCTCTTCATCGCCTGGACGGCGTTGAGGATCAAATTCATCACCACCTGCTCGATCATGTGCCGATCGACCATGATGCTGGGCAAACCATGCCCCAACTCCGTCTCCAACCGGATGTGATTGGGAGCGAACAAATGGGTCGTCAACACCAGCACCTGATTGACGATCCGGTTGATCTCCGCCGGGCTGAATTCGGGCTCGTGCTGCTGGGAGAAATCGAGCAGCTGCCGTACGATCTTCTGCACCCGGCGGACACCATGCTCCATCGACGCCCAGTATTCTTCCTGCCGCATCGGCGACAACGAGCCTTTTCTCAGGTTGTAGAGGCAATTGAGGATCCCGCCCAGCGGATTGTTGATTTCGTGCGCGACGCCCGCCGCCAGCTTCCCGACCGACGCCAGTTTTTCGGAATTACGGATCTGTTGTGCCAGCTTCTTCGTGTCCGTCATGTCGCGCGCGATTCCGAGTACGCCGAGAATCTCTCCCTCCGCGCCTTGGAGCGGGGACACGCTGATCATCGCCGCTCGAGGCTCGCCCAGGCGGGTCACGACTTCGACCTCATAGACCTGCTTGGCACCGATGTCCAGGGTATTCTTGAGTCGCCGGCCGCGATGACGCCGCGAAAGGAGCGAGAGGTAGGGTCGGCCGATCAAGTCTTCCTTGCGATATCCCCAGACACTGACCTTGCTGTTGACATAGGTGAACTGCTGGTTCGTATCGAGGGTATAGATGACATCGTTGGCATTTTCGAGCAGGTTTTCCAGATATTGCTTCGTCTCTTCGATCTCCCTGGTTCGTTCCCGCACTTTCAGCTCGAGTTCTTCACGGTAGGACTGCAGTTGGCGCTCAAGCTTTTTCCGATCCATGATGTCGCGGAGTTGCACCATGATCAGCACTCGCTCGTTTCCTCCGACCCGAATCAAGTCCATTTCGACCGGAGTCTCGCGTCCGTCGGCGACCTTGACGGTAATCTCCTGGGTCGGAACCTGCCGTTGTCCTGTAGCGATGTCACCCAGCCAGCCCAGGAAGACCCGGTGATGTTCCGCCGAAACGATCTCGAGCATGCTCCGCCCCATCACGCTCGCTTCCGCATAGCCCAGTGCTCGTTCCTCCCGCTTGTTGACAGCGACGATCGTTCCCGCCCCGTCCACCATGAAAACCGAGTCCGCCACCAAATCGAACAGCGCTTTGTAGCGGGCCTGTGACGCCACCAGTTGTTTGGTGCGCTCCGAAACAGCCTGTTCCAGCCCTGTGGTATACCGTTGCAGTTCCTGTTCCAGGCGACGCCGTTCCGTCACATCCCGGACGAACGACCGGGAGTGCACCAGCCCGCCACGGGCTTCATCGAGCAGCGCGGTGGCATGGATCTCGACGTCGATCGGACGCCCATCCTTCGCCAGGAGAACTGTTTCCATTGAGCTTTGCCCCTGCGACACCAACCGCTCCAGATAATGCAGGACCTGTGAGCCCTGTCCCGAAGGCACCACGTCCCAGAGTCTGAGGACCAGCATCTCGTCGAGCGTATAGCCGAGTTTGTCGAGGCCCGTCTTGTTTACATGGACGAACCGGCCGCTGCGGTCCAACTGGTAAATCATCTCCGGCGCATGTTCGATCAAATCGCGGTACTTCTCCTCCAGCTGCCGCACCTCCACCATCCGCTGTTCGATCTGCCCGAACGACCGCTGAAGATTGCACGCCATCTGGTTGAATGCCTGGGCCAGCCGCTCGATCTCATCTCCGGTTTTCAGCTCCAGGCGCCGCTCCAACCGGCCGCTCCCGATCTCCTGCACCCCGTCATGCAACAGCTGAATCGGGCGGGCGATCCGCCTGGCCACGATCACCCCCGTTCCCCAGAGCACCGTCAGTACGATGATCCCGAAGAACGCCACTTTAGCAACGAGCTCACCGAGCGGAGCGAAGGTTTCCTGGGGATCCTGGCGCACCAGGGTCA
>Ga0334722_10005612_pt1 | contig 12609 bp, 11 predicted proteins | sample C3_bottom_MG_FD_207210 | JGI IMG/M metagenome (GOLD analysis project Ga0334722, IMG submission 207210) | Sediment microbial communities from Yellowstone Lake, YNP, Wyoming, USA - C3_bottom | ecosystem: Environmental > Aquatic > Freshwater > Lake > Sediment | place: USA: Wyoming | collected...
TGGTCATTGAAAATTCCCGCTGCGCAGTCTCTGTGCATTGTTCCGATAGCGCACGGTATCTGTCTTTGTCGCGGAAGAGCCCCAGGATGCTGTCGGCAAGAGGTTGTATCCCCTTATCGGGGCTGTACAGGAAGCCGCAGCCATGATCATCGATCAGTTCCGCGCCCCCTTCTCCGATCCGCGCTATGATCGGGGTTCCGGCCGCCATCCCTTCCATCAGCACCACCCCGAGCGCTTCATTCTCGGAGGGAAGGATCGTAAAGTGGCTCAGCGACAGGATCTCCGGGACATCTGCGGTCCATCCCGTGAAGAACACGTTGTCAGCGATGCCGGCGGTCCTTGCCTGGCCGAGCAGCGCTTCATAATAGTCGCCTTTGACCGGATCGCCGATGATGACCAGGAGCGGTTCCTCTCCGCGTTCTTTGCACGCGGCAATGACATCAAGCGAGACCGAATGGGCTTTGCGCGTCAGCATGCTGGAAATATGGCAGAACACCAGGCTGAAGCGCCCGATGCCGAGCTTGTTCTTCCAAATATCCCGTTTTGACATATCCGGCTCCGAGAATCTTCTGACATCGATGCCCGGACGGATCAGGGTGATCTTATCGCGGGGAACGCCCTTCTGCTCGAGCAGCCGCTGCTGCATTCTTGAAAGTACGGTGATGCGGTCCATGAACCGGAACCCGGGATGACAGCGAGGGACCATCATCGTACTGACGATACGTTTCCCTGTCAATCTGGCCACGATGAGACCGAGATGATCGGCGCGATCGAGCGTCGTATGAATGACGTCGATATTGCTGTGTTTGACGAATTTGCGCAAAAAGAGAAGATCGCTCAGGCCTTTCATGGCGATGCCGTGATACGGGATGCCCAGCGCTCGAACGGAATCTGTCACATAGCCTTCGTTCCCGCGGGCGACAACAAAGACCTCATGGCCGAGGTCATGCAGCGCTTTTACCTGGTCAAGGAATATGCGCTGGGCCCCGTAGCGGTCGTTCTTTGAGATCATCTGAAGAATGCGCATGCTCATCCGGCGTCTCCGCGATGATGCTGCAGAAGCGACCGGAAATAGTTGATATAGTCATCGACCATCCGTTCGCGTCCGTATGTGCCCTGCACCCAACCAGGTGCGGCGTCAGCCATTGCCCGGAGGCGGGCCGCGTCGCCGAGCAGGCCGTTCAGGGCGACCGCCATCTCCTGTGCACCGCCATCCACGAGCATACCGCAGGGAGAATGTTCGAGTGAATCCCTGATCCCGCCGGCATTGAACGCGATTACTGGCTTTCCCATCGCCATTGCTTCGAGTATCCAGATGCCGAAACCCTCATTACGGTACGTGCTGACCGCCATGTCGATATCGGCGTAGAACGACAACATATCGTCCTTCGCAAGCCGTCCGGGCCAGAGCACAGCGTTCGAAAGGCCGAGTTCATGCGCGCGCTGTTTGAACGCATCGACCGCCGGGCTGCCGGAATCGGTGCCAACGATGGCGTAGTACACGTTCGGGACGTGCTTCCTCAGTTCATCAAGCACATCGAGGAATTCGATCTGGTTCTTCCACAGGTCTCCGACCGTGCCGATGATCTTCGTGTCAGGTGCGAGCCCGAAGCGTTTGCGGAGCCGGCCGCGCTGCACTGCAGATGGATCGAACTTGGCGAGATCGATGCCGTAATAGAGCAGCGAGATCCGCGAGGCCAACGCGGGATCGAAGGAGGTCAGTTTATCACGGATATGGCGTGATATGGTCGCGACAGCGTCCATGCGCCTGAGCAGGAAACGGGACCGGATGAATTCCGTGACCTGAGGCGTATACATGAGCACCGGGCGGCAGCCTGAGATCTTTGCCGCGAGAAGGGACTGAACGATGTCATGACCGCGCTGAATATTCACGATCTCGAAGCCGTGCTCACGGATGATCGAAGCGATCTTAAATACCGAGGACACTGCAGCAGTTCCGGAACGGTCCAGCGGATACACGTCGACGCCGCTGCCGTCGAACATATGTACGAGCGGCGTGTTCGGACGGCAGACCAGGCCGACCTGCACACCCTTCTGGACCAGACCGGGCAGCAGTTCACGAAGGAACTCTTCACCCCCTCCGCGGCTCCTGAAATTGTTCACAAAAAGGATCTTCATCGAATGCAGGGTCCCTTGGTCGAATTATGGATTCTGTGCCTTCCGGGTATATTCCCATGCCTTTGCATACTTGGCAAAAACATAGTAGGCGTGGAAAAGGTTTATCATGAGGCCGTGTTTGCCGTCCAGGAAACCTGCACGCACAACATATTTCAGGATGAACGTGAATATCGGCCTGAAGACAATATTGAACCAGGACGTTTTTCGGTACGGGATCCCTTCTTTCGCCATAACGTCAACGGCCAGGCTCGAGTACTTGTTGATGGAGGCGAGATAGGATGCCAGGTCGGGATAGGCATAATGCAGTATGGCATGTTGTGTGGTACCGACCGAGCCGTTCACCTTGACCGCTTCATGCACGGCACGTTCTTCAAAGCGCCCCTTTTCTTTTCTGAACAGCCGGAGATTATAGTCCGGATACCAGCCGCCGTGCTTGATCCATTTACCGAGAAAGAACGTCTTTCGCGGGATCCGATAACCGTCCTTGGGCTCAGGTGAGGCCAGGATCGTTCGTATCTCGGCGGCAAGGTCGTTCTCGACCGGTTCATCTGCATCAAGGCTCAGGATCCAATCGCCTGCGGCACGGTCGATGGCCGCATTCTTCTGTTTTCCGAAACCGAGCCAGTCCTGCTGATAGACCCGGTCGGTGAACTCACGGCAGATGCTTACGGTCAGGTCGGTACTCCCTGAATCGAGCACAATGATCTCGTCGGCCCATCGCACGCTTTCCAGCGTCCGCCTGATGTTGGCCTCTTCGTTCAGCGTGATGATCGTTACCGAGAGCTTAGCGGTCATAGCACAGGTGACCCTCCCCTGGTTTCTATCCCCTTCACTTTGACCATGACGGCTGCAAGCGCATCGGCCACGGAGATCTGGTCCATGCATTGATGGTCGTTGCATTTATGCGGTTTGCACGGATGGCAGGCAAGATGCTTCGATACGACCGAATGTCCTTCGCCCCAGGGACCCCATTTACGTTCGTCCGTGGGGCCGAAGAGCGCTACCACCGGGACCCCGGCGGCTGCAGCCATGTGCATGGGGCCGGAATCCACTCCAAAGAAGAGGTCGCATGCACGGTAAACAGCTATATTCTCCCGCAGCGAGGTGACGCCGCAGAGATTCAGTCCGGAGAATCGTCCGGAGGCTTCGATCGATTCGTACAGCGGTGAGTCGCTCTTTGCGCCGGTATAAACGAACCGTGCCTGGAACTGATCGCGAAGCTCTCTCATGACGGAGGTGAAACGCTCCAGGGGCCACTGTTTTGCGGGAAGGCTCGCTGCCGCGTGGATGATCACCTTGAGGTCCCCTGACTTCCAACCGGTCCCAGCGAACAGGGTGCTGACCTTGCGGTCCTGTTCAGGCGTTGTCCACAGTTCGAGTGCGGTCGATCCAACTGGTGCACCGATAACGCGCAGACAGTCGAGAAAGTTCTCGACCTCATGCTGGTCATTGCGGTAGATGACGGGGTCTGTGAGGAATAACCGCCTGCCCTCGGTCGCAAATCCGATCCGGCGCGGAATGCAAGCGGCCCATACCAGCAGCGCGCTCGAGAGCGACCGCTTGAGAACGAACACGGCGTCATACCGCTCCTTCCGGATCATGTTCCAATAATGCAGGTTGCCCGCGATCTTTCCCCGGTCCGTTCTTTTGCTGTATCGGTGGATCGTTCTAAGCTCGAACGGGATCACACGGTCCACATAGGGGCATCCTTCGATCACCTGGCCGGAAAAAGGTTCGAGCATGAGATCGATCCGGGCATCTGGATACGCTGACCGGAGATTCCTGAGGAATGGGACAGTAAGGACCGTGTCGCCGATGAACCGGTAGCGCATGACCAGGATCGTACGGGCAGCAAGCTTCATGGAAGATCAGCTCCCTTAGTAACGAGGATCCACCGGACAGCTTCTGCGAGGTCGTGTGCCGTGAGATCTGGGTCGCGCACATGGTCGGGTCTTTTGTTTCCGGGATCGTCGGGAGAGAACCCGGTCCGTACGAGAATGGACCTCATGCCGGCACGGTGGCCCAGCTCGACGTCGCTCCACTTGTCGCCTATCATGAAGGACTGCTTCAGGTCGATCCCAAGGTCGCCTGCCGCCCGGTCCAGGAGCCCCGTCTCGGGTTTTCGGCAATCGCAGACGGTCGTATACTGTTCTTTCCCCGCAGTCGGATGGTGAGGGCAATAATAGATGCCGTCGAGCAGAGCTCCATGCTCCATCAGCATGCGTCTGAGCAGGACATGCGCATCGTCGACCAGGGTCTCGGGAAAATACCCTCGCGCCACGCCGGACTGATTGGTCACCAGGACCACTTTATAGCCGGACTCGTTCAGTCGTTTGATCGAGGCTCCGGCGCCCGGGATAAGTTTCAGCATGTCGAGGCTGGTGAGATACCCGACCTCTTCCGTTACCGTACCATCCCGATCAAGAAATACCGCTTTGTTCAGTGCACGTGTAATAACAGGTCCTCCCATTCACGGCGGTTGCTGACCTCCAGGTCGACCCGGACGGCAAAGATGTTCGCCGGAGACAAGCCTCGTAGCTTTACGCCGTCCTTCTCGGTCGTCACCAGTACGGCAGGACCGGTCTGACGAACGAGGCTGGCGAGGTCGGACTGTGTATAAGTATAGTGGTCTCCGTAGACGGCAGTTCCCGTGATGACGGCTCCCATGGTCTGGAGCAGGGAAATAAATGAATCGGGTCTCGCAATTCCGGCAAAGGCGAAGACCTGTTTTCCGGCGAGAAAGTCGATCGGTCTCGACTCTCCAGAGGCAACGTCCATGACGTCGCGCGGTACATATCGAGCAGTGAATATCCTTGCGCGGGTATACTGTCCGATGGTCTTGAGAAGTAGTTCGCTATCGACGGCACGGTCCGCCTTCGTTACCAGCACGACATCCGCTCGTTCAAGAGCCGTCAGCGGTTCTCTGAGTATCCCTGCCGGGAACAGCCTGCCGGAACCGAATGGATCCACAGCGTCGACCAGTACGATATTCAGGTCTCGTTTCAGGCGGATATGCTGAAAGCCATCATCAAGAATCGCAACATCAGGGTGAAACCAGCCGATCGCATCCGATCCGGAACGGTACCGGTCGGCGCCGACCACGACCGGCACCCGCGGGAGCCTGCCGGCGATCAGTACCGGCTCATCGCCGCCCGATACGGCGTCAACGATCTTTGCAGCACCGTCCGAAACGACAAGAACTGAAGATCGATCCGACCTTCCAAAACCTCTGCTCAGTACGACCGGTTTTCTTCCGCTCGCAAGAAGGACACCTGCGACATTGACGGTGACCGGCGTCTTTCCGGTCCCCCCCAGTGTAATGTTCCCGATCGAAATGACCGGGACTGAAAGTTCCTTCGTGCTTAGCATGCCGTGGTTGTATGCCGCAGCACGGATGCGGACGAGCATGCCGTAAAGCAGGGAAATAAAAAAGAGAAGAGCCCCCAGAATGCCTGAGCTCTTTCTTCCGTACATGATGTCTTCTATATATTCCTTACTTCCCAATGATCAGCCCGTGGACAGCATCTATGGTCCGTGATGTTGCGCCGGAATTTTCAGCGATAACTTTGAATGCCTTTGCCCCGATCGAATCTGCCAGATCTTTGTTGGCCAATAGGTTATCGAGGCTGCTGTAAAGTTCATCTTTATCCTTTACCATGATGCCGCCCCCGGCCGACATGAGGGCTTCTGATATTTCTTTAAAGTTGAACATATAACTGCTGAATATGACGGGTTTTTTCATTGCTGCCGGCTCCAAAAGGTTATGCCCGCCGACCTTGACCAGGCTTCCTCCCACGAATGCTATATTGCAGAGGGCATAAAAAGCTCTCAATTCTCCGATCGTATCGAGCAGAACAACATCCCTGACCGGTCCTTTAATGCGAGTTCTGCGCTGGCATTCATATCCGGCGCTCGTTATCAGCCCGCAGACCTCATCGAAACGCTCGGGATGGCGTGGTGCAATGATGAGCACAAGGTCAGGGTACTTCTTCCGAAGGCGGCCGTATATCTCAAGCAGGATCGCTTCTTCACCTCGGTGCGTGCTTCCGGCGGTGATGACCTTCCTGCCCGGTTCGATGGTCACTGGACGTTGCTGGGTAACGGGGATCTTCTGGTCGAATTTCAGGTTCCCCGTGACCCGGATCTTGTCGTCCGGCGCTCCGATGTCCTTTATGCGGGCGGCATCGTCCTGGGACTGCATGCAGAAGAGCGTGACCTGTTCGAAGACCTGCGTAAAAAAGCCTTTGAACCTGAGATAATTTCCATAGGACCTCGGCGATATCCGGCCGTTGATAAGAGCCGAAGGGATCCCCTGCCGTTTAAGTTCCCTGAAAAAATTAGGCCATATCTCTGTCTCGGCGACCAGCACGATTGCCGGGTTGATCGTTCTTATCACGCGTCGTACGATCCAGGGGTAGTCGAAAGGAAAATAGAAGACCGCGTCCGCTTCGGGAACTCGCTGTTTTGCAGTATAATTGCCGGTCACGGTGACCGTTGAGAGGATGAACTTGCGGTTGGGGTACTTCTTTCTGAGATCGCGGATGAGCGGATGGGCAGCCATAACCTCGCCAACGGAAACGGCATGGACCCAGATGGGGCGGGTATTGTTCAGTACCCGCAGCACCCCTTTTCGAACGCGTCCGAGCTTCTGGGAAATGCCGCCGCGGTACTTGGGCACCGTGATGAGCTTGAAGAGGATGTACGGCGAGAGAACGATCGTCGCGAGAACAAGGATGGCGTTGTAGAGAATGTACATGGTCATGCTTCCTTTGGAGGCTGCGTAAAATAACTGTCTGCCTGTTCCATGGTCCGGTTCAGTGCAGCAGTGAGCTCGAAGCGCTTTCGCTCAAGTTCCTCTGGCGCGGTCCCCTGGACCGTGATCGGTTTGCCATACATGAGGACGCATTCAGTAAAGGGCCAAGGGAGCAGGTATTTATCCCATATCTTCTCAAGAACCCAGGAATGTCGCGCGCCCATGATGACCGGCACAATGGGTTTTCCGAGCTTTCCCGCAAGATAGGTGATCCCCTGCTTCACCTCATACACGGGACCACGCGGACCGTCCACGGCAAGCCCAACATTTTTACCTTTTCGAAGGGCATCAACAAGTCCTAGAAGAGCCCGTTCTCCCCTGCGTTTACTTGAACCCCGTACGACACCGTATCCGAATCGGGTGAGGATTCCAGCCTGGATCTCGCCGTCACGGCTTTCACTTGCCGGTGTGACCGCGTGGGAGTTGCGATATACATGGAATAAGAGGAACTGTCTCCCGTGCCAGAATGCGTAGATGAAATTCATGCCCGCCTTTTCCAAACCACTGGGTATATCACGGTTCACGAATTTTATCCGCAGCGTCCTGCTCCAGAGGCTTATGAGGAGCCAACCGATGAACGACAGTATGCGAGTACGAAGTTTCAAGTTTTTCATACTTGCTGTTCTTCCCTAAACTGCTGGTCATAGAGGTTTTTGTATTCGCCGGACAGCGAAAGGAGCTGTTCGTGTCTCCCTTCTTCCACGATCCTGCCGTTCTTGAGAACGATGATGCGGTCGGCGTTCATGATCGTGGATAGCCGGTGGGCGATGACAAAACTTGTCCTTCCCCGCATAAGCGTGTCGAGAGCATTCTGGACCTCGCGCTCCGACTCCGTATCGAGCGACGACGTCGCTTCGTCGAGGATCAGGATGGGTGCGTCCTTGAGCAGTGCGCGTGCTATGGCTATGCGCTGGCGCTGGCCTCCTGAAAGCTTGACGCCCGACTCGCCTATCATGGTGTCGTAGCCTTCAGGGAGTGCACGGATAAAACCGTCCGCATGCGCCGCCTGCGCCGCACGGACGACATCTTCGAACGATTTTTCCGTATGGCCGTAAGCAATGTTGTTTCGTATTGTGTCATTGAAAAGGATCGTCTGCTGCGTCACGATCGCCATGCAGGACCGAAGGGACTCGATGGTCGCATTGCGTATGTCGGTGCCGTCGATAAGGACCGCTCCGCGGGTAACATCGTAGAACCTCGGCAACAGGTTCACCAGCGTCGTCTTCCCTCCTCCGCTGCGGCCGACGATAGCGATCGATTCACCGGAATTGACCGTCAGGTTGACGTCGTTCAATACCGGTGTCGCATCGTACTGAAAGAACAGGTTCTGTAATTCGATGCGCTTGAAGCCGCGGGAGAGCGTCGTTGCTCCTTCCTTGTTCCTGATCTCCGGCTCCGTATCGAGAACTTCGAATATCCTCTTTGCTGCTGCGATGCCGTCCTGAACGACATTGTTGATCCCGTTCAGGTCCTTGAGTGGCCGGTAGAAAAAGACCAAAGCGACCGTGAATGAAAAGAAATCACCCGGCGTCATGGTCTTGTTCACGATGATCGCGTAGAGGCCGTACAGAATCACAAATGCGGTGCCGGTCATGGAAATGACCTCCATCACCGGATGAGAAAGCGCACTGGTCTTGATCGACCGCATCAGCGAGTTGAAGAGGTCCTTGTTGCGGGCTGCAAACCGGCTGCCTTCATACAGTTCCATGCCGAATGCCTTGACGATGCGTATGCCCGAGATGGTCTCATGCAGGTGCGTCGTCAGTTCTCCTGTCTGCTCCTGCATCTGGGTGCTTATCTTGCGAAATCGTCTGCTGAACTTCGAGAGCGCGAGACCGGCAAAGGGCAGAACGACCAGCGAAAAAGCCGCCAGACGCCAGTTCAGATAGATAATGTAACCCGTCAGGGCTGCCATGGTGAAAGCGCCTTGTACCAGGCTGGAGGGTACTCTGGTCAATGCACCCTGTACAAGGTTCACATCGTTCACGATGCGTGACATGATGACGCCAGTCGGTGTTCTGGTAAAGTAGGAAAAGGAAAGATTCTGGATGTGAGCGTACAGCTGGTCACGGATATCGTTCACGACCTTTTGGCCGATATATCCCATGAAATAATCGCGGCCATACCAGGTGATGCCTTTTAAAATGCTGACGATGATCAGCGCCAGCGGGACCCAGCGCCCCATATTCCAGTCCATGCCGATGATCACCTTGTCGATCACCGGTTTGACCAGGTAGGTCTGTGCGGAGATCATGGCGCTTGAAAGCAGCATAAAGACCGCAGCCCAGGCCAGGCGCATGCGGTACGGTTTCAAGTAGCGGAGTAGCCGTTTATAGATTTCCATGTCTGGCTATGCCGCCCTCTCGATAAGCTCCCTGGCGACCGATGCTGCACGCTCCGATGCACCACCTGCACCCAGTTGTGCCCTGACCTGCATCAGGTCGCTCTCAACACTCCGGAGCTTTTCCTGGTCTGCCAGAAGCGATCCGATGGCGCCTGCCATCTTTTCCGGGGTAACGTCGTTCTGGATGAGCTCAGGCACTACGGTCCTTCCTGCGACGATGTTCACCAGTCCGATGTGTTTCACATGGATGAATAATCTGCCGATAAGATAGGAAAGCTTCGACATGCGGTACACGATCACCATGGGGACCGCCATAAGTCCGGTTTCCAGGGTAGCCGTTCCTGACGTTACGATCGCCGCGTCCGATGCACGAAGAACATCGTACACCTTGCCGTCGATAATGCTGACCGCGAGACCGCTTTCCGCGACATATCGTTCGACCAGCTCATGCGCCAGCGTCGGTGCGACCGGCAGCAGGTACTGAATATCGGGAAACCGGAGCTTAAGGATCGCGGCCGCTTTGAGCATATCGGGCAGCAGGTGCATGATCTCATTCGATCGGCTGCCGGGCAATAGCGCCACGGTACGGCCCTCCTGCCTGACACCCAGGATCTTCCGTGCCTGCTCGCGAGTATGCTCCGATTTTACAACGTCTGCAAGAGGATGGCCGACAAAACGCACATCCACCCCGGCTTTCCGGTAGAGTTCGACCTCGAAGGGAAATACCACCATGATGGCCGTTACCAGTTTTGCCAGCGTATGGACCCTTCCTTTTCGCCAGGCCCAGACCTGCGGGCTGATGTAGTACAGGATGGGGACTCCGAGCTTTTTGGCAGCCTTGCCGACGCAAATATTAAAATCCGGGAAATCTATCAGGATCAGAAGGTCGGGCCGTTCTTCACGCAGGAAGCGCTTGAGCCGTGCATAGACCGTGTAGATCGCTCCGATATGCGACAGGACCTCGGTTGCGCCCACAACGGATATCGCGGAGGCATCAGCCAGCAGGGATACGCCGGCATCACGCATGTTCCTGCTGCCGACACCGTAAAATGTCAGTGTTGGGTCCTGCGCCTTCATGGACCTCACGAGTCTGGACCCGTGAAGATCTCCTGATGCTTCCCCTGCGATGATAAGTATCTTCTTCATGCGTCCGTCCGCATCAGGAGGGCCTTTCGCCGTCTGCATGCTACAAGGCTTTTTTAATCGCTTCGGATACGTTCTTGATCTGTTCTTCGGTCAGTTCCGGGAACATGGGGAGCGAAAGCACTTCCCGCGCAGCCTGTTCTGCGACCGGCAGGCTGCCGGGCCCCATCCCCAGGTCCCTGTATGCTGCTTGGAGATGCAGCGGCACCGGATAGTAGATCATCGATGACATCTTGGCATCGTCCAGCCGTTTTTTTACGGCATCGCGGTCCTTCAGCCGAATTGTGTACTGATGGTAAACATGCCTGCCGCCCGCGCTCTCAACGGGCAGTTGGATGCCGGGTGCAGCCAGATATTTCGCGTACAGTGCCGCATTATTTCGCCGCTTCTCGTTATAGGCATCGATGTGTTTGAACTTGACGTTCAGAATGGCAGCCTGGATCTCGTCGAGCCTGCTGTTGTACCCGATCTCGTCATGATAATAACGGACCTTGCTGCCATGGTTCCTGAGACTTTGCAGCCGCTCGGCATACTTTTGGTCGTCGGCGATGATCATGCCGCCATCGCCGTAACAGCCAAGGTTCTTGCTCGGGAAAAAACTGAAGCAGCCAAAGTCGCCGAACGACCCGGTCTTTTTCCCAAGATGATCCGCCCCGAACGACTGTGCGCAGTCCTCGATGACCCTGAGCGCACGTTCTTTTGCGATCTCCATGAGCGGACCCATATCTGCGGATTGGCCATAGAGATGGACCGGCATGATGGCCTTTGTGCGTTTGGTGATCTTTGCTGCGATCTGAGAGACATCCATGTTAAAGGTGTCCGGCCTGATATCCACGAATACCGGCACCGCCCCGACATAGGATATGGCCTCTGCAGTAGCTATGAAGGTGAACGGTGTGGTGATGACCTCATCGCCCGGCCCGATATTGGCGGCGCGAAGCGCCAGATGAAGGGCATCAGTACCGGACGCAACGCCGACGGCGAACCTGACGCCGTGATACCTGGCGACGTTCTGTTCGAGCTCTTTGCCCTGAGGGCCGAGAATAAAGGCCGTGTTCTGAATGACGCTCAAAACGGCAGTGTCGATCTCGTTCTTCATTGCATCGTATTGAACTTTCAGATCAACCATGGGTACTGACATGTTCGGGTAACTCCTCTCTAGGGGAACGGGACGAACTCGGAAATATTGTTTTCTATTGAATGAGTGATCAGTTTCGCAAGCGCCAGGGCGTTCCTGCCTTCTGCACCTGAGACGATCGGCCGGGTGCTGTGGGTGATACACGAAATGAACGACTTGATCTCTTCAAGTAGAGTATCTCGCCGATCTGCTGCGATCTCGGTTGCTACAAATTCGGGGACCGTACCCGGTCCCCTACGGGAAACGAAGGCCTTCTGGGTCTGGTAATCGGCCGTGTAAAGAGCGTCTCCATCAAATATCCTGAACAATCGCTTCTTTTCGTCGGATATTCTGCTGGCGGTAACATCGGCGATACAACCATTCTCGAAGACGATCCGTGCGGTTGCGGCATCGATCTCGCTCGTAATGATGGAGGAGCCCGCAGAACACACCTTTCGGGGGGCTGCGCCGGCAATGTCGGTGACGATATCCAGGTCATGGATCATGAGGTCAAGGATCACATTTACGTCGGTGCATCTGACGGTAAAGGGTGCGCTTCGCTCAGCCTGCAGGTATCCGGGCGATCTCAGAAGCGGTTTGATGGAGTTGATCGCCGCACTGAACCGTTCAATATGGCCTATCTGGAGAACGACGTTCTTCCGGTCAGATAGAGTTATCAGATCATCGGCCTGTTCCAGGGTCACCGTCATGGGCTTCTCGAGCAGAACATGGACACCAGCTTCCAGGAACTGCCTGGCGACCTGATGATGGAGGATGGTTGGGACAACGATGCTAACCGCATCGACCCTGCCCAGCAATTGCGACGCATCGGTAAATGCGTGCGTATTCAGTTTTCGGGCGATCTGGTCTCCCCGGGCCCTGTCCGTTTCAACTATGCCTGTCAGTTCTACATCGGGCAAACTCGCATATTTCTCGGCGTGAAACTGTCCGAGATAGCCTACCCCGATAACTCCTGCCCGGATCTTTTTCATTGTTTTCAGAATGCCTTTTTATGCCGGAGACGGGATGCAGCCGTTCCCGTCAAGCGCTACG
>Ga0334722_10005613_pt1 | contig 12608 bp, 14 predicted proteins | sample C3_bottom_MG_FD_207210 | JGI IMG/M metagenome (GOLD analysis project Ga0334722, IMG submission 207210) | Sediment microbial communities from Yellowstone Lake, YNP, Wyoming, USA - C3_bottom | ecosystem: Environmental > Aquatic > Freshwater > Lake > Sediment | place: USA: Wyoming | collected...
AAAGATTACCAGAGCTTGCAAATGGTATGGGAAAAGCGATCAAAAATTTCAAAAAAGCTTCTATAGAGGATGATGAAGTTAACGTTACTCCCAAAACAACGCTAGAAAACGAAAAGAAACATGCTTAAGTCCCAGACAATATTATAGAACTATACGATTATTAAAAAAATCCGGCATTGCTGAGGGTTAAGAGGATGCTTTTGTCAACAACTGAAAGCAGGTGTCATGTTTGATATTGGCATTCAGGAATTAATCATAATTTTCATTGTGGCTCTTTTGGTCATAGGCCCAAAAAAACTTCCTGAGTTCAGCAAAAAACTCGGGAAATGGATTGTGGAAATCAGAAGAGGTATACATTTAGCCAAGAGCCAGATAGAGGATGAGATTAGTACTGTCAAACTTCCTGAAACTACTGCGATATCCTGTCGGGAAGAAGATAAAAGCTATGGAGTGATGAGTAAACACGAAATTACTGAGGAAAAGACATAATTTGCTGTAGGCATCAAAAATTAAAGTTCCTGCTAGAACCCTGATTTCCTGCTCTTCTGCACATGTACCTCCACATATATCCTGCCGTAAAATGCAGACGTTGGAACAGTGCTGCCTTCGGTTTGCCTGAAAACACTAATTCATGTCTGTGTATAAAATAAGAAACTGCTATCCCCGGGCCTGCCAGCCGGCAGGCAGGCGTGATGCGGGATCCAGAGCATAGTGAAAAGACTGGCTTCGCGATTAAGAACTTCGCACATAACAAAAATAGAGTATCTGCCCGGACACTGATTCATTTAAATAAGGGCAATATGTTATTCTCCCGTAGGTCGAAAGGAGCACCAGAATAAGAACATGATAAGAAAATCACTCCTGATGAAGGTATTCGACGCTGCCTATATGCAGCGCTGGAACGACAAGATCAGGCCGGTCGAACTTGCAGAACTCGACAAACAGGCCCACAAAATGTTCATCGCCTACTTCCTGGGCAAATTTGATGAAAACAGCCGCGGCTTCAGCTGGACCGCCATCATCGAAGGCAGCATCTTCGAACTCCTGCAGCGGCTCGTGATAACCGACCTCAAACCTCCCATCTTCTACAAGATAAAGGCCGACAAGGCGAAATACCGGGAACTGAACGGGTGGATCTACCGGGAACTTGAACCGGTCATCTCTCCGCTGGGAGAGGAGTTCTGCACACGCTTCAGGAATTATTTCAGGGACGACAGCGCAGATCTCAACGCAAGGATCCTCAGCGCAGCCCACCTCTACGCAACCAAGTGGGAATTCGGGATCATCGAGCGGATGACACCGAAAGGTTATGAGATCGCATCCATAAAGAAAAGCCTCGAACAGAAACAGAAACTCTATCGCAATCTCAAGGGAATGGACCAGCTGCGGAAGAACAGGAAGTACCACGACTTCATCGACCTGTGCGGCCAGCTGCGCTTCCAGTCGCGCTGGGCCAACCTCTACAGAATTCCCCGGACATCGGTCATCGGCCATTCCTTCTTCGTGGGGTTCCTGAGCTATCTGTTTTCGCTCGAAATCCACGCGTGCGAAAAGCGGTGCTTCAACAACTACTTCACCGGTCTGTTTCACGACCTGCCGGAGGTCCTGACCAGGGACATCATCTCCCCGGTGAAGAGGTCAGTCGAAGGCCTTGAAATGCTCATAAAAGAATACGAGAAGGAGCAGATGGAAAAAGAGATCTACCGCCTCATTCCAAAGGCATGGCACCGGGAGATACGGATATTTACCGAAAATGAGTTTGACAGTATCGTCACTCTCAATAAGAAACAGGCACGGGTAACCAGCGATGAGATCTCCGCTCACTATAACCGCGATGCATATGACCCCCGGGACGGTGAACTGGTAAAGGCCTCTGACAGCCTGGCCGCGTTCATCGAGGCCACCGCAGCACTCCGGCATGGCAGTCCGAGCCAGGAATTCCATGAAGCCAGGCTCAACTTCAAACAGAAATATGAACGGACCACAATCGCCGGAATAAACTTTGGAGAGATTTATGCGGATTTCGAATAACCCGGCAGCCAACCGACAGGTTCAGGAACCGTAGAATAAGGCAGCGTCGTATCAGTAATTATCCAGTACCATAGAGGGAACCTATACCTATGAACGACCAGAGAATAACGATAATCAGGAATGCCTTGAATCTTGTACGGGAAACAGGAAGCCGGAAGCTTCTGCTTTTCCTCAACTCGGATGCCGCATGCCGGTGGTTTCTGAAGACCGGGCTTGCCGCTGATCCGGCAATCGTGCTGGTCGTCCCCGACAACAGCGGACAACCGGCGGCTCGTCCGAAAAGGAGAGGACTGCCGGTCATCAGAAGCTGGTCAGGAAACCAGTCTCGGTTTTCCCGGATCAAATATGCCTTTCTGCATGGCGTGCTGCAGCAGATCATTGAGGTTGACAGCAAGGTCGTCTGTGTCCTGGGGCCGTCAGGAACAGCACATCTCGACACCATAACCATCCACGACCTCGCTCATTCCTGGAGTGAGGACTTCCCCTTCGAGGTCCATTCCCTCATAAAAAACAGCACGTTTCATATAATCATGGCGGTCATCGATATCGCGCTGGATATCGGCGCTCTCGGCAGGGAGGGAAAGCCGGTCGGGACGACCTTTGTTATCGGTGATGAAGACACGGTCCTGGATTCATCGCATCAGCTTGTCTTCAACCCATTTAAAGGATATCCCAAAAAGGAGCGTCTTATTACAAGGCCGGAGGTTGTTGAGAGTATCAAAGAGCTGGCCCAGCTCGACGGAGCGATTATCATCTCGGCCGCCGGGGTTGTCGAGGCGGCCGGGAGGAACCTCAACGCAGAACGTGCTGCCTCGAAACAGCTCAGGGGCCTCGGAGCCCGGCACAGGTCCGCAGCCGGTATCACCCGGAAGACGGCGGCCGTAGCAGTCGTCGTCTCTGAAAGCACCGGGAAGATAACCATTTTTGAAAAGGGCAGAGTCGTGACCACACTTGAACCCCTTATCAGCCGCCGTCTGGTTTGACAATCCCAACTGCCGTCTAAAAAGCACCCCGGCCTTTTTTCTGCTAGAATATAACCAGCCAATAGCAAAAAGGAGGTATTATGAAACTGCCTGAATATGTGACAAAAGAGGAAGTGCAGCGGGTCTGCCGGGAACTGAAGCTCAGTGACTGGACAAAGATCAAAGAGCCGAAGATCAGCCTGACGGAGGCGAAGATCGTCCTTAAACAGATCAACAGCTCAGGGCTGAAGATCAACCCCGAGCAGTTCAGGATCGGTCTTGAGGTGGAACTCGAGCATGGTACGCGGTTCAAAGAGGCAAATGTAACGAACAACCATCCGGTGATTACCGGCATGATTGTCCTGTCCCATATGTTCGAGACGCTCGACTATTACATGCGGCTCGATATCGCCGAGATAGAGGGCGACCTCTTCAAGGCCATAGCTGCCAGGAATATGCAGAAGATACAGAAATATTCAAAAAAACTCCTGGATGCACGGATGGTCCTGAACAAGGCGGAAGCAAAAAGCCTGTAGCCTCAGAGAGGAGACCTACAGGCTGCGGTATGTCATAAGTGGGTTATAATAACCCCTTTTGCAGCAAGTCAACAAATCGACACGTCTGCCTTCGCACTAAGGTGCAAGGCAGATGAATGCAAAGGTTGTGTCCACGCGGCTCCATGCTTTGGTCACGCCGGATTGTTACCCCTTCTTTTATCTTCGTTTTAAACAGCTTTTAAGGTCTTTATAATAATTTTCACGTGGACCAAGCATGATCAGTTCTATGTCCGATTTAACCTTTCTGTATGAAAGAAGATATGATTGATTTGTTATGCCCCTATTATTTCATTCAATCCGTCAATAACGTGTTCTATTTCCTCAGGAGAAACTCTGCCGATTGCCTAGCCGACTGAAACCGTCCAGATGAGCCTTATAAGTGTTAGGCCCGACCGTGTTAGATGTCGGGCCTGAGCTTACTCTTGCCTGACTATATCGACCGAAATCTCCACTGCCGGAATCGTTCCTCTGTTCTCAAGCCAGTGTGTGGTGTTCCTATCCTCGGGCCAGCCCACTCCCGGCCCATAGTCCGTAGCGACTCCATTTCGATGGTCAGTGATCGTTCCTTGCAATATGTAGACGGTGCCTGGTCTGTCTTTATGGTCGTGAATCGGGCCGAAGACACCTCCAGGCTCGATGGTCACCATACGCATTCGAAGTTGGCGCCCTGCCATGCCCTCAATCTCAGGGCCAAGGTCAACCGTAGCAAGTAATTTCATCGTAACACCTTTCGACTCAGGTGCCACCTGTTCATTGCTCATCGTGCTCTCCTCCCTGTACTTGCAGTGCCTAACGTCTATCATCAGCCGCCGGGCCACAGAACTAAAACTGAAAACGAAAAAGCTTATCCCCGGTCGGGCCGGATGAATTTGTTATCCTCTTTTTGAAATCAAATCGCCTTCAATGTAACGATGGATTATTCCGGAAATAAGCGTTTGATAAGGCATGCCCATTTCCAATGCTTTCTTCTGAATGCCCTGATAGTCATGGTCATAAAGACGTATGGTAATTCGCTTATCCTTGATTATTGTCTTTCTTGCCGTTGCCTTGATTGCTTCTATTTCTTTTTTTGATGGAGAAGAAAGTTTCAGCTTTCCCTTCTCGTAGGCGTCAACAATGGCTTTTTCTTCCTTGTCATATTTCATTTGTTATACCTCCTCTTCATGTAAATAGGTCTTTGTTGCTTCTCTGCTGGGAATAATCGTTTTTAGGAAAATGTACTCCTTTTCAACAACATGAGGGACAAGATAAACGTAGTTGTCTACAACAACAAAGTATATTTTTTGTCCCGGGTAGCTTTCCTGGTCGGGATGCTCTGCAAGTCTCCATACATCACCCCGCGCCAAATGGAAAACTATCTTCTCAACCGAAATATTCCGTTCTCTTTTTAGCCACTCGTTCTTTTGCGGATCCCACTCGTATTTCATAATTTAATTGTACATCATTTGTCTGTACAGTTCAAGATGGTATTATTTTTTTATGAGGATAACGCCACACATAACCCCCGCGGGCAATTACCATTGCTAAAATCCAAACCAGTGTTATCCCGCGTCTGGGTTGAAGGCATTGTTAGCCTTTTTTGGTATTTTATTTTTCGATTAAGTAGCGAATTGGTTCCTCTGTACGGTGGGGAATAGCCGTGAGTCGATTAGAAAGGGTAAGAAACGCATGAATAAATGCTACTCTCGATGTCTTTAAATCAAGCGAATCATCAATAAAGCCAGAATGTACATACATACTACGAACCGAATAAAGAGCTTCAACTGCTTTTTTGAAACTTTTAATTCCGGGCACGCCTTTTAGTAAGAGGCTCATACGGTCGACTATTCGATTTGTCACACCCGGTGCATAATTATCGGTGAGTAGAAGTTCAAATGCGACTGCAAGAAGGACTGCTGATTCGCCGATATCTTCCCTTTGTCTGAAAGATTTCTTATAAAATTCGAGTGATCGGAAAAGTTTGCGGTAGACTCGACCAATTGGTGCTTTCTTGTTGGAACTGAGGTGATGGCTAGCGAAACCAGTTACTGTTTTTGTTAGTGCATCAGTGATTTGTCCAGAAAGTGGGATTCTTCTTTGCCAAAATTTAGGATCAATTTGGACAGGCACTTCCGATAACTCTGCTAATGCAGCTTGCCCAGCATTCATAGGTATGCAATCGCCTGTAAGAATACGTCTGTATGGCTTAGGATAAAGAAGTAAGTAATGTTTAATGTCGAGGGTTTCCCAATTATTAGTCCGTGAAGAACTAAAAAAAGCTCCGCCATGCTCCTTGCTGTATGGTTGCAGAGCATAGAGCATGCAAGCAAGCGCGGTAGCAGCTTTAAGCTTACATACGAGGAAGAATTGATTTTCATAGTATGAGCCAGGAAAGGAATGAACTTTGAGGACTAAAAGTGGATTGCGCTCCAACCATTTTAGCGAGCGACTTCTTCTCCAATGATCCAGGAGATCATGAGGAAGAGTTTTTCTTACTCCTAAGGCAGAAACAACAGATTCCAGAAACTCTGTCGTAGCTGCCATAGAGTTAGTCTGAGGCGTGAAAGCCAGACCGTAATTATTGAGAAAAAAAGCAATCTTTGAGCTTGTATATGAATAGACAAGGCCAGCGCCTAAAACACCCAAAGAATGGAGTGGGTAAATCACAAGCCCAGGGCGAAGAACACCAGAGTCTCTGATCGTATCCAACGCCTCTATCAATGGTTCGTTGGTCTCGCTCCTTGCAAAGGACGAGAAAAGAAGATCATCGAGAACTGATATTCCTAGATAAAAATCGCGAGACCATAATTCTTTTGCAAATCGATTTCTGACTTTGCTTAGATGATATTCACATCCCTGAAGAATCTTAGGGTCTTCATCGGTTTGAGTGGCCCATTCTTCATCTCTCAATATGAAATCTTCAATATCTCTGTATTTGGAAAGGACAGTTCGATTTTTGATCAAGTATTCAATCGACTTCTTTGTTCCTGAATTAATAATTTTATCTTGGATAAGTCTTTTAGACGGAAGCCGCATTTACTATTTCCCCCGTGCAATATCAATTGCAAGCTGAATCGCTGAATCCAATTCGTCCGCAACATCATATATTCTGTGTTCAATTGCCTCAAACTCGTCTTCTAATTTCTTGAATGTAATAAATAAGGTAAGCTTATTCTCAAGAGACGCAAAAGTCTGTGCTCTTTCTTTCCACTTTGAAAAAACATCTATTGTAATCGGTGCTGTATACTTATTTTCGGGGAATATCTGTCGCGTAAGGCGTTCGTTCAGGATAAACATGTCCCGTATTACCTGAACTGGGTCTCCGGCTGCTATTCATTCCTGGGGCAGGCCGACAATAGCCTTTTAACAGCGGACGAAATCGAGAGCTATCTGAATCATATTTCCAAGACCCGCTCGACGAATAAGGCTGCAGTACTCCACTGTTTTTCCGGGAGAGAATCTTGCCATGATGTAATAGCATCACCCTGCAGCAGACAGGAAGGCCGAAAGGATTCTGCCTGCAACACCTTACAGCCCTTTCATGGGGCCTGCCAGCCTTCCTTCGCATTCCCGGGTAATGGGTACGTCTGCGTTTACGTGATTCATAATCGGATCATGTTGTCATTGCAGAATCCTTGAGGTGTTTCTGTCTGCCGTAATGCATCAGGTGCAGTGCAGGGGCATCAGGGCTGCGGAAGTTTCAGTGTCTCTGCTATCTTCTTTGCAAAATCCGAAAGCGAATCGTCCCTCGCGCCTAATACGACATACGCCTCGCAATCGCCAAGAACAGCCATGACCGCATCGCGGTCGAGCACGTCGGCTGTCCTTCCGAAGGCCCTTACGGGGCCGGCGATATCTTCACTGGAAATGTCCTTTGCAGCAGTGCCGCCGGCGTAATAGATCGGCAGCACGACAAGGCGGTCGCCCTTGCGCAGGTTCGCCGTAAACACATCGACATACCCCTGCCGCATCATCCGGGTCGGACCGAAGCCGTGCGGCTGGAAGATGTAACAGACACGGCTGCTGATCCCCTGCATCGTCTTCATCAGGCTTTCCAGTTTATGCGGGTTATGCGCATAGTCATCCAGGACAAGATGCCTGCCGTCGTTGAGGTGGATATCGAACCTCCGCTCAATCCCGGTGAAGGCAGGAAGCGCCGAGGCAATGGCAGCCGGCTCCACGCCCATCTGCGACAGCAGCGCGATGCAGGCAAGGGCATTATAGAGGTTATGTCTGCCCGGCATATTGAGTTCAAAGCTCTGTTGTCCCACGGCAAACGACGTCGCAAAGCGGTGATACGTAATAGCGGTTGCCTGGCACGAGGACCTGCGGTCGATCGAGAAACCGGCCGCATTTTCAAAACGGCACCGTGCGAGGTTCACATCGTCCTGCCCCACGATGACCAGGCCCGACGTATGGTCTGCCAGCTGTTCAAACATGCGGGCGGTTTCGTCTACAGAATGGTGGTCAAGGTCAAGGTTCGCGATGATGGTATGGGCGGGCCGGTAGTTGACGATGCTTCCGTCTGATTCGCAGGCTTCGATGACCAGGAGATCGGAATTGCCAACGAGATAGTTGCCCTGGTTTTCAGGCGTTCTGATCTGTTTGACCCTTCCGCCACCTATGAAGTTGGGGGCCATTCCCAGGCGCTGCATCACAAAGGCCAGCATTCCCGATGTTGTCGACTTGCCGCTTGTACCTGCCACCGCAATGGTCTTAAACCCGGAGACGATCTCCGCAAGGTATTCCGGTCTGGTTTTTATCGGGATGTTGAAACGCGCTGCTGCCGCAAGATCAGGATTGCCTTTTTCGACCGCCGTGCTGAATACGGCAAGATCGACTGACGCATCCAGGCCGCTGCCATCCTGAGGACAAACCTCGATACCGGCTTGCAGGAATATGCTCCTGAGAGGATGGCCGGGCTCCCGGTCAAACAGGCGGTCGGAACCGGAAACAATATTTCCGCGTCCGGCCATAAAACCGGCAATAGCAGAGACGCCGCTGCCGCCTATTCCGGAAAAAAATATCCTCAATCAGCAATGAACGGCTTCGTAAAAAGTCCGTATACTGCCTTGCGCTTCAAGAGCTTTTTATAAGCCCGCCTCATATGAGTTCGTAGCTATTGGCGGTAAATGACGACAGACAGGTTGTCCTTCTGCTTCAGCTCCCGTGCATAGGCAGCAGCCTTCTTGCCGGTGTCAAACTTGCCGATCAGCACCCGGTGAAACGTCTTTGCCTCACCCGTCCCTTTGGCAGCGACCTCATTTGTCAGCACATACGCCTCATAGCCCTTCTCCTTCAGTTTTTCGACAAGGGCCTCCGCATTTTTTTCACTCTCGAAATATCCCGCCTGGACGGCAAACCTGGAGGAAGCCTTCCCGTTGGCCGCCTTCGCCGCTTTCGCCTCTTTTTTCAACTCTTTCGCCGTTTTCTTTGTCTCTTTTTTATCGGCTGTCTTTGCCCCGGCCTCTGCCTTCGGCTTCTCCAACTCTTTTACCGCAGGCACAGCAGGCTTCTGCTCTGCAGGCTTTGCCGCTGCAGCCTTGGGTTTTTCCTGCTCTTTCTTCGCAGGAAGCGCAGACGGCGTTGCCGCAGGTGCAGGGACTGCGGGAGCAACCGGTTCATTTTTTGCAGTCACCGAGGCAGGAGGGAGGACCTTTGCATCGGGCGACAGGGCGGGTAGTGCGGGATTTTCCGGGGCACTCACCGTGCCTGCAGGAGGAAGATTCTCCTTCACCACCTCTTTTTTCTGTGCCGGCGGGGAGACCCGGACTGTTTCATCCCTGAAATATGTCTTCTTGACTACAAAAGCGCCGAGACCAAGGCCTGCTATGAGCACCAGGCCGCCGACGGCCAGCATGACCTTTTTGCCGGTGCCCGGCTTTTCTTCCTCAGGCTCCTCCTCTTCATAAAGGTCTGCATCTTCGGAAGGCTCACGCCTCGGTATTTCTTCCTTCTCCGTCTCCTCAAGCTCATCTTCAAACGATTTATTTATAGCGTCCTTTTTCCTGTCTGCATCCTCATCAAAAAGGTTCCGATCTTCCATTACAATCTCCTCGTCGAATTTATCGTTAGAATTAGCACTATCACCGGCAGCAGCCCCGGGCACCTCAGCCCTCCTGAGGTGGATCACATCGTCCTTTGGCTGGTCGTCGTCCAGGTCGAACATATTCTTTTTGCTGTCAGCGGGGCTGATGATCGACTGATCAATGAGTTTGTCAGCCTCATCCACAAAGTCCTGCTCAAATACCGAATCGGGTGTCTGCTCGCCGGTCCACCCGGAGAAGGCAGCGGACGCGTCATCCACCACCATGGCCTGCAGCTCATCTTCGACGGGCATGATGCCCCGGGTCTCTTCCTCTGCCTCTACGGCAGGGGCAGAAATCCCAATGGCTGCATGGGTCTTCGAGAGGATATCTTCCTCGGCAAAAGGCCTTATCAGCACATCCACAACACCGATCGTTGTCGTATACTTGGGGTCCAGATCGCTCTTGTGGGCCAGCAGCATGATGATCGGGACCTTCCGAAGCTTATCGACCGCATGGATCAGTTTGCTCACCTTCAGCCCATTCGATTCCTGAAAGATGAGATTGACAAAAATAAGATCCGGTTCTATCTCAATCGCCTTCTCGATGCCCTTGTCCGGCGTATCCATGACAAAGACGTCAATGCCCCTCGGCTCAAGTGCTTTACCGAAAACACTGACCGAACTCTTATCCTCATCGATAACAAGAACCTTGTGTGTCCCCATGCCCTATTTGACCATCCTTTTGTATTCCATAGCGTGCATTTCAGCCTCTATCTCCTTGATCTTGTTCCTTTGATTATACAGAATTATATAAAATAGTAAATACCCGGCTGCGGGAAGAATGCCGAACCAGGCAATATTGCTTGAGACGATGTTCTCTTTCAGAAAGTCGACGAATTCAAGAAGCCCCGTCCTCGCTGCAATAAAGAATATCGCAAATACCAGGAAAATAAACTGAAGGAGCCTTATGAAGTCAATGATGCCCTGCTCCTGCTTCCGAAGGTCTGCGGCCTCACGCTGTTTCAGCTCGAACACGCAGCTGGTGCATTCCCTCCTGCCCGCAAACCGGTGCGTCTTGCAGAGCGGGCTTTTCCTGCACCGGGGACAGGTAAATACCTCTTTCTTCTTGATATATGTTTTGCACAGGATGCAGCGTGACAGCTCATCCTGCTCCTGGTCCTTTGGCATCATCAGACCTGCTCCTTCCGTCCGGACCTGAAAGCCTTGTCCCGCCGTATCAAGTCGTTTTTTCTGACACCCGCGGGTACCCGGAGGAAGACCGTATCTTCATTCCGTGCTGTTGTCAGCGCCTGTCCTTCCTGGTCCGTCATTTCCAGAATCTCAAACCGCTGCTCCTCAAGCCCGGGGGTCAGATATTCAACCATGTCGGAAATATCAATCCTGTTTCTGAGCAGGACCCTTGCCCTCCCGTCCTGAATGTCACCGACAACGCCCACAAGCTCGTGGCTCATCCGGTAACCTTCGCCGTCAAAGTTATAATCGCTGTCAGGCTGCCTGCCGAAGAACATCCCTGTTGTGTAGCCCCTGCTGCTGAACATCGCCAGCTCCCGCAGCCAGCGCTCCTCCGCATGATAGTCAGAGCCCTCTCCCATTGCATCGATCGCCTCGCGATAGGTCTTGACTACCCCTGCAACATAATTGATGCCCTTCATCCTGCCTTCGATCTTGAAGCTGCTGATGCCGGCACGGGCCAGAAGATGGAGATGTTCGAGCATGCAGAGGTCCTTGGAACTCATAATGTACGTGCCCCGCTCATCCTCAAAGACCGGGAAGTGTTCACCGGGCCGCTTCTCTTCCATAAGGGTATAGTTCCACCTGCAGGAGTTGGTGCATTCCCCCATGTTCGCACTGCGAGAGGTCAGAAAGCTGCTGATATAGCACCGTCCCGAATAGGATATACAGATCGAACCATGGACAAACGACTCCAGTTCGATGCTGCTCTGCTGCCGTATTTCCCGGATCTCATCGATCGAAAGTTCCCGCGACAGGACAAGCCGCTTTGCCCCAAGTCCCTCCCAGAACCTGACCGCCGCAACGTTCGTGATGTTTGCCTGGGTGCTTATATGAATATCTATCTCCGGGGCCCTGTCTCTGACCATCGAGAATATTCCCGGGTCAGACAGTATGACGCCATCGGGCTTTATGTCCGCCAGCAGGGCTATATGTCCGCCTATCTCTGCAAGGTCCCGGTTATGGGGAAAGATATTGACAGTCACGTAAGCCCTGACCCCCCGGTCATGTGCATAGCGGACCGCGGTTCCCAGTTCATCAGACCCGAAGTTTCCTGCCTTGCCGCGGAGACTGAAGCGGGAATCCCCGAGATAGACCGCGTCGGCACCATAATGGATGGCCGTCCTGAGTTTTTCAAAGTCACCCGCAGGTGCAAGGAGTTCAGGTTTTTTCATTGCCCGCCATTACTCCTGAAGTCTGCAATGCACTGCCTGGCCAGTTCGTCGCATCGCTCGTTTTCAGCGTGGCCATTATGCCCTTTTATCCATAACCATTCAATCTCATGCGGCGCTGCCGCCTTCAGCATGCGTTCCCACAGGTCGCGGTTCATGACGTCCTTTTTCTGTGAATTCTTCCAGTTCTTTTTTATCCAGCCTTCTATCCATTCGGTCATGCCTTTGACCACATAGGTGGAATCGGTCGTAACCTTTACATGGCAGGGTTTCTTCAGCGCCTCAAGCGCAGTGATGATGCCCATGAGCTCCATCCGGTTGTTCGTTGTCATCGCCTCGCAGCCCGAGAGTTCTTTTGCACGGTGCCCCGAACGCAGAATCGCCCCGAACCCGCCCGGGCCAGGGTTGCCGCTGCAGGCGCCATCCGCAAATATCTCGACTAACTGTCTGTGGTCATGTGTCATCTTAAGTATGTTACCTTTTTTGAATTATTTTTTCTCCCACAGGAGCGCCTTCTCAAAATGTCTGAACATCTGTTCCCTGCGCCTGAATTCCCGTGAATGCACCTCACGCCTTCCGTTCTTCTTTCCAACGCCCATATCAGCATGGAGCATCTCATGATAGATGA
>Ga0334722_10005614_pt1 | contig 12608 bp, 9 predicted proteins | sample C3_bottom_MG_FD_207210 | JGI IMG/M metagenome (GOLD analysis project Ga0334722, IMG submission 207210) | Sediment microbial communities from Yellowstone Lake, YNP, Wyoming, USA - C3_bottom | ecosystem: Environmental > Aquatic > Freshwater > Lake > Sediment | place: USA: Wyoming | collected...
AGAGGCGTTTGCCGCGGGTGGCCATATTCCTACCGTCCCGCCGGCAACCCTCGAAGCAATGCTTTTCAGCAAACGGTCGATTGAAACGATTGCCCAGTTTGACGAAGCTTGGAAAGAAATGCAGAAAAAGAAATGAAAGATGAAAGAAGTAATTGAAGAGAAGGGGGTTTTGCTGTACAATCTACTTCTAAAATGGCAAGAAACCGCGTATCGATCATTATTCCTGTTTATAACGAAAAAAAGACAGTTCTTACTCTTCTAAAGAACGTTTATAAGCATAAGCTTACCAATGTGGATAAGGAAATCATTATTGTTGAAAGTAACAGTACCGACGGAACGAGAGATGCTGTGAAGCAATTCGTAAAAGGTAAAAAGAATATAAAGCTTATTTTGGAAAAAAAACCTGAAGGAAAAGGTCATGCGTTGCGCCAGGGATTTAAATCCGCAAAAGGAGATATCATTCTCATACAGGATGCGGATTTGGAATATGACGTTTCTGATTATGAAAAACTGCTTCGTCCTATTATAGAAAAGAAAACCTCATTTGTACTCGGGTCACGTCATATGGATGGTTCACGAAATTACATCTGGGGTATCAGAAAGTTTAAAAACCGTATGTATGCTTTCTTTATGAACATTGGTGGATTAACTTTCCATGCATTTTTTAATATGGTTTTTAAGACTAAATTAACTGATCCGACCACCATGTATAAGGTATTTCGGAGAAAACTGCTGCAGAATATTCATTTAAAAGGAAATTATTTTGAGCTCGATTTTGAGCTGGTGGGCAAACTGATCCGTATAGGATACATACCTTTAGAGATTCCGATCAAATACAATTCAAGAGGAGTTGAGGAGGGAAAAAAAGTTCGTATTATGAGGGATATGCCCCGTTATATTAAAACAATTCTCGAAACAGGCTTTATGCCGAAAAACAGATTATGAAAATATCCAAAAGCAAATATGCAATCGTCACTGGAGGAGCCAGGGGAATCGGAAAAGTAGTTGTAAAACAATTGGTACAGGACGGATTTACCGTATTAATATGTGCAAGGAACAAAAAAGAGATAGATGCCACATGTAAAGAAATGAATTCGTCATCCGAAAAAGTTTTTGGAATCCAAGCCGATGTTTCATCTTTTTCAGACTGTAAAAAACTGGTTGACTATTCATATAAAAAATTCGGAAAAATTAACGTTCTTGTAAATAATGCAGGGATTTACGGTCCAATCGGACCTGTCGAAGCAAATCCTCCTAAAGACTGGGTAAATGCAATGCAAATTAATCTTTTTGGAACATTATATTGCTCGCAGTTGGTTATTCCTATTATGAAAAAACAAAAGAGCGGCAAAATAATCAATATGGCCGGAGCTGGTGTTGGTGGAAAAAGAGCTTTGGCACGGTTTTCCGCTTATTTCACCACCAAAACCGCAGTTGTAGGTTTAACGGAAGTGATGGCTGCAGAGGTTGAAGGGGATAACATCCAGGTAAATTGTATTTCTCCTGGCGCTATCAATACCTATTTCACCGATTATCTTCTGGCACAGGGAAAAGAAAAAGCTGGTAATGTTATGTATGAACAGGCTCTCAATCAAAAGAAAAATGGTGGTGATTCTCCTCTTCTTGCGGCAAAATTGATTGCTTTTCTTGCGTCGTCTGAAGCAAATCATATCACCGGAAAAATGCTCAGTGCGAAGTGGGATACGATAGAGGCATTAAAAAAATTGAGTTCTCATTCGAAAAATCTTTTCACTCTGCGGAGAATTGACAATACCTTGTTTTATGAAAAAAAATAATGTACACATTGGAGTGATTGGGTTATGGCATTTAGGGTCTGTGTATTCAAGCTGTTTTGCAGAAATGGGATACACGGTAACAGGCTTTGATTTTGATAGAACCGTAGTCGACAATCTCGCTTACGGTATTCCCCCACTCTACGAGCCCCAATTGAAGGAAACGGTTAAAAAACATATCAATAAAAATCTTCAATTTACACATTCCGCAAAAGAGATTTGCAAAGACAAAGATTATATTTTTATTACTTTTGATTTACCTGTCGACGATAATGATAATATTAACCTTGAATTGATGTATAAGGCGGAAAAACTATTATCTCAAAATATATCGGATCCGACAACCGTTGTTGTGTCAAGTCAAGTTCCTCTTGGGACAACGCGCAAACTATATGAAAGGATAAAAAAGCAATCAAAACAAAATATTAATATCGTATATTTCCCGGAAAATTTACGACTGGGAAAAGCTTTCGATTCGTTTCTAAAACCGGATAGAATTATTTTGGGTGTAGAATTTCGAAAAATTGCCACCAAATTCATACACGATTTTCCTACTTTCAAATGTCCCTTTCAAGTTATGACTTTGGAAAGCGCCGAAATGGTAAAGCATGCCTTAAATACATATTTGGCAACCTGTATTTCTTATAGTAGCGAAATAGCTGATGTATCAGAACGGCTCGGTGCAGACATGAGAGACGTGGTGGCTGCGCTTAAGACAGATAAGAGGGTAAGTCCGTTTGCGCCCATAAATCCAGGAATGGGATTTGCCGGTGGTACTTTAGGTCGTGATATACGGTCACTAATGAAACTGGGTAAAACAACAAATTATAAAATGAAATTGATGGAGACAGTATATACCGTTAATAAAGATAGGATAGGGATTCTCATGAAGAAAATAAGTTCGCTTCTTCCTTCATTGTCGCAAAGCAATGTTGGAATACTTGGTTTAACGTATAAACCCGGAACCAGTACCTTACGACGGTCGCTTTCTTTGGATCTCGCCCGTCTTCTTCATTCAAAACGTGCACAAATTAAAGCATATGATCCAATGGTACAAAGTACTATCGTAGATTATCCATACGTGAAAATTTGTCAAACTCCCGAAGTATTATTTCAGGATACAGATACGGTTATCCTTATGACAGAATGGCCGGAATTTTTGAAGTTAGAAGTCTCTAAGGTTTCAAAACTAATGAGAAAAAAAATAATAATTGACTCCAAGAATTTTTTGGATGAAAAAATATATATAAAAGAAGGTTTTATCTATAAAGGAATTGGATTCTAACTATGAACATAGCAATTATCGGCGCAGGCTTAATTGGAAAAAAGAGAGCCCTTAATTTACCTTCTGGAATCAATTTAAAATACGTATGTGATGTTGATACGGATAAGGGGAAAATCTTTGCAGAAGAATTCAAATGCGAATATATCTCATCATGGAAGGATATTGTTTCTGACTCGTCAATCGATGCGGTATTTATAGCGACCACTCATAATGCGCTTGCTGAAATAGCGGTAGCTGCCATAAAAAAAGGAAAGCATATTTTTGTTGAAAAGCCCGGAGCAAGGAATTCTAAAGAATTTAATAAAGTGATTGACACCTACAGGAGAAATCCCTGCGTTGTTGTTATGTTTGGATATAATCACCGATATCACCCGGGTATCCGGAAAGCAAAAGAACTCGTCGATACAAAAAAATACGGAAAAGTTATGTTTATCCGGGCCAGATACGGACACGGCGGACGTTTAGGCTACGAGAAAGAGTGGAGATTTAACAAAGCAATATCAGGAGGTGGAGAATTGATGGATCAAGGACCGCACTTGATTGATCTTGTCAATTATTTTACTGGCGAAATGGAAACGGTCATTGGATTTATGCCGACCTTATACTGGAAAACGAAACTGGAAGACACCGCTTTTTTTATGATGAAAAATAACAAAAACCAATTTGCCCATCTTTCTGTTAGTTGCGTCGAATGGAAAAATATATTTTCCTTTGAAATTATGCTGGAAAAAGCAAAAATACAAATTGATGGGTTAGGGCGAAGCTATGGGAAGGAAAAAGTGACTCTGTATACTATGAAACCTGAGATGGGTCCTCCTGATGTAAAAGAGTTCAATTTTCCGGATGAGGATGTTTCCTGGAAAAGAGAAAACGAGATTTTTTTTCAGAGAATAAAAAACAAGAATTACTCCCCTACTGCAATCTATGAAGCCGAATATGTGTTAAAAATAATTGATACGATTTATAAATCGTTTAATCGTTAGAACGTTTGAGCACGCAAACGTATTTATGAAATATTTTATAACCGGAGGAGCAGGATTTATCGGAAGTCATATTACAGACCGTTTAATTAAAGAAGGCAATCATGTGATTGTGTACGATAATTTTTCAACGGGACGAAAGGAGTTTATCCAACATCAATTAGCCAATCCTCTATTCAAATTGGTTAAAGGTGATTTAAAAAATGCCAGATTATTGAATGAAAGCATAAAGGGATCTGATTTTGTTTTTCATTTGGCTGCGCATGCGGATGTCAGAAGCGGTTTTGAAAACCACTTCATAGATCATGAACAGAATCTGGAGATGACACAGAATGTTTTGGAAGCAATGGTAAAGAATAAGATAAAAAAAATAGCATTTTCCTCAACTTCATCGGTGTACGGTGATGCAATAATTCACCCAACGCCGGAGGACTATCCGTTTGAACCTACGTCCCTATACGGCGCTACAAAAGCCGCTTGCGAAACGTATATCCGTTCATATGCGTCATATTACAGAATGACCTTATACATATTCCGCTTCGTTTCTTTTATTGGTGAGAGGTATACTCACGGAATTATCTATGATTTGATGAGGAAGCTCAAAAAAAATGATAAGGAAATTGAGCTTTTTTCCGATGGAACACCGCGCAAATCATCGCTTTACGTTAAGGATGGTATAGACGCAATGTTTACAGTTATTAAAAAATCAAAAGAACAATTCAATGTCTATAATATTGGCCATACTCAAGTATTAACAGTAAAAGAAATTGTCGATACTATTTTGAAATCCACAGGATATAAAAATGTTAAAAAAAACTGGCTTGGAAAAAAAAGTAATTGGAAAGGAGATAATGAATTTGTTCATTTATCTATCGATAAATTAAGCAAACTCGGCTGGAAACCAAAATTATCAATCAAAGAAGGAATAAAAAAAACAGTTGTCAATTTACAAGAACATCTTAATTTAATGTTATAAATAAAGTAGTATGCTAAATAAATTTAATTAACAAAATTTCTGAATACAATCTTTAAAATAATAACATTGATTGAATATGCAAACATTTAACTAATTTAATGGGAAAGCAAAGAAACAAAATATTTAGCTACGACTCATTGTCTTTTATCGGTAAGATTTCTCTATTAATTTCCATTTCTACTATACAATCAAAACTTAAAAAAGGATCGTGGTTAGATATTTTATCAGGCTATAAAGCCTTAATACAATTATCACAGCGACGCAATTCTAAAATTAGCAGTTTTTATGCATTAGATCATAGACTTGATCCAAAGCTATCAAAAATTGGATTTTATCTGAAAGAAATTTATATTGATAGAACTCTTCCATATAAACAAAATATGTTTGATAATATAACAATAACTAATGGTCTAGAACACCTTAAAAACCCATTTGCTGTCATAAATGAATGTTATAGGATCTTAAAGCATGGTGAAATTCTACAAATAATTGTTCCTACATGGTTTAGTAAGCCATTTTTAGAATTTATAGCTTTCAAATTACATAATAAACAAGCCGATATAGAAGTAAACGACCATAAAATGTACTATGACGAGAAAATCTTATGGCCAATATTGGTTAAAAGTAGATTTTGTCCTAAGAACATTTCTATGAAAAGAATTAAATTTTTTATGTCACTTTATGCTATTGCAATAAAAGATTAGGAATACTAATAGATGAAAACGATAAGTTATAAAAAAATGAATTTCCTTCAAAAATTTACTACCCATATTATTATTAGTAATTTTCAAAAGCTAATTTTTGGTTCTGATAAAAACAAAAAAAATATACTAATTAAATTTACCGTTTTTTTTCTTTTGTTTGTATTTTTTTCTTGGTCGTATTATTTTTTTTGTACGCAAGGAACTTACAAATTCTACGAATTTCAGCAAGGGACGTATTATCATGCACTAGCTTTAGCTTTTGAAAGAGGTATGCTGGGTATTCCTAACAATGGCCCGGGAGCAGATTGGTCCTATTACAAAGGTGTAAATTATCTTTATTTTGGACCATTACCAGTTGTTTTTTGGTTTATATTCAAGTACGTTTTTCATATTCTTATTTCATTTACTAAATTAACACTATTATTTGCGATTATTAATCTTTTTTGTTTTTACATTCTTTTAATAATTACTAATAAGTTTATATTCCCGAAGTCTACCCCTTTTTTCTTAAAAATATTATTTTTTTCTATTTATGGATTAGGACCTTTATATTTTTTATCAGCGAGATATTTTGTTTATGAAACCGCGATCATATTTGGCTCTGTATTTATGGTTGTTTCATTCTTATTATTTTTTTTATACATTAATTACAAAACTAGATCCATAATTAAAGATGCAGTATTGTTATTCTTTTCTGGAGTTTTTTTAGCTTTTAGTTTTTTTTCTCGAGTCAATCTCATCCTTGCGCTATTCCCCTTTATCTTCTTTTTTATTTATAAAGAGTATTCTGAAAAAAATAATAAAGCATTTGCTTATACTTTTTACGAAATCTGGTTTCGCCTTACAATTTTTTTAATTCCGATTTTAATAGGTATACTAATTTATTCTTATTATAATTTCGCAAGATTTAATAATCCTTTTGAATTTGGAATAAAATACAGTGCTCAGCAATCACCGGAAGATCATTACAGATTAATAAGTAATAAAAGTATTTCGTTCAATTATTTTATTTTAAACATTACTCAACTAATAAGACTGATTCCTAAAATATCACTCAATTTACCTTTTATTGTATATATTAAGCCTGATTGGTTAGTTGGTAAATTCCCAAAACTATTAAATATCGAAAACACATCATCGCTTTTCTTCTCTTCTCCGCTATTATTATTTATTTTTTATATTCCTATAGGTATAATGAAGAAATTTGTAAAACGATCAAAATCGTTTGTTAACTTAACTTTAATTATAGTTGTATTGATAGGAACGTCTATATTTGGATTATTTTTTATGGGATATACTAGGCGATATTATCAGGATTACTATTTTCTCCTAACGTTGCTAAGTTTTGTCGGAATTATTTTTTTCTTTGAAGATTATGTATTGAAATTTAATAAAATAAAAAAAATAACATTTTATGCTACTTGCCTTATTTTGATAGGATGGACTTTTATTATTGCATTAAACTTAAATTGTCAAATTGCATTCAGAAATGACTATGCTAGATGTTTAAATAACTACAATAAGCCCAGTACATATATACCATTGAACTAATTTATTATGAACAACAGAAATACTTTTAATAAAATAATTAATAGCGAATTTCTATATGTATTTTTATCATTCTTAATGCCTCTTATATTTTACTGGGGAGTTTTTCTTGGTAAATCTTTTGGCTTTGATTGTTCACCAGGGGTTATGGGTAATTATCCACCCTACGGTCAAACTGTAACCGCGCCAAATTTGTATTGTGCTTCGATTATTGACCCTGCAGCATATACTTTGCAGTTTCCACCAATGTTAGCCTCCATAGCCAGACAATTTTTCCAGGGCAATTTTGCCATCTGGTCCCAAAATATCGGTAATGGAATTCCGTTAGCGGCTAACTTTCAATCGAATGCATTTAATCCAATACTCCTGCCGTTCACTCTTTTGTTTAATGCGTCTCATTATAATCTTTTTTATCTTGATATATTTTTTGTATTCCGTTACATGATCATGTCTTTAGGAATGTACTTATTCTTGAGAAGTTTCAAACTGGATAGGATTATCTGTTATATCGGATCTTTGGCTTTTTTTTCTTCTGGTTACTTCATTTATATACCTGCAATTGCGCATCATAATGTAGATATCCTATTACCGCTCCTTGCCTGGTCGATAAATAATCTTTATTTCAAAAAAGAAACCAAATGGATAGGAATAAGTATATTGATTCTTGGAGTGTCAATGTTAGGAGGTATGCCGGAATCAAGCATTTTTATCCTATTTTTTACATCCTTGTATGTAACATTCTTATCGCTTTTCTTCATAGAAAGAAGAAAAGTACTTTATTTATTTCTCGGATGGTTAATCGTTATCGGTGGATTAGGAATAGGTGCAATGTTATATTTCCCGGGAGTTGAATATATATTAAATGGATTAAGTGTCCATCATGCAGGTCAATCACAAAAATTTCTAAATCCTCGGGAGATTGTTTTATTTTTCCTCCCGAAGTTATTTGGAGGCACATCTTTTTATTGGTCTGCGTTTGCAGATAAAATTGATTTTAATCCGCAAGGATGGAATTATATAGGATCAATAATATTCTTTTTATATATCTCGAGTACTTTTTATTTAAAGACAATTATCGATGCAATAAAGAAAAATAGAGTTATGCTCATTTTTTTCTTTTTTTTCATACTAACAGCTGTGTTATTACTTCAGCTATATGGAATAATTCATTTCTTTATATTCGAGAATTTGCCAGGGTTCAAGGAAACTCAGTTTACGAAATATAGTTCTTCTTTAATTAATTTTTCCATAATATCCTCTGTATGTCTGTTTATCCCCTATATGCTTAAGAAAATAACAAAAAAATTGTTTCTTGTATATATACTATTTGTAATATTATTGTATTTTTACAATGTCCATTATCATGCGATCATTACTGGTGATTATTTCATTAATAAGTATTTTGGATTAGCTTCTAATATTTTCTTTGCGTTATTTTTTCTTACCTCCATAATTTTTTCTTTGTATCTATCAAGGAATAAAAAAATAACTTTATTTGTTATCCTTGCAATGTTATTGATCGAGTACTATATGTATTTTCCCCGTTTTGGCGACAAAACAAGGAAAGATAGCTTTCGACAACCCCCCTCAATCAGTTTTCTAAAAAAAGACGATTACCATAGCTTTAGAATATTCGGATTAGACAATATTTTATATCCGAATTTGTCGACCACATACGATTTGAACGATATGAGGATACTTGATGCATTGTGGATAGGTAGGCATTACGCTTATATAGAAAATTTTTATGCCGAGCCTTATTTTTTTAGAATTGCCAGTCTAAGAGATGGTACAGCGACCAAATCTGCGGATATTGTAAATAATCCCTACTTTGATCTACTGTCAGTGAAATATATTTTGTCATACAACCAATTGGAAAAAGAACTCAATTCTGGTGACGAAACTATTAATAAGATTCTTACAGAAAATAAACCAACTCAATTTCTTAATCAGACAATGTTTACTATCAATAAAGATACAAGATATGTTTTGTTTGAACATGCTCCTGGAGATATCAAAGCTACACTTATTAAGCCTGGTGGAGCAAGCTATTTCTATCTATACCCCGCCATGAATCAGGACCTATTTGATACGGGGAAAAACAGCGGTGTACGATTCGTTGCCAAAATATACAAAAATGGAGTAATTTATGACGAGCAGGAGATATCAATTGATCCGGCTCACAAAAAAGAAGATCAAAAATGGAATGAAATCAAATTAGGACCGTTTCCAAAATATGAGGAAAATACCTCTTACCAACTGGAACTTATTACAGAACCTATTGGTATAAGTAATGCCTATGATTGGACCGGTTGGGCAGGATTTGAATGGGATAATCAAAAAAATGTTATATTTGATAAATATAGGTTAGTATATGATCAGGAAATGAAAATTTATGAGAATAAAGATTTTATTCCAAGATTGAGGTTTATTAATAAAACCTTATGTATTGATCCAAATAAAGCAAAAAAAGATGGCTACAGTTATGTAATTAATTTGCTGAAGCAATATAGGAGTGATATCAAACAATTGGCTATCGTTGAATCAAATGATTGTAAGGATGCTACGTATTCACCTGACCAAGTACAAATTACCTCAAAAGAATTTAACGATCAAAATATTTCATTTACTTATACGTCAACACAATCCCAATACGGCATCCTATCTGATGCATACTATCCCGGATGGAATATTTATATTAACGGAAAGAAAAGAATTATAGATCCTGTCAATTTAGCATTCAGAGGATTCAACTTGCCGCAAGGAGAAAATATAAAAGTAGAGATGAAATACGAACCCTTAAGTTTCAAAATAGGATTATTAATCTCGTTGGTTACTCTTGTAGTTACTTTCTGTATAATTTACAAAAACAAGCTTCTTCATGACTAAAGTACAGCAAATTAAGACGGTCTGGGGGGTCAAAAGAGAATACTTCGGATCGATATGGTAAAGGATTTCATTGGGTGGAATCGAAAACGGTTATGGATGCTGTTAACCGTCGCATTAGTGGTGATCCCAATAAAGACTGGGTTACATATGTAATTGGAAAATATTTAAGCAAAGGGAAAGGTTCATATATAGGATTATCATTAGGTTGCGGGGTAGGAATTCTTGAAAGACAGTTACAAAAGTATAAAATCTTCAAAAGACTTGAAGCTTTTGATTTCGCCGATGAAGCAATTAGGCAAGCAAGAAAATCAGCAAAATCGGAAAATTTGAGAATTCATTATCAAGTAGCTGATTTAAATAAGCTAAAACTGAAACAAAATGCCTACAATTTTATTTTCGCCAATTCGGTTTTACATCATCTTGAAAACTTGGAATTTGTCATTGAACAAATAGATAGAGCGTTAATAGATAAAGGCATATTATTTATCAGTGAGTATGTAGGGCCGTCACAATTTCAATATACTAATGAACAAGTAAAAATTATTAACGAAATTCTTAACATTTTGCCTTATGAATACAGAAAAAGAGTCACGGACTCTCAAGCATTAAAACCTCCGTTTTCTGCGCCCACTAAAGAATTTATGGATACCTTTGATCCTTCAGAAGCGATTCGTTCAGCTGAAATAGTGAGATTAATAAAGAAAAAATTTGAAGTTGTTGAACATACTGATTTTGGCGGAACGCTTCTTCATATGCTTTTACAGGATATTGCGGGGAATTTTGATCCAAAAGATCCAAAAGATGTTACCGTTGTAAACTTATTGGTTTATTTCGAAAATTATTTAATACAATCGAAAATTTTATCCAGTGATTTTACTTTTATGGTTGTTAAAAAGAAGGAACATAAAAAATTTAAATTAATCGATAAGTTTTTTTTCAATTTTAAAAAGTAGTTTTGTTTGATTGAGTTAAAATTCAAACAGAGTCAGTGATTGAGTTTAGTGTTTCCTTTAATCTCCGGTTGGAAACTTTATTCATTATTTCTCCTAACAGGCCAGCTAATACAACAGCAGTTACCTTCAAAAGGTCATCTTTCTGTATTTTGTAATGGTTGTCTTTACAGAACTGTGAATATAGCTTCCAATGAACAATGATCTCGTTTTTGAAGATAAGAAAATAATATTTGTCAAAAGATCCATTAGTATTGATACTTATTTTTTCAAGAATAAAATGAAAATATGAGTAAAATGACGATTTTTTGTATGTGCTAGTTGGTATTCCCTCCTTTAACATGCTTTCTATGTGATCCCAAAAATTCCTATTTCCATCTAAGTTTAATTCTAAAGCAATCATGAGATTAAATATTAGATATATATTTTTTACCAAATCGGTATTGATTCGTTGCAGTTCATCTTTAAAAATAAAGTTAAGCGAACATAAATCTGCGAAAGTACGTTTAAAATGATAGATAAAATTCCGGTTATGTGAATGATATACTTTACTGAATATTGCAGAACCGATGTTATGTCTATTTTGCAATAGTTTAAGAGCTAATTCAGCATCTTCCGCAAAACGCATTTTCTCCGAGAAATAGTAATTTTTAAAGATAGATGTTTTGAAGCATGAAAAAACATCATCGATATTGATCAATTTCCTTTTGGCTAGAAAACTAAGGGAAGAAAATTTTTTAGAGATAGAAGCACCTCTATATATCACATTTTGTCTTTGCGGATTCATGAAATCGTAATGTCTTTTGAACTGCCAGCGTGCAAAAATATCTGCATTTTCATATGGCATTTGGTAACCAGAAGCCGCAGCCAACCCATTTTTTTTAATAAAATTGATTAATTTAACAAAAGCATAGGGATGAGCAAAATAAGCATCCTGAACAGAGAAAATAATGTAGTCGCCTGTTGCTATTTTTGAACCTAAATTTCGGCTTGAACTGTGAGAAAAATTCTTGATTTTTATGATTTTACACCCAAATGAAAGAGCTATTTGTACTGTTTTATCATTTGAATAATTGTCAACGATAATAATTTCCAATTCACGTATTCGTTTTTGTCCCTTTATACTTAATAGATTTCTTTTGAAATCGTCACCTGCATTTTTAGTAGGAATGACAATGGAAACTTTTTCCTTTACAAGACCTGTCAGTGATGTTGTAGGATGAAAAAAAAAGCAATCGCTTTTGGTGAAATGAGGATTTTGATCCTGTTTAGATTCTATTTTATCTATTATTCCTTTTGGACCTTTTTCTTTGAGTATGCTAATGATTTCTAGTATTTTTTTAGGATTTTTAATGATTTTTAAGGAATAATCCCTAATCCTGCAGTAAAATTGCCAAACTATGAATGTTTTTGCAGGTTTTATTCTGTTTTCAATTATATATTCCAAATTCTCTCTAATTTTTTTTTGCTCTTCAAGTTCTTC
>Ga0334722_10005615_pt1 | contig 12607 bp, 10 predicted proteins | sample C3_bottom_MG_FD_207210 | JGI IMG/M metagenome (GOLD analysis project Ga0334722, IMG submission 207210) | Sediment microbial communities from Yellowstone Lake, YNP, Wyoming, USA - C3_bottom | ecosystem: Environmental > Aquatic > Freshwater > Lake > Sediment | place: USA: Wyoming | collected...
CGTGCTCCGTGACGGACACTCCCAAGCTCGCCGCTGCGAACGGCCCGGGGCCCTGATAGAATTTCTTCGGGTCGTATCCGAGAATGGCCGTACTGCTCAACCCGCTGCCGTGGGACACTCCGTCGGCGGGAATCACCAACTGACCGAGCTCGCCGATCCGAGCTAGACGGTCGAGGTGGGGCGTCACAGAGGCCTGGAGCGGTGTGCGTCCACCCAGTTCCTGCTTGGGATGATCCGCCATTCCTCCGGCATGGAGAATCACGTATTTCATGAAGCCCACAGGTCTCTCACACGTTCAACAGACGGACCACGTCCTCGCGTGTCGCCCTCACGGTCTGTGGCTGCTTCGAAACGCTGATGGCCGTGTCGGCGTCCTTCAGGCCATGCCCCGTGAGCGTGCAGACCACCGTCTCTCCTTCTCGCAGCATCCCTGTCCGATGTAACTTGGTCAGCCCTGCGACCGAGGCAGCGGACGCCGGCTCGCAGAAGACGCCTTCGGTCGCCGCCACCGTCGCATAGGCTTGAAGAATCTCGTCATCGGTGACCATGTCGATGGCACCGGAGGACTCCTCGACGGCTTTCAACGCGGAAGACCAGCTGGCAGGATTGCCGATTCGAATGGCGCTCGCAACTGTCTGTGGCTGCTCCACGACCCGTCCGAGTACGATCGGAGCCGCGCCGGCGGCCTGAAAGCCCATCATGCGGGGAAGCTTCGTGATTTGATTCGCCAGACGGTACTCCCGATAGCCCTGCCAGTACGCGGTGATGTTCCCCGCATTGCCGACTGGAAGGACATGGAGTCCCGGAGCGTCGCCGAGTTGATCGCACACCTCAAAGGCCGCGGTCTTCTGTCCCTCAATTCGAAACGGATTCAGAGAGTTCACCAGCTCAATGTGATAGGCCGCCGAGAGATCCTTCACCAGCATCAACGCCTGGTCGAAGTTGCCCTCGATCTGGATGACCGTCGCCTGATGCATCATGGCCTGGGAGAGCTTGCCCATCGCAATCTTACCGGCCGGAATCAGCACGTAGACGGACAGGCCCGCCCGGGCCCCGTACGCGGCCGCAGACGCGGAGGTGTTGCCGGTCGAGGCGCACATGACGGCGCGCGCGCCGTTCTCCACCGCCTTGGAGATGGCCAGGGTCATCCCGCGATCTTTGAACGAGCCGGTCGGATTGACGCCCTCGAACTTGAGATAGAGGGCGATCCCCGGGGCGATCGTATTGGCCAACCGGGCCGCGCGAATGAGGGGCGTATTGCCCTCTCCCAGCGTGATGACCGGAGTCTTCTCGGTCACGGGAAGGAACTTACGGTATTCCTCGATGACGCCGAGCCAGGAATTCATCGGAGCTACTCGTCCTTACCTTCGACGCGAATGAGCAACGCGGGTTCGGAGACAAACGGTTTGCGGTTGATTTCACGGAGCGCCACTTGGACGTCGCGCTCCTGCGCCATGTGCGTCTTGATGACCACCGACACAGTCTGCCCTTCCCGACGTCCCTGCTGCAACATCGATGAAATGCTGATCCCGCAGCGACCGAGTTCTCCGGCAATCTGCGCCAGCACGCCGGGACGGTCGACAACGGTGAACCGCAAATAATACAGTGAGCGGATGTCCTCCATCGGTGTCATCCGAAGCGGTCGCCGCTGATCCTGCTGGAACGACGCGGCGGGCACCCGTCCGACCGCCCCCTTCAGGAGATTCCGTCCGATCGCGATGACGTCGCTGACTACGGCGCTTCCGGTCGGCAACGATCCGGCCCCCCGGCCGTAGAGCACAACGTCGCCCACCGCATCGCCGACAACTTGGATCGCGTTGTAGACACCGTCCACCTGTGCAATGGGAGACGCCGACGACAGCATCGTGGGATGCACACGGGCCTCAACCTCGCCGTTGACCAGCTTCGCGATCCCCAGGAGTTTGATTGTAAAGCCTAATTCCTTGGCATAGGCGATGTCGGCCGGCGTGATGTGCGTAATCCCCTCGGTGAAAATCTCTTTGAAGTTCACCGGGGTTCCGAAGGCGAGACTCGCAAGAATGGCCAGCTTGTGCGCAGAGTCGATGCCGGCCACATCGAAGGTCGGATCCGCCTCGGCATAGCCGGCCTCCTGTGCCGCCTTGAGCACTACCTCGAAACTCTGTCCCTCGTGGGTCATCCGGGACAGGATATAGTTGGAGGTCCCGTTGATAATGCCGTAAATCGATTGGATCCGATCGCCGGCCAGCCCCTCCGTCAGCGCACGAATGACGGGAATTCCCCCGCCCACGCTGGCTTCGAAACCCAAATCCACACCCCTGCGTGCGGCAGCCTCGAAAATCTCTTCGCCATGCAGGGCGAGCAGAGCCTTGTTGGCCGTCACCACGTGTTTGCCTGCAGCGATCGCTTCAAGGATCACCCGCTTGGCCGTATCGTAGCCGCCGATCAGTTCGATCACGACCTCGATAGCCGGATCGTTCAGGACCTGCTTGGCGTCGTTCGTCAGGAGGCCGGCGGGGAGCGCGATGCCGCGATCCCGCGTAAGATCAATGTCCGCAATGCGCACCAACTCGACCGGCACGCCGACCCGGCGGCGAATCAGGGCGGCATTTTCCAGCAGGATCTTGGCCACGCCTGTGCCGACCGTACCGAATCCGATGATGCCGACTCCGAGACGCGACTTCATTCCTCTGCCCCGTCCAGCTTGAGCGCCTTGCGAATGCCTCTCACGGCCTGGCGTGTGCGATGCTCGTTTTCCACCAACCCGAAGCGCACGTAGTCATCGCCGCCGTCACCGAATCCGATCCCGGGAGATACCGCGACCTTCGCTTCTTTGAGCAGGAGTTTCGAAAACTCCAGCGACCCCATCTGCCGGTAGGGAGCCGGAATGCGCGCCCACACGAACATGGTCGCCAGCGGGTTGGCCACGTGCCATCCGATCCGGTTCAGCCCTCCCACCAGGACATCGCGGCGCTTCTGGTAACGCAGGACTGTTTCTCTGACGCAGTCCTGCGGCCCGTTCAGCGCGATCACGCTCGCAATCTGAAGGGGCTGAAAGATGCCGTAATCGAGGTAGCTCTTGATCTTGGCCAGCGCGCCGACCACCTCGCGATTCCCTACGCAGAATCCCACGCGCCACCCCGGCATGTTGTAGGCTTTCGAGAGAGTGTAGAATTCCACTCCGATGTCCTTTGCGCCGGGAATCTGCAGAAAACTCGGAGCCGTATAGCCGTCGAACACGAGATCGGCATAGGCCAGATCGTGAATGACGATCACGTCCTGCTCTTTGGCAAAGGCCACGATCTTCTTAAAAAACCCAAGGTTCACCACCGCCGTCGTCGGATTGTGCGGAAAATTGATGACCAGAATCTTCGGACGCGGGAACGTCTGTCGGTAGACGCGTGTCAGGTCTTCAAAAAAATCACTGTCCTGGCGCAGTTCGATCCCACGCACTTCACCGCCTGCAATGATGAAGCTGTACATATGGATCGGGTAGGTCGGCGTCGGCGTCAGCACCACGTCGCCCGGACCGATCATCGCCAGGGCCAAATGAGCCAGACCTTCCTTGGACCCGATGGTCACGATGGCTTCTGTTTCGGGATCCAGTTCAACGTCATACCGTCGCTTGTACCAGCCGCAAATCGCATGCCGCAGCTTGGTGATCCCGCGCGACGCAGAGTAGCGATGATTTTTCCCCTTCCGCGCTGCCTCGATCATCTTCTCAACGATGTGTGGCGGCGTTGGTTGATCGGGATTCCCCATCCCGAAATCGATGATATCCTCACCCCGTTGCCGTGCTTCAAGTTTGAGCGATTGCACTTGAGCAAAGACGTATGGAGGGAGTCGCTTGATTCTATAAAACCCGTCGCCCAGCCCCATGAATTTCCTTTATCCCTCTTGGCGCCTGAGAACTTCCCTCATCGAGAGCGGGAGGTCCAGGACCGTTGGATCCGCTATTCTAATCGAGGGCTCTGAACGAGTCAATTTACTTGTTATTCTGTGGGGTTCCGATTGCTCGTCGGCCTAAGCCAACGGCCTTGATACGAGCCGAGGGGGAAGCCGGCAAGTCTGTTCTTGCCCCCTGTTGCCGCTTTCTGTTACTAATACAACGCCCGACCGCCGCTCATCATTTTTTCTCTTCCCGGTACCAGTCAGTCCGCATGGAGGATGCATGGCCCGGCTGGGCGTCAACATCGATCACGTTGCGACATTGAGGCAGGCGCGGGGGAGAAACGACCCTGATCCGCTGACCGCAGCCGTCCTTGTCGAACTCGCCGGAGCCGACGGCATCGTGGTCCACCTGCGGGAAGATCGGCGGCACATCCAGGACCGGGACCTTCAGCTCCTGCGCCAAATTATCCGCACAAAACTCGACCTTGAAATGGCGGCGGACGAGGCGATGGCCAAGATCGCGCTCACCGTCAAGCCGGACCTCGTGACCCTTGTCCCTGAGAAGCGACAGGAACTGACGACCGAAGGGGGACTGGATATCGTCGGGCAGCGCGAGCGCATTCAGGGCATCATCTCACTCCTGCATGACGGCGGAATTCCCGTAAGCGTCTTCATCGAGCCAGACCTGAACCAGATCAAGGCCGCGCACAAGATTGCGGCGGATTTCGTGGAACTCCATACCGGCCGCTATGCGAATGCCACGCGTTCCAAGGAAGCCGACGTGGAATTCGACGCCATCACCCAGTCGGCCAAGCTGGCATACAAGCTGGGCATTGGGGTGAACGCCGGACATGGACTGGACTACCGCAACGTGAAGCGCCTGACTCACATTCCGGAAATCGTCGAGTACAACATCGGGCACAGCATTATTGCGCGGGCCGTGCTCATCGGTCTCGAGCAGGCCGTGAAAGAAATGAAGGCCCTAGTGAGTTAATCAGCATGCCGGCAACCTGCCGGCGTCGGGCGGATGAGCATGCGCACGACGACCATGTCATGACGCCGTCTGCCCGCCGTCACCGCAGGCCTCACCCGCACTGCGCCACCCCCGGTACTGGTTCGCCATGATCAAGATCGTCAGCGCCGCACAAATGCAGGAGCTCGATCGCCGAACGATCGCCGAAGCGCGCATCCCGGGAACAACCCTCATGGAGCGCGCCGGGGCCGGGGTAGTGTCCTGTCTCGAACAGACGTTCGGCCCGACGCGCGGGAAGACCGTCACCATCCTGTGCGGGAAAGGCAATAACGGAGGCGACGGGTTTGTCGTGGCCCGACTCCTTCATCGGCGACGGGCGAAGGTCCGGGTCCTCATTGTGACGCCGGTCTCTGAACTGAGCCGCGATGCCGCGACGATGTACCGGCGATTCGTTCAGCATGCGGGTAAGTCCGCTGTGCGTCCCTATACCTCCAAGAGTCAGGCCCAACCGCTCCTGCGTGACAGCGATATCCTGGTTGACGCGCTGCTCGGAACGGGGCTTTCCGCCGAAATCACGGGACGCTACGGCGAAGCCATCGACGGCATCAATGAGTCACGCCGCCCGGTCGTGGCAGTGGATCTTCCATCAGGCCTTCATGCCGACACCGGAGCCGTTCTCGGTCGGGCCGTACAGGCCACACTGACCGTGACGCTGGGCCTTCCGAAAATCGGCTTATACCAGAACCAGGGGACGGATCTCGCCGGCCTGGTGTCGTTTGTCGACATCGGCGTGCCCCCAACCTACATCGATGCCGTGCCGAGCCACACGACCTTGATCACGAATTCGTTCGTGCAGGGGGTCCTACCGATGCGGTCGCAGTCGAGCCACAAAGGGACATTCGGCCATGCCGGAATTATCGCGGGGTCCGTCGGCAAAACCGGCGCGGCAGCCATGGCCGCACAGGCGGCGCTTCGGATCGGCGCCGGTTTGGTGACTGTCGCCGTCCCGTCCAGCGTGAGCGACGTGCTGGAATCGAAGCTGCTTGAAGCCATGACCCTGCCGATGCCGGAAACCAAGGCGCGGACTTTTTCGCGGACCGCGTTCGACCGGCTGGCCGCGTTCATCGCCGCGAGAACCGCAATCGCAATCGGACCCGGACTGTCGACGCACCCGGAAACAGTCGAACTGGTGCAAGCCCTGATCAAACAGCTCGATCGCCCCGCCGTTCTCGACGCCGATGCCCTGAACGCGCTGGCCGGGCGCGCCTCGCTGCTGACGACCTGTAAGACACCTCCGATTCTCACTCCTCATCCGGGCGAAATGGCCCGGCTGGAAAGCGATGTCACCGCGCGGATCATCAATGAGAATCGAATCGAGACCGCCACCCGGTTTGCTCGAGAGCGTGGAGTCTTTGTCGTCCTGAAAGGCGCCAGGACCGTCGTTGCGCGACCGGACGGAGCCGCGGCGATCTGCCCAACCGGCAACCCCGGAATGGCCACGGCGGGAACCGGCGACGTGCTGACCGGCATGCTTGTTGGACTCCTGGCCCAAGGCCTGGCGCCATGGGAGGCCGCCTGCGCCGCCACGTACCTGCACGGCCTTGCCGGCGACCTGGCTGCAATCATGAAGGGACAGGCAGGGTTGATAGCCGGCGATGTGATCGAGCAGATTCCGCATGCACTCAAGGCGGTTCATGAGGCCCGACCGGGCCATGCTCAATTGTCCGGGGAATGATCAGGTGTCCCAGTCACGGGGTGTGTCATCCGCCGGTGCGCTGAATCTGGTTCTCGCTTCTCGTTCCGACACTGAGGCTCTCGGGAAAACCATTGGCGGTGCGCTGGCGGGAGGGGAAATACTCGCGTTGATCGGGGACCTGGGCGTCGGCAAGACCACCTTGATTCGAGGGATCGCGGCCGGACTGGGAGTACCGTCGGATACGGTCAGCAGCCCGACCTTCGTGTTGATCCATGAATACCGTGGTCGGCTTCCGTTGATTCACGTCGACCTCTATCGACTGCGCACCGGCGCGGAAGCCCAGTCGATCGGATTGGAGGATTATCTCATCGGCCGGACGATCACGGCGGTGGAGTGGGCGGACCGGTTTCCCGCCCTGCTCCCAGAGGACCGGCTGGAGGTGCGATTGTCCCATCGGAACCTGACCATGCGGAGGGCCCGTCTGGTGGCGCACGGCCCGCAATCCCACGCGCTCCTGACTCGGATCAAGCTCGCCCGGGGTGCGAATCGGAGGCAATCAACTGCTTTACGTCAGACGAACCGCTCCGGTCGAAGAAAGGCTCGGAGACGATGATCCGCTTGATTCTCGTCGGCATTCTCCTGCTGCTTTCGCTGGCCTTTTTTCTCCAGAACCAGGAGCAGGAGGTGACGCTTCGCTACTTCTTCGGATTGCTCGAAGCTTCCACGCCCATTTATAAGCCCATCATGGCCGGCTTCGTTGTGGGTCTCCTGGTCGCTGCCATTTTGCTTTTCCCCCCGTGGGTGCGCGGCCGCATTGAGCTGCGGAGAAAAACGAAAGCGCTCCAGGAAGCCGAGGTGGACCTGGAGCGTCTGCGTCAGTCGATGGAGAAGCTCTCCGGACGACCCCCGGCTCCCGCCCAACTGGAACCGTCACAGGATCTCGTCGATGAATGACGCGGATATCAGCCCGCTCATGCGTCAATACCGGAACATCAAGCGGGGCTATCCCCAGGCCATCCTGTTCTTCCGTGTCGGGGATTTCTATGAAATGTTCTACGAGGACGCGCAGGAAGCCTCCCGGCTTCTCTCAATCGCACTCACGTCCCGCGACAAGCAGAGTCCTGTCCCCATTCCACTCTGCGGTGTTCCCTATCACGCCGCGGCCGGCTACATCGCCAAGTTGCTCAAGGTCGGGCGGACTGTCGCACTCTGTGACCAGGTCGAGGACCCCAAGCTGGCCAAAGGGCTGGTGCGCCGCGAAGTCGTTCGCCTCTTCACGCCCGGCACCCTGGTTGATACCGAATTCCTCTCGCCGGCCGAATCAAATTATCTCGCCGCCCTTGCCATCCGTGCCGCACCGGCACAGCCAATGCTGGGTGGATTGGCGGCGCTTGAAGTCTCCACGGGCGAGTTCTGGGTGACCGAATTTCAAGGCCCGCTGGCCCTGGTCCAGCTTCTGGACGAACTTGCCCGGTTGGAGCCTCGCGAGCTGCTTTTCTCTGCTCGACCTGATCGCCACACCTCGGCTCTGCTCGAACAGGTCAAGGGTGCGCGCTTGTGTGAACGACCGCCGGACTCATTCGACCCTCACCAGGGCGCACTCAGACTGCAAAACCAATTTCGGGTTCAAACGCTTGAAAGCTTCGGCTGCCGTGGCCTGACCGCCGCCCTCGGAGCAGGCGGCGCCGTCTTACAGTACTTCCGGGAAACCCAACCCACGGCCCCCCTCGATCACATCCGCCGGCTTACGGTCCGCCGCAACAGCGAGACCATGCACCTGGACGGCCCGACCATTCGCAACCTGGAACTCCTGAAGCCCATAACCGCCGATGACCATTCGCGGGAATCGCGGCCGGCCACGCTTTTGTCCGTCCTGGACCGCACCGTCACGGCCATGGGAAGCCGGCTGCTGCGACAATGGCTAGTGAGACCGTTGATCCAGTGCGATCCTATCCGCATGAGGCTTGACGCGGTGGGCGAGTTGAAGGACCGGATACGGGAGCGCGTGGCCTTACGCACCGCCTTGCGGGAGGTCCAGGACATCGCTCGGCTCGGCAGCCGCCTCGTCCTGAGCCTTGCGGGTCCGCGGGAGATCCTCGCGTTGAAACAGTCGTTGGCCACCCTACCGGAAATCGCCGCCCAGCTGGCGCCCTTGCGGAGTTCGTTGCTTGTCGAGGCCTGCGCCTCGTGGGATGACGGGCGCGACCTCTACGATCTCATCGAGCAGGCCATCCATCCTGATGCTCCGCACTCGGCCCGCGACGGGAACATTTTCCGGGAAGGGTACGACGGCGGCATCGACGAGCTGCGCAAGACAAGCAAGGAGGGTAAACACTGGATCGCCGCGCTCGAGGGCAAGGAGCGCGAACGCACCGGGATCGAATCACTCAAAGTGCGCTACAACCAGGTGTTCGGCTACTATATCGAGATCAGCAAACCCAACCTCACCCGTGTGCCGGCCGACTACATCCGCAAACAGACGCTCGTCAACGGCGAGCGGTTCATGACCCCCGAGTTGAAGGCCCTCGAAGAACGCGTCACCGGATCCGAAAGCAAGCTGCTCGCCCTCGAACAGGAGACCTTTCTCCAACTCCGGAGTCGCCTGGCGAACGAGGCCTCCCGCCTGGAGGCCATGGCGAACAGACTTTCCGTGATCGACGTCCTGGCAGGTCTCGCCGAGACCGCGGCACTGAATCGCTACACGAGGCCCGCGGTTGACGTGAGTGGCTCCCTCACCATCCGCAACGGACGCCATCCGGTGATCGAACGGCTCCGTGACGACGTGGCGTTCGTGCCCAACGATACCGTCATGGATCTCGAAGCCAATCGGCTGCTGATCCTGACAGGACCAAACATGGCGGGCAAGAGTACCTACCTGCGACAGGTGGCGTTGATCGTCCTTCTGGCTCAAACAGGCAGTTTTGTTCCCGCGGACGACGCGCACATCGGCCTGGTGGATCGGATCTTCACACGCGTGGGGGCCTCGGACAATCTGGCCAGCGGCCAGAGCACCTTCATGGTGGAAATGGTGGAAACCGCGAACATCCTCAATAGTGCGACTCCTCGCAGCCTGATTCTGTTGGATGAGATCGGACGGGGCACCAGCACTTACGACGGGCTCAGCATCGCCTGGGCGGTGGCGGAGCACATTCACGACCGCACGCAGCTGGGCGCGCGCACTCTCTTTGCCACCCACTACCATGAGATGACGCAGCTCGAACTACAACGGGAAGGAATCAGAAACTATCGGGTCGCGGTGCAGGAGCGTGACGGCGAGGTTCTGTTCCTCCGAAAAATCGTGGCGGGAGGAGCAGACCGGAGCTATGGGATTCATGTGGCCAAACTCGCGGGACTCCCCGGCCGTGTCATCGACCGGGCTCAAGTAGTGCTGGCGCAACTTGAACAACCGGAGGCGGCACTCGCGGGACCGATCCACCAACAACTTCAGCGGTCCTCACAGTCTCTGCCCCAACCCCATCCCATCATCGAGGAAGTGAAACAGATCGACTTGTTCTCGATGACGCCGCTCGAGGCGCTCAATCGCCTGGCCGAATTGCAGCGGATGGTCCAGCCGGACGACAGCCAGCAACAGCACACATGAAAGTTCTATCCGAAGCGATGGAGGATTTGCCGAAGATAAAAAAAGAAGGCGGTCTCCCCTCGTATGAGGAGCGACCGCCCTCTGACATCGCACGGAACTCGGTTCAGTGAGCCTGATTGTACTGCGCCGTTGTGGGGATCAATCCGCCGACGGTTTTCCCGCCTGGAATCATCACATCGTACTGCATCATCACATTGGCGCCATCCGGAGAGACTGGCGACGTGTTGAGGCCACGCTTCGCCGCTGCACAGGCTGAATCGAACTCGCTCTTCCCCGCACATTCCTTCAATCGTAGCGCGGAAATGCTCAGCGGTTTACCCATCGAACCAGCAACTTCGGGAAGCTTCTTGACTGAGGAAATGACGCGATGGTTCTGCTCGGTCTCTACGGCGACAAACTCGATCAAATCCGTCGTGCTGCCAGGAGGGACCTCTTTTGCTGCCGCCGGGCCCGCGTGAGGACGTCCCATCTTCTTCAGCTCTTCCCAGGCGGCCTTGTCCGCGTAGAACTTCAGATTCTTTCCGGGATGCACCTTCTGCCAGAACAGCCCGCTCTCGGCGGGGCCACCGAACACGGAAACATTGATCCACACCGCTTCATCGTAGGGATCAAGCACGATCACCCGCCCTTGAATCGTGGTCGGCTTGCTCATGTCGCCCCATTCAAACCGCTCCTGGAATGCCTCGATGGCCGATGCGGTGGAAGCCACGCCGGCCACCAGCGCCAGGGCTACCAGCATGGCCCCGCCTCGCCTCTGCAGCGTCATCATCACGTCCTCCTTCAGCAACATCAACATATTCACATGAAAATTGAGGGCGGCTATTCCTTCAGCACCTTGAAACTGGTAATTGTCCTGCCATCCAGCGTGACTTCCATCGCCACCAGTTCCTGGGAGGCCTTGATGATCTGATCCATCAGCGCCTTGTCCTTCACCGCCAGTCGGACGGTGGTGGCGGCATGGTACCAGCCGGAATAGGCTGCGTTTTTATCACTGCCTCCGACAAAACCCCATGCGCAGCAGCTGAACAACGGATCCGGCGGTTTCACATCTAGCATCGTGGATGACCGGCCGCCCGGCGTACCAGATGCCGGCTCTCCGGTATTCCAATATTGAATTCCGAACAGGAGTTCTCCGTCCGGATTATCTGCCCACTGCGACCACACTCGACCTTGAAGCGTCTTGACGGCACCTTCCGCCTTCAGCGGTTTGCCGCCGACGACCGCATCAGCAGGCCCTCCACCGCTTGGAGCATCGGCGGCTATGGAAAATTCGGCCGCTAGCAAGCCGAACACCGAGAACGCTGTAACGGCGGCTAGAACGACAACCCTTTTCATACCTCATTCCTCCTTACACAAAGATGACACAAGCCATCTAGGCATTCCCTTCAAGCCGGCAAGAGATCGAAGTCGTGTCCGCTTTTCGCTTGGCCTTCCCTCTATCTCGGACTCGCTCCTCCTGGTTCTCATCACTGGAATATCGTCACAATAGCACTCGAACGGTACTGAAACAGGCTTTAGGTGTCAAGAAAATGTTTGACGAAGACGCATGACGCCTGTGTATAGACGTTCTCCCAGAAAAATCAACCGGTTGTAAACCTTGCTGAGATTGAGTCACCGATCCGACCTGGGTCGCTGCCAAGGGCTCCTAGTTCATGGCTGCCATTTGTCGGGCAGAGAGCGGTCCCAATCCGGTCAACGCTATCGTCTCCGGAGCCAATAGATCCTGTGCGAGACGCAAGACCTGTTGCTCGGTAATCGCCTCAATCTCCGACAGCATATCCTCCAGACTCGTGTGACCCCCCGCAATCAATTCGTCTTTCGCCAGCTTGTTCATGCGGCTATGGGAACTCTCCAGGCTCAGCATGAGGCTGCCCTTCATCTGATCCTTCGTTCGTTTGAGTTCCGCCCGCTCAATCCCGCGCATCGCCATTCTTCGGACCTCCCGACGGATTAACTCTATGACGCGCTCGACCTCTCGCGCTCGCGTGCCTGCATAAATCGTGATGGTTCCACCGTCGGAATAACCAGACAGACAAGAATAGATGGAATAGGCCAACCCGCGCTTTTCACGGATCTCCTGAAAGAGCCGCGAACTGACGCTCCCTCCCAGCACGCTGTTCAAGACATACGCGGCATAACGATCGTGGTGGCTTGCGGCAATGCCCTTGAGTCCCACGCAGAGATGCACCTGCTCCAGCGGCTTTCGCTTCATCATCACACCGCCACAGACTTCCGGAGGCCAACGTTTACGTGGCGCGGCGGGTGCGGACTGCCGGCGACGGCCAAACGTGCGGGCGATCGTCTGTTCAAGTTGCCGCTGATCGAAATTCCCCGCGACGGCAAGCACCATGTCCTGTGGCCGGTAATGAGTTTCGATATAGTCCAGGAGATCTTCCCGGCGCAGCCGGGCGATCGTCGACTCCTGTCCCAGGATCGGCCGACCCAGGGGATGACGTCCCATCACAAG
>Ga0334722_10005617_pt1 | contig 12604 bp, 12 predicted proteins | sample C3_bottom_MG_FD_207210 | JGI IMG/M metagenome (GOLD analysis project Ga0334722, IMG submission 207210) | Sediment microbial communities from Yellowstone Lake, YNP, Wyoming, USA - C3_bottom | ecosystem: Environmental > Aquatic > Freshwater > Lake > Sediment | place: USA: Wyoming | collected...
AACCTCGACGACGAATGGGAGTTCCGTCTGGGGCTGGAGTATGTCCTGGATGTGGCCGGCGCACCTATCGCCCTGCGCGGCGGTTATTATTACCGGCCCGACCACCGGGTTTACTATACCGGCACCGACCCCAACATGGCGGCCACGGGCCAATATCTTACCAGAGACAAGGACGATCACATCGGTTCACTGGGCGTAGGTTTCCTGGTCAGCCCAGCCCTGCAGGTCGATCTGGCTGCCAGCTACGGCAGGCTGGCCACCGAGGGTATTGTTTCTTTGGTTTACCGGTTCGAGTAATAAATTACCGCGGGAAAAGCAGTGCCGCTCCGGTGTAGAATAACGGCGTAATACCAAAGAGGTACTAACTATGCGCTCCCATAACCTGCTCGCCACTCTGGCCCTTGTCCTGGCCCTGTTCATGGGCTCGGCAATCCTGCGTCCTACCCCGGCCCTGGCCCTGGAAGACTTCAAGAAATTCTACCTGGAAGGCCTGGAGCTTAAAGAAAAAAACGAGTTTGAAAAGGCGGTGGAGTCCTTCGCCAAGGCCATTGCCTTGAACGACCAGGAAGAGGCAAAGATCCGCTTCTACGGCATGCGCTATGGTGAGTACTTTCCCCACCGGGAAAAGGGCATCTGCCTGATCAGTCTGCAAAAATACCGCGAGGCCTACACCGAACTGGAAAAATCCCTGAACATGGCTAAATCCAAGGAGGCCGAAAAGTACCTGGCCATGGCCCAGATGGAATTGGAGAAGCTGGGTGAGAAAGACACCTTCGGGGTCTACGAGGTGCCGACGGAACTCAAAGACATGCCGGCCGCTAAGTCTGTCAACAAGAACGCCGTGGCGGTGGTCATCGGCAACCGGGATTATACTGACAAGGATATCCCGCCGGTCAGCTTCGCCATTCAGGATGCCGAGCTGATCAAGGGCTACCTGATCAGCACCCTGGGCTACCGGGAGGGCAACATCATCTTTGAAACCAACGCCTCCAAAGGCACCTTCGAGTCAATCTTCGGTTCGTCCGATACCTACAAGGCTAAACTCTTCAGCTACCTTACCCCGGGCGAGTCCGACGTCTTCGTTTACTATTCCGGCCACGGCGCCCCTAGCCTGGAAACCAAGAAGGGCTATATCCTGCCCATTGACGGCAACCCCAACAACGTCAGTATCGGCGGCTATTCCCTGGAGCTGCTCTACAACAACCTGGCCCAGTTGCCGGCCAAATCGGTAACGGTAGTCACCGATGCCTGCTTCTCGGGGGCGCCGCTGTTCAAGAAGGCTAGCCCAGTAGGGATCATCGTTCAGAACGCCCTGGTCGCCCAGGAAAACACCACCCTGATCAACTCCTCTGCCGGTACCGAATTATCCAGCTGGTACCCGGAAAAGAAGCACGGCATGTTCACCTACTACTTCACCCTGGGGCTGCACGGCGCCGCCGACGCCAACGGAGACAAGAAGATCACCGTCGGCGAGATCAACGACTACGTCAGCGACAACGTCCCCTACATGACCAGAAAGCTCCACGATGGCCGGCGGCAGACCCCTTCGGTGAAAGGCGCCGACATGAACCGGGTGCTGGCGGAGTATAAGTAGTAGCTGGTGGCTGGTGGCTAGCCGTGACTTGCCCAAGCGGGCGGAAGCGGTAGGAGCGGTCTCCTGACCGCGAACAGCAAAGGCTGCACAAACTCCAAGCTCACTCGTTAAACCCAGCCTGAGGTTCGCGACCAGGAGGTCGCTCCTACAGGAAGGGAACCCCAATCTCCCGGGAATTTCTTGGCCCGATCAGGATGGGCAGCAAGTTGTATCGACCCGGGTATTTGAATTTCTAACCACCATTTACAAGGCCTTGGCATGTTTACCAGCAAAACCGCTGCAACCATTTTAGCCATACTCCTAAGCCTGCTGGTCACCAACCCGCTATTAGCCGCCGGGCCAGCCAAGACCACGGCTCCAGCCAAGCCCAACGCCGCCCCTACCCCGACCGCCACCACCATCACCACCGTCGGCGAGGTTTTTCTGGCCAACATCACCCCTGAGGAAGCTCAATCCCTGGCTGTCAAACGGGCCCGGACCAGCGCCATCGAGCAAGTCTGTGGCGTCAAGGTCCAGGCCGAAACCCTGGTGAAGGATTTCGTCATGCAGGCCGACTTCATCCACCAGGTGGCCTACGGTAGAATTGTCGGGGAGAAGGTGACCAAGTGGGAACTGGACGTGGAGCAGCCCAGCCCGCTGAAGCCGCCCGCGCTGACCCTGCGGGTGACTCTGGAGGCCCAGGTGTTGCCGGAAAAGGGCGAGCCAGATCCCTTCTATAAGGTCAAGGTGTGGCTCAACAAGAGTGTCTTCCAGAACGGCGAGGAGATGGTGATTTACGTCAACGCCACCAAGGACAGCTACCTGACCGTCCTCAATTTCTCGGCCGACGACTCCGTCACCCTGCTCTACCCCAATTTGCTGCGGCGTGATAACAAGATTGAGGCAGCGCGTGACTATGAGATCCCCGCCAAGGAAGACCGCGGCGAGGTGATGAAATTCCAGGTCGGCACCCTGCCCGACCACAAGCAGGACACCGAGGCCATCAAGGTGATCTGCACCCGGGGGCCGATCAATCTGCTTGCCGAAGTCAAGGCCCGGGGTAACTACGGGGTGATGGACTCGACCAAGTTCGCAGTCACCGAGGTCGCCCGACTGCTGGCGGCCATCCCGCCCCGGGAAAGGGCAGAGGATACCGCCATCTACCAGATCGTCAATCCGCGTCTGCAGTAAAACGGCCCCGCAACCGCCATGCCGTACATCCGCGAGCGCCCCGGCTTCGACCAGCGCATGGGCCGGGAGGAGATCAACTCCCTGCCCATGCGCAGCTATGATGGCCCCATCCACCTGATCAGGAGCGGTGCCGAACTGGCCGCCATCCTGCCGGAACTGGGCCGAGAAAAGCTCCTGGGCTTCGACACCGAAACCCAACCGAATTTCCAAAAGGGCACGAACAATCTGCCCGCCTTGCTGCAACTGGCCGGGGAGACAACGGTGTGGATCTTCCAGCTCACCTTATTAGGGCTACCAGAAGAACTCCGCGCCACCCTCAGCAACGCGGAGATTATCAAGACCGGGGTGGCGGTGGATTTAGACCTGCATAATTTGCAAAAGCTGGACCATTTTCACCCCGACAGTTTCGTCGAATTGGTTTCAGTGGCCAAAGAAGCCGGGATAAAAAACCACGGCCTGCGCGGCCTGGCAGCGGTGATGCTAGGCTACCGCATCTCCAAGAGCGCCCAGCGTTCCAACTGGGGCGACGAAACTTTAAGCGAAAAGCAGCTCCGCTACGCCGCCACCGACGCCTGGGTGGGCCGCGAAATCTACTTGCGCCTCCAAGAAATGGGCGTCATTTGCCCAGAACTGCACCTGGGTGGTTAAAACTCCTTCCAGGGTTTCTCATTACCCTTGCCGCCGACGGACAGCAATTCCACCTCGAAGATCAGCGCCGCTTTGGGCGGAATAGCCGCTCCTGCCCCCTGATTGCCGTAGCCAAGGACCGCCGGGATATAGAGCGTCCGCTTGCCGCCAGCCTTCATCCCCGCCACACCCTCGTCCCAGCCCTTGATTACCTGGCCCGCCCCCAGCTTGAAGGTGAAGGGCCGGTTGATATCCCGAGAGCTATCAAATTTTTTCCCCTTCTGCCCGTCCCGATCAAGCCAGCCGGTATAATGAACTTCAATCATCGCCCCAGCAACCGCCAAGGGACCGGCGCCAACCTCCTGATCCTCGTAACGTAGCCCGGATGGGCTGGTCACCATCTCCGCCTGGGCAACACCGGCGCTCACCCCCAACAACAGCAAGATAAACAACACCCTTTTCATAACCAGCCTCCGCAAATTTTGCTAAACAGTGATCACCAGTTTTATAATTACTAAAGCGAGACAGCCGACAAATGTATCCGTAGGCTCTCCAATTGCAAAGGAATAATTCAGCCAGTTTGCCCGGCCGCCAGGGGATGCACCCGCAGCAGCCCGCCGGGTTGCGTGCGCACCACCTCCATCCGGCAGCCATAGCACGCCTCCAACCGATCCACGGTCAAGACCTCGGCCGGGCAACCCACAGCACTGATCCGCCCTTCGTGCATCAGGGCCAAGCGTCCACCGTACATGGCAGCCAGATTGAGATCATGGGAGACCATGATCACCGTCATCCCCTGCTGCCGCCGCAGCTGCTCCAGAAGATCCATAATTCGCACCTGATGGGCCGGGTCCAAAGAGGCAGTGGGCTCGTCCAACAGGATAACCCGAGGCCCCTGGCAGATGGCCCGGGCGATGGTAACCCGCTGCCGTTCACCGCCGGAAAGTTCATCCAGATGACGATTGGCCAGATGGGCAACCTCGGTGAACTCCATGGCCTGCCGGGCCAAGCGGTGGTCTTCCGCCCCTTCCAGTTCCAGGAGAGAGAGATGCGGAGAACGGCCCATCAGCACCGTTTCGGCGACGGTGAAAGGAAAGTCGCTGGGGGTCAATTGCGGCACCACTGCCAGCTCCCGGGCCAACTTTCGCCGCCCGTAACTCGCCAGCGGTTGCCCAAGGATCAAGACTTCACCCGCCGCTGGCAGCAGACCGGCCATGGCCTTCAGCAGTGAGGTCTTACCGGTGCCATTTGGCCCGATGATCACCAGAAACTCCCCCACCGCCACAGTCAACTCGACCTGCCGGAGAATCTGCCGCTGCCCGTAAAAGAGATTGAGCCCCCTCACCGTCACCGCCGTCATCGCCGGGCCCTCCACAGCAGAAAGATAAAGAGGGGCGCGCCGACCAGGGCGGTGACAATGCCCACCGGCATCTCCCCCTGGGCCGGGAGGCTGCGGGCCAGCAAGTCGCAGAGGATCAGATAGGAAGCGCCGCCCAGGATTGAGGCCGGGGCCAACAGCCGGTGGTCGGAGCCAAACAGGAGACGCAGAACATGGGGGATGACCAAGCCGACAAAGCCAATCAACCCGGCCTGGCAAACCACCAGACTGACCATCAGGGTAGTGGCGAATAGTAACAGGGCGGTGACAAGTCGCACATTGACCCCCAGGGCGGCGGCATTGTCCCGCCCCAGCAGCATCAGGTTCATGGGCCGAGCCAGGGCCAGGATCAGCACGAAACTGGGCAATACCCCCGCCAGCAGGGGCAACTGGGCCGGGGTAAACATCGACAAATCACCCATCAGCCAAAAGATAATGTGCTGCACCTCCTCGCGACTGGAGAGCGAGATCAGAAACATGATCACCGCCCCGCAGAAGGCATTGAGCATCACCCCGCCCAGAAGCAGGGCATCGCGCCCGGCCAGCATGCCCCGCCCCGAAAGCATCAGCAAGAGGAGCAGGACCAATATGCTGCCAGCGAAGGCGGTAGCGGTCACCCCGGGGAAAGGCGCCAGACCAGCCAGCATCCCGACAATGGCGCCAATGGCTGAGCCGCCTGAAATCCCCAGGATGTAGGGCTCGGCCAGAGGGTTGCGCAGCAGGGCCTGGAAGACCAGGCCGCCCAAGGCCAGGGTGGCCCCGGTCACCGCCGCCAGCAGGACACGGGGCAGGCGAATCTCTCGAACAATGGCGGCAGTGGTGGGGTCAACCGCACCCCGACCGGTTAGAATATCCAGCACCTCAGGAAAAGCGATGGGCGAAGAGCCCAAGGAGATCCCGAGTAAAAAGGCGAGCGCCAGGAGGCCACTGAGCAGCAAAACCGCCAGAGCCAGCCGCCGACCCAGGGACCAGCCTTCAATTAGCAAGGGGCGCACCGAAAATTTCCGGATGGATAATGCGGGCAAAGACCTCCAAGCCATCCAGGAGACGAGGGGTGGGCCGATCAACCAGACTGGCGTCAATCACATGCAGCCGGTGGTTTTTCACCGCCGTAATGGTGGGCCAGCGCTGCCATCCCGCCTTCAGATCGGCCACCGAAAAGCCCCCGGCCATGGAGGCGACAATGGCCACCTCCGGGTCAAGACGCAAAACATCCTCCCAGCTAAAGCGGGGGTAACCATTGGCTCCGGCCGCCAGATTATGGCCCCCGGCCAGGGTAATCAGCTCATCGATAAAGGTCCCGCGTCCAGCCGAGACAATGGGCGAGGCATCGATCTGAAAGAAGACCCGGGGGCGGCTGGTCGAAGGAGCAATCCGGGCGGCAATCAGCGCCGCCCGCGCCTGCATCTCTTTGGTGATCTTACCAGCCTGACCGGCGGCATTTAAGACCTCACCCAGCCCAGTGATCATCTTGCTGATTCCTTCCAAGTTGCGGGGATCAACCACGTAGACCGGGATGCCCAATTTTTCCAGGCGGGTTACGGCATGCAGGGGGTTGCCGTCCTTGATGGCCAGACAGAGATCGGGCTTGAGGGCGATGATCTTTTCGATATCGAGCCGGACATAGGAACCAACCCGGGGCAGATTTTTTGCTTCCGGCGGGTCATCGCTGTACTGGGTGGTACCCTTGAGTACCTCCTGACGCCCCAGGGCATAGATCACTTCGGTAATGCTGGGAGCCAGCGCCACCACCCGTTGCGGTCGCTCCGGCACCTCAACCGAACGCCCGAATTGGTCCACCAGCATCCGCGCCTGGCAAAGCCCGGACAAAAGCAGCATGAACAAGGCAAGGGCAAAGGTTTTAATTATTAGCATCCCATAGCTCCCATAATTCCTATAACTCCCATGGGACTTATAGGAATTATGGGAGTTATAAAAAGTAGCAAATTTCTCTTAACCGACTCAGCGCAACCCGAACCGCACCGGCACCAGCACTGGCATGGCCACCGGCGCCCCACCCCGACGCCCCGGCTCAAAACGCCACCCTTTGACCGCCTTCAGGGCCGCTTCATCCAATAGCGCATGGCCGCTGGATTCGTGCACCGCCAGCCCACTGACCTTACCTTCCGCGCTGACCAGCACCTCCAGAACCACCGTACCCTCCAACTGTCGCCGTCGGGCCAGGGGCGGATATTCCGGCGGTGGATTCTCGCGGTAGAGCGGCTGGGCCAAAACCACTGGTAGGGCGACCTGGACGGGAGAAGTTGCCGCCGCTCCCCCGGAAGAAAACTCGACCTGGCCAGAAGACTCCTTGCCGGAGGCAACCGCTGTTCCAGCCGAACCAGCGGACTGCGTCTCCACCTTAACTTGGGCGCCAAGCGAAACTGCGGGCAGAGACTTGGCAACTTGCTCAACCCCCACCGCCACACTCTCCGCAACAACCGGCACCACAACTTCCCGGGCCATTTCAGCAATCGGGGCTGTCGGCGGCAAAACCGCCGCCCTCTCTGGCACCTCTTCAGGCGGCAACCGCCGCGCCGGTTCAGGCAGCGACTCGTGCCGCTCACTGGGGCCAGAGAATGGCGCCATTTCAGCAGGGCTATACAACTGGATCGGATAAACCTCAGGAGATTGCACCGACTTCTCAACCAGGAACATTGCCGTCAGGGCAAGAAAGCCAAGATGCAGGAGCACCGCGCCAGCCAAGGGCAAGTTTATCCCCGGTGCGAAGCGGGCGGTGGCCGGCTGGCAAACCTTCGCCTCTGCGGCCGTTCCGGCCTCAGTCGTGATTACTCCGTCGATTACCAGCGAATCAGACATGCCTTACTCCTCTACCCCGCTCCCATCCGCCAGGGAGACTTCCAAGAAACTGTAGCCAGAGTGGCCCACCACCTCGCCATGCACCAGATTAAGAGGCTCGGAGAACAGCGGCCCATCGGTAACCAAAGTGTGAAACTCCCCTTCCTCGCCGCAGGCATCCGCCCCGGCCGCCTCCAGATCAGCCACCGTCTGCCAATCCAGCACCCGGCCCAAAAAGGAGGTGGGCAGGCGGGCGTCGCTGACCGCCACAATGGTCGCCGAGAATCCGGCCCCAATGAAATCGGCCACCAGATCGCGGCGCGCCTCCTGCCAGAGCGGCAGGTGAGCGGTGATGTCGTGCATGCCGCAGACCCGCTCCACCCATTGCCGGTGCGGCTCCAAGTCGATATCGCCGAAGACCCCATCAGCAATGCCCTCGGCCCGCAATTCGGCCAGCCGGGCCAGGAAGACGGTTTCGTAACCATCCCAACCGGCCCGACCAGTCAGCCAGGGGATGTTCATGGCCGCCGCCTGGGCGGCGATTACCTGCGGCGTCAAGCCATGGGAGCGGCTGCGCAACCCGTCTTCACTGAGCATGGTCAACAGCCGCCGGGGTACTCCGCCCCGCCGCACCGCCCGGTGCAGGGCCAGACAGGAATCCTTGCCACCACTCCAGGAGCAGAAAAACTCCCGGCCATTAAATTCGGACATCAGTTTACCTCGTGTCATGGTTCAGAACCTCCGGGGAAGGGGCCGACCGACCGCCAATTCCCAAGTCGGCGGGATCCCCAGCGCCAACCCCGACTACCAGTTCGCGACCAGGCGGTCGCTCCTACAGTTGTCGCCAGCTACTTCACAGGTAGCAACTGCCTGTGGGAGCGGTCACCCGACCGCGAATCTCCCTCTCGGAACCACCGCTACTTTTTGTCCACCGTGCAGGAACAGACATCCTTCTGGTAGCTCCACTTGATCTGCACGACATTGTCCGCCAGGACGTTCGTCGCCGCCAACGTATCGGCCTTGCTGCCATCAATCGTGTAATACCAAGCCATCTCGCCCCGTTTGCCCTGAACCCCATCGATGGCGGTGACAAAAACATACTGGTCAACCGGATGGGTCTCCACCGTAGCTACCGCCTGCAAGAGGCCAAGCACGGTCTGCCCCGGCGCCACCGTGGCCGCGACAGTGCGCGACGGCTGGCCATTGCCGTATTCGATGACCACGTTAATTTTCTTGCCGACGACTGCCGCCACCACCTGGTTGCCAGTAAAGGCCGCGCTCAGGACTCCCACCAGCAGACAGATCGCCATATCTCTAATGATTTTTTTCATTATTATCCTCCTCTATTGAAGCCAGTGAAGTCGGCACGTTTAGTGTCCAGACTTCACCGGCAAAAAGCTAACGGTCAAAGACTAAAAGCTATAGCCAACCGAGGCAAACATACTGCGTCCCGCCCCGGGAAAGGGCTGCTGGGTATAGGCATAAGTGGTCTGGTCAGAAAAGCCGGCCAGGTAGGTGTCATATTCCTGGTCCAGCAGGTTAGTGGCCAGCAGGGACAACCGCCAGTGATCGGCCAGCTCTTGCTCCAGCTTCAGATCCACGGTCCAGTAAGAGGCCAGCTCGATCTTCGGGGCCAAAGCATTATTGTTAGCATAATAGCCGGGCCGCGAACTAACATAGCGAGCGGTCACGGCGGAGGTCAGGCCAAAATCGGCGTAATGGCTCAACCCCGCCCTGATCTGGCAGTCGGGAGTATAGCGGGCCGCCCGGGTCGCCCCCGGCACCAACTCTTCTTCGGCGTCGAGCAGGGTCAGGGCTAGATCACCTTGCAGCCCGATATAGGGGCCGATTTTAACCTCGCCCTCCCAGCCGGTGGCCCGGTATGTATTGATGTTGGAGGGAACCCAATAGTTGCCCCAACCGGTGGGGCTGGGCTGATTGGGATCTTGGGCCCAGGCGATCTTATCGGCGATATCCCACTTGAACCAAGAGACGGTGGCAAACACCTTGCCACCAAACAGACTCTGTTCAGCGGTGATATCGGTATGCCAGCCGGTTTCCGGCTTAAGATTGGGATTGCCCTTGGTAAAAGCACCATCGTCCGGCCAAAAGAGATCATTCATGGTCGGGGCCTTGAAATGCTGGCCGTGGTTGATCTTTAGCACGGTATCAGTCAATGGCGTAACCACCAAGCCGTAGCGGCCGACCTTTTCGTGGCCGAAGCGGGAATGGGTCTCGTAGCGATAGCCTGCAATGAGTTTAACCTGCTCCAGCGGTCGCAGATTGAGTTCGGCGAAGGTGCCGTTGGTGAAGACCTGATGCTTGGCGCTCGACAGCCCCAAGGCAACCGGAGCGCCAGTGGTATCGAGAGCTTGCTGCTCGTTCTCATAGTCGAAATTGCGGTACTCGCTCCCGGCCAGAAGCCCCAGATAGGTGGTGGGATGCAGGTCGAGATTACCTTCCAGCCCCCGTGCGGTGTTTGTGACCTTGGTATTGTCACCGCTACCGTCGAAACTGTAGCGACTGTGGTTATCGCTAATCAATACCGCACAGTCACCCTTGAGCCGCCAGTTCAGCAACTCGCCAGCCTTGCCCTTGAGGGCCAGGGAACTATGGCGGTTATGCTCCTCGCCGCGATCCAGAAGATTGGCCGACTCGCTGTTATAGAACTGCTCGCCATTGAGGGAGTAGGCAACGGTGCCAGCCGGTGGCTTTGCCCCGGGCAAACCGTACTCGCGCTGGACATAGCCGAAATTAAACTCACCGCTGAAGCGTTCGCCCTTGTCATAGAGCAGATTCAGGGTGACATCGCTCTGGGTCAGATCGCTATTATCACGAAAACTATCGCTCTCCTTGCGGTTGGCGGTGAGATAGTAGCCGAAGTCACCGGCCACAAAGCCGCCGCTTTCGGCTGCCAGGTGGTAGGTATTTTCCGTACCGTAACCGGCCTCAACCTTGGCGGTGTAGCCTTCCCGTTTGGGCTTTTTGCTAATGATATTGACCGTGCCGCCCATGGCCCCGGAGCCATAGAGCAGCGAGCCCGGCCCTTTGACCACCTCGATCCGCTCGATACTGTTCAGGGGGATCTGGCTGACATCGGCCGAGCCCAGCGAAGGTGAATTCAAGGCCACACCGTCCACCACCAACAGAGTGCCGTCGGCGCCCATGCCGCGGATCTGAAGCTCCTCGGAGGCGCCGCCATAGTTGCCCCTGGTCCGCAAGTCGATACCCGGCTCATTGGCCAGCAGCACCCCCAGTGATTGGGCGGGCGCCTCGGCAATATCCAGGGCGTCTTTGATCACCACGGCATTGGCGATATCCCGCCGCTTTTCCTCTGTTTTGGTGGCGGTCACCACCACCTCGTCCAGGACCGCGACGGTTTCTGATTTACTCGGGACGGTCTCTTTTTGTGCCAGTTCCTCGGCCCGAAGCTGGGCCGGAAGTAAGGCCATGGTTGCCAATACAACCGAAAATAATTTGTTCATCGTAATTATGTTCTCCATGCTTGTTCGAAAACCTGTTCGAATTTTTAATTAACATTCCGTTAATCCTGAGCCTTCGAGCCGCGCCGGAGCGACAGCCGGTGGGAGCGGTCGCCTGACCGCGAATACCCAAGTTGCAGTCAACACTGCGCGCCGTCGCCAACCCCGGCCTGTTGATTCGCGACCAGGCGGTCGCTCCCACAGCATCGGGGCCAACCGAACAAAAGTTCAAGGAATCAGGGGCAGCCCTTTACAGCAACGGACGCCGCAAAGACTACCCCGCTCACGCACCCTGGCGCAGGCACCACAAGGCGGCCTGAAAACTGTCCCAGTCACTAATCGCCAGGATTGAAATCTTTGTGTGTCCTCTTTCCGTCAGTATCACCATCGTTCTCCTTTTGGTTTTTCTGGAGCCCGAGGCATAAAAAAATCCCCGGACCGAAATTAATCGATCCGGGGATTCCCTATTCTCCGCAAGATCAGTCGATACACCCCTCGTCCACGGGAGTGAATCACCACTTCTCAGGCAGGTCTTCTGACTCCCGGATCGTCCCGAAGCCGCGCCTTCCCGTCATACTGCGACAGTGGCATTGTGCGGCTCGGTCCCCGGTTACAGCGGCGGGTCCGTCCCCGATTTACACGGGGTTCCCTTTTTAAGCTCTATGGTGAGCGCCTGAGAAGCTCCGAAACTACCCGAGATTGGGGGCGGGGTCAAGAGGCGATCTTATCCCCTTTCAAGTCCTTGGCGAAGAGCGCCGCCCCCTGGCGCATGGCACAGAAATCCCCGCACATGGTGCAGGTTTTGCTATCGCTCGGTGTCCGATCGGCTCGCACCTCCCGGGCCTTGTCCGGGAACATCAGCAAGTCCAGATGCTCGTCCCAGCGCATGTCGCGGCGGCTTAGGGCCACCTTTTTTTCGTGCTCACGCCGATCCGGGTATTTGGCCAAGTCGCCAATCCGGGCGGCCAGCCGGGTGGCCCGCACCCCTTCGCGGACATCGCTCTCGTTGGGCAGGGCCAGGTGCTCGGCCGGGGTGATGTAGCAGATCAGGTCGGCGCCGTAGCGGGCCGAGTTGGCGGCGCCGATGGCGGCGGTGATATGGTCGTAACCGGCGCCGCTGTCGCAGGGTAGCGGACCCAGGACGTAATATGGGGCGTTGCCGCTCATCCGTTTTTCCAGCATGATGTTGCCCTCGATCTCATCCAAGGGCACGTGGCCCGGCCCCTCGACCATCATCTGGCAGCCCATCTCCCGGCCCAGCTCGGCCAGCTCGCAGTTGATGATCATCTCGGCCATCTGGGCCCGGTCGTGGCTGTCGTGGATCGCCCCGGCCCGAATGCCGTTGCCCAGGGAGAGGACGGCGTCATACTTCTTCATCAGGCCGCAGACCCGGTCGAACTGCTCGTAGAGGGGGTTTTCCCGGTTGTTGCTCTCCATCCAGGCAACCATGAAGGTGCCGCCCTTGGAAACCAGGCCGCCGTAGCGGTAGCCCTGCTTGCGCAACCGCTCGATGCTAAAACGGTTGATCCCGCAGTGGATGGCCATGAAGGAGAG
>Ga0334722_10005618_pt1 | contig 12604 bp, 10 predicted proteins | sample C3_bottom_MG_FD_207210 | JGI IMG/M metagenome (GOLD analysis project Ga0334722, IMG submission 207210) | Sediment microbial communities from Yellowstone Lake, YNP, Wyoming, USA - C3_bottom | ecosystem: Environmental > Aquatic > Freshwater > Lake > Sediment | place: USA: Wyoming | collected...
AGATCATGGAACGGATGAACGACAAGCTCTCCGGCGGTCAGGCCCAACGACTGATGCTGGCGCTGGCCCTGATCAACAAACCGCAGCTGATCTTCCTCGACGAACCCTCCACCGGCCTCGACCCTCAGGCAAGAAGGCACCTCTGGGCCATCGTCCGCCGGATCAAGGAGGACGGCAAGACCATCATCCTCACCACCCACTCCATGGACGAGGCGGAGTACCTCTGCGACGAAATCGCCATCATGGACCACGGCAAGCTCATCGCCCAGGGGTCGCCGGCGGCTTTGGTGGCTCGTTACTGCGCCGGCGGCGCCATCTCCCTGCCGCGCGAAAACGTCACCATCCCGCTCAGCGACCTCCCCTTCCCCTATCGGGAAGTCAACGACCGCCTGGAGCTTGCGACCGACAAGATCAACACCGGGATCGAGCGCTTGCTGGCCATGCAGATCAACCTGGCCGAGATGACCGTGCACTCGCCCAACCTGGAAGATGTCTTCCTGACCCTCACCGGCCGCAAGCTGCGGGATTAAGGGAATGCCATGGTAATCGTTCACCAGTGCCGAAAAAACGTGATGCAACTTCTGAATCGTAAGCGTTTCGCAGTGCGGCAACGATTTATATTGACCCGCTTCGTTGGTCAATCAAGAGGCCTGCGAACTATAGCCAGCCTATGTGAGCTGGCCGATGATACCCCGCAAGGGGGTATAAACTCCGCAGATGCTGTGCTGCGGAAGGTTTACATGCTATGAGCTGGAAACGGATCTGGGCTATGTTCATGGCCAGAAATTATGAGTTCTTCAGGGACAAAGCCGCCTTCGGCTGGAACTTCCTCTTCCCCTTTCTGATCATTGCCGGCTTCGGTCTTATCTTCGGGGATCGCGATCTCTCAGGCTTCAAGGTGGGGGTCTTCCCCGCAGCCTCCCAGTCCGTCTCCTTGGCGGGCGCCACCCTCCCCCAGAAGTTTGTGAAGAGCCCCCACCTCGCCTTCATCGGCTTCCCAACCATGGAGCAGGGGCTGGATGAACTCAAACATCACAAGATAGACTTTCTGCTGCGGCTCGATTCCGAAAGCCGCCAGTACTGGGTTCTGGAGTCCTCGCCCAAGGGGTATCTGGTGGAGCGGATCTTTCTCGCGAGCTTTATCCCGGACAACGCCGGGTACGGCGAGAAAGTGGCGGTGCCGGGCACCGAGATCCGCTATATCGATTGGCTCTTCCCGGGGATACTCGGGATGAACATGATGTTCAGCGCCCTCTGGGGGGTAGGCTATGTCGTTGTCCGCTACCGGAAGAACGGGGTGCTGAAGCGGTTGAAGGCAACGCCCTTGACCGCCTTCGAGTACCTGACCGCCCAGGCGATCTCCCGATTTTTTTTGTTGATCTTCACCCTGGTCGTTGTCTGGTTCGGGGCGGATCTCCTCTTCTCCTTCCGGGTGGCAGGCTCCCGCCTCACCCTGCTGCTTGTCTTTGCCCTTGGCGGTTTGAGCCTGACCTCAATCGGACTTCTGCTCGCCGCCCGCGGCACCAGCGAAGAATTCGCCAGCGGGGCCTTAAACTTCATCTCCTGGCCGATGATGTTTCTCTCCGAGGTCTGGTTCTCCCTGGAGGGGGCACCGGAGTGGATCAAGCGCTTCTCCGAGTTCCTCCCCCTCACCCACCTGCTGCGGGCGGCGCGCAAGGTGATGAACGACGGGGCGACTCTTGCCGCGATCAGCGGCGAGTGCGTTATCCTGCTTGCCATCACCGCTGTCTGCCTCGTCCTCGCCGCCAGCCTTTTCTCCTGGAACGAATGAGGCATGCAAAATCATCGTTGGCTAATCATATCCCTTGGACTATAGGGGAAATACTATGCTTTCCTTGCTGACACTCCTCTATTTGGCGCTGCCGTACTCTCTGTTTGCGGGGGGGTGGCTGAAACCACCGTTGGCCGTCCTCGTCTGGATGCTCCTGGCCTCGGGGCTCGCCATTGCCATGAAGAGCGGCGTAACCAACCGTCCGCCAAGCGTCGTGGCTCCCGCCCCACGCACCCGGCTTCTCATTTCAGTTGGCCTACTGCTTGCGGCCCTGACCGCAACCTATTGGGCCGGTGTCGGCGGCCTTACCTTCCAGCAAACCGACTGGTTCAAACACAACGCCATTCTCAACGACCTCGCGACCACCACTTGGCCTGTGACCTACCAAGGCAGCGATAACACCTCAATTTGGTATCTGACTTACTACTTCGCCTACTACCTGCCGGCCGCCCTCATTGGCCGTTTCGCAGGGTTGGCTGCAGCTCAATACACCCTGTTTATCTGGACCGCTCTCGGCCTCTGGCTGACCCTGCACTGGGTTCATCGACTCAGCGGCGCCAGCGTCTGGCTCATCGTCGGGGGGTGGTTTCTCTTCAGCGGCATGGATCTCATCGGTGTAGTGGCATACGGCGGCAGCCTGCGCAATCTGCCGACCGCCCAAATGATGGAGTGGTGGGCAGGACTTGCCCAATACTCATCCAACGCCTCCTTGCTCCAATGGGTGCCGCAGCACGCCCTCGGCGGCTGGCTGGCCACCGCGCCCATCATCGCCTGTCACGAAGAGGGCCGCGGCAACCGGCCCGTGCTGTTCTGCTTGGCCCTCTCTACTTTGTGGTCGCCCTTTGCCACTCTTGGCCTCCTGCCCTTGATCCTGGCGTCCAGCCTACGGCAAGGTCTCCGGCCCAATGTTTCCCTGGTCGATGCGGCTGTCGCCATCCCCCTCGGCCTGTTGCCGGTGCTCTTTCTCAAATCGGTCAACACCGACGGGATACTGGGCGGGCTCATCGCCGCCACCTTCGGTTGGCTGCCCTGGCTCCGCTTCTGGAGCTTATTCTGCCTGCTGGAGTTCGGGCTCTACGGGATCATGCTGGCGCTACTCGTTTACCGCTCACCAGAAAACCCTATCCTCCACAACCGGGAGGCAAGCCGCTTCTGGCTCTGGCCAGTTCTGGGGACTCTCCTGGTTCTGCCCTGTTTTCAACTCGGCGAGTACAACGACCTGGCCATGCGGGCTTCCATCCCCAGCCTGTTCCTCCTCTGGGTGCTGATTCTCCGATTACGCTGGCGGGTAGCCGTGGAGCAGAGGCCTTGGCTTTCGGCCTTCCTGCTCCTGTCGCTGGCCCTTGGCGCCGTGCAGCCCCTGCGCGCCATTACCGAGCAGGTGAGCTTAAGCCGACCGCTTCGCTTCGCTCCGCCACAACCCAAGGGGGGCAAGGACAACTCATTGACCAACAGCGCCGGCATACCCCAAGATCTGATATTCCAATATCTGGGCGACCAGAATTCATTTTTTTACCGGTATCTGGCTGCTGCCCCTGTGCCGCCCAGCGAGAAATAATGACAACGAAAGGCTATGAGATGAATTTCCCGAGAAAGGGCCAGATCGGTCTGATGGAAAATTTTCGGCGGGATGACGGAACAGCCCGGATGGAGGGAAAGTGGATAACTGGCTGACGACAGCATTCATCGCCTTTGCGCTGTTCGGCTTGTGGGGGTTCTTCCCCAAGCTTGCGGTAAGCTACATCAACCCGGCAAGCGCCATTATCTACGAGGTGGCAGGCACGGTTGCGGTCGGCCTGCTGGCAATGAAGATCGTCGGTTTCCGGCCCGAGGTGCATCCGAAAGGGATCCTCTATGCCGTACTCACCGGGGTCACCGGCATGCTCGGCACCCTGTTTCTTTTCTACTCGGTCAAAAACGGCAAGGTCAGCGTGGTAGTCAGCCTGACCGCCCTTTACCCGCTGATCACCATTCTCCTCGCCACGATCTTCCTGCGGGAACCGATCTCGCCCAAGCAGATCATGGCCATGTTTCTGGCGCTTATCGCCCTCTACCTCTTTGCCGCCTAATTATCTTTGAAATCCAACCGGATTACGTGAGGCAATCCCCGCAAGTGAGCTTATGCCGGAGTGAAGAAGCGCGAGCCCATTTCTTCAAGCCCCAGGACATGGAGCACTTCCTGCAAACGTTCGCTCGGACGACGACGTGGCAGGTCCTTGAAGCTTGCGACGATCAGTTCGTTTTTCATCGAGTGTTCCCAGCCGACTAGCTCGGTGACGTTGACCTGATAGCCATGGGCCTCCAGTTGCAGACAACGGAGCACATTGGTGACCAGGCTGCCGAACTCGCGGGTGTGTAAAGGATGGCGCCAAATCTCGGTCAGGCTGCTGCGCGCCAAGGTCTTGCCTTTATTTTTCCTGAGCAGCGTCGCCACTTCAGCCTGGCAGCAAGGCACCACGACGATAAACCGCGCCTCTTTCTGCAAGGCGAAACGGATGGCATCGTCGGTGGCGGTATCGCAGGCATGGAGCGCGGTCACCACATCCACCCTGGCCGGCAAGGCGCCGGAATCGATGGAAGCGGCGACCGATACGTTCAAGAACGACATACCGGGGAAATTCAGCCGTGCCGCCAAGGCTTGCGACTTCACAACCAGGTCATCCCGTGTTTCGATGCCGAAGATGTGGGAACCGTTGGCCTGATCCTTGAAAAACAAGTCATAGAGGATGAAACCGAGATACGATTTCCCCGCCCCGTGATCGACCAACGTAATATCGGGATGGTCCTCCTGGACTGACTTGAGGAGCGGTTCGATGAATTGATAGAGGTGGTAGACCTGCTTGAGTTTACGGCGGCTGTCCTGATTCAGCTTGCCGTCGCGGGTGAGGATGTGCAACTCTTTCAGCAGCTCGATGGATTGCCCTGGCCGTATTTCGTGTTTTTCCTGCATATCAATCAAGACCGTCTCGAAAAAACTCTAGGGATGGCGTAACTGTCCAGCAACACCGCATCTGCTTTGTCATAGGCCTGCTCACATAGGCTAGCTATAGCTCGCAGGCCTATTTCGCGCATCTGCGGCGCTGCTGAACAGTTACGGTTTCTGGCCTCTGCTCGTTTTCACTGCGTAAGCTGGAAGTTACAAGATGGCCAGGCAAAAGGGCCGATATCCAAGGCGCGGGTGTGTTTTGCGAGTTGTGAGGCCATACATCAGGTATGTCTAAACGAGCAAACCCGCCACGCAACGCAGTAACTCGGGCTTTTTGCGACGCCATCAATCGGCACTCACGGTCCCGCCATTGACAACATCGGCTTCAGTGACCGCAACCGTTCCTTTCAATTCACGACCGACATAGATTTTGTAGCCACCGAGCGGCAGGGAATCGCCCTGGGCAACGGTTGTCGAATACGGCACCCGCACTGTAAAAACACCGTTCTCGTCGGCAACGACTTGACTCAAATAGGTCATTTTGCGTTGTCTGGAAGTCCGCACCTCAAGCATCAGGGTGACAGGAGCAGCACTGACAACTTTCCCGGTGATGACCGCCCCTTTAACGACTTCGAAGACCTTATAATAACTCAACCCCGCAGGCACCCTGCCCTCCTTGTCCGCCAGGTAGCTGCTTTCGTATACTAAGCGCAAGGAGGTGAGGGCCGGCAGCATGGCCGTCCCCGCCTTCACCATGCTGCCATCGCCCTGCATGAGCCTGGTCTGCATGGTCCGTTCCGGCGCAAAGACCGGGCTGGCGATACCCGGCGGCAAATCTCCCTTGGCTTGGGCGTATTTTACCTCATCGAAATCGCCTTGCAGGTCATGATTCGCCTGGGCGATAACATAACGCACCTGGCCCTCCCGGATAAGGGCCAAGGCCTTCGACTCCTCTTCCGTCACCCAGAAGCCCGCCTCTTGAAAAAACCCGTAAGCTTCCCAGCCAAAGGCGGTGGACAAGGCCGGTCGCTCGGCGATCTGATAGATTTGAGCGCCCATCGACCACCGGCCCAACACCCCATATTCCGGTTTTTCAGTCGGGTTTAACCAATGGGAGGTGACCGGAGTTTTCTGTTTCAGCCATTGTAGTAGGCCTTGCTCGCCATAGAGCCCGTATTTCATGTGCTCGGGGAGATCCGCGGTCATTGCCTCTTGAAAATGAGGAATGCCGGGGAGCAGGAGAGCCAGGAAGCCAGCAATCAGCAACCATCTCGATCGGTTCGAGTTACAAACAGCCCAAAGGGTCGCGACCAGGAAGCCGCCGGCCAGACTCATGAACACTGCTGCGATATGGCTGTAGCGAATAACAAATCCCATGGCCAAAACCGGGCTCCAAACCATGAAATTGAGCAGCAACGAATCAGTCCGCCCGCCCCGATTCCATTGGCGAAAGCCTAAACAGACGGCAATCGGGGCAAGAAACCAAAAGGGGGTGAGATAACTGGCGGAATACCAAAAACTGTACCGCGCTTGGAACACCCCTCGCAGTTCGCTGTTCGATTCAAGCCAAGGGTCTCCCTGGCCGCGCACAAAGGATAAGCCGCCGACAAGCTGTTTGACCATTCCCGCCAACGGCCCAGCCAGTATGGCAACAAGGGCCAGCGTTGCAACCCCTCCGAGCCACCAAAAGAATATCCGCCTCGTCCGGCAGAGCCAAAACAGCAACAATATCGCCGCCCACGCCGCCAGCATACAGACATGAAACAGGGAAATCACCCCGAATGAGAGGTGCCGGGCGCCACCCCAGGGATCAAGCGCGCAATAGACGCCAAGCGCCAGCCCCACCCCTCCGAAGACCAAGCTGTATGACAGCGCCAAACGCCGATGATTGCCAATCAAAACACGGCAGAAGACAGAGGCAAAGGCAAGCCCCCAATAGAGCGTGCTCCCCCGCCAAAGCAGAATCGCCAGCAACAAGGCGCAAGCTGCCGCAACCTTTGAGGGCAGCGGCAATCGGCCACGGCGTTCGAGAAGCGGCAGGGCAAACAAGAGGAGCGCCACCAACGGTTCTACCGAATGATGATCGAAATTCATCGGCAGGCTGTAGGCAATATAGGCTGGGTGAATGGCAAGGAGGAGAGCGGCAACGACACCTGCGGTCCGTCTCGTAAAGACCGCTCGCGCTATGAAGAAAATGAGCAGGACGGCAAGTGCCGCGGCAACGGGATTAAAGAAGAAACAAATGGTCTCGATCGTTTCCCTGGTCCCACCTGCCAAGAAACAGATAGCCGACACCAGATAATCAAAGCCAGGCGCCCATAGCTGGCCAAGTCCATGCGGGAAGGCGGCGTAATAATCGAAATCGGCCAAGGAGGGAAATCGGTTAACCCCCAGCGTGATCCGACGGAGGTGATCATAAGAATCAATACTATAGAAATAAAACCCACCTTTCGGGTTGACAAAATTGCGCCAGGGAAGACATCGAATCAACAGAGCAGACACAAGCGCCAAACCGAGGGTTATTCTGCCCATCGGCAGCCCACTCCCACCGTACCCGTCAAGCTGGTCTTGAGCGGAATCAGTCAAGGACGGAAAAGAGTCCCCGTCAAACGGAGATTGAAACGAGTCGCGCGGGGAAGGAACAGGGCCTTTATTCACTCTTCAAGACCCCGTTTTCATAGGTCACCGAATGAGTCTTGCCATTGGCAAAAAAATACAACCCCTTGCCATCTCGTTGATCGTTTTTATAGGTACCGGTATACTTGATCCCGCTTGGAAAAATATAGGTGCCAAGTCCATGCCGCTTGCCTTCCTTATATTCCCCTTTATAGATCGCGCCGTCCGCCGAGACAAAAACCCCATTGCCATGCTTCCGGCATTCCTTAAACCCACCCTGATACGTAGAACCATCGCTTAGCACCAGACTGCCAGTGCCGTCAATGCAATTTCCCGCGATACATTTACCCGTTATCTGATTCGGAAAGGTGAGCACCCCTTCTTTATAGTATTCACCATCCTTGAATGTCCCGGTAAATCTGGTGCCGGTTTTGAAGATGATCGTCACCGCACCGTCCAACTTGCCGTCTTTAAATATCCCTGTTACATTGGAACCGCTGCTGCTGATAATCGTGCCATTCCCTTCCAGTTTATTCTTGACGTAGATTCCTTTATAGGTCTTGCCCTCGGGTGTGGTTATGAAACCATATCCTTCCAAGAGCCCCATCCGGAATTTACCTTCATAAACCGTCTTATCTTCAAATTTAATCTGTCCTGACCCAGTTAAACAGTCACTGCCCAGCAAACAAGTCCCCTTCTTCCCGTCCGCCGCAACTACCTCCCCCCCACCATATCGGCCAAAACGAAAAATCCCCTTGAAGCTCATCTTGTTGGCTAAGGTAATCGTTCCCTGGTCATTAAATCTACCTTGGACAAATCCCCCAACATACTGACCTCCGCCATCGAGCAGAAGGGTGCCGGAGCCATCCTGGCAATCGCCTTCCTGACATTTACCAGTAAACTCAACCGGAGTGGCATCGGGTTGCAAGACGGCCTGCTTGGTCTTAACACAGGCCTGGTCCAAGCCCAGAGCCAGCAGTATGGTGCAAAGCATCAAACGACTATTACGTATCATCACAATGAAAAAAACCGTTCACCAGGACAAACCAGGTGACTTAATTACTAAAATGTAGACGTTTAGCAGTGCCGCAGATCTGCCTCACAAGGGAGTATAAACTCCAAAAAGGCCTACGAGGCAGAGCCCGCCTAGTGAACAGACCGATGATCCACAGATGGAAAACGCAGCAGATGCGGCGCAGCGAAACGTTTACGGAAAAAAGCGCCTCTTCACGGACAGATGTCCTGAATTCTTGACAAGGCCTGCATTTTCTGTCAATCTCAAAAAAATCTTCGTAAGCGTCCAGCAAAGCCGAAAAAAGATGGCTTAATCTCAAAGTGAAACGTCCCGCAGCAACAGATCACCGTAATCCCGAAACGTTGAACCTGATCGGTAACCATCAATTAATAACTCGGAAATTGATGCAGTCGCCAAAAGGTAACCGATGGCGACCAACAAACACAAAATGTCACCCCCTACTCAGCACAACATTTTACCGATAATAATAGGCAAGCTGATATTTGCAACCAAATATCTTGGATTGACCATATCCGCCTTTGTCTTCCTTCAACTACCCTGCCTCGCCGATGACGAAGCCGTCCCCGCGCCACCCGATAAACCGGTGGCGACAGAGCCTCTCACGCTCAAGGATTGCATTAAATGCCATCCGGCAATCGTCTCCACCATTCAGGGAAATGGCATGGCTCACCGCGATAAACTCACCTGCCTGGATTGTCATGTTGGCCATCCCCCCCGTGACAAAGAAGTTATCCCTCCGTGCAATCGTTGCCACAAAGGAACTGCCCATTTTGGGCTTGATAATTGCCTGGGGTGCCACACCAACCCTCACACACCCTTGCAGATCACCCTATCCAAAACCGTTACCGCCGCATGTACCACCTGTCATAACGGCCAGCTAGAACAACTCCAGGAGTACCCGTCTATCCATTCCACTCTCGACTGTACGGCCTGCCACACCAAACATGGCTATCGCCCCCCGTGTTTCAATTGCCACAAACCTCACATGGAAGGCATGACAGCGGACACCTGCAAAAACTGCCACAAGCCCCACATGCCACTCGAAGTGAACTTCACGCCCGACACCCCCTCTGAATATTGCGGGTCTTGCCATCATGACACCTACACCTTATTAGCAAACAGTCGAGCAAAACACCGTAATATTTTATGTGCCGAATGCCATGCCACCCGGCACAAAACCATCCCTGCCTGCCAGAAATGCCACCCCGAACCCCACTCCCAATCCATCATCGGCCAATTTGGAAGCTGCGGCAAGTGCCATGGCATCGCCCATGACCTGAAATTGAACAGAATAGACATGCACCTTGAGAACCAACAACACTGAATCTCGTAATTCCAGTTCGCTTGGATTATTAGAGTGTAGTTTTACCCATCAATAAGCGAACCCCATGTCCAGCAAGATTAAAAAACGCTCAACTTCTCCAATCAAACGAACGATCCTCAGCCAGGAACCTTCCCTGCAGGATGCCTTCGCCCTTCATCAGGAAGGGCGGCTGGACTCTGCCGAAACCCAATACCGCAAAATCCTTGCGTCTCACCCCAGGCAAACCGACGCCTTAAACTTGCTGGCGACGCTCTGCCAGCAAAGGGGCGATTTCAGGCAAGCCATCACCCTCTTGCAAAAGGCTGTCAGCTTGCAACCGGGGCGAGCCGACTACTATTCCAACCTGGGCTCGGCTGAGCGCAGCGTCGGCGAACTTGACAAGGCCATCACTTCCTTCCACAAGGCCCTGGCCTTACAGCCCGGTCACCTGGAATCACTTTTCAACCTGGGCCTGAGCCACCTCGAACTAGGAAATTTTGTACCGGCCGCCGCAAGTTTTCAGAGGATTATTCAGACCAAACCCACCTTCATCCCTGCCCATGAGATGCTGGCCCAAAGCCTGATTGGCCAAGGCCTCCTTCCCGAGGCGCTGGCCTGCCTTCACGAAATTGTCCAACTTGCCCCGCAGCATGGCGGGACTTTCTGCGAAATCGGCAATATCCTACAGGCACAGGGCCAACTGCCGGAGGCGGTTACCGCCTACCAACAAGCCATAGCCCTTGCCCCCGACAACGCCGTGAGCCACAACAACCTTGGCAACACGCTAGTCAAGCAGGGCAAGCTCCACGCCGCCATGACCGAATACCAAGAGGCGCTTCGCTGCGATCCAGACCTGGCCGAAGCCTCTGTCAATCTTAGCTGGACATACAAAGAGCACGGCATGATCAAAGAAGATGTCGCCTGTATGGCGCGCTACCTGCAGCGGCACCCAGAGGATCACAGGGCTCAGAGCGACATGCTCTTCTCCATGAATTACGACCCGGCGTATAGCCCGGCGCAACTCCATGCTGCCGCCAAATCCTGGTGGCAGCGGCATGCCCCAAGCCACGAGCCGCCGTTCCCCCCCCCGAACCGGCAGCCAGGCCAAAAATTGCGGATCGGCTTCCTGTCCCCCGATTTCAGAGACCATCCGGTCGGAACCTTTCTCCTGCCTCTCTTTAAGGCCATCGACCAACAGGAGGCAAGCCTCCACTGCTACGCGGAAATGCGTGACCAACAGATGGATGCGGTGAGTTATCGGCTACGAGAGTTGGCCAGTTCTTGGTTCTGCACCACAGGGCTTTCCGCGCTGGCAGCGGCAACGCACATTCACCACGATCAACTGGACATCCTGATCGATCTCGCCGGCCACTCGGCCAACAACCGGCTGGACATCATGGCACTTAAAGCCGCACCGCACCAAGCCAGTTGGCTTGGCTACGTCAACACCACCGGCCTGCCGGTTATCGATTACCGCATAACCGACGTCGTGGCCGACCCCCCTGGCATGGAGGCGCACTACAGCGAATCATTGCTCCGTCTGCCCGATGCTTTTTTTTGCTATGAACCGCCAACGCTTGCTCCTGGCATTGGTGAGCTTCCTGCCTTGGCAAGTGGCCGAATCACCTTCGGCTCCCTCAACAACCCCGCAAAGCTCACGGAGGAGGTAATCTCGTTATGGGCCAACATCCTCGTGCAAGTGCCAAACTCTCAACTAATCATGGTCGGCAAGCCCTTTGCCGATGAATTCATCAGGAACCGCTACCTTACCCTCTTCGCCCGCCACGGCGTGGAAGCAAATCGGATTATCCCCACCCCCACCCTCCCCATGCAGGAGTACCTCCAACTCTATAATAAAATTGATATTGCTCTCGACCCATTTCCGCATAACGGCCACACCATAACCTGCCATACCCTGTGGATGGGAGTTCCGGTTATCACCTTGGCGGGCAATCGCTACGCCTCCAGAATGGGCGCCAGTCTCCTGACCGGAATAGGCTTGCCGGAGCTGATTGCTGACACATCGGAAGAGTACCTGACCTTGGCGACTAATCTCGCCCATGATCTCGACAAACTGGCCACTTTGCGTCATACCATGCGGCATCGCATACAGCACTCAACCATTTGCGACACCCACCGTTTTGCCAAAAATTTTCTCCAGGCAATACGGACAATAGTAAGCCCTTTGTCAATCAAAATAAAGGACTGAACTCTTGCATTTTCGCAGTTAAAACCTTATAAGTGCATAATGTTACTGCTCAGGTCGATAGCCCTATCGTGGATTAGCTATTTGGTCAACAGATAACGACGAGACATGAAACAGAACTCACCCCATAACGCTGTTTCTTTTCTACCTAACAGACCACAGATCCCTGACCGGGCACCCTTTTTTTGCATAAACTTGTCAATTCAGTCCCGTAATGGAACGACCTTTGCGAACTCTATTTATTTTTCTAGCCATGCTTGCGATCAGCCTCGGGTTCCACCCACAGGCCAAATCCGCCCAACCGGCAACTGAAACGAGCGGTACCGAACCCCAATTTTATACCATCCAAATCGGCAGTTTCACCAATGAAGAGGAGGCTGTTTCGTGGTACAATCGCCTCGGGGAACAACTGCCGACTGATCTAAAACAATATTTGCGGATTGAATCAATCCCACCCTTTCACACGGTTCGGGTCGGCAAGGCAGAAAACCGTCCGGACATCATCAAACTTCTTGAAGAAACCCAAAAAATCACCAAAAAGCCCCCGGCGATACTCCATGGGTACTACAGACCGGAACGAATTATTAAGCTCTACGATTCTACCGCATCTCCCGGCCAACCCGCAGCAACTCCCGAAGCCCAGAAGAATTCGCCCCCCGAAGAGTCACTGACCACGGAACCTGGCGCCAAGTCTACTCCCCTGCCACCCCGCCCCGAAGAACCTC
>Ga0334722_10005619_pt1 | contig 12602 bp, 11 predicted proteins | sample C3_bottom_MG_FD_207210 | JGI IMG/M metagenome (GOLD analysis project Ga0334722, IMG submission 207210) | Sediment microbial communities from Yellowstone Lake, YNP, Wyoming, USA - C3_bottom | ecosystem: Environmental > Aquatic > Freshwater > Lake > Sediment | place: USA: Wyoming | collected...
GAAGCTCCCGGGAGATATGCGATATATGTTCAACTGTCATAGGCGTTCCTCGATCGCAGGGAATAGAAGCGGTGCATGATAACACGGCGGTCAAGATGAGTAAAGAAGAAGCGGTGTTGCACCCGGCGAGGGCTGAAGATCTCCTCACCGATGCCTGACAGAGGGCATGTGAATAATACTGAAACTCCTGATGATCGATCATTAACGGCAGTATATATTGGCATGTGCAATAAAACCGATTTTCTGATATAGTATCGGCCTTTGGAGAAAACTCGTCGATCAATATCTCGTCGGATTTGCTGCGCTCATTTAATGAAATACGCTGTAGCGTTCATACTTATCATTCTCATGCTGCCGGGTTGTGCCATCGTCAGTTCAGAAAACTATTTTGCCGCCGATACACAAGAAGGGAAACCTGAATGGACCGGCGATCCCGGCGTCATGCACATTACGGGAAAGCCGAACTCCATAAGGTATACACAAGACGAAATTGATTTTACTGTCTATGCCTCTCCTCTATCGTCCAGGACATACTCGATCGGGCCTTGCCTTCCTTTTCCACTACCGCTCATTCCGGTGTTTGGCCTCGATCGCTCCGAGCATAAGGGCCCGGTTCAAATTAGTTTCCATGTTTTACAGTCCAAAATACGCTATCAACTGATCAGGGCAATCCTTTTAGCCGATAATCGATCTTTAGCTCCACAGAAGATCGATGAATACAATAATTCTGCTGAAGAGGGAAAATCTATTCCTCATGAAACATTTCTGCCATTATCCTTGATCGACAGATCGACGTACGTGCTCACCTATGACATGCCAGGATCTTCCACAGCGGCTTACGAGTTGGTTTTTTACATGCACGATGAGTCCGGTTCTCATCTCCTTAGAGGCAAAATTTTGTTTGAACAAGATTCATCAACTACTTTTATGTGCATTTTCTAAAAGCACCCTTTGGTCCTTCTCTATTTTATTACTTTCCAACACTGCGTTCTGCCGCCAACAGTGGCTAAGCCCCTGAATCAGGAATAAAAAACGGCGGCCTTGTCGGCCGCCGTCTGCATTTCCCTTCAGTTGACTGTCCGGTCTGCTCTACTTCCCGAACACCTTCTTGAGCAGATCCGTCACCCGTGCCACCGGGTCCTTCCTGATCTTCTTCTCCTCCTGACCCAGCATGTAAAAGAGGCCGTCCAGCGCCTTGCTCGTCACATGGTGGTCCAGGTCCAGGGACTCGTCCTTGATGAGCCTGCTCTTCTTCGCCTTGTCGACGAGGTTCGCATAGGCCTTCGTGACCCCAACGGACATGACGGCCTGGGTCACCGTAGGCTTGAACGCCCCGTAGAGCTTGTCATAGGTCTTGGTCCTCATGTAATCCGTGGCCGCTGTATCCCCTCCCTTCAGGATGTTGATGGCATCGAGGATGGTCATCTCCTTCACAGCACCGATAAAGATGTCCTTCGCCGGAGGAGCCGCCTTCTCTGCGGCACGGTTCATGGTCAGAACGAACTCATCGATCTGCTTGGAGAGTCCGATCTTCCGGAGCGGCTTCTCGACCTTCTGGACCTTCTCCGGCAGGGGGATCTTGATGGCCGGGTTCTTGAAATAACCGTCCGCTGCGGAGACCGTCTGCACGGCGTTCTTCGCTCCGATCGAGAGGGCCTCCTTGAGTCCGGAGCTGACCGTGGCCTGGTCCAGATTGCTGCCGCCCTGGCCCGCCGGCGCCTCAGCAGACGGCTGTTTGTCCTTCTTGCCGGTCAGTTCCTTCACCTTGTCCATCAAGCCGGCATGGGCCGGGACAGTGAAGAAAAGGATGGCTGTAATGATCATGATGCCGAGTGACATGCTTCGCATGGAACACCTCCGTTGGAACTGCGTTTGAACCTCACTTGAACAGACCTGACCAGGACAAAACCGAATCAAAAGGATCTCTCGCAACCAAAAGTAGGCGCCTCTAGGCGAGCCGCAAAGGCGCAAAGAAAAGCACAGATTCAACTCTGGGTTTTAAGAAAACAAGCCTAAGGACTTTGACCTCTTGGCGTCTTTGCGGCTTTGCGAGAGACAGAAGTTCGTCGTCGCTTTTTTAATTATAATACAAATGAACCAATAATATTACTTAGAGACTAATAAGAACGGCGGCCTCATCGGCCGCCGTCCCGTTCATTCAGTGGTTTTCGAGCCTAAATCAAAACAGAACTTACTTCTTCTTCTCCGAACCCTTGCCGTAAAGATAATCGTACTCGGCCGGATGATGGTGCTTGAACTGATCGATGGACATCTTGCCCGTCAGCCACAGCCAGTTCATGGGGAAATACTCCGACCGCAGGTGTTCATTGTAGAAGTGGATGATGAGAATGAACACGATGGCCAGGAGCGCCTCATCGCTGTGCATGATGAACAGCACGTCCCAGGCCCAGCCCAGGGTCCACGTCGGGAACAGCGCCGACACGGTCACCGGGAAGGCGAGGAAGAAACCCGAGGTCCCGATGATGAACATGCCCCAGTACACCGCCCAGTAATCGAACTTCTGGAGGTACGTGAACTTGCCGAAGTAGGGCTCTTCCTTCCGGAGGCCGAAGAAGTACATGAAGTTGTGGACCATGTCCACCACGTCCTTCGGCATCGGGATGATCGTGAGCCGGAGGTCCTTCTTCCGCGCCAGGTTGAGCAGGTAGAACTGGTGGTAGATGAAATCGAGGAGCATGAGGATGCCGGCGACGCGGTGGATGATGCCGGCGACCCGGGGGCCGCCCCAGACGTGGATCCAGGCGCTTGAAGGCTCGACGTAGGCGTACTTGAGCCCCCAGCCGGTGAAGGACAGGATCAGGAACGTCGTGAACATGATGATGTGCTGGATGCGCGCGGAAAGGTCGAACCGCTGGATCTCCTGTGGAATTTCCTTAGTCATGATGGTCCCCTCCCTTCCTGAACAGCCGCTTGCGGATGTCCGCGAAAATATCAAGGAGCACGTGGGTGATGATGAACATGAACGTGCCCACGGTGAGAATGATCAAAGCGATCTCGGCGAAGTGGGCGACCGGGTGAAGCGGCTTGTGGGTGATGGCCGCCACGAACTTCTCGGTTGCTCCCGGGTGGCACTTGCCGCAGGTCTTCTTCTTGTTCTCGACGCTGCCGACGGGAGACTTCGGGTCCTTGGTGCTCACGATCGCGTGGGAACCATGGCAGCTGGCGCAGGACGGCGCGCCGCTGTGACCGAGCTTCAGCTTGCGTCCGTGGAAGCTTTCCTTATAGCGCTCCATCACCAGCGGTGAAAACCCGTACTTCTCGGTGATGTGCTTCTCTTCGTGGCACTTGCCGCAGGTCTCGACGATATTAAAGAGGTAGACCTTGGACGCCATGCTGGGCCGCTTTTCTATATAGTGGGGTATCCCGTGACAATTGATGCAGACCGGCCCGTCCGAAGACTTCTTGACGATCACGTTCTGGCCGTGAATGCTTCCCTTGTACTCTTCCACCTTGTCGGGATGGCAGCCCACGCAGGCGGCCGCAGCAAGGGGGTCCTTGAGACCCTTCGGCGCGATCGCTGCGGCGAAATCCTTGACCGCCTTGTCGGGGGCAGCTCCGGTCAATCCCGTATGCTGGGCGCCTTTCGGGGCCATATGGCACGTAACGCAGTCGAAGGAACCATGGACGGACTTTTCGTACTTGTCCTTACTGACCTTTGCAGCCCCTTCCATCGATTCATGACAGCTCAGGCATGTTGCGGCATCGGTCGCCGCGCCCGCTGTCGTGGCCAGAAGGAAGGTGAACAGCATTAAAAATAGTACATTCAGCCGTAACCTCATACGCACTCCTTTCAAACGATATTGTTTTATTGTGATGCGGAACAGCCCCATAGGGACCATGCGGCCGCCTCTTACGTTGTAATGACGTTATAATGACTTTGTACAGCAAGTTGCAAGTTGCAACACTAGCATAACAGGGATATTTAGGCAAGTAGATTTTGCAAAGCTATGGTTTTATAAGTAAACCTAATAACTCCATATAAAACGGACCCGATCGGCTAAGAGACCGTTATCGGCGGATTGTTCAGGATTAAGGAACGGAGAGGGCTACCGGCGGGGGTAGAATACCGTGACGAGCGTAAGGCCGCAGGCCGGGGCGGTCCTGCCGGCGGTCGTCCGATCGCGGGAACGGAGCATCGTTCGCACCTCATCGGGCGAGAACCTGCCGAGCCCGACCTCAACAAGCGTGCCGACGATGTTCCTTGCCATGTGCATCAAGAAAGCGTCCGCTTCAAGGATGAACTCGATCTGGTCGCCCTTCTTCCGGATCGTCAGGGTCTTGAGCTTCCTGACCGGCACCTTTGCGCTGCATGCCGAGCTGCGGAAGGCCGAGAAGTCGTGCTTGCCGATCAGGTGCAGGGCCGCCCTCCGCATGTTCGCAAGGTTCAGTTTCCGGTCCACATGCCAGGCATGGTTCCGCTGGAGCGCCGAGGGTGCCTGGCGAGCCAGGACGATATAGCGGTACTGTTTTCCGCGGGCGCTGTACCGCGCGTGAAAGTCCGGCTTTACCTCTTCCGAGGCAATGACCCGGATGTCTTTGGGAAGCAGCCGGTTCAAAGCAGGCGCCCAGGCCTCTGCAGGGATGGGGCTCTCGGTCGGAAAATTCGCCGCGTGGCCCAGAGCGTGGACGCCCGCGTCGGTCCTGCCCGACGAGACCGTCCTGATGTCCTCTTTCGTGAGCGCCTTGAGGGCCGTCTCGAGGGAATCCTGGATCGTCGGACTGCCGCTTCCCTGCTGGGACTGCCAGCCGTGGTAGTTCGTTCCGTCGTATTCGAGGACTAATTTAATGTTACGGGGCATGTTAAAAACCTTTTTCACCGCAGAGTTCGCAGAGATCGCAGAGTTAAAAAGTTTTTGAACCTATAATCTTGATTATTAAATCTCGATACAGACGTATAAAGTCGTCCTCACACGAAGATCACGGAGGACACAAAGATACAACAGAACGATTTCAAGAGGCCTTCCTCCGTGACTCGCTTAGAAGCGCCTACTTTTAGTTGTGTCGACCTGTGAAAAATAAACTTCTTACGAGATTATAAATCTTAAATATTTTCTCAGCGTCCTCTGCGAACTCTGCGGTGAAATGCTTTTAAGACATTGATCTGCGATCTGATGAATCTCGATCCGCAATCCGAAATCCGCAATTTATTCACTCCCCCAGATAGGCTTTCTTGATCCCCGGGTCGTTGGCAAGCTCCGATGCCGTGCCCTGCATCACGATGTTTCCGCTCTCCATAACGTAGGCCCGTGTGGCCAGGCGCAGCGCAGCCCGGGCGTTCTGTTCCACCAGCAGGATGGTCGTTCCCTGGCTGTTGATCTCCTCGATGATCTTAAAGATCCTGCTCACAATGATGGGCGCCAATCCCAGGGACGGCTCGTCCAGGAGCAGGAGCTTCGGCCGGGACATGAGCGCCCTGCCGATGGCCAGCATCTGCTGTTCTCCGCCCGAGAGGGTCCCGCCGAGCTGTTTGCTCCGGTCAGCCAGCGCCGGAAACATCCCGAATACGCGTTCCATATCCGGTACGAGCTGTGCTTTGTCGCCCAGGAACGCGCCCATTTCCAGGTTCTCCCGAACCGTCATGCGCGGCAGGATGCGTCTGCCTTCAGGGACCTGGGAAATGCCGAGCGCGACGATCTCGTGGGGGGGCATCCCGGAGATCAGCCGGTCATTGTACCGGATCGACCCGGTAGTGAGCTTTGCGACACCGGAGATGGACATGAGCGTCGTGGACTTGCCCGCGCCGTTCGCGCCGATGAGCGCCACGATCTCGCCCTGCTGCACTTCGAGGCTCACGCCCTTGAGCGCCGCGATCATGCCGTAGGAGACGAATATGTCGTTCAGTTGAAGCATAAGGTTAACGGTTGAAGGCTTAAGACTGAAGGTTTAAGGCTAATGCTTTGAACCCTGGATTTTCACTTCCAACCTTCAGCCTTCGGTCTTCAGCCTTGATCTCTCCCTGGTTCAATGCTGCTGATGTTCCTTCCCGAGATACGCCTCGATCACCGCGGGGTCCTGCTGGATGTCCTTCGGCGAACCCTCGGCGATCTTCACGCCATGGTCAAGCACCACCACGCGGTCCGAGATGCCCATGACCACTTTCATATCGTGCTCGATCAGGATGATCGCCACGCCGTTGTCGCGGATCCTGCGAACAAGGTTCATGAGGTCCTGCGTCTCCTGGGGGTTCATGCCTGCCGCCGGTTCGTCCAGGAGCAGAAGGTGCGGCTCGGTCCCCAGGGCCCGTGCGATCTCGAGCCGGCGCTGGTCGCCGTAGGACAGGTTCTCGGCCACCGTATCGTGCTTCGCCTCGAGCCCGGCGAACTTCAGGATGTCCATGGCGCGATAGCTCATGTCGCGCTCCTCCTGCTTCACCCGCGAAGGACGGATGATGGCTCCGAAAAATCCCGCCTTCGTGCGGCAATGGGCGGCGACCATGACGTTCTCGAGGCAGGTCATGCCGCCGAAGAGGCGGATGTTCTGAAAGGTCCGAGCCACGCCCAGGGCCGTGATGTCGTGGGGAGCCATGGCCGTTACGTCACGGTCGGTGAATGACACGCTCCCCTGCGTGGGCCGGTAGATGCCGGTGATGCAGTTGAAGAGCGTCGTTTTCCCGGCGCCGTTCGGGCCGATAATGCTCACGATGCGCTCACGCTCGACGCGAATGTCGATGCCTTCGATGGCCTTGAGGCCGCCGAAGTGTTTGGTTAGGTTTTTGGTTTCTAGTAGAAGCATGATAAATACCTACTGTCATGGGGCAGTCGTAAGGCAGTCATAGTGCAGTCGTAGTGCAGTCATAAGGCAGTCATCGTGCAGTCTAAAGGCTGTCAGTAACGACAGCTTCTTGACTGCTTCTCGACTGTTTCCCGACTGCTTCTCGACTGCTTCTCGACTATTTCCCCTTCGCCGTTCCCAAGAGCCCCTGGGGCCGGAAGACCATCATCAGCACCAGCGCGACGCCGAAGCCGAGCATGCGGTAGTCGGCAAAATCCCGGAAGACCTCGGGCAGCGTGACCAGGAGGAACGCACCGAGGATGATGCCGGGGATGCTCCCCATCCCGCCCAGGACCACCATGCACAGGATCATGACGGACTCGAAGAAGGTGAAGCTCTCGGGAGAAACAAAGGCCATTTTCGCCGCGAAGAACACGCCCACCATCCCCGCCCAGGCCGACGCCACCACGAAGGCCAGCAGCTTCATCCGGAAGGTGTTGACGCCCATGGCCTCGGCGGCGATCTCGTCCTCGCGGATGGAGATCCATGCCCTGCCGATGCGCGACACCATGAGCCGGTTCATGGCAAAGACCGTGATGATGGCGATGACAAGGATAAGATAATAGAAGTCCAGGGGCGTGGAAAGGACCATGCCGCCGATGGACGGCCTGCCAATGCGGGAGATGCCGTTCGGGCCGCCCGTGACGCTGTCCGAGTTGTTCAGCACGATGCGCGTGATCTCGCCCAGGCCCAGCGTGACGATGGCGAAATAGTCGCCCCGCAGCCTCAGTGTGGACAGACCGATCAAAAGCGCCATGAACGCCGACGTCGCGGCGCCGACCACCAGGCCCGGCCAGAAGTCCAGCCCGAACCGCGTCGAGAGGATGGCATAGGAGTACGCGCCGATGGCGTAGAACGCCACGTATCCCAGGTTCAGGAGCCCCGTCTGTCCCACCATGATGTTCAGGCCGAGCGCCAGAACTGCGTACATGCCCGTCAGGGTCAGCACATCGCGGTAATAATCGTTCTGGAAGAAAGGAATGACGAACAGAAGGACGACAAAAACGGAAAGGAAGAGCGGCGAACGGGTCCGGGAGAGAAGGCTGTCTGCGGCAGCGCGAAGACCCGAAGCTTTGTAGAGGATCGCGTTGGCGATGCGGGAACTGTTCTTTGTTCTCAGCAGACCCCAGAGCGCTACGCCGGCCAGGACGACCAGGGCAACCTGGACCGCTTTCCATGGACCGGTAAAAGGGAACGCAAGGGCTCCCGCCCACAGGGGGACCGCAAGAAAGGAGAAGTATCGCGCTAAGGTGTTCCGGGATTCGCTCATCGTGGAGCGAAATTATCGCATAACCATGGGGGGAATTCAAGGAGTAGTTGGAAAAACCAAGTAACTCCCCCTGCCCCTCTTACGTTAAGAGGGGGGATAGTACTCCTCTTCTTAGGATAAGGGGAGGCCGGGAGGGGTTACTTCTAACGCCTGACACTTGCAGTCAGTACGATGACAGCGCCGCTTCCACCGCCCGTATAGCATCGGCAGCGGAACTCGTTATCCCGCCGGTATAACCGGAGCCTTCACCAATAGGGTACAGGTTCCTGATGTTCACCGATTCATATTTATTACTGCGCATTATCTTGAGAGGTGCCGACGTTCTCGTTTCAGCGCCTATCAAAAGGGCCTGAGCGGAAACAAAAGACGGATAGGTCTTTTCCCAGGTCCTGAAAGCGGCCACGAGCGACTCGTTTATGAACGGGGGGAAGATCTCATGCATATCTGCCGCTGCCGTCCCGGTGGCGCAGGAATTATCATTCAGCCTGACCGATGACTTCCCGCTCAGATAATCCAACAGATTCTGAGCAGGGACCGCCCATGTCCCTCCCCCCGCATGGAAAGCTTTTCGCTCGATGTCCTTTTGGAACTCGACACCGGCAAGGGGATCGGCCGACGGGTAATCGTCGGTCCGGCAGGTTACCACCATGGCTGCGTTGGAGAATGCCGATGCCCTGCGGGAGTAGCTCATGCCGTTCACGACCAGCATGCCCTGTTCCGACGAAGCATTCACCACCTCGCCGCCCGGACACATGCAGAAGGTGTAGACACCCCTGCCTATTTTCCGATCCGTGTAATTGAGCGAATAGGTGGCCGCTCCGATGGCGGCGAAGTCCTTGTACTTATCGCCATAGCGCATGAGGTTGATGACCTCAACGGGGTGCTCCACTCTCACGCCGACAGAGATCGGCCTCTGCTCGAGAACAAGGCCCTTGTTCCGGAGCATCTCGAAGGTATCGCGGGCGGAATGTCCCACGGCAAGATAAAGACTTGAACAGGCATACTCCTTTTCTCCGTTGATGACGGCGCCGACGACCGTATTGTCCGACAGAAGGATATCGGTCATCTTGGAGCGGTAGTGTATCTCACCGCCCTGTTCGAGCACATGGTTCCGTATATTGCGAACGATCCCGCGCAGCACGTCCGTCCCCAGGTGAGGCTTGCTGACGTACCCGATCTCCTCGGGCGCGCCGAACCTGATGAACGTGTCCAGCACCTTGTTGATATATGATGTGTTGATCTTCCGGGAGAACAACTTCCCGTCGGAATAGGAGCCCGCGCCGCCTTCGCCGAACTGGATATTCGATTCAGGGTCGAGCACCTTTTCGTTCATGAACTTTTGAACATCCAGATGGCGCTCTTCCAGCTTCTTCCCCCGTTCGAATATGATCGGTTTGAGCCCATGGGCGATAAGTTCCAGAGCGGCGAACATACCGGCAGGACCAAAACCGATAACGACCGGCCGTTCTGCACTCTTTTGCAATATTCGCTCTTTCGCTATTTTCTCGGTATATATAGGAAGGTTGTCGGGGTTGGCAAAGCTGTTGGAAATATGAACAACGAGGTTTATGTCGTAGTAGAACTGCCCTTGATCGCCGGAATCAAGCAACTTATTCAACACCTTGACAATGTCTATGGCCGCTTCGCTGACGTTCAGCCTTTGAGCTGCTGCTTTTCGGTATGCCTCGTTCCCGTCCTCTTCTACGGGAATGCGCAAATTATTCAGGAGTAAATTCAAAGATCTTCGTTTCGTTTCGGTTTATTTTTTATGAATTCGTCTACCTGACCTCTTGCTTTTTTTGCACATTCAGGACAATAGCCATGGCTGAACACGGCTTCAGAATGCTCGCTGATAAATGTTTCCATTTGATTCCATGCGTCCTTGTCATCGCGGATCTTTTTGCAAACCGAGCAGATAGGCAGAATTCCCTGCAGTGTCTTGATCTCCGCGATCGCCTTCTGCAGATCAACGATCAGCTTTTCTCTTTCATGCACTGCACTGATCGCACGCTCACGCCCTAGTACCAGCGACCACGTTAGCCAGGCCAGAAGCAAACTGATCACGATACCGGCACTTGCGATCAGCACCGGCCTATTTGTTTCGATACGGCTATGAATACCCTCTAGAGCGCGAATGAATATCGTCCACCGATGGCCGGCGATCTCGATAACGGCGCTGGTTCGCAACGAAGACCTGGAAGAAGTCAGGCCGGCGGTACGGATCCCATCGGAATCGTACATCAGTGTATCTGCTGTTGCATTTTTAGTGTCGTAGATCTCGATATCCAGGTCGCTGGCATGCTCACCATGTATCCCCCCCATCAGGTCATTCATACGGAACGGAGAATATGTCCATCCTATGATGTTCGCACGCCGCTCCGCCAACGTGCTTTTCGGCAGGCCATTCCGATAGACCGGCAGGTAAAGCAGGAACCCCGACTGTTCCTGTCCACCAGATTCCTGTACCAGCCGCACCTTGCCCGACATCGCCATGCGTCCATTGTCACGCGCATCAATCATGGCGGCACGGCGCACGGACTCCGAATACATATCGTAACCAAAGGCCCGTAGATTACGGCTCACGAACGGCTCAAGGTAAATGATGGAGGTATACAGCTCCCGCTGCCCTTCCGGGAGTATGCTGTATCCGGGGAAACCTTGTTTCCGGACGGCAGCAACATGCTTCTCCCTCTGTGTTGCCGGAACAATGAGCGAAAATCCGACGCCTTGAATACCGGGATAATTGGCCTGCAGGTCCAATGCATCTACATAGGTCTTGAATTCATGTCGTTCCACGCTGACGGAGGCTTCGTACAGCCCTTGTACGCCGAGCAGCACCTGCTGGTAGGCCTGCATACGCTGCACGATGCGAGTTGTCGCTTCCCGCACCCGAAAATCAAAATAGGCATTTTGGGCCACATTGACCGAAGCCGCGGCAGAATACCAAGCAAGCCAGGTTATCAGCAGGGATAAGACCAGCACCAGCCACGGTAAGCCCCGGAGGACGCCTCGCTTGGGCCACCGTTTCACGATGGGAGCTTTTTGAGCTTCGCCGTTCGCTGGATATTTCTGATCGGTCTGTTCATTCAGTCTGTTCACGTATAGGGCACCTCAATTGCACTTTTTCTGTATAAAACCACTTGTGATCTTTCATCAACGGACAGTGAATTATTGCGACCGAGGTAACCCCTCCCCCGCCCGCTCCCACTTGGCCGACGTGACCTTCCACTTGCCGTCTTCCTTACTTAAGAGGACCTCGAAATCATATGCGCCAAGCGCCTCGGGTAGGATGCCGCCTGACGCCTCGCCTGCTCCTCTTCCCGTCAGGATGGCCTGGAACACCGCCTTCGCCGTGGATCCGGTCACCACGATGTCGATGTTCGGCATATAGACCGATACCTTCTGGTGCCGGAAGAAGTAGAACGCCAGAAGCCCCTTGATGGCGTTATAGTCGTTGCCCTGGGGATCGCGGTAGGTCTTTGAGATGTGCTCCAGCACCGCGCTGATCTTTTTCTCTTCGGCGGCCTGCTGGACGGTGGTGACGACCTTCTTCACCTTATCCTCTTCCGTCTCCTTTGAACAGGCGCCTATGAGGACCAGCAGTATCATGACAGAATATACTATTATTTTTTGCTGTCTCACTGGTTACGCTCCTTCCGTCATTCCGGGCTTGAACCGGAATCCAGGAATCTAGATTCCCGCTTTCGCAGGAATGACGTTAATTGTTTTTATAATAGCATACTTTTTCGTCTATCGACAATGCCCAACGTTCGTTTGACATCCTGCCGCGGTACGGCTACTATTGAAACTATGGCAAAGGTCATCAAGACATTCATCCTGCTCTTCTGGCTCGTGATGATGGGCATGCTCATCGAGCGGACCTATCTGAGTCCCGCGTCGGTCGTCGCCCTGGACATCGTCACCGAGGAGGGCATCAAGGCCGGCGACGAGTGGTTCGGCATCTACCAGAAGGGCCGGAATATCGGATATGCCCATACGCAGACACGCGTGGAAGACGACACCTACCATGTTTTCGAGGAATCGGAGATGGACGTGCTGGCCCTGGAGCAGGTCCAGCGGGTCGGCACCGTGATCAATGCCTATACTACCAAGACCTTCATGCTCAAGTACTTCGACTTTAAGCTCCGTTCCGGTGTATCGTCCATGGACATCAAGGGCGCCGTCGTCGGAAAACAGCTGGTCGTCGACATCATCACGGCTGGCGAGACAAGGAAAGAACGCATTCCGCTCAAGGAGCCCATTTATCTCACGCCGAATATCCGTCCGGCTGTCGTCCAGCTTGGCCTGGAGCCTGAAAAACGCTACCGGTTCCCGCTCTTCAATCCGGCCACCATGAGCACCGACGACGCCTTCGTCACCGTGGAGGCAAAGGAAACCATCAAGGTCGGCGACGGGGAGCAGACTGTCTACAAATTGAAGGAATCCTTCCAGGGGATGGAGGCGACCTCGTGGATCACCCAGGAGGGAGAGACCATCAAGGAGGAAAGCCCGCTGGGCTTCTCCCTGCTCAAGGAAACGA
>Ga0334722_10005620_pt1 | contig 12600 bp, 14 predicted proteins | sample C3_bottom_MG_FD_207210 | JGI IMG/M metagenome (GOLD analysis project Ga0334722, IMG submission 207210) | Sediment microbial communities from Yellowstone Lake, YNP, Wyoming, USA - C3_bottom | ecosystem: Environmental > Aquatic > Freshwater > Lake > Sediment | place: USA: Wyoming | collected...
TCTCAACGCGAAATTTTTTCCCAAAACTAAAGTTTCTAGGAGGTGAGGACCATGCCAGGAGGTCGGCCGCCAAAACCGATTCAACTAGTCCAAGGACATCGAACCAAAGCAGAAAAAGAAATCCGGGCCAAGGCGGAGAAAGAACTCCTGACAGGCGTCTCCCTGAAAGAGTGGCCCGAGGTGCGAGCCAACCCAGTCTCACACAAAGAGTTCTCCAGGATAAAGAAGCTGCTGCGGTCCATTGGCCAAGACGACGATCTCTATGGAGCCGTCATCAATACTCACTGCAAGTTGAAGGCTGAAGAGTCCCAAATACTGGAGGTCAAAGACAAATTCATCAAGACCCTGGACGAACTCGAAGAGAAGGTCGCTGCTGAAGAAATGCCTTGGTCTGATTACATGAAACTAAAGGTGAAGATCCAGGGTCAGATTCTTAGCTGCGATAAAGCCATCATGCAAAAGAGGAAGTTGATGCTGGATATCTCCAAGGAAAATATCATGACCATTCAATCGGCTCTGCGTTCAATCCCTAAGAAGGAACAGCCAAAACAGGAGAGCCCCATGGCATCCTTCCTAAAACGAAGGCAGGCTGGTATGAATGCCACATAACAAGGACAGGGCGCTTGAGCCAATTGAGTTCATCCAAATGCTTAATTTGGTTGACGATTTCTATGGTCAACCTTTTGTCTTGTTAGACTGGCAGCACGAAGTACTATGGGATGTCTACGGAACGCTCGACGAAAAAGGCTACAGGCAATACCGCTTCGCCTACCTAGAGATACCCAAGAAGAACGGAAAAACCAGTCTGATTGCCGGATTGGCTCTTTACCACCTAACGTGCGATCCGCCGGGAGGGCAAATTTACTGCTGTGCTGCTGACCGCGGGCAAGCTGAACTTGTTTATAAAGCGGCATGTGGCATGAGGGACCAGAATGAGGACCTCAAAGAGATCCTAAAACTCACTGACAGCAAAAAGGAGATTAAGAACGAGCTTACCGGCACGATTTTAAAAGTGCTTTCCGCTGAGGCATATAGCAAGCACGGCCTGAACCCGACGGTGGTCATATTCGATGAACTCCACGCTCAGCCGAACAGAGATCTCTGGGATGTAATGACCTTCGGCGCCGGCGCTGCTCGAAAAGAGCCCTTGTGGTGGGTCATAACTACTGCCGGAGACGACCCGGACCGACATTCGATCGGATGGGAAGTTCATGAATATGCCAGAAAAGTGAGAGACGGAGAATTTGCCGATCCTACTTGGTACGTCAAGATCTACGGGGCTCCAGAAGAGGCGGATATATTCGATGAAAAAGTGTGGTATGCGGCCAATCCCTCGTTGGGGCGTACTATCGAGATCGAAAAAGTCCGCCAGGAAGCACTGGCGGCTAGAAACAGCGAAAGCGCAGAGCGACTTTTTCGGTGGTTACGCCTGAACCAATGGGTATCTGTCAAGCGCGTCGGCTGGCTGCCATTAACATTGTGGGATCAAACCGTAGGCAAGTGGAGCCCCGCGGAACTTATCGGCAAAACATGTTATGCAGGGCTAGACCTTTCAAGTACAACAGACCTGACCGGCCTGGCCTTATTGTTTCCGCCTCAAGAAGGGGTACCCGATTGGAGAGTAATCTTCGAGGCCTGGATCCCTGAAGACAACATGAAAGAGCGAATTGCAAGGGACGGCGTTCCTTATGACCGCTGGGTGAAAGACAAGTATCTGCATGCGACACCGGGGAATGCAGTCGATTATGAGTTTGTCGAGGCTCGGATACTGGCGGCATCAAAACAATACAACATGAAGTATCTATGCCCTGATCCCTGGAACAGCCGGATGCTGACCCAGCGCCTTGGCAAAGAGGGTATTGAAGTTGCAGAAATAAACCAGAACAAGGCTTTTATGTCGCCGGCAATGAAGGAAATCGAGAGATCGCTTCGGACCGGCAAATTAACACACGAACCGCATCCGGTGGCGCGCTGGTGCTTTGGCAATGTTGTTGTTGACATCGACGGCAACGAGAATATCAAGCCGATGAAAAACAAGTCGAAGGACAGGATTGACGTTATCGTGGCGTTGATTAACGCGATGGCCTGGGCTGTTCGGCAAGAGAATATCGAAGAGTCCGTCTACGAAATTCGCGGCATGAGAAGCCTGTAAGGGAGGTGGCAAGCTTTTGGGCGTAAAACAAAGAATCGCAAAGTATTTTGCTCAGACCCTCTTCGAAGAATATGTTCGTAGGTTTCTCGCTGGAGATGATGTCCCAGATGACAGTGTCTTTTCATACCGAACGGATCCCCAAACAGCCATGAAGTATACGGCTGTTTTTGCTTGTGTACGGGTGTTGTCTGAAACCTTGGCCGGCACGCCGATAATGCTCTACCGGAAAAAGGACAATGGAGACAGGGAAACCCGGAATGACCTGGCGGTTTACGATATCCTGCATAACCAGCCCAACGAAGAGATGTCTCCATTCAACTTCAAAGAAGCCTGTATGGTAGCGCTTAACCTAGGCGGGAATGCGGTTAGCCAAAAACTGGTCAGTAAGTATGGGGAGTTAATTGGTCTTTATCCATACGAATGGCCAAAGGTAGATATTACCCGGAATCCTACAACGAACAGGCTGGTTTACAAGATTCGTGATGGCACAAAACAACTCAATTTACCTCGCGACCAGGTATTTCACATTCCTGGATTGAGCATGGATGGTGTGGTTGGACTTTCGCCAATCGAGTATGTCTCGTCGGCTATTCAGCTGGGTCTTTCCTATGAGAGGTTTGGCGTGAACTTCTATAAGAACGGAGCAAACGCCAGCGGTGTATTGGAGTTTCCACATTCACTAACAGACCAGGCTTTTGAACGGTTAAAAAAAGACTTCGCCAAGAATTATCAAGGCCTCGCAAATACGGGTAAGCCGATCATCCTCGAAGATGGCGGGAAGTTCAACCAGTTAACCATTAAGCCGGCCGATGCTCAATTAATCGAGAATAAAAAGTTTCAACTGGAAGATATCGCTCGGATTTACCGGGTGCCTTTGCATTTAATCCAAAACCTTGACCGGGCCACCAACAACAACATTGAGCATCAGAGCCTTGAGTTTGTCATGTACACCATGCTGCCATGGTTTAAGCGCTGGGAAGAAAACATCAACATGCAGCTGCTTGCTCCACTGGAACGCCGGGCTGGGTACTATGTTGAGTTCAAGATTGATACATTGTTGCGTGGTGACATAATGTCCCGCGCTCAGGCGTATGCTTATGGCCGTCAATGGGGATGGCTTAGTGTCAATGACATCCGGAAGCTTGAGAACATGCCCCCAATTCCGAACGGAGACATTTACCTAACTCCTGCAAATATGATGGAGGCGGGGACACAGAAGACCCAGGATATCAAGGCCACGGCCGAAGAAATCTACAAGATGATTACAGAAAGGGGTGAAAAGAGTGCCTAAGAAGAATAAAAAGTTTTGGCAGTTCCGGGCTAAGGCGGATACTGGTCAATCTGAAGGAGAACTGTTATTGTACGGCGACATTAGCGAAGCATCTTGGTGGGGCGATGAGGTAACGCCCAAGCAATTTAAAGAGGATCTGGACGCCTTGGGAGATATAAGCGTTTTGAACGTTTATATCAACTCGGGCGGCGGGGATGTCTTCGCCGGTCAGGCAATACACTCCATGCTGAAACGGCATAAAGCACAGGTAAAGGTATACGTCGACGGCTTAGCCGCCAGCATCGCTTCTGTAATCGCGATGGCTGGCGACATCGTTTATATGCCCAAAAATTCAATGATGATGATCCATAACCCGTGGACAATTGCCATGGGCAACGCTGAAGACTTCCGGAAGTTGGCCGACGACTTGGACAAGATCCGCGAAAGCCTGGTTATTGCTTACCAGGATAAGTCGGGCTTGGAGCGGGACAAAATTATCGAACTGCTCAATGCCGAGACCTGGATGACGGCCGAAGAGGCGGTTTCCTACGGTTTTGCCGACGAAATCGAAGAGACCAAACAATTGGCAGCGTCTGTGGGCAATGGGCGACTGACTGTAAATGGCCAAATGTTCGATTTAAGCCGGTATCGCAACCCGCCAAAATTGGCATTAGTTCCGGAGGTAATCAAAGCTGGTGTAGTGCCAAGCGACGTGTCCCGGAAGAAGGCTCCGGAGGATGAATCCTGGGAAGCTCCAACGCTATCCGACTTTACGGATAAAGCTTGGGACGATCTAACGGACAGCGAAAAGGAAGATATTGCTGGTCATTATGCTTGGGCCGCCGAGATGCCGCCCGAAACCTTTGGAGACTTAAAATTACCTCATCATAGGGCATCGGACGGTGCCGTAGTGTGGCAAGGGGTTGCAAACGCCGCAGCGAGGCTCTCTCAGTCCGACATCCCGGCGGAAGACATTCAAGAGGTCCAGAACCATCTTGGTAGTCACTATAAGCAATTTGGCAAGACACCTCCTTGGGAGCAAGAATCTACCTTACAGGGGAAGATTCGCAACCAAGGCAGAACCCTATCCGCTGCTAATGAGCAACGTATTCGGCAGGCGCGCGACTTACTGGAGGAGGTTCTAGCCCAACTCGATGATGGCGGAGAGAACAGCAATGACCAACTACCGCGGCAACCGCCGGCGGACCATCAGCAACAATTGCCGGTTGACCTATATCAGGCCCAAATTTTAATCAATAGGAGGCGATTAGCCAATGTTTAAAGATCTACTCAAAAAGAAAATCGATGCCCAACAAGCCCTCATCCAAGCTGCGCTGGATGCCGGAAGAGGGTTGACCGTTGAAGAGCAGGCCCAATTTGATGCTTTGCAGACCGAAATCGAAAACCTGGAGAAGACCATCGCAGCACAGAAAGCAGTCGATGAGAGGAACGCTTCCCTGGCCACTCCGGTCAACCCGCCTGTATATGCGCAACCAAAATCTAAAGATGAAAAGCCCTGGAAGAGCTTCGGCGAACAGCTTCTCGCTGTGGTTAATGCAGCCCGCCCGGGTGGATCTGTTGATCCCCGGTTGTCGGTAAAAGCGGCTTCCGGGCTCAATGAGCAAGTTGGCAGTGACGGCGGATTCCTTGTTCAGGAAGACTTTACCACGGAACTCCTTAAGAGGGCCTACGATACCGGCGTCCTGGCCAGCAAGTGTCGTAAAATTCCCCTCAGTACGAATGCCAACGCTCTGAAAATTAATGCCGTTGATGAAACCAGCCGGGCCAATGGTTCGCGTTGGGGCGGCATCCAAGCTTACTGGGAAGGCGAAGCCGATCAGCTAGCTGGAAGCAAGCCTAAGTTCCGGCAAATGGAACTCAACCTGCGTAAACTGACTGGTCTGTGTTATGCGACGGATGAGCTTCTTACTGATGCAGCAGCACTACAAGCTGTCATTTCTGATGCGTTCGCGGAAGAGTTTGGGTTTAAGATCGATGACGCCATCATCAATGGCACCGGCGCCGGTATGCCTTTAGGCATCATGAACAGCAAAGCGCTGATTCAAGTGTCTAAGGAAAACGGCCAAGCTGCCGGCACTATCAACATTCAAAACATCGTGAAAATGTGGTCCCGTTGCTGGGGGCGGTCCCGCCAAAATGCAGCTTGGTATATTAACCAAGATATCGAGCCTCAACTTTATACCATGAGCTTGGCAGTAGGCACTGGCGGTATCCCGGTTTACATGCCTGCGGGTGGTGTATCTGGGCAACCCTACAGCACCCTGTTCGGCCGCCCTGTAATTCCCCTTGAGCAGTGTCAGACTCTTGGCACCCTCGGAGATATCATTCTTGCCGACCTGAGTCAGTATCTCCTGGTCGATAAAGGCGGCATTAATGCTGCTTCCAGCATCCATGTCCGCTTCCTGTATGATGAACAGGTGTTCCGGTTCATCTACCGGGTTGACGGACAACCGATTTGGAATCAACCCCTGTCACCGTTCAAAGGCTCGAATACCCTGAGTCCGTTTGTGGCTCTCCAAACCCGGTCCTAATTTGATAAACGGGAGGTAAAAACACATGTGTTATATTCCGGAATGCTGCAAAATTGTTGAAGCTATCACCCCTCAAGCTGGAGGCGCAATCACTGGCGACTACGTTTCCCTCCGAGACGTGGAAGACTGCTATGTCGTAGTCCATATTGACCAGGCGGCCGCGGCTCAGGTTGCTATCACTATTGAGCAGGCCCAAGATGTGGCTGGCACCAACAGTAAGGCAATAACCAATGCCGTGCCGATCTGGGCCAACGAAGACTGTGCTACTTCCGACGCTTTAGTTCGACAAGCTGATGCCGTTTCCTATACTACGAGCGCTGCGATCAAACATAAGATTGTTATTTTTCAAGTTAATCCAGCGCATCTGGATGTCAACAACGGTTTTGACTGCATTACAGTCAAAACTGCAGCATCCGATCCGACCAATATTACTGCTGCTCAATATGTGTTGGCCGACCTGCGTTATGGCGGCAATACTCCGCCGAGCGACACGGTTGACTGATAGGTAATCAGGGGGGGGGCGGCACTAAGTCGCCCCTAATTTCTTGAAGGGAGCGAAATGCCGTGATGAATCTGGTGCTAAAAACTCCATCGGCTATTGAGCCCCTTTCTCTGCCCGAGGTTAAAACGTTCCTGCGGCTGGATGACGGTCTGACTGTAGATGATGACTACATCATAGCTCTCATCACAGTTGCTCGGGAATACTGCGAGTCGTTTCAAAACCGCGCATATATTACACAAACCTGGCAACTTAGTTTCCATTACTGGCCAGACTATGTGATCCATATTCCGCGAGGGAGCTTACAGAAGGTTAATTCTATTACTTATAAGGATTCAACTGGAGCGGAAACCACATTGACTGAGAATGTGGATTATGTTGTCAGTACTCGCGGGGTGCTGGGTAGGGTTACGCCGGTTTTTGGCAGACCTTGGCCACCGTTTATTCCGTGGCCACTGGATGCTGTGGTAATTGAGTTTGTCTGTGGCTATGGCGATACCTCCGATAAGGTACCGGAAAAGGTTAAACAGGCTATGAAACTGTTGATTGCTCACTGGTACGAGCGGCGGACGCCGTTGCCCGAGACAGGGCAAGCACCTGGTGAGATTGAATTTGCCGTATCAGCGCTACTGTGGCAGGACCGCATTGTGCCGGCATAGAGGTGAGATTATTGGACCCAGGAAAACTAAGACACCGCATTACAATCCAAGAACCAATATCTATACAGGATACCTATGGCCAGCCGAATGTATGGATTGATGTTGGCGCGCCTTCTGGTATTGGAAATATTACTGACGAAGTTATAACGGCGGCTATTGCTGAGCCATGGGCAGATGTTGCAACCATTTGGGCATCAATCGAACCGCTTAGCGGCCGGGAGTTTTTCGCAGCTCAGCAGGTTAATGCCGAAGTAACTACCCGGATAAGAACTCGGTATTTAGCTGGGATAAAATCATCTATGAGAGTTGTTTACGGTTCTCGGATCTTTGATATTCAGTCAATAATTGATATTGAAGAACGCCACACGGAAATGCACCTGATGTGCAAGGAGCTACCCCAAAATGGCTAACGATATTTTTGGCGTAAAAGAGGTTAAAAAACTACTGGAAGAAGCGGGAAAGGCTCCTGCAAAAGTGCTGACAAAAGCGGTAAAAACCTCTGCGAAGATCGTCTTACTAGCAGCGAGAGATAATGCGCCAGTCGATACAGGTACGTTGAAAAAAGGTATACGCCTCAAAGCTGAGCGAAGAAAAAGCGGGAAGTGTGTCTATCAAATCGGCATTTTTGGAGCGTCCGGCGGTGGCGAAGAGTTTGTAAAGCACAGTTCCAAGGGTAAACGATCCTTTTATCCGGCATCTCAGGAATATGGATGGACTGATGAATACGGCCATTACCACCCGGGATACAGATATCTGCGAAATGCTGCCGATCGAAACACAGAAAGGGTGCACACGAGCATACTTCAGATTCTTGGCGAAGAACTGGACAAATTGAGGTGATGATATGGATTTTGAAGAGGGGCTAACGGCTGAGTTGTCTGCGGTCGCGGGCTTGGCGGGGAGAGTCTTCCCGATAACGGCCCAACAGGGAGTACAGGTGCCGTATTTAACCTACAACCTGGGGGGCAATGAGCGATTGCAGTATCTTGGCGGACACGACGGTCTCGTCCAATCTCAGTATCAACTTGATTTGTACCATTCGAGCTATGCGAATCTGAAAGCAATAAAGAAGGCGGTCATAGCAAGTATCAAGTCATATGTCCAACGAAATATCGGGGGTAGCGGTCCATATATCCAACAAGTCGAGATCCTTAACGAATTCGAAACCTATGAGGAGAGCGTAAAGCTATTCAGGGGGATTATTGAGTTTGCCGTCCATTATGATGAATAGGAGGGATGTAATTTGCCTGCGAATAGAACCATTGGCACCACGCTTTCTAAGGGCGGTGTCACCATCGGCTCATTGACTAGTATTTCTTCGCCTGAAAAAAGTACAGATGCCAAAGAGGTAACAACGCTCGATGTATCTGATGGCTACAAGCGGTTTCTACCTGGCCTCAAAGATGGCGGGGAAGTTACAGTCAAGGGCTATTATGACAGTGCTGACGCGGGGCAAGCGGCAATTGATGCAGCTTTTGAGGCGGGAATCCAGGATACCTATATCATAACTTTCCCTGCAGCAATTGGGGCGACATTTACTTTTAATGGCATTATTACCAAGTATACGCCAGGTGAAGCAAATCTTGAGGATCCCATGAGTTTTGAGTTAACGCTCAAGGTGTCAGGCAAGCCCACGTTGGCATTGACTGCTTCGGGTGGTTTGACTGCTTTGGTTCTTTCTGGGACAGCAGGGGTGTTATCGCCTGCGTTCAATAATGCTAAATACGCATATTCCTGGTCGTTCACCACCGATGCGAGTATCACAGTCACGCCAACTGCCGCAAATCACACCATCAAGATGTACGTGGATGATGTTTACGTGGCGGATGTGACTTCTGGCTCGGCATCAGTAGCTATTGCCGGTTTTTCCGCTGGAACAAGCAAGAAAATTACCCTTATCTGTTACGAGGCCGGGAAGAGCCCGAAGACCTATACCGTTGTTGCCGTCAGAACATCTTAATTTTGATTAAAAAGAAGGGGCTGCCGAATGGCGGCCCCTTCAATCTTAAATTGGAGGATGACGTTATGGCCAAAAAATTTGTGCCAATCGAACTCGATAAAACCCGTAATCTTCGTTATGGCATGGTTGCGTTAATGAAATTAGAAAAGAAGTTGGGTAAGCCCTTTGCTAAGATTGATTTTGAAAACGAAATGACTTATGAAGAAATTGCAGCAGTTATCTGGGCTGGTTTAGTCCATGAAGACGCAGAACTTACTCCGGAAAAGGTTGCACAACTCATTGATGATTACAGTGATATTCCAACGGCCCTAGCGGCCATGGGCGATGCCATGCAAGAGGCATTTGGGGAAAAAAACGCTCAAAGGACGGCGGAACAGAACACGGAGAATGGGATTGGAACACAGCGTTAAGAAACGCCGTCCAATGTGGGCTTTTCCCCGATCAGTTCTGGGAGCTGACACCGGCAGAACTAAATTTGATCATCGAAGTCTATGTGGAGAAGAAGAAGGATGAACGCAAAGCAGATATAGTATCTGCTTTTTATTCTGCTTATTTTTCAAGACTCAAAACACTTTCTGGGTCTGACTTAGAAACGGTTCTTAAAAGCATTGATGAGGCTGAGCAACAGGAAATCATGTCAGATGAAGAGATGTTTGCAAGGGTTAAGAGATTAAGTGCTAGCCTTGGGGGGTGAAAAACATGGCAATAATCAGAAACATCCTTGTTAGGGTGGGTGCAAATATCACCTCAATGCAACAGAATCTTGCCAAGGCTCAAGCAAGCATAGATAAATTTTCTCAGCAGTCCAATGTGCATATGAAGTCATTTTCCACAGCCGTGAAAGGCATGACTGATGGCACCAGGATGAATATGGCTGGAATTGCAGGTTCCTTAACTATGGGCAGACTTGGCTTTGTTGCACTCACAGCTGCCGCGGTAGGGTCATTTGCGATTATCAGTAAAAAGTCGATCCAGTCGGCCATGGACGTTGTCGAAAGTGAAAACCTCTTCGAGGTTTCTATGGGCAACATGGCTGACGCTGCGCGTAAATGGAGTGATGATCTGCAGGCATCTCTTGGGCTGAATGCCTATGAGGTCCGGCAAAATGCAGGCATGTTTTACAACATGACCACCTCAATGGGGCTTGCGAGAGATAAGGCATACGAAGTTTCCACCGGAATCACGAAGTTGGCTTATGACATGGCCAGTTTTTACAATGAGAGCTATGACGAGATGTTCCAAAAGCTCTCATCGGGATTGTCGGGTGAAATGGAACCCCTGCGGCGGTTGGGCGTCATTGTCAGTGAGACTGTGGTCCAGCAATACGCATATGCTCACGGAATAGCCGCAGTTGGGAGTCAATTAACTGAGGCTCAAAAAGTTATGGCCCGCTACGGTGTGATTATGGAATCGACAAAGAATGCCCAGGGCGACCTTGCGCGAACCATAAATAGTCCCGCAAACCAGCTAAGGATACTGCAGACGCAGCTCAAACTTGCCAGCATTAATTTGGGCAACGCTTTCATGCCCCTGGTTCAGCTGGTGCTACCGGTGCTGGTTAACTTCGCCAAAGGCCTGGTAGCGGTGACCAATACTTTTGCCCAGTTTATGCGGGCGTTGTTTGGGAGCAATTCGGCTCAGGCGCAAAATGCTCAGGCTGCAGCTAACGCGGCTGCGGCTCAGACGCGATTAGGCAATGCGGCCAAGGCTGCCGGAGACAAGGCAAAGAAGGGCGTAGCAGGGTTCGACCAGCTGAACATGCTGCAAGAAAATATGGCGGCCAGCGCCCAAGATGCGGCTGATGCTATGGATGCGGCTACAACACCATTGCCGGCCAAACAGGACAGTAGCGTAGGCCTAGTACCCGAAGGAGTTATCGATGCGGCAAATAAGGCTAGGGCGGTAATCGATAGCATTAAGGAGGCTGCGAATCAGGCGTGGGCGTATCTCCAAAGAGTTTTTGGACCCCCGTTACAGCAAGGTCTTTTAGCGGTTCAGCCTGTGGTAGCATGGTTTCAAACTAATGGACTGCCCTTGGTCCAATCGTTTGGGCGCGGTGTGGCACAAGTTTTTCAATCGATCCTTGATGCGGCAGGACCGATATTCAATGCTCTCTGGAGCGATGTGATATTGCCGACTCTGCAGGTCATTTCACAAGTAACAGTCGATACCCTTAATACCATCAAGGGCTTTTGGGATAAATGGGGAGCGGACATTGTTTTAGGGGTTACGGGTTTTATTAGCAGCATTAAAGATGCTTTTATTGGCCTCTGGAAAAACTTCCTTGGACCTATAGTAACCAATATGTTAATGGAGTTAAGGTGGCTATGGGATAACCACTTAAAAGGTATAGTCGAAGCGGCAGCCAATTTGGTCGGGGCATTGGCCACTGATGCGATGGACATTTGGAACAAGTTTATTTCCCCATTAGTCGGTTTTTTGGTTGAAACGCTGGGCCCAATGTTCGCAAGTATATTTAGCTTTATCGCTGATGTGGTTGGAACCAACATAGGCGTTGTCGCAGATGTGGTAAAAGGTGTAGTTAAGGTCCTTCAGGGGGTAATTGATTTTGTTACTGGCATCTTAACCGGTAATTGGGATAAAGCTTGGCGAGGTATAGCAGGGATATTTAGTGGGGTATGGGAAGGCATGAAGGCTATTCTCAAGGGCGCTGTTAACACGATGATTGACTTTGTCAACTTCCTTATTAGGGCATTGGACAGGATCCAGGTGGATATTCCGGATTGGGTTCCCCTGATTGGTGGAACGCATTTTGGAATCGACATTCCACAAATCCCTAAACTCAAGCTTGGCGGCATAGTAACTTCTCCAACTTTAGCGATGATCGGTGAAGCTGGGAAAGAGGCCGTGGTTCCTCTCGAAGATACTTCTTTTGTGGAGTCTATCGGTAACGCTGTTGGCTCGGCGGTAGCTGCGGCCATGTCTCTCAATCGTGCCACTGCCCAGGGCACAAGTGAACGGAATGTTCCCGATACTTTGGTCCTGAAAATTGGAGAGACTGAATTTGGGCGGATAGCGATTCGTGCGATCAATAACTATCAACGTCAAACGGGTGCTAGTTTGATAGTTATATAGGAGGCGAACAATGCTCATCAAGATAAACGGTACAGAAATACCAGCATATCCTACGGACTTTTCTGTCACGACGCTAGACATTGACAATGCCGACTCAACCACCAGAACGGCTGACGGAACGCTCAATCGGGATCGTGTAGCTGTTAAGCGCCAAATAGAAATGACATGGACCATGCTTGATTGGGCTACCATGTCAGCCGTTCTTAAAGCCATGAGCGATGTATTCTTCGATGTTTATTATCCGGATCCGATGGATGGCGATTATGCTACACGGACATTTTATGTCGGTAACCGACCTGCACCATTCGCGCTTAATAAAAATGGCACAATCTATTGGAAGGATCTCAAGGTGACTTTAACAGAAAGGTAAGGCAAAAAAAAGGGGGGGGGGGGGACGGGGATTGTATTCCGT
>Ga0334722_10005622_pt1 | contig 12594 bp, 11 predicted proteins | sample C3_bottom_MG_FD_207210 | JGI IMG/M metagenome (GOLD analysis project Ga0334722, IMG submission 207210) | Sediment microbial communities from Yellowstone Lake, YNP, Wyoming, USA - C3_bottom | ecosystem: Environmental > Aquatic > Freshwater > Lake > Sediment | place: USA: Wyoming | collected...
GCCGCTGTAGTTGAGGACGTACAGCTCGCCCGCCTCGTCCTCGCCGAAGGCGCTGATGGAGAACGGCGTGTTGATCAGCTCCGTGCCGGTCCAGGTGCTGCCGGACAGCGTCGCTCCGAAGATCTGGCCGGTGCAGTAGTCGCCGTACACGTACTGGCCGGCCAGGAGCGGCGAAGATGCGCCGCGGTAGCGATAGCCGCCGATCACGGCGCAGAGCCCGCTCACGTGCTGGTATTCCAGGATCGGCGGCGCGAGGCCGCCCGGATCGCAGTTCGTCGAGGGGTTGTAGCAGTGGGTCCCCTCCATGAGCCGCCAGCCGTAGTTCCGCAGCGCAGCAGTGCCGGCGGGCTGCAGGTCGACCTCCTCCCAGGCGTCCTGACCGACATCACCGATGAGGAGATCGCCCGTCGCGCGGTCGAAGCTGAAGCGCCACGGGTTGCGCAGGCCCACCGCCCAGATCTCATCGAGGCCCGGCTGCCCGACGAGCGGGTTCGTGGCGGGGATGGCGTAGGGCGAGCCGTGATCGACGTCGATGCGGAGGATCTTGCCGAGTAGCGTGTTGACGTCCTGTGCGCGGTTGGCGGGATCGCCGCCAGAGCCGCCGTCGCCCATGGCGATGTACAGGTAGCCGTCCGGCCCGAAGGCCAGCTGGCCGCCGTTGTGGTTGGCGAAGGGCTGGGCGATCGTCAGCAGGACCTGCGCCGAGTTGGCGTTCACCGCGTCCGAGCCCGGCGGTGACGCCTGGTAGCGCGCGATCACGGTGTCGCCGCCGGTGTTCGTGTAGTCGATGAAGAAGTAGCCGTTGGTGCTGTAGGCGGGGTGGAACGCCAGGCCGAGCAGCCCCTGCTCGATGTTCGCGGTGGTCACGAGCGAGCTCACGTCCAGGAAGGGCGTGCTCAGCAGCGCGCCGCCCTCGACGATGCGGATGCGGCCGCCACGCTCGACGACGAACAGGCGATGCAGCCCGTCGCCGGCGTTGGTGACGACGAGGGGCTGGCTCAGGCCCGACGACACCGCGACGATGGACGCCGTGCCGGCGGCGGCGGCGGGGCGCACGCCCGGATGGCCGGCGGAGCCCGGCACCCCTACCGCCAGCGCCAGCAGGCCGAGCGCGGCTGCGAGTCCGAGTACGCGATGATTCATCTGGCCCTCGGCGTCCGCGGAACCTTCGGCACTGCCGAGTATACGCGCCGCCCGAATCTCCGGGCGCCGCGGCAGGATGTGAACTGCGTCATACCTCCGCAGGGCCCGGAAGGCGTACGCTCCCCATGTTGAAGACGATACGTCGCTACGGAGGCCGTCAGATGTTCAGTCCAACACCGTACGACAGCAAGGCGTTGATGATGGATCACGAGCGCGAGTTCATGCAGGCAGCGCTGGTCCGGGAGGTCAGGCGGGTGATGCGGCAAAGCCGCACGGCGGTGGCTGTCCGCCGGCGGCGCCGAATCCTCTCGTTCCGCTTCGTGAGTCCCCTGCGCGGGCGCCCGACGACGAGTAGGGCATAGAGAACAGCAGGCACCCCCGCCGGTCACGGCAGGAGCCGGGCGTACTGGCCGCGCCCGGCTCTTGCTACGTCAGCGCGGCGGCGTCCCGGAGCGCGACCGGATCGAGCAGCACCAGCTCTCCGTCCTCCCGGCCGATGACGCCGTCCGCCTTCAGGCGGGCGAGCTGCTTGTTGATGCTCTCGCGCGTCGCCCCCAGGGTCGACGCCCATTCGACCTGATTGACGCGCAGCTTGAGTCCGCGGCGGACCTCGCCGGACGCGACCTCGCCGAACTGTTGCCAGAGACGCTTGGCGATCCGGGCCTGGACGGACAGGAGGGCGATCTCGGCGACCTGCTCGTTGGTCGATCGGATGCGCATCGCCAGGCCGGCGAGCAACTGCCAGGCCGCATCCGGGTGCGTGTCCACCCACGTCCGGAAGTGATCGGCGGTGATGTAGAGGGCGTCGACGGGCGAGATGGCGACCGCCGTCGCGCTGCGTGGCGTGCCATCGAGCACGGACAGTTCGCCGAGCACCTCGCCGGGGCCGAACGTGGCCAGCGTCAGCTCGCCGCCGTCGGCCTGCTGGATCATGACGCGCACGCGTCCGGCGACGAGCGTATACAGGCCGTCGGCAGCGTCGCCGCGCTGAAACAGCACCTGCCGCGTACGGAAGCTCTGCTGCCTTCCCTTCCGGACGAGGGCCGTGAGGTCCGGGACGCCGACACGCGCGAGCAACGGTGAGCGCGACAACAGCGTTCCGCGCCCGGGCCGGGTCCTCGCGCCGGGATAGGGCCCCGGCTTGCTGCTGCTCGGCATCGCTCCCTCGGCCTTCACCGATCTGCGTCTCAGGCGCCGCGTCCCGCATGTGTGGCCGACACCGTCGGCTTCACGTGGGCTTCACGAGATGCGGGCGCAGACCACGTTGGGGTGCTTCGCGAGCTCCGGGTCGTCGGTCTGGCAGCGCTGCTCGGCGCTGATCGCGACCTCGAGGCTCGCGTACACCGCCGCCGTATTGCCGTCCGACGAGTACCAGTAGCCGGCATTCGCTCCGAAGGGGTCCGTCGGGATCTTGCCGCCGAGCGCGTCCTCGAGCTTGCATCCGGCGTCCAGTTCCTTGTAGGTGCAGAGCGTCTGCACGTTGCCGTTGGTGCTGGGGAACGATCCGTCGCCGGCCTTCGTCGCGTTCAACGCCTGGACCAGGACCAGCACGTCAGAGCGCCGCGTGGCGTCGCGCTGCTCCGGCGTCCCGGGCGCGCCGGCGGGCACGGTCGTCGTCACCTGGGGACGGGCGGTCGCCTCAGGCGGGGCGGTAGCCGTCGGCACGGGGGGGATGAACGTGCCGCGCACAGGCGTGCCGATGGCGCCCACCAGGGGCTTCGGGGTCGCCTCCCCGCCGGTCGTCAGGTCGAACCACAGCACTGCCAGCAGTGCGAGCGCGATAGCACCGACCGGGACGATGACGCGCCAGTTCCATGTGCTCATCAGGCAGGGGCCTTCGCCGAATCCCTCTCTCCGGCGGTCACTATATCAATCCGCCGGTCCGGCGGAGGCGCGGCGATCGCGCGGGAGGGCGGACACGCGCGAAGCGCAGCAAACGGCGTGGGAGCATGCGCAGGCGCCGTCCGCGGGCTCAGTCCTCGTCGTCGGGGCCGGCGGGAGCGGCGAGATGGTACGGCACTTCGACGACCACCGTATGCGGGCGGTCCAGCAGCGCGTTGCGCAGCCGGCGCGCCGACTGGTTGTGCAGCCAGCGTTGCCAGGGCCACGCCGTACGGAACTCCGGGAGCACGACGGTCACGTACTGCCCGGGATCGGACTTGTCGAGCGCGTCGACGTACGAGAGCACGGGCGCGACGAACGACCGGTACGGCGAGTCGATGATCAGCAGCGGCACGTCCAGCACGGTCTGCTCCCATTCCCGCCGAAGCCGGTGGCCCCTTTCGAGGTCGTCTGTGATGTGCAGAGCGGTCACGTTCGGCGAGATCGAACGCGCGTAGTCCACCGTCCGCAGCACGGCGCGGTTCAGCTCGTCGACTGGCACGAGCACGGCCTGGCGGTGGCGCGCCTGGGAGCCCACCAGGGCGTCCGGCGGGAGTTCGAGCTTGCGCTCCACTCCCACGTAGTGGCGGTGGATCGCGTGGAACGTGAGGGCGAGCAGCGCCATCGCGATCATGCTGATCCATGCGCCTTCGGTGAACTTCGTACCGCCGACGATGACCGCGACGACGCCGGTCGCGGTTGCTCCGATGCCGCTGATGACCATGCTGCGCCGCCAACCGGGCTCGCGCAGGCGAAGCCAGTGGACGACCATACCGCCCTGGGACAACGTAAACGAAACGAACACTCCGAACGCATACAGCGGAATGAGCAGGTCGACATCCGCGTCGAACGCGATGAGCAGAAGCGACGCGGCGACGCCCAGTACGATGATCCCGTTGGAGAACGCCAGGCGGTCGCCCCGGAACGTGAATTGATGCGGCAAGAACCGGTCGCGGGCGAGGATCGACCCGAGGCGGGGGAAGTCCGCGTAACTGGTGTTCGCGGCGAGCAACAGGATGAGCGCGGTTGACGCCTGGATGAAGTAGAACAGCGGCGAGTTGCCGAACACGGTCTTGGCGATCTGGGCCGGCACGGAGACCTTGTCCGCGTGCTGGACGCCGAACTCATGCGCCAGGATCGTGAGCCCGAAGAAGAAGGTGCCCAGGATGACGGCCATCCACACGAGAGTCAGCGCCGCGTTGCGCGATTCCGGCCTTCGGAACGCAGGGACGCCGTTGGAGATCGCCTCTGTCCCCGTGATGGCGGCACAGCCGGACGAGAACGCGCGCAACAAGATGAAGACAGACAGGCCGGACACTCCGAGCGGGTGCACGGACTCCGGGATGTCGGCGTGCAAGCCGGGGTCGATGAGCAGACGCGCGAACCCGCCGATCAGCAGGATCACGATCGACACGATGAACGCGTACGTCGGGAGAGCGAAGATGGTTGCCGATTCGCGGACGCCGCGGAGATTCAACAGGGTAATCAGCGCTACCACTCCGACCGAGATTTCGACCGAGAGCGAGTGCAGCTCCGGAAAAGCCGACGTAATCGCCAGAACACCGGCTGCAATCGACACCGACACGGTAAGCACGTAATCCACTGCGAGCGCGGCGGCTGCGCTCAGGCCCGCGATGTCTCCGAAGTTCTCCCGGGCGACGATGTAGGCACCGCCTCCGTTGGGATAGGCGCCGATTGTCTGACGATACGAGAACGTGACGATCGCGAGCAGCAGGACGATCGCCGCCGAGATCTCAATCGAATACGTCAGCGCGGCGGCGCCGGCGGCCGCCAGCACGAGCAGGATCTCGTCCGTCGCATAGGCGCTTGACGACAGGACATCGGACGAGAAGACCGCGAGCGCCTTCCATTTGGGCAGTTTTTGCTCTTCGACGTCTTCGGACGAGATTGGCGCGCCGACGGCGAACTTGCGGATGCGTCGCCAGAAGCGTTGGGCGTCGGTGCGCGGCGCCGTCGCCACGGCCGTCGCCCGGACCGTACCCTCGTCCTCGCCGCGCTCGAAGCGGCGCTCGCCGGTCCGGACGCGGCGCGCATACCGCGAACCGGGCTTGCCGCCCTGGCGAATCTCGGTCGATTCGACGTGTGGGAGCGGGTTCTTTCGGCTGATGCGGAGGCTTGTGGGCTCGTCCTCCGGTGGAAGATTCTCTGGTTCCGTCGTCACGCTGTCCTTTGCCCCGTGTCGGGGCGCCGCCCGGTCGTGGCGGCACGACGATCCTATCGCCCGCGCATCAACGGCGAAAGCGCCATCGGGACGGCGCCAACCGGATCCTACGAGAGGTGGTACGGGACTTCGACGACGACGGTGTGCGGTCGGTCCAGCAACGCCCGCTTCAGCTTCTGCGATGACTGGTTGTGGAGGACGCGTTGCCACGGCCAGCGCGACAGGTACTCCGGGAGCACCACCGTCACGACGTCCTGTGCGTCGGCGCGGTCGAGGGCGTCGACGTAAGCGAGCACCGGGCCGAGCAGCGAGCGGTATTCGGACTGGACGACGATCAGCGGCACGTCCAGCACGTGGCGTTCCCACTCCCGGCGCAGAGCGTCCGCGTCCTCCAGGTTGTCGGTGACGTGGAGGGCCGTCACGTTATTGGAGATCGAGCGCGCGTACGAGACGGCGCGCGCCGTCGCGCGATTCAACTCGTCTACGGGCATGAGGACCGGCTGGCCGTGGCGCCCGGAGACGATGTTGATCATGTCCTCGTGCTCCGGTATCGCGAGCTCGCGCTGCACGCGCCGGTAGTGCGATCCGATCTGGCCGAACAGCACCGAGAGCAGCCCGATGGCGATGATCGTCAGCCAGGCGCCGTGCGTGAACTTCGTCGCCGCAATGATCACGGCGACGACGGCGGTCGCGGAGGCGCCGATGGCGTTGATGATCATCGCCCGCCGCCAGCCTTGCTCGCGGTACCTGCGCCAGTGCACGACCATTCCCATTTGCGAGAGCGTGAAGCCGACGAAGACGCCCACCGCGTACAGCGGGATGAGCTTGTGCGTCTCCGCGCTGTAGGCGACGAGGAGCAGCATCGAAGCGAGCGCCAGGACGATGATCCCGTTCGAGTAGCCGAGCCTGTCGCCGCGGAACGCGAAGAGGCGCGGCAGGTAGCGGTCCCGCGCCATCACCGAGGCGAGGGCCGGCAGTCCCGCGAAGCTCGTGTTCGCCGCCAGCACCAGGATGAGGGCCGTCGCCACCTGGACGAGGTAGAACATCGGTCCGCCGTTGAAGACCGCGTCCGCGATCTGGGCGACCACGGTCTTCGTCGCCGAGGGCTCGACGCCGATCTGGTGCGCGAGGACGGTCAGGCTGACGAAGAGCGTCGTGAGGATCGCGGCCATCCAGGAGAGCGTGGCCGCCGCGTTCCTGGGCGCCGGGTCCTTGAACGCCGTCACCCCGTTGGAGATCGCCTCGATGCCTGTCAGCGCCGTGGCGCCAGACGAGAACGCGCGCAGGATCAGGAACAGGCCGACCGCCTGGCCGCCAGGCGGGATCGCGTTCTCGTGGCTGACGGCGTCCAGCCCGCCGAACGCGACCCGCGCCAACCCGACGACGATCATCGACCCGAACGTCAGCAGGAAGAAGTAGGTCGGGATGGCGAAGATCGTCCCCGACTCCCGCAGGCCACGCAGATTCCCGACGGTGAGCAGCGACACGAAGACCAGCGCCAGGATCACGCGCTCGTCGTGCAGCTCCGGGATCGCGGAGGTGATCGCCGCCACGCCGGCCGCCGTGCTCACGGCCACCGTCAGGGTGTAGTCCACGACGAGCGAAGCCCCGGCTACGAGCCCGGGCGCCACGCCCAGGTTCTCCATCGCCACCTTGTAGGCGCCGCCGCCGTTCGAGTAGGCGCGGATCGTCTGCCGGTAGGACGTGGCCACGATCACCAGCAGCACAGCGATCGCCATGCTGATCGGGATCGAGTACGTCAGCGCGCCGGTTCCCGCCAGGATCAGGATCAGCAGGATCTCCTCGGTTGCGTAGGCCGTCGATGAAAGCGCATCGGAGGCGAAGATCGCGAGCGCCTTGACCTTGCTCAGCCGTTCCTCGGCGAGCCGCGACGACGCGAGCGGCGCCCCGATGGCAACGCGCTTGAACAGCCGCCAGAGCCGCCCGCCTGTTGTCCGCGGCACGTCGGCGCGTCGCGTCGCGCGGATCGTGCCCTCGGTCGCGCCGCGCTCGAACCGGCGTTCGGCGACGCGCGTCAGCCGCGCGTAGCGCGTGCCGGGCTTACTTCCGGTGTAGATCTCTGCCTGGCTGTCGGGGTGGAACTCGGGCGGGCGCCGTGGCGCCTGGGCGCGCGGCGGGAGCTCGTCGGGCTGCAGCGGCGGCTCCGGCCCGGGTCCATCGGGCGTGGGCGGCCGGTCGTTTCGGTGCCGCGCCAGTCTGATCGACCTGGGCGGCTCGGCCGGCGGGCCCGCCGGCCGAGCGCCGTTGGCCTCGTCGCGGGCGGGAGATTCGGGCTGAACTTCGCGCGAGTCCGGCGGTCGCTCCAACATCGCCTCCGGGCTCAGTATGCGGCCCGCGCTCCGCTTTGTGAACTCCAAGAAACGCGTGCCGGCCGGCTCGTCGGGCGACGATGTGCTAGCATGCGCCACATGCTGCGAATTCTGACTCCCGAGGTGCTCTCAACCCGCGGTCCATCGCCGCGGGGCGCCATCGCCTGCCCGCCACTTCCCCGATAGGCAGGCCATCCGCCGGCGCCGATACTGGCGGAGTTCCCGGAGCAGCACACATGGATCTCGAACTCTACGACACCACTCTGCGCGACGGCGCCCAGATGGAGGGCCTGTCGCTCTCCGTCGAGGACAAGCTCAAGATCGCCCGCAAACTCGACGAGCTGGGCGTCCATTACATCGAAGGGGGCTGGCCCGGCAGCAACCCGAAGGACGCGGAGTTCTTCGTCCGCGCCCGCTCGCTGAACCTGCAGCACGCCCGCCTCGCCGCGTTCGGCTCGACGCGCCGCGCCGGCGGCGACAGCGCGACCGACGCCAACCTGCGCGCGCTGCTCGACGCCCGGACGCCCGTCGTCACGCTCGTCGGGAAGGCGAACGACGTCCACGTGCGCGACGTCATCGAGACGACGCTCGAAGAGAACCTCTCGATGATCGCCGACTCGGTGCGCCTGATGCGCGAGAACGCCCGGACCGTCTTCTTCGACGCCGAGCATTTCTTCGACGGCTTTTACTCCGACTCGAAGTACGCGCTCGCCTGCCTGCGCGCGGCTGCCTCGGCGGGCGCGGGATGCCTCGTCCTCTGCGACAGCAACGGCGGCATGACGACGCCTCGCCTTGTCGAGGCGATCCGCGCGGTGCGCGACGCGGTCGATGTGCCGCTCGGCATCCACACGCACAACGACGGCGACCTGGCCGTCGCCAACTCCCTCGCCGCAGTGGCCGAGGGCGTCGTGCAGGTGCAGGGCTGCGTGAACGGCTACGGCGAGCGCTGCGGCAACGCGAATCTGATCAGCATCATCGCCGACCTCAAGCTCAAGCTGGGGTACGACGTTGTCAGCGACGATCAGCTCGCCATGCTGACCGAGGTGAGCCACTACGTCAGCGAAGTGGTGAACGTGGTGCCCAACCCGTACCAGCCATACGTGGGCACGAGCGCCTTCACGCACAAGGGCGGGTTGCACGTCGCCGCGGTGCTGAAGTCCGACGCCAGCTACCAGCACGTCCCGCCGGAGCTCGTCGGCAACGAGCGCCGCCTTGTCGTCTCGGAGCTGGGGGGGAGCCGCGGCGTCCAGCACAAGCTCAAGGAGGTCGGATTCGAGTTCGAGCTCTCGCGCGACGAGGCGCGCACGCTGCAGGAACTGGTCAACGAGCAGGAGTCACGCGGCTACCAGTACGAGGGCGCGGAGGCGTCGTTCGAGATGCTGGTGCGCCGCTCGCGGCCCGGCTACGTGGCGCCGTTCGACCTTGAGGACTTCTGGATCGTCGAACGGCGCACCGCGGCCAGCGCCGCCCACGCGCGGGAGATGCAGGCGGAAGCGATGGCGAAGGTGCGCATTGACGGCGAGATGCGGCAGACGGCCGCGGAGGGCAACGGCCCCGTGAACGCGCTCGACGCCGCGGTGCGCAAGGCGCTCGTCGAATTCTTCCCGACGATCTACGCCGTGAAGCTGGTGGACTTCAAGGTGCGCATCATCGACAGCGCGGCCGGGACGAGCGCCGCCGTGCGCGTCCTGATCGAATCGAGCGACGGCGACCGATTCTGGACGACCGTCGGCGCCAGCACGGACATCATCGAGGCGTCGTGGCTGGCGCTCGCGGATTCGCTCGAGTACTTCCTGGTCCGGCGCGCCGGCTGGACGCCGGGATAGCGCGCGCGTGGAGGCCGCTCGTCCTCGCACAATCGCGTCGTCCGGGTGTTGCGCTAGGGCGCGACCGCCGCGCCCATGCCCTCGAGGATGGTGCTCGTGGAGGGCATCCCCCGCCTGTAAAACCGCACGATGCCATCGCGGTCGATGCCGACGACGGTGCGGTTGACGAGCGTGATCAGGGGGATTGGCATCAGCGCGTCGTACGCCCGTACGACGCGTGCGCCGGGGTCGAGCAGGAGCGGTGTCTTGAGCCCGTGCTGCTCCACGAATTTCCTGTGCTTCTCCACGGAGCCGGGGTTCACGCCGAACACCGCCATGCCCGCCGCCGCGTACGTGTCGTAGTCATCGCGGGCGGTGCACAGCTGGCGGGTACAGCCGGGCGTGCTGTCGGCCGGGTAGAACATCAGCACGACCGACGATTTGCCGCGAAAGTCGGTCAGGCGAACGCGGTTGCCCCGTTCGTCCTCGAGGTCAAAGTCCGGCGCTTCCTGTCCCAAGCTGAGCATGTCCAACTCCTGCCACGTCCGGGCGGTCCGGCCCGGCCACCCAGTGTACGCGCCACCGGGCGCCAGGGTTTCTCGCGCCGGCGCCGCGCCTCGAGACGAACTCGCACGGTTGCGGCCCTTTCCCAGCTAAACGCTTATTAAAACTCCTTCACATAGCCGCGGCCCATCTCTACAATGCGGCGGATTCTGAGAGCACAGTCGCCAGAGGAGAGCCATGACGTACACCATCACCGAACCCTGCATCGGCACCAAGGACCGCTCCTGCGTCGACGTCTGCCCGGTGGACTGCATCCACGATGACGGCGACGACGACAAGTTGCTGTACATCGACCCGGACGAGTGCATCGACTGCGGCGCGTGCGAGCCGGCCTGCCCGGTGAACGCGATCTTCGCCGAGGACGACGTACCGGACAACATGAAGCCCTACACGGAGATTAACGCGCTCTGGTTCAAGGATAAGGCAGCCGCCCGGGCCAAGGTGGACGCCATCGCCCCATAGGCTCTCTCAGACTGGAGTCAGAACAGGCCCGGACGGCGCCGTCCGGGCCTGTCGTTGTCGCCCCGTCCCGCAGGTCAGACCTGGCGCGCACGGCGGCTCTGACCACGGGTGGCCGTGGGAAGGGGCGCGAACAGAGGTGAGAGCTTCGTGAGATCGCCGGGGGTACCATGCGCGCGGGCGTGTGCGGCGGATCTTGCCCTCGCTGCCGCAGCGCTCGATGGTGGCGGGGTGGCGCGTCACTGGGTGACTGCGCCGCCCTCCGCCGTTTTTTCGTGACGACTGACCCGAGGATCGCGCGCCGCGTGCTGCGAGCGCTGCCACGAACACGCGAGCTCCACCGACAGGATGACGAGGCCGCACCACACGACGAGGTCGCCCGGGCTCGCGACGAATCCTCCCCGACCCAGCTTCACGACGATGCTGTCGCCCAGCGCCCGCAGGTGCCCCGAGCCGGGCGCCAGCAGCACGTCTTTCGAGCCGCGGATCCATTCGCCGTCGCGGTAGTCGCCCGCCCGCTCCGCGCCGACGGCCGAGACGACGGTCGCCCGCTCGATTGGCATCAGCCCGCCGTTCGCCAGGACCGCCGCCAGGTTCGCGGCGAGGCCCACGAGCGTGACCCAGACGCCCGCATGGCCGCGCAGCCTCCACAGGGCGATCGGGATGGCGGCCATCGTCAAGGGAAGTGCGATGCGGGCGCCGGGGCTCCACGGGAGCAGCCGCAACGATGCGTACTGCACCAGCACCAGCGAGAGCGCGATGACGGCGCTCCAGGCAGCCTTGTTGGTCATGGTCATCGGTCCCGTGGCGGGGATGCCCCGCCTGTCGCGTGGGAGTATCGGTCTCCGCGCGCGGCGGTCTCAGCGTGGCTGCTTCTCTGACATAAGCATCGGCGCGCCGTACTCCGGCGCGCGCCTGCCCACATCCCGTTGTGGGGCCGAATATGCTGTGTTACGATTCGCTGCCTGACTCGCGAGGAAATTCACAAAGTCTCTTCCGGAGCTGAGGACACGAGCTTTGATCGAGCAGTTCGGGCGGTCCGGCTTCCTCCTGATCTTTGCCGTCGCCTTTCCCCTGATCCCGATCGTCGCGTCGGTGGCGCTCGGTGTGTTTCGCATCCGGCCGAGCCGGCCAGACCCGGTCAAGGAATCCGTCTACGAGTGCGGGATGGTCCCCATCGGCGACGCCCATGTCCGCTACAACGTGCGCTACTACCTGTTCGCGCTCCTCTTCGTCGTGTTTGATGTCGAGGCGGTGTTCCTGTTCCCCTGGGCGGTCGCCTACCGCCATCTCGGCGTGTACGCGTTCGTCGAGGCGATGATCTTCATCGGCATCCTCGCGGTGGGATTCGCCTTTGCCTGGCGCAAGCGCGCCATGGAGTGGCTGTGATGCCGCACCCGGTGACGCTCACGCTCACAGGAGGCGAGGTGGCGGGCCGCATCCGGGCGGCGGCCCCGGGCGCCGTGCGCGAGGCGACGGACGCCTTCGTCGTGATCGAGCCCGCGCAGGCGTTCGACGCGATGTGCGCGATCCGTGACGACGAGTTGCTCGACGGGAAGTTCCTGGTCCAGATGTGCAGCGTGGACATGGTCGAACGCATTGACGTCGTCTACCACTTCGCCTCGCTGGCCCGGAACCACATCTTCGAAGTGAAGGTGCCGGCGGACCACGAGCACCCGGAGGTGCCATCGATCACGCCGCTCTGGTCCGGCGCGACGCTCCAGGAGCGCGAGATCTACGACCTCATGGGCGTGAAGTTCACGGGACACCCCGAACTGACACGGCTGTTCCTGTGGGACGCCTTCCCGGGACACCCGCTGCGGAAGGACTTCCTGGCGCTGCCGGGGGGACAGAAGCCGGGGCTCAGCCAGTTTCCGAAGCAGGTGCCAGGGCAGACCGGGCAGGAGTTTCGCCCGGTCGAGCCGGGCACGGGCGACTGACCCCGCCGCAAGACGCGGCCCGCCCCGCGGGCACGCGACAAGAGCTGAGGCGTCGAACGTGGCGATCAAGAGCGAACCGGTAGAAGTCAACATCGGGCCCCAGCACCCGAGCACGCACGGCGTCTTCCGCATGGTCGCCAGGATCGACGGCGAGCGCATCGTTGATGTGAAGATGGTGGTCGGCTACCTGCACCGCAGCATGGAGAAGCTCGCCGAAGAGCGCACGTACACGCAGAACATTCCGTTCACCGACCGGATGGACTATCTCGCGGCGATGGCCGGGAACCTCG
>Ga0334722_10005623_pt1 | contig 12593 bp, 16 predicted proteins | sample C3_bottom_MG_FD_207210 | JGI IMG/M metagenome (GOLD analysis project Ga0334722, IMG submission 207210) | Sediment microbial communities from Yellowstone Lake, YNP, Wyoming, USA - C3_bottom | ecosystem: Environmental > Aquatic > Freshwater > Lake > Sediment | place: USA: Wyoming | collected...
CTACAGGTAAAATGGGCGATAATATTCAATATGTCAAACATGGCGATGAAACTATTGGCAGTATTCTGTATGAATGTAAAAAAACTGATAAATTCAATAACTCTTTCATCGCCGAGGTTAAGCGGCATATGGAAATGGCAAAAGCTGATTTTGGTGTTTTAATTACTCATGCACCTAGGGATGAGAAAAAGGGATTTAATTACGTAGAAAATGTTATTATTATTAATCCTTTTGGTGTTCTTGATATTGCTATTGTTTTAAGAGAAATAATTGTGCAGATGTATCATTTAAAAAAAGCGGGGGAATCCAAAAATAGAATAGCAAAAGAGATAGTAAGGTATATGCAATCTGGGGAATTTAAAATTAAGATGTTAACTGCCATTGGAAAGGCAGAAGAAGCACACTATTTAATGAGAAAAGAAATAGATAATCATGAAAAGGATTGGCAGACACGGTTTAAAATATATAGCACAATACATTCAAGTGTTCAGTCAGTAAGAACAGATATTGGGAAAATCATTACAGGTAAAGAACTTCCATTTGAGGAGACAAAGAAACTCTCAGAGTTGTCTAAAAGTTAAATTATATTAGGGATTAAAATGATTAAGTATGGTGGTATTAGAAAATTAGCAGAGGATAACTTTATTCTTGATGTTCAGAATTTTGCTGACAATAAATTTAGTATAAAAAGCACTACTAAATCTATCAAGTTTTCATCAGAAAAGGAGGCAAGAGATTTTGCAAAGAAAAACAGTATTGAATTAAGATATGTGAGAAGCAAAGATAGAGATTGAAAAACAAATCGATCAAATAGTCTATAAACCTTGCGCTTAACTGAGGGTGGAATTAAATTATGGACGTGCATCAAGATGACTAGAAACTTTCATGCAAAGAAAAATATAACTAATCGATTGCAAGAAGCGAGGAAATTAGCTGATAATACTGACGTAAAAGAAAAAATTGCTTTCTCAAGAGAATTAGAAAGTATAGTTTTTAATTCTCTTCGTTTCGTTAATTTGGATAGTGAGCACATCCACGGTGAAATAAAAAGTGCTTGCTTTTTGCTTTTTCTAAAATCATTTTTATTATTTTCTAACGCAATTGATTTATTGAAAAACAATCAAATAAGCGCAGCGCCATATTTAATTAGGGGTATTATTGAGGCGCGCGCTGATATAAATTTCATTCAAAAAAAGAGGGACAAGAAACTTGCGAGTAGATTTTTTAAGACAGCTAATGTAATAAGAAACGAACAGATCGGGTTAGATTTTAGCAAAGATTTTCCAAGTGACGTTTATTGGACTGAAGAAAGGATTAAAACACGCGTAAAATTATTAGGTGATCCTGTAAGCTGGGCGTATAATTATCTTTCAATGTTTGTTCATAATACATGCATAAATGGAGACATATGGAGTAGAAAAGAGCAAGTGTTAGCAATAAACGAACAATTATTTTTTGCTAACCACAACTTTTTAGAAATTATTGATTTGGTTAATTTTAAAGACATGAAAATAAATAGTATTGAAAAGAAATTTAGAAAAATTTTTGGTCTAACTGCAAGATAATGAAATAAGCAAAGTTTCAAAATCCGTTGCCGGTAGCGCATTATGCAAAAGCATAAAAAGTAATTGAGGGTAAAATTAATGAAAAAAGAAACATGAGCAAAAATACGAGATTTGCTTTTGCCAAAATTAATGAGCGAGAAGGTGAGGGTAAGATGAAATATGCTTTAGACACAAACACCTTAATAACCATATGTAAAAACACTGCATACATAAAAAATCTCATTACTTTTTTAGATTCTGGCAATCAAGTATTTGTTCACCAGAAGGTTCTGGAAGAATTTACTGAAAAAGCAAGTGAAGCTGAGGTAAAGAATTTCAATCAATTAAGCAACAAAATTAATATTGAGACTAGACGGTGGTTTACTATTGGAGCCTCGGTCATTGGCGGACAGGATATGATTGCCAGAGAATCTTTTTCTGCCTTTGAAAAGGATTATGATGAAAATAAATATGAAGAACATTTAGAAAACTCCAGTAAGTCCAAAACAGAATCAGAATATGTCCAAAAAATACAAAGTGATCCAACTATTTTTTCTTGGGCTGTAGAAAATAATTGTAATTATTTTGTCACAAATAATTTAAAGGACTTTAGAAAGGTTGTCGATAATTATCATATAATGTTAATGAAAAACGACGATCTCATGAAATTAATGAGCGGGAAAGTGAGAGTGAAATGAAAAATAACATAATTTATTTCAGAATTTGGAAGCTGGCAAATACTGATTTTGTATCAGAAAAGTTTACCAAATCATTGAATGATCAAGCATTTAAATACTTTAAGGGAGTGGGTGTTTCAGCAAAAGCTCTGAGCCCACCTCAGCTCGGAGCAGGAGAACCTATTCATTTGATTATAAAGTTTATCAAGGTAATTATTTCTGTCATTGCAAGAGCACACCGATCATATTTAATTAGAAATTTTGATTCAATATCTCCTCAATTTAAAATCTATTTATTTTCAGAATATCATTTTGAAAATCAAACAATTTGGGATTGGGAAGACACGACAAGCACAACTATTAGTGAATTGATCTTTCATGCTTATCAACTGAACCAATACTTACTAAATTATTATGAAAATTATAAATTTCAAACTGAGATAGTTTTTAGAAGTCCTCAATTTAAGTACATGCTAAATATAGAAATCCCGTATTATTATAATGAGAAGATCTTTTTTTCTAAAGTTAGCAATTTTGTTCAAAACTTGAGCTTAAAGGGGAATTTGAGTGAAAGAGTTATATTTTCAAAATTTCTCACAAAACAAAATCTGCAAAAAATATCAGCGGATGGGAAAATTATTTCAGAAAAGACATTTTTTTATTTAAATGGGTTTAAATCCAGAATTTTTTCCCCGAAAAAAAGGGGCATTAAACTAACAAAGCATTCAAAAGGAAATACCATCGAATTACTAGAGAATAAAACATGAAATATACAGAATCAACATTAGAAGGAGCGGTGTTTGAGTGGCGATGACCTTGCCTCGAATCGACGGCTTCGCGGAATAGTAAATTAAAATTGCTTAAAGAGAATAAAATGCCTAAGCAACCCTTAATTATTGTTGGCGTTTCTGGAGCGGGGAAGTCAACATTAGCCCAAAAATTGGCCCAAGAATTCGGTCTTAAGATTATTGATGTTTTTGAATATGCAAAGCCCTACATTGAAAAACACGGTAGTGCAAAAGTAAAAGGAAATCTTTTAAAAAGAGCATACGAAGATCTAATAAAAGACCTTCCCAATTTAAACTTTGATATCTTAGAGATTGCCAGTGATTGGCCAGATGAGTTTCTTCCCAAAATTATAAATAGAATAAAAAAGGAACCTATTTTAGTTCTTGTTTATTCCCCCTTGGATATTTGTCTTTCCCGCAATACTCAAAGAAATCGGCAAGTACCTAAAGAAATAGTGCGGGAACAAGCAAATTTTACCCCCTCTTTTTATAATGCTTTAGCCCAAAAGCTTGATATGGAATTTAAGATAGTTAATTCCAGAGGATCCGTTTTAAAGTCCTATCAAAGTTTAAAGAACGTCCTAAGATTAAAAAAGTAGGATAAGGGGTGGTTTTTAAAACGGGGCCAAATTGGCAAAACCCCACGGCTTAACGGAAAAGGAAATTAAAATTGTTGAAGGAATAGTAAGTAAATGATAATTCTTGCACCACTAAGGATAGAACAAGTAAATGATGATATTAGAATTCCTTATGTTTTAATAAATAATAAGGAGATTCAGGTTACAATTGAAAACTTTACAATAAAAGAAAAAGAATGGTTCTTTGGGTTCAAGAATTTAAAAATTGATAAACAAAAAATTAAATATGATTCCGTTGACACGAATTCTTATAATTTAAGACGCTTCCAAGATGTATTAACGCCATATAAGCTGGTAGTTGAGAACAAGAAAAAGAATAGTGATATCGATCTTTTGACATGGCAAACGCAAAAGATTCTAGATGAACTCGGATTGATCTTTGAGATTATAATCGGCTGTGAATTTTCGATTTATAAATACAAACAGATAAGTAAAAAAATTACTAGCGAGCCTTTAATATGGGGGGAGTACAATATTCATTCTGCTAGACAAATCGATAAATTAGATCCTCAAGCGTTGGGAAAGATTAAAAGCTTAACTAATGCATACCTAAGAGACAAATCTTTAATAAATTCTACTCCAGTAATTTATTTTGATTTAGCTATGTCGCAAGTTAATAAGGACATCAGGGGCTCGTTGTTTATTTCAAGCTTGGAGAGTATATTTGCAAGAGATTCAAACACAGAAATAGCATACCGTCTTTCTCTAAGAATGACTAAGTTAAGGGGAGAGGGAATAGAATATAAAAATAAGGTTTGTAAGTTATATGGTAAAAGAAGCCGAGTGTATCATGGTGATAAAACTAACACTTTTACCGAAGAAGATTTGAAATTTTTAGAAGAGGAAGTTTGTTGGGCGTTAGAAAAATATGTAACTGAACCTAAGAATTTTGAGGCAAAAACTTTAGATAAATTGTTGTTAGATAAAAACACTTGAATATAGTTTTTCGGCGTAATGTTGATTCGACCGCGGTAATTAGGAGGCGGTTCTCCCCTTCACGAAAGTGGAGTTTATCCGCTGATGAAGGTGGGGAAGGGCACAGCGGGCGGGTGAAACCCAAAGAGTTTCCCAACAGAGCCTCGCAAAACCCAAACAACATTCCAACATTCTGCAGAATGTTGGAATGTTTTACCAAATTGTTTATCTCTTTTTATGCTAAAATATTTATATTAAAAAATACTAATAAAGGAGGGCCAGTGGTAAATCTAAAGAAATTAAGAAACTTCAATCTGGTAATGGCGTTTTTGCACGCCCTACAAGGTGTCGCGATTATCTTACTTAGTCGGGATTTTACGCTTCCGATTACACTCGGATTTTTAGATTTCAATGTTCAAACTCAAAAACTTATCCCAGCCTCGGAAACCATCTTTGACCTGCCTCTTTCTTGGCTCATCGTCGGTTTTCTGTTTCTCTCTTCTTTCTTCCATCTCGCCATCTCCACCTTTTATAACAAAAAATACAACGAGGGGTTGGAAAAGGGTATAAACAAACTTCGGTGGGTGGAGTACTCCTTCTCGGCCTCAACTATGATGGTCGCTATCTCTATGCTTGTCGGCATCTACGACCTTGGCATGCTTCTTATGATCTTTGCCCTTGTCGCTATTATGAATCTTATGGGTCTTATGATGGAGGTCCACAACCAAACCACCAAAAAGACCAATTGGCTTAGTTATAAAATTGGTGTTTTTGCAGGGGCGACTCCCTGGATAGTCGTCGCCCTATTTTTCCTTGCTGCCTCAAAGTATGGAGCAGGAGATATACCAACCTTTGTTTACTACATCTATGTTTCGATTTTCGCTTTCTTCAACATCTTCGCCCTAAATATGATCCTTCAATACAAAAAGATCGGCCCATGGAAAGATTATCTCTTTGGCGAAAAGGTCTATGTCATTCTTAGTCTTCTGGCCAAATCCGCTCTCGCTTGGCAGGTTTTCGCCGGCACGTTGCAGCCGGTATAGTAAAAATAAAGGGGACTAGGGGACGGTTCTCCTCTACACTGAAGGAGTTTATCCGACGATAAAGGCGGGGAAGGGCACAGCGGGCGGGTGAAACCCAAAGAGCTTCCCAACAGAGCCTCACAAAACCCAAACAACATTCTCACATTCTGCCATGCCCTTCCGAAGTTTTAACGAAGGAGGGAGAATGTTGGAATGTTGTTGACTGATATTTTAAAATGTTAAGATATTATTGTATAATTATGTTATAAGAAAATCTTGAAGTTAATTAAATTAAACTATGAGTAAAGCTGAAATTGCAGAAAAAGTTAAAGAAGTAATAGAACGAGATCCAAACAAAGATTATATTAAAAAAGTTTTTCTTTTTGGATCTTTTTTGCGTGGGCAGGGAGGGAAAGACAGCGACATTGATCTTGTGTTTGAAATGAAAAAAACCATGAGCATTTTCAAGATAATAGCAATGCAAAATAAGTTGGAAGATGAGCTTGGTCACAGAGTGGATTTTATAGAAAAAAACTCTCTAGACAAATATATTAAAGAGAATGTTTTAAAGGAAGCAGAGAAAATTTATGAAAGAAAATAGGGACAAACTGCATCTACTGCATGTTAAAGATGCCATTTTAAAAATAGAGCACTAAACTTCAGGAATTGATTTTGACAATTTTGCCAAAAATGAGCAAATTTTTGACGCGGTTATGATGCAATTTATTATTATTGGCGAAGCTGTTAATAATTTAAGCGCTGAGTATAAAGATAGTCATCCAGAACTGCCATGGAGTCAAGCAGTGGGCTTGAGAAATCAAACAGCCCATGGTTATTTTGACATAGATCCCAAAATTGTGTGGCAAACTATAAAAGAAGATCTGCCGATTTTAAAGAAGGCATTAGCGGAGTAGTGCAGCAGTTTTTTGCGCTAAACTTTTTTCTTTGTGCTCGAGGGAGCGTAATTTTTCATAATTCAGCGGGGAGATTTTTGCGGTTCAGGATTCAAAAAAAACAGCTTCTTGAGCAAAAAGCGAAATTAAACGTAATGACAATTACTATGGAAAATGAATCAAAACAACAAATTTTTGAGAAGCGAAAGGAAGTAGAGCAAGAGTTTTTGGATATGCTCAAAGAGACCAAAAGCGATTTTAGCTTGGATGATATTAAAGAGATTATTTATAACGAGGACGGGCAGGATAGCTTAACCGATATCATCGCCATGTTTGATACGGGGCAGGGCGCGGCAGAACTTCAAAATATACTTGAGCTTGTGAATGAGGCGTGGAATTACTTCCCGCATAAAGTCATTGACGGTCTTTCGCCAGCAGAGAAATTGCTAGAATATAAGGAGAAACAGGAATAGGGAATGGAAGCTCTGGTCCGACGAGGGTGGCGCGGGAGTGCTAAAAATTTCATTTTTCACTATAAATATGAAGGACAAGTTGGAAGGGCACAGCGGGCGGGTGAAACCCAAAGAGTTTCCCAACAGAGCTTCGCAAGACCCAAACAACATTCCAACATTCTGCAGAATGTTGGAATGTTCTTAAAAAGCAAACCCAAATTGGTTAGATGGGAGTGGTGGTAAATTTCAGCTTGAATAAAGTTGTTATGTATGTTAAAATATATATGTATGGCAAAGGATTGGACTAAAATTTATAAAGAATACAAGGGCCTTTGGGTTGCCCTAGATAAGGACGAAGAGACTGTTGTGGCTTCTGGTAAAACAGCAAAAGAAACCTTAAAGAAAGCCCAAAGTAAGGGTTTTGGAAAACCAATTTTAAATCATGTGCCTGAAAAAATTGTAACCTATGTCGGTTTTGGGTTATGAAATTTAAGTATAAAAAAATTGCACCGGCATTTTAAGGCCTATAATAAGAATAGATCTTGTATACAAAAATAACTCCGTTCCTTATGAAGTTCTTGTGGACTCAGGAGCGGATTTTTGTATATTTGATGCTGAAATAGGCGAGCTTTTGGGAATTGATGTAAAAAGCGGTGAAAAACAGATGGTTGGTGGAATTACCGGTGTTATGGAGCCGTATTATATCCACCCCTTAACAATTAGGGCAGGTGGGTGGGCACATAACATTAAAGCAGGATTTTTGCCAAACATTTCTAAGCTTGGTTACGGCGTAGTTGGGCAAAAAGGATTTTTTGATAACTTTGTTGTTAAATTTGAATTACTAAAAGAAGAAATAGAACTAAAACCAAAGGAATAGTTCTTAAAGCAAAGCTAAATTGGCCAGAAACCCCTTACACGACATTCCAACATTCTGCAGAATGTTGGAATGTTATTGACGGGTGTGGTAGAATTAAGACATGTCAAAAACAAGCAAACAATTAGAGAGGCATTTTAAAGGCATTGCCAATCACTGGCGAATTGATATTTTGTTTTTAGTGAATCAACACAAAGATTTGGCTGTGGATGATATTGCAAAAAATCTTAGCGCAAATTTTAAGACAATATCTGAGCATACAAAAAAACTAGTTACTGCAGGGCTTTTAAACAAAAAATACCAAGGCAGATATGTGGTTCATTCACTCTCGCCATATGGGAAACATATGGTTAGTATCTTGCACAAATTTAAAAACATTGCTTAACAAAACATTCTCACATTCTCCCTCCTTCGTTAAAACTTCGGAAGGGCATGGTAGAATGTTGGAATGTTAATTTAGTACTGAGCCGATAATCTTTGGATAACCATTTAAAAATTCTTTAGAGTTCATTGGCTTTTTGCCTTCAAGTTGTAATTTGGCTGGTATAACATAACCATCACTGGCGGTAATTGCCAGTTCTTTTTTTTCTGTTAAAATTACTGTTCCAGGTGGGTGTGTGACAGGCGACAAGTGACATGTGACAGGGGGTAAGACCTTTAATATTTTTTTTGTCAGTTGTTTTTTGTCAGTTGTTTTTTGTTGCTTTTGCCAAAAAGCAAAAGCACTTGGCCATGGATGAAAAGCTCTGGTTTCGCGCTCTATTTCCTCGCAATTTTTGTTCCAGTTTATATGACCATCTTCTTTTTTAATGATTTTGGTGTAAGTTGCCTTACTATTATCTTGTTGAGTGGGTTTAATCTTACCACTGGTATAATCTGGAATAGTTTTGATTAATAGATCAGCACCTAATACTGCCAATTTTTTTGATAAATCATCGGCAGTTATAACATCTGACACTTGACAACTGACAGCTGACAAAATGGGACCTTCATCCATTCTCTCGTCCATTCTCATTATAGTAACACCGGTTTCTTTCTCACCATTTAAAATGGCCGCTTGAATAGGGGAAGCGCCGCGATATTTTGGCAAAAGCGAAGCATGGACATTTAGGGTGCTGTATTTTGGAATGTCCAAAACTGCCTTGGGCAGAATTTTGCCGTAGGCGGCGACTATGAAAAGTTTTGAGTTTTGAGTCTTGAGTTCTGAGACAAATTTTTCATCCAGTTTTTCTGGCTGAAAAATTTTGATGTTGTGTTTCTTTGCCAAGAGCTTAACAGGCGACTCTACAATCTTTTGCCCGCGGGATGCTGGTTTATCGGGTTGTGTAACCACTGCAACGGGTTTTAAATCATTTTCAATTAGGGATTTTAAAATAGTTTCGGCGAATCCTGGGGTTCCGAAAAAGACGATATTTGGAGCTTTCATGAAAACCTCAAAGCTTAACAATGGGTAGGATTTCCCCCTCTGGGCCGAGTTTGTGCAGAGTGGTTAAGTCCTCAATGCGTTGGGGGAACAAGACGCCGTTTAAGTGGTCAATTTCATGCTGCAAAACCCGGGCAAAAAAATCATTGGCCCTAATTGTTACCTTTTTGCCTTTTTTATTTTGGGCTTCCACAACAACACTTTTAGAACGCGGCACATCTCCCCAAATGTTTGGAAGTGAAAGGCATCCTTCTACATCAGTTTCTTTTTCTTTTCCAAGTTTGATAATTTTAGGGTTAATTAAATATGTCAGCGGAATTTCCGGCCGGGCCTCGCCAGTTCTTTTGTTTGGTTCTCCTACTGATTCAATAACGCTAATGGCAAGAGGTGTGCCAATTTGCGGCGCCGCCAAGCCAACGCCGCGCTCCTTTTTCATAGTGTTGTACATAGTGCCAAGTAAGCGTTGGAGTTCTTTATCAAAGCGCTCAACTTGGTTTGAGGGTCTGCTTAATATTTTATTTGGAGAAGTAACGATGTTAAAAGTCATTTCATTCTTTTTAAAGAATATTGAATAAAGAATTAAGAATTAAGAATTTGAATTTTGATATTGGTTCGCCTGACTGCCGTAGGCAGGGATTTAGGATTTCGTGTTTAGTGCTTACATGCTACAGCATGCTAATTGGATCTATATCTATTTGCCAATTTCTTGGCAAGAGGGTTAAATATTTTTTAAGTTCCACTTCAGTTTTGTTTTCTTCCTCAGCCGATTTTTTCCGCGCGCCATCTTTTACTTTAATTAAAATTTGGTGGCGGTATTTGCCGCGGATTTTATGGAGAAAACAGGCAGATGGCCCAAGAATTTCCGCTTGTAAATTTTTCTTTTCCACCAAAAATTCTAAATCTCCGGCAACTTTTTCTACTTTACTTTTTGCTTTCTCGTCACTCTTATCAGTATAAACCAAGCGGATAAATTTTCCAAACGGCGGATAGCCAAATGCTTGGCGGGACAAAATTTCATATTCAAAAAAGCCCCTAAAATCATGCTTTGAGGAAAACAAAATTGCCGGGTTTTCGGGTGTATAAGTTTGAAGCAAAACCTCGCCGTCTTGTTCCCGCCCGGCGCGGCCAGAAACCTGGGTTAGGAGCCCGAAGGTTTGTTCCTCGGTTCTAAAATCCGGAAAGTTTAAGGCGGTATCTGCCATTATAATGCCAACCAAATTAACGCGGGGCAGGTGAAAACCAGAAGTAATCATTTGGGTACCAACCACAATATCAACTTCATGATTTTTAATTTTTTGGTAAGTTTCTTCGTATACATTTTTGCTGCGCATGGAATCACTATCCATCCGCAAAATGCGGGCCACTGGAAAAAGTTTTTTAATTTCTGCTTCCACTTTTTGGGTGCCGGTACCGCGGTAGCGCAAATGCGAGCCGCCGCACTTTGGGCAAACTATAGGAGGAGTCGCTTTGTATGTGCAGTGATGGCAAGTTATACTTGGAATTTCTTCTTTTAGCTTTTCGTAATTTAAGTGCAGCACTAAAGGAATTTCACAGTTTGGGCAAAGGGCCCTATAGCCGCATTCTTGGCAGATAATGTAAGTGGAAGCGCCGCGGCGGTTTAGGAACAAAAAAATCTGCTCATGTTTTTCTAAGGCCTGTTTAATTTTTTCTCCCAAGGCCTCAGAAAAAACAGAAAAATTTTTCTTTTCCAGCTCTTGCGCCATATCCACAATTTCAACTTTTGGCAAGTTTTGGAATTGGGTTTCTTTGCCGTTCCAAACGCGGCGGGGCAGTTCTTGGAAATTATATAAGCCATTTCTAGCGGCCAAGAATGTTTCAACAGTTGGCGTGGCATCACCAAAAACCAAACCAGCGCCGGTTAGTGCTGCCAGCTTTTTGGCAACCTCCCTTACATGATAGCGCGGGGTTTGGTCCTGCTTGTAGGAATGATCATGCTCTTCATCAACAACAATAACACCCAAGTTTTTGGTTGGCGCAAAAATAGCAGAACGCGAGCCTATGATAATGTTTTTTTCTCCATTTAAAATTTCAAGCCAATGGCGGAAACGAGAGCCAGCGGCCAGGCGGCTGTGCAAAACCGCGCACTGGCCGGGAAAGCGCGCTTGGAAACGAGCTTCTGTTTGCGGGGTTAGGGCAATTTCCGGCACTAAAACAATGGCTTGTTTTCCTTTGGCTAATAAATCCGCAATTACGCGCATGTAAACTTCTGTTTTACCGGATCCGGTTACGCCAAACAATAGGAATGGTTTATTATTTTTAGAATCGCCAATGTTTTTTAGGATGGCGCTAACCGCTTCTTGCTGTTCTGGGGTTAATTTTATGTCAGTTGCAGTTGTATTAAAATCACTTTTTGCTTCTGCGCTTTCCTTTGGCAGTCGCTTCATCAGTGGCGGCAAGATGGCTTTTAGGACTTTATATAATGGCGCAACATAATAATTTGAAATCCATTTAGCAAGCTGAATTTGGTGCGGCAACAAAAAGGGATACTCAAAAACACTAGTAATATCTTTTGTTTGGAAAGCGGGTTTTTTGTTAGACAATTCCAAAACCACGCCGTTTAAATTCCTTTTTCCAAACGGCACTAAAACTAAAGAACCAACTTTTAGGAGTTTTGCCATGTGAGTTGGCACTTTATATGTAAACGATTCGCTTTTAACCGGTGTAAACACCACAACTTCTGCGTACATTGCATCTAAATTTTATCACACGGCTGTGATAAAATGAATGTAGGTGATATAATACGAATTTTTGTTTTTATGTTAATCGCACAAACAAGAGGTCAGCACCACATCGGGAGAGTCCATCCTGCCACTCCCTGTGTATAACAACCATGAAACGACGGATTTTTATTGCCATTGATTTAAAAAAGCATAAACCGATTTTGGAGTTTTTAGGGAAAGCGAAAAAGGAATTGGAGAGCTTGCCAATTAAATGGGTTGGGAGGGAGAACTTGCACTTAAACTTGCGATTTTTGGGGTGGGTGGAAAATAATGATGTTGAAAAAATCCTTAGGGAAGCGGAAAAATCAGCATCAAGAATAGGCCAATTCAAATTAGAGTTTAATAACCTGGGCTATTTCCCAAGAGCAAGGTCGCCGCGGGTTTTGTGGATTGGCATAAAACCAAATGACGCGCTTAGAAATCTTTATGCAAACTTAAACCAAGGTTTGATGGCGGTGGGTTTTAGTGGAGACGATCATGAATATTCTCCACATGTAACGCTTGGCCGCGTTAAAGGCAAGGGATCGGCTCGAGAAATTAGGGAATTTGTCCAAAAGCATGAAGGTCAGCAATTTGGCGAGTTTGAGGTCGGTTATTTTCAAGTTTTCCAGAGCCAACTTTCGTCA
>Ga0334722_10005624_pt1 | contig 12590 bp, 20 predicted proteins | sample C3_bottom_MG_FD_207210 | JGI IMG/M metagenome (GOLD analysis project Ga0334722, IMG submission 207210) | Sediment microbial communities from Yellowstone Lake, YNP, Wyoming, USA - C3_bottom | ecosystem: Environmental > Aquatic > Freshwater > Lake > Sediment | place: USA: Wyoming | collected...
CCTCGTCCCTGTCCCGCCGCAAAAGGAGGTGCAAGAACAAAGAGCGAAAACAAAGACCACGATATTTACACTTGATCGGTCAACCCATATCAGCTGCGGGCACTCACGATCCACCCCAAGTGAGCCGTCAGCTTCAGCCTATTGTTAGGTGGCAAAATATCCTTCGAGTGTATTCATGTTTGTTTTGCAAAGCACAATATGTTGTTGACTCTCTCAGAAAATAATTGTCTTCCTTCTACACCATTTATGTAGTCAAAAAATCGGGCACTACCAGCTACCATAAAATAATCAGTGCAGGCTTTTACATACTTATCTTTCTCTATTCCTTCAAGATAAAAACCGAACTCTATCATGGCTGCATGATGTTTGGGAAATGCTCTTTCTAAATACCAATGTACATCAAGATCTGAAATCGAATTAGCAGGATTTAGCTTAGCGAGTTCTTCGGAAAATGACATTATGAGACGACGGCCAGCCTCCCTTTTGGCACTCATTTTCGAGAGAGAAATAGAGAGCCTATACCCAACCCATGCACCCAGCAATGTGCCTATAACAGTGCCACCAATTCCAATTAATGCAATATCGTACGGGTTAAAATCCATGATTTATTAACTATTATTTCTTATTAAGCTTGATGAAATTATATGCTTTCTCCCTTTCAACTTCCAACAGTTTTGATATGTCCTTCCCTTCTATCTTATCTTGGGCCAGTACAAACATCTTCACATTATTAATATATGAATTCGCTGGGTCATTATACATATCAGACATAACTTCAATTATTTTATTTGTGTCAATGCTTGATCCATATTTCAATATATTCATAATTTTAATTTCATCGTTAGGGGATGCATCCTTTGATAGATTGCCTATCGTTGTAAAATATCCAACTTCAATCCCCTCTTTTACACCTATGATGTATGATCTTTGTATATTTATATCCCAAGCCTTCCACCGAGCAGAATAGTCGTAGCCTTCAGCAGCCAGTGTCGTCGTCCCGAAACACGTTAGCAACACAATATAGATGGCTATTCGTTTCATCTGTCCTCCTATAATCATTCGAATAATAGCAATATGTCGACAATAAATGATCCCAGTGTTTTCAACTCTTAAGAGTCCACCTAACGCTCAGGCTAAGCTGCGGGCACTCAGGAAGTTCGACAGGTGAGCCGTCAGCTTCAGCCTGTTGTTAGCCCGTGATTTAAATAACAAATAATTACCAAGTCCAATTAGTTGAAAAGAAATCTAATCTTATATGCTTTACAAACACATCAACTTCATATTTATTTCTATAATCAGCATTCATTTTCCAACCATCGACAGCCTTACCTTGTTTCCCCCGATATTTATTGTCATAATTATCTATGCTTGTAATATACACTTCCGCATATTTAGTTGTTTCAACATAAATTGCAATCCATGGCTCACACGCAAACGCTTTGCAAGCATCTAGTACCTTCTGGCGATCATTATTATTACCGTTATTGCTAAATATATTTACGGAGTCATCTTCCGTCCCTGCGGCGCGGGTCCGTGATTTCACGGAAATACCAAGCCGCTGCTGAGTTGATTTATGATATGCGATTAAATCAATTCCGGTGTGATTTATGATTGTCACCTCAAATCCAGAACGTGAAAGCAGGTTACATATCAAGTGCTCTCCAAAGTCACCAATGATCTTTTGATGCCTTGAACTCTTGTTAATCTCCACACCTGCTCCTATGTAAATAATTAAAGCATCGGGCTAACGCTCAGGCTGAGCTGCGGGCACTCAGGAAGTTTGCCAAGTGAGCCGTCAGCTCCAGCCTGTTGTTAGGCACGCTTGCTATTTAATCAATACCGACAATATTTTCTCTGTCACTTCTTCCAATGCTTTATCTGGTAATTTGCATAAATATTCTGCTCGCCTCAATTTCCAATCAATATTTCTTATATGATCAGCCAATATTGCCCCTGATGTCTTCAAGCCAGCCGGAACCAACACTTCAAATGGGTAGCCCTTAACATGACTTGTGATCGGACAACACAACGCCATGCCAGTTTTTCCGTTATAGATTGATGAAGACATCACGACGCCAGGTCGCCGACCGCTTTGCTCGTGACCGGCCTGAGGGCCAAACATCATCCAAACGACATCTCCGCGCTCCGGAACATACCCGCGGCGACTTACCACACCTCCCTCCCGACGGCCGGTCCCCATATATCTTCTTTATGGATGTTTTCGTCTGTAATTCTGGACACTAATTCTTCCAATTTATATTTTTGCTTTTTTATGGGTGCAATAATCAATTTGCCTTTTGCCACAGCAAGTTCCACTACTGCCTCTTGTGCCAAATGCGCTTCGGTCGCCAGCGTTTTCGGAATCCGTACCGCCAGACTGTTCCCCCATTTTTGAATTCTTGCCTGCATGATCTCACCCCCGAGATGTGTCTACAATGATGATACATAATGTATGGAGATTTGCAAGCTGTGCCTAACGGTCCGGTTCAGCTGCGGGCACTCAAGAAGTTCGCCAGGTGAGCCGTCAGCTTCAGCCTGTTGTTAGGTCTCAAATTATTTAAATTCTTCTATTAGCTCCATTTCTTTGCGTAATAGTTGGTTCACTATTTCGCCAATATCCTTTCCTTTCTTCCGTGCTAACTGTTCCACCTGCATCTGTAACTTGTGATCCAAGTAAATAGGAAGTCGCAATTCAACGCCTTTTTGGAAGAATTTCCCCCTTACGCCTTTAGAAAAATCATATTCCTTTCTCATAACTTACTTCCTCCTATAGTCTGTAATTTCATTCTTGGTTGCTTTCCGCGCAGAAAATAGCCGTATCCGTGCGCTGGATCCAGACTCCTCACGAAACGTATGGTGCACGCACAATAATACTCCGATCTTATCAATTCCTAATGTGATCCATCGATCTTCATCCCCGCTGTGCTCTTCATCATATAATGATGCGGCCGCCGCATCGAGAAACACGGTGGCGGCCCGCTCAAATGCAATTTTATGCTTTATAATGTTTTCATGAGCCTTGATCGGATCCCATTCGATTTGATAAACATGTCGCTTTGGCATACGTTATAGGTTCTCCGTTTCATTAGTACTATGAATCATTTGAGACCTAACGCTCAGGCTAAGCTGCGGACACTCAGGATCCAGCCAGGTGAGCCGTCAGCTTCAGCCTGTTGTTAGATGGCGCCATTTTTAGTTAAATATCCAATAATTTATTTGTCCTTTTGATACTCTTGAGCCAATCCTTTTAAGTTCGTATAATGCCCTTCTCACAGCATGCTTCCATTCTGGTTGGTTGTGGCCACTGCTACAATTATTAGCACACAAATATTGGTCATCACATAGCGTGGGATAATTACCTTTTACTTTCCTGTAAATGTCTTGAATATGGAATTGCCCAACAGGTACAATATTAAATGAACTTTCCACTAACGCACCATACAGTTTCCTTATTTCTTTCAATGCCATCTTCATTCTCCCCGCAAAGAATAACGTTGCGCCACATCCATCATAGATCAGAATTTTTATTCTTATTTTGCACGAATGTACGGTTCCAATACTTGAGTTAACTCTTTCGCATTAAAAGCTCTGGCATTGTCTTTTGGTATATCACCCCTATATATTTTAATAACTGCTGAAACCACGTACTTCCTATATTCTTTTGTTTTTTGTGGTTCATAATTCCCTTGCGTGGAGGCGGTTCCAGATGTACTTGACCCAAAGCTATGCATATTTATCGATGTTGATGAGCTATAACTTCCCGGAGTAATTATTTGATTAATCTTTTCTTCAACATCTCCCCCTACAACGACAAAATAATCGTAACTTTTATTTGTAGTAATTTCGGCACAACGATACAATAGATATTTTAATATGGTTTTTTGAGATGCATATCCGTTGCCTCTATAAACTATGCTGTATGTATTTTCATCCACTTGTGAATCCGAATAACCGCCAGTTAAACTCATACGTTGATAACCTGTTGCACAAGCACCTGCTGTTAACACAGTCACAAACACGAAAATCACTGCGTAACTTTTCTTCATGTTCCGCCTCTCGTTGAACGGATCATTTTGCTCATACGGCTTTTCTTCACATGTCCATCTAACGCTCAGGTTAAGCTGCGGGCCGAGGGGCACGCTTTTATGCCACGCGGCCCAGGATCATCAATACCCGCGGAAATGCAAAAAGCGTGAACCGATGGAGCCGTCAGCTTCAACCTGTTGTTAGACGCCAGCATTTGCTTATATATCGTTTTTCTTCAATAGCTGTTTCATATGACATACGGTTAAAACGAATATTCGTTTGGATTCAATCCTATAAATAATCCTGTACTCGAAACAAAAAACTTCTCGTATGTTTTTCCTACGAATTTCTGGAACAATCCGGCCCTTTTCAGGAAACTCCTTTATTTTGTTACCAGCCTCATAAATATCATTTATTACTTTCCGTGCAGCCTCCGGATTTTCACTCGATATATATTTATTCGCTTCTATCAGATTTCCTAGCGCAACATATGACCACGCAACCTTCATAGTCCAAGACGCTCAAACATATATTTTTTGAAATCAGCATGTTCTATAAATTTCCCTTCAGCGATCTGAACCTCTGCAACCTCTATGTCATGAAGTAATTCAGCATGCTCAATAAGGCCCTCATAAGCCTTAACGTCCAAGAGCACAGCAGCACTCCGCCCATGCTGTGTCAAAATCAGCGGACGCCGGGTTTTTCTAACTTGGTTTATAAAAGCGGCGGTGTTGGCCCTAAATTCTGAAAGGGTTCTGACATCTTCGGTGGGGAGAACTTTGGGCATGGCTTCCTCCTGCGTGATACGTTATATGGTACAACATATTGTACCCACACCCGAGAGGATTATGCAAATGCATTTTTCACTGCCGTGCGTCTAACGCTCAGGCTGAGCTGCGGGGCCTCACGATCTCCCGCAGGGCAGCCGTCAGCTCCAGCCTGTGGTTAGACGGCACATTCAATTTTTATCGGCCATCATTCACTAAACCCCTAAAGTACCAAAGTAATATCATTAATAGAAAGAAGACAGTAAATATTAGAATATTTCGCCACGATTTTGAAAAAGAAGATCCATTTTGTATAACAGTTGGGCGATATAAGGCAATTGCTAAGTAAAGCGCCGATACATTCATTAACAGACCCAAAACAATTGCGCCCAAGGCTAAACGTGGGTCATTCCTAAATATAACACTGTTAAAATATATAAGTATTGATGTCCCCCATAAAATGCTTATAAATTTTAGGTATTTATTATTTGATCTCCATGCTCCAAAATAGAATACAAGTGGCATTACTATCCGTCCCCCGATCCCCCAACCAAATGTTACACCATGTCCTGATTTAAGAAGACTAAAGATAGTTGTAATATTAATTATGATGAATAGTCCTGCAACGCAAAGGACTGAAAATCTATTCGGTTGATAGGGTTCAGGTAATAAAGGAGACATTTTGGGTTACCGTTGGCACCTCCACATCTTCTTCTTGCCCGTCTAACGCTACGCTTAAGCTGCGGGGCCTCAGGCTTTCTTTTGGGCAGCCGTCAGCTTCAAGCGGTTGTTAGGTGGCCAATTATTTAACAATACTTAAAACTAATGACATAATGGAAATAATAAAGACTAATATTGAAAACACCCAATGTTCTTTAAATAATTCTCCGATTGCTTGCCAGGATACGCCATATATTTCGTGCCATCTGGCATTTGTTTTAAGAGATCCGTCACTAGCGCGCACAATAATATTCCCCATTACATCTACTTTTCGAAGGGTTGATTGGTGGAGTTTTACATATTCTCCATGTTCAAAGGCCTCTGCCTCTTCTTTTCCAGTTAAATAATTTAGAGCTGTAATTTTATTTTTATCTAATAATTTTGTCAGCCTTGGATGTCCGATGTATTGAACCCCGTAAGAATCTATAAGTATTCCGGCTAAATCATATTTTCTCGAATCGTCAATTATAATTGGTTTTCCACCAAGCACTCTATATCGGTGTTCAATTGCAGCAAAACCATAATTTATATCTCTCATGTTCCAGTGTAACCACATTACTCCTTCGTGACTTTTAACAAAATCATAATATTCTCTCAACATTTCTTTCTCTAGCTTGTCGTACATTTCCGATATTTTGCTGTGTTCAACATATGAAAGCTCGGCAACTTTATGAATAGAAAACGAATGAGTTTGTCCAGTTCGTAAATTTCTGATTGCTATAGATGTAACCCTTGGGGTTCTACCTTCAGGCCTATCATAAAAACTCTCACATGAATAATGAATTACATATACGTTTGACGCCTGCTCTAATATTTTCTCAATTGCTTTTAGCCCTTCTTTATGCCTTTTTATCCGTGAAACCATTGATCCCATAGCTGCTCCTACGAATTTGTGTGGTTAACAGCCCACCTAACAGTAGATTATATCTTACTCGGACAAATCGGGTAATTTTTCCTTAATATCAACAAGTTCATCCTTTAGATCCCCCAGTGAAGAATCAATACTGCTTGTTCCGGAATTAATTTCACTAACTTCGCTCTTTAATGCATCAAACGAATTGTCAATATCGTGTAATACACATTTTATTTCAGATAGATGTTTCCAAACTTCTGATTTTAATTCATCGAGTGAGTTACTTGTGCCAATTATGTCTTTAATTTCCTTGGAATATTTGTCTATGGACTTTAATGTATCAAATGAAATACATATATTACGGTTTATCGTCGAAATCCAATCTGTTTGTTTTTCAAATTTGTCCGAAATATTCTTGAGCGATGATATTATTATTAATAATAATATGCATAAGAAGAACACACTAAATAACAATAAGTATCCTATCATCTGTCGACCTCCTGTTCCCCCATAACCATCACCATGTTATTCTTCTAAATTAATAATATTATATTGTATCTATCAGATAGCCATCTGCATCAATTCTATCAACGCCAACATCCTCCGCAGTCTAATTCATAACAGTTGCTTTAATATCACTTATTGTTTTTAATGTAGCCTTCCTTTTCGATATCACCCAATCACCTTTCCAATTGTTCCATGTTTTAAAATTATAAACAATCAAAGTTATCATTTCCCCTCCCAATGTAATTTATTTGCTTCAACAATTCCTTTATTAATCAGTTTTACTTAGTCCACCTAACGCTCAGGCTGAGCTGCGGGGCCTCACGATCTCCCGCAGGGCAGCCGTCAGCTCCAGCCTGTTGTTAGCCACTTTTATACTTCAACTACCCCAAGCTTCACTCAATTTACCAAGAAGTTTATCAATGGACTTTGACAATGCCACATCATACGCATTCCCCATGTCATGCACATACGGTATGGTGGAAGCTGGCACAATTGGGAATCTGGTCCAGTCATCAGATGTTTTTCTAATGTTGGCCCAAAGAATTTCCTTGCTCGTCCCAGAGGTTTCCGTCAAGACAGTAAATATATTCTTTCCATCTTCATAACCTTTGTACTCTATACTTAGTCTCACGGCGTGTTCACGCATAATAGAAGGTGAAATGTCGAATTCATAGCTTTTTAATGCAACATCCAGTACAACTCCGTAACTTGTCAGTTCTTTCAATGGTAAACTGGAAACCCTAACAGAATGGAATATTGGATTAAGGGTGTTCACAATATTCAATTTAATTGATTCTCCGACATAGAAGCTATAAGACATTGCGCCAGGAATGTTGAATGGCTTAATTGTAATGACTGTTTTAAGCAATTCTTCATTCATTCTAAGTGTAAGGGGCTTATCAAATTTTCGCTCTGAGAGAGGTTTTTCAATGTTGACCCCTCCGGTAGCGTATGGAACTGGTTGTACGAAGGCACAACCCATGACAGTATAAGATACGATAAATACCAATAATAACCGGAGAAAGGGGAAAATTTTGCTTTTCATATTCTCTCCTTTTAAATATCGTGCCTAATAAACTTGATACTAATTATTTTAAACCAATTACAATCGCCTAAATCGATTTGCCTGGGAAAATGTGGTGGCATCAGGCCCTATCGTTTTCATAATAATGTGGCTAACTTAAATTGGACTGCGACGGAACCGTGTTTGCATGTGGCGTTAGAGCTCTATTTGGAAGTCTATTCATATTTGGAAGATTTCCGGTAAGCCTGAAAATTGCAAGTGTCCCGCTAGTTGGGGAGGGTGGGGTGAGAAGGGCTGGGGTGATAGGCTGTGGAGAAACCGGGTATGAAGGTTGGTGATAGGCGACGAAGGCGTTTATCGCAGGATGTCCATCGGACTTCGTACGCACCGCCCGCCGCGGTTGAGGACGTGGGTGTAAATCATCGTCGTACTGACGTCCCGGTGCCCCAGCAGTTCCTGGATCGTCCGGATGTCGTATCCGTCCTCGAGCAGGTGGGTGGCGAATGAGTGACGGAAGGTGTGGCAGGTGACATGCTTTTTGATGTCGGCAAACGCCGCCGCTTCTTTGACGGCGCGCTGAAGAACGGATTCGTCCAGATGGTGGCGACACCGAATTCCGGATTCGGAATCCAGATAGTGCCGATGCGCGGGAAATACCCACTGCCATCCCCATTCGTGGCCTGCATTCGGGTACTTTCGAGCAAGCGCTTTCGGCAGTCTAACGTAGCCGCACCCTTCCTTCAAATCCTTTTCGAATTGCACTCGGATATCTTCGAGGTGCAGTTTGAGGCGGGGTTCGACGGAGGCGGGAAGAACGGTGATGCGATCCTTGTTCCCTTTCCCCTCTCGTACGGTTATCTGGTGATATCCGAAGTCGATATCCTTGACGCGCAACGTCAGGCATTCGAGGAGACGGAGACCGGCGCCATACATCAGCATGGCGGCAAGAAGGTTCCATCCGGACAGGTTCCGGAGGACCGATGCCGCCTCATCCCGGGTAAGGACGACCGGCACCGTTTTCGGGCGCTTGGCGCGCACCACGCCGTCGAGCCAGTCGAGCTTGATGCCGAGTACGTCCCTGTACAGGAACAGGAGGGCGCTGAGCGCCTGGTTCTGCGTGGAAGCGGCCACATCCCTTTCGACGGCGAGGTGGGATAGAAATCGTTCGACCTCATCCTTTCCCATTTCGCGCGGATCGCGGAAGCCGTGGAATCGCATGTAACGGTAGACCCAGTCGGAATAGGCGTCTTCGGTCCGTCCGCTGTAGTGTTTTTTTCGGACCTCGTTCCGGAGTCGGTCAAGCAGGTTGGGCTCTGGCAAACGACAGGGCGAAACCGGTGAGGAAGGGGTTTGGGCGTCTCTCTCCGCCGGGGAGTGACAATCCACGCCACCGTCCCCGCCAATGCCCGCGTAGGTCTTGGCCACTTGCAAGTCCCGCCCGCCCGGATTCATCGAGCGGTATTCCGAGGGTGTCCGCCGGTGGAATGAAACCGATACCGTCGGCATTCTGCTGTCGGAGACGTCCTTCATAATTCATCCTCATTGCAATAGGGGGACCCGCGGCGGAGAAACCCGGGGGGCGCCGCGCCATCTATATCAGCGTGGATAGTGCGGTGGGACGGCGACAAGGGAGGAACAGATGGCCTTTGACGAGGCGGTGGCAGGACGGATCCGCAAAGCGTTGACGGGGTCGCCGGACGTCGTCGAGAAGAGGATGTTCGGCGGGATCGCATTCATGGTCCGGGGCAACATGTGCTGCGGGGTGATCGGCGACCGGCTCATGCTCCGGGTGGGGCCGAAGGGGTACGAAACAACATTGTCGCTCCCTCATGCGAGGGCCATGGATTTCACGGGAAGGCCGATGAAAGGGATGGTCTACGTCGAGCCCGCGGGGTTCGCTTCGGCCGGCGATCTCAAGGCATGGATCGCGAGGGCGATGGCGTTCGCGCTGTCGCTGCCCGCGAAGTAGTTCCCGCCGGGCTAGTACGACACGCGCCAGAGGAAGAGGCCGTGAGGGGGGGCGTTGAGGCCGGCGGCGGTACGGTCGCGCGCCCGAAGGATTTCTCCCACGTGATCCGCGGAATGCTTCCCCTTCCCCGCGTTCACCACCGTTCCGACGATGTTGCGCACCATGTGGCGAAGGAATCCCGCGCCGGCCACGTCGATGGAGAACAGCCCAGGGACGTCGTGCTGTGCGACCCCCGCCCGGAAGATCGTGCGGACCGGCGAACGGGCGTTGCACCCCTGGCCGCGGAACGAGCTGAAGTCGTGTTCGCCGACAAGGTGCGGTAGCCCCTGCCGCACCGCGGCAAGGTCGAGGGGCTTCTCGATATGCCAGGCGTAGCGGGAGAGGAACGGCGAATCGACCTGGGAAAGGTACAGGAAATACCGGTACTCCTTCTCCGCGGTGTGGCGCCTCGCGTCGAACGTCTCCGGAACGACGGAAGCGGAGAGGATGCGGATGTCGGGAGGGAGAAGAGCGTTTCCGCCGTGGACGATCGTCTCGAGGTCCCGCACGCCGGCGTCGGCGAAATCGGCGACCTGCTCCTTGGCGTGTACTCCCGCGTCGGTGCGACCGGCCGCCCGCAGGCGGACCGGCTCCTGCAGGATCTGTGCAAGCACCTCCTCCATCTTCGCCTGGATGGTCGGCCCGTTCGGCTGGACCTGCCACCCGGCGTACGCCGTCCCGTCGTACGCGACGGTGAGCTTAACCCGCCGCGGCATTGCCCCCCCCTCTTCCGTCAGCGGGGGTACCCCAGGGAGCGCTACTTATCTGGGAGTGGGGCGGCCTCCACCTGCGATTCGTAGTCTTCAAGAGGTCGGCGGCTGCCATCAAGGGAATCATGCTTGCCGAAAAAAACCGGGAGCGGAGGAAGATCCCCCGCTCCCGGCTCGTGGGTTGTGGGCGGGAGACACTCCTCCGCCTAATCCCGGGTTTGAACCAGGAATGTCCCCCGAAAGCGCCTGCACCTTACAGTACCCTTCTCCTGCCGTACCTCCCGCCGAAAAGACCCCTCGGCGGCTGGTGTCGGCATGTCAGACGGCCGCGGGCTGCAGATACTTCTGCGCGAGGACCTCGGCGATCTGCACGGCGTTGAGGGCCGCCCCCTTGCGGAGCTGGTCGCCGCAGACCCAGAGGTTGAGGCAGTTTTCTGCGCTGTCGTCCTCGCGGATCCGGCCGACGTAGCAGTCGTCCTTCCCCGCCGCGAACAGCGGCATCGGGTAGACGTTGTTCGCCGGGTCGTCCATCACCTGGCACCCGGGGAACGCCGCGATCAGCTCCCTCGCCTTCTCCCGCGTGATCTTCTTCGCAAACTGGGCGTTGATCGAGATCGAGTGGGCCGTTAGCACCGGCACGCGCACCGTGGTGCAGGTGACGCGCAGATCGGGGATCCCCATGATCTTGCGCCCCTCGTTCGTCATCTTCATCTCTTCCTTCGTGTACCCGTTCTCGAGGAAGGCGTCGATGTGCGGGATGACGTTGAAGGCGATCTGGTGCTTGAACGCCGCCACCTCGAGCGGCTCGCCCTTGGCGAACTGCTTCGTCTGGGCGACCAGCTCCGCCATCGCCTTGGCCCCCGCCCCCGAGGTCGCCTGGTACGACGACGCCACGACCCGCTTCAGGGTGCCGTAGTCGTGCAGGGGCTTGAGCGGCATGATCGAGATGATCGTCGTGCAGTTCGGGTTCGCGATGATCCCCCGCTGCCTGAACTGCGCGATCGCCTGCGGGTTGATCTCGGGGACCACCAGCGGGATGTCGGGCTCCATCCGGAATGCGGAGGAGTTGTCGACGACGACCGCGCCCGAGGCCCACGCGGCGGCGGCGAACTCCTTGCTGCGCGATGCGCCCGCGGAGAAGAGGGCGATGTCGATTCCCTTGAACGAATCCTTCGAGAGGAGTTCCACCGGCAGCTCCTCGCCGGCGAACTTCAACCGCTTGCCGACGGACCGCTCGGACGCAAGAAGACGCAGGTTCCGGATCGGGAACTTCCGCTCCGCCAGGATCTGCAGGAAGACTTCACCCACCGCGCCGGTCGCGCCGGCGACGGCCACGTTGAACCGCTTGCCGCTCATCGCGTCACCTCGTCTGGTATTGGTTCAGGACGGCTTCCCGGACCCGGTCGCCCATCTCGGTCGTTCCGACCTTTTTCCCCTCGCCCTCGCGGTAGATGTCGCCCGTCCGGTACCCGTCGGCGAGGACCCGCTCCACCGCCTTTTCGATCCGGGCGGCCTCCGCAGGCATATCAAACGAATATTTTAGCATCATCGCGACGGAAAGTATCGTCGCCAGCGGGTTGGCGACCCCCTTCCCCGCGATATCGGGAGCGCTGCCGTGGATCGGCTCGTACAGCCCCACCTTTCCCCCGATGGAGGCGGACGGCAGCATCCCGATCGACCCGGTGATCATCGACGCCTCGTCGGTGAGGATGTCGCCGAAAAGATTCGTCGTCACCACCACGTCGAACTGCCGCGGGTTGCGGATGAGCTGCATCGCGCAGTTGTCGACCAGCATGTGGGAGAGCGCCACGTCGGGGTACTCCTTCGCGCCCACCTCGGACACCACCCTGCGCCACAGCTCCGTCGCCTCGAGGACGTTCGACTTGTCCACGGAGGTGACCCGCCGGGAGCGCTTGCGGGCCAGCTCGAACGCGACGCGGGCGACCCGCTCGATCTCGGGCCGGGTGTAGATCTC
>Ga0334722_10005625_pt1 | contig 12590 bp, 12 predicted proteins | sample C3_bottom_MG_FD_207210 | JGI IMG/M metagenome (GOLD analysis project Ga0334722, IMG submission 207210) | Sediment microbial communities from Yellowstone Lake, YNP, Wyoming, USA - C3_bottom | ecosystem: Environmental > Aquatic > Freshwater > Lake > Sediment | place: USA: Wyoming | collected...
GATGTCGCGGGCTTGAGCAAGGTGACCGAGATACGCCACTGGTCTAACGGCGGCTACACCCGTGTAGTAATAGACCTGGGCGGGCCGGTGACCTTCGTCGCAAAGAGGCTCAGGAACCCGGACAGGCTGTTCTTCGACCTCAAGAAGGCCTCGTTAAACAGCACCCTCAAGGACTCCTCCATCGCTATAAACGACGGGATACTCAAGTACGTGCGCGCGAGCCAGAACGACGCCGAGACGGTGCGCGTGGTGCTCGACCTGGAGAGCATAGCCACTTACCGCACCCTTATGCTCCCCGACCCGCAGAGGCTCGTAATAGACGTTACCGGCAAGGATGCACCGGCAAAGACGGCAGGCAGTGGCCGCGTAATCACCGTCGGGCCTTTCAAGGAGGAGAAGGCGGCGTCTGCCGCACCCGCCGCACCGGCTGCACAGACAACCGTGCCCGTAGTGCCTGCGGCAACCACTACACCAGCTGTGGCCACCACTCCTCCCGCGCCCGTCACTCCGCCCGCCCCGAAAGGCGTGGTAGAGGTGACGCCGCTTCCGCCCGTCAAGCCAACAGCTCCGGCACAGGCGGCATTGCCGAAACCTGTTGCACCTGCCATCAAGCCAGCGGTACCGGCCACGCTTTCGCTCGCCCAGCAGCTCGGCCTCTGCGTTGGCACCATAGTGATAGACCCTGGCCACGGCGGTAAGGATACCGGCGCAATAGGGCAGGACGGCCTGTACGAGAAGGACGTGGTGCTCGACATTGGCCTTAGGTTAAAAGAGATATTGGAACGCGAAGTCGGCTGCAAGGTCGTGATGACGCGCGACAGGGACGTGTTCATAGACCTGGACGCGCGTCCGGGTTGCGCGGTCCAGCATGATGCCGACCTGTTCGTATCGATACACGCGAACGCGAGCCCGAACAGCAAGGCGACGGGTATTGAGACCTACCTGCTGAACCTGACAAAGGACAGGAACATCATGGAGGTCGCGGCACGCGAGAACATGACCACGCTCAAGAACATGGGCGACCTCGACGTGATACTGAAGGACCTGATACTCGACAACAAGCGGGACGAGTCTCTGAGGCTTGCGCACGCGGTGCAGGAGAGCATGGTCGGCGAGCTCAGGCAGGCGAACAAAGGGGCACACGACAAAGGCGTGAAGCAGGGGCCGTTCCTCGTGCTGTACGGCGCGAGCATGCCGAGCATACTTACAGAGGTAGGGTTTATCAGCAACAAGAAGGAAGAGGAGCACCTGGCCGACCCGGAGTACCGCGAGAAGATTGCCGATGCTATATTCGACGGGATAAAGGACTATATATCGTCCACCAAGGTCGCGGCGTATAAGCCGGTGAAGTAGACTTACCCTAAACCTCTCTCACCCCGTATTTCATCCCATACCCGCATATCAACCCTTAAATGCCCGAAAGACTTATTGATTTCAATTGTTAATTGCCTTACAATAGGAATGAACAGGCCGATAAACCTGGATCCCCCGTTTTCACGGGAATGACGGATATTTCGGCCCGTTCGGAGAACGGGCCCTACAAATACGGAACGGTATGAAGAACATCAAAATAATCCTCGAATACGACGGGACGAACTACGCGGGCTGGCAGTGGCAGCCGGGGCAGGTGACGCTTCAGGGCACGCTGGAGGAGGCGGTAAGGAAGACCTCCGGCGAGGAGCTGCGCGTCACCGCGTCCGGCAGGACGGACGCCGGGGTGCACGCATACGGACAGGTGGTGAACTTCAAGACGGAGTCCATACTGGAGCCCTGGGCTTGGAAGGGCGCGCTCAACCACCGTATGCCGCCGGACATCCGCGTGCTCGAGGCATATGATGAAGACGAGGAGTTCAGCGCCCGCCACAGCGCGCGTGGCAAGGAGTACGAGTACGTCGTGATTAACAGGCCGATGCCGTCTCCCATATACAGGAACCACGCGTGGCACGTCGGCTATACCCTCGACGTGGACGCAATGCGGGACGGCGCGGGTTACCTCATAGGCGAGCACGACTTCACATCGCTCCGCGCAAGGGACTGTGCCGCAAAGAGCCCGGTGCGCACGCTGTATAAGCTTGAAGTGGAACAGGACGGAGAAAGGGTAAAATTCTCGGTCGGTGGGAGCGCCTTCCTGAAGCACATGGTGCGAAACATCGTGGGTACGCTGGTCGAGGTCGGGCGGGGGAGGTTCGCACCTGAAGACGTCAAGGTGATACTCGAAGCGAAGGACCGCACCAAGGCCGGGCCTACCGCGCCAGCGCAGGGGCTGTACCTGGTGCAGGTAATTTATTAATAACAAGAAGTGTCACCCCCGTGAAAACGGGGGCCCAGTGGCTTTGAATTGTAATGGATATCTTGGAAATAACTCGCTGGATTCCCGCTTTCGCGGGAACGACAATTTGTTTAAGGTGCGCAGGTTGTTCGTCATTCTGAGCGAAGCGAAGAATCCCGGGGTTAAGGTTTCATACTAAAAGCCAAACCCGAGATTCTTCGGCCCAAAATACGGGCCTCAGAATGACATCCGATGATGGCCTTAACAAAACAGGGCCGACACATGGGTCGGCCCCTACAATTTAATATGACCCTCGAAGAAAAACTCAAAAACCTGCCCAACCGACCCGGCGTATACCTTATGAAGAACGCACGTGGCCGCATAATATACGTAGGCAAGGCGAAGTCGCTCAGGAACCGCGTGCGCTCGTATTTCCAGGGCGGCTTCGAGCCGGACCCGCGCAAGGTCGCAATGGCGGAGCACATACGCGACCTGGAGACGGTGGTCACCGGCTCGGAGATGGAGGCCTTCATCCTCGAGGCCAACCTCATAAAGAAGCACAAGCCCCCCTACAACGTGGTGCTCCGAGACGACAAGAACTACCCGTACATGAGGCTCTCCATAAAAGAGCCGTTCCCGACCCTCTCCGTCGTGCGGAAGCTCGCCAAAGACGGCGCGCTATACTTCGGGCCGTTCGTACCCACCGGGCCTATGTGGGAGACGTTCAAGTTTATCAACCGCCACTTCCAGATGCGCAAGTGCGACAAGAAAGACGTCGGCACAAAGGCCGGCAGGCCGTGCCTCCAGTTCGAGATGAAGCGGTGCACCGGGCCGTGTTCAGGCAAGGTCGCACGCGAAGAGTACATGAAGATGGTGGACGAAGTGCGGCTCTTCCTCACAGGCAAGGACAGGGAGCTGGCGAGGGAGCTCGAACGCAGGATGAAGGCCGCGTCCGAGGCGATGAACTTCGAGGCCGCGGCCCATATACGAGACCGTATTGCCGCCATTGGCAGGGTGATCGCCACGCAGCGTGTGATATCGCAGGGCATGGAGGACAGGGACGTGATAGCGGTCGCAAAGCAGGGCGCATCTGCGGACGTGCAGGTGCTGTTCATGCGCGGCGGGAAGCTCCTCGGCCGAAAGGACTTCTACATAGACACGGCGATAGAGTCCCCGGTGGACGAGCTTCTGACGGAGTTCATAAACCAGTTCTACAGCGGGGACAAAGAGTTGCCGCCCGAGGTGCTGGTCTCGCATCGGCTGCCGGAGGCCCCGCTTCTGAAGGAGTTCCTGGAGGAAAAGCGGGGAGGGGCGGTCTCGTTTGCAAAACCGTCACGCGGCGCGAAGGCGAAGCTTGTAGAGATGGCCGCCGACAACGCGAGGGTATCGCTCGAACAGCACCTGAAGACCGCGGCCGGACAGGAGCTTACGCTCATGTCTCTAAAGTCCGAGCTCGGGCTCAAGCACCTGCCGCGCAGGATAGAGGCCTTCGATATCTCCAACATAGGCGGGAAGGAGGCGGTGGGCTCGCTGGTACTGTTCGAGGACAACAGGCCGCACAAGTCCGGGTACCGGCACTTCAGGATAAAGGGCGTAGGCCAGGCGAACGACTTTGCCATGATGGAGGAGGTCTTATACCGCAGGTACGGACGTCTTATGGAGGAGGGCGGCGAGTGGCCCGACCTCATTATGGTGGACGGCGGCAAGGGCCAGCTCTCGGCCGCTATCGAGGCGCTCGGAAACCTCGGCGCGGACCTTGGCGCACTGGACGTAATAGGCCTTGCCAAGGCGAGGGAGCGGGGCCTGAAATACGGCGGCATAGGGGAAAAACGGGCCTATGAGCGTGTATACAAGCCCGCCGAGGATGAGCCGAGGGTGCTCTCTCCGACTTCGGCCGCGGTTAACCTCCTTGCGCATGTTAGGGACGAGTCGCACCGCTTCGCCATAACCCATCACAGGAAGCTGAGGCAGAAGCGGGCCGAATCCTCCCCGCTCGACAATATTCCCGGCATAGGCAAGAAGAGGAAGGCCCAGCTTCTCAAACACTTCGGGAGCTTCAGGGCGATACGTGAGGCTACATTGGATGCGCTGGCCGCAGTGCCGGGCCTCCCTAAGAAGACAGCCGATGAGATACTGAAATCCATCCACAGTAATATCCTGCCCACTGAGTAAAAATAACCCGATTTGTCCAAATCAGCACCTCCTGTTATACTATTCCCAAGGGAATTGTAATTGTTAGGACTTTAACGGAAGGGGGTGTATCGTGTTGTTCAAGAAGACATTGGTACTGTTGTCAGGGCTGGTCTTAGCGTTTGTCGCGACAGGCTGCTGTGCGCACCTGTGCAGGGAGGACAGGGACTACCTCGAATCCACAAGGGCCGCATGCTCTAGGTCCGCCGACGCGTCTGCCAACTCGGCATCCAGGGCAGAGGCGATGTCCAAACTGGCCGAGACCTCAGCCAACGACGCAAAGGCGTCCGCGGACAGGGCCGCAGGTTCGGCCGATTCCGCTGCCGCATCCGCGTCCAAGTCCGCGGACAGCGCCAGCGCCGCTAATGCATCGGCGAAGAGGGCCGAAGATGCCGCAGACCGTGCGGACAGGGCCGCCGATAGGTGCGAGAAGATGTTTGAGAAGGGGCTCAAGAAATAATTATTCGGTGTCGACGGGGCCTTCTGCTGTCCGCGTCTCACCAGCGGTGACGTCGGCCGGAAGGCCTCTTTTTTCCCTGACGGCATGCACGAGCGCCTCAGGTTCCACCATGCGAATTACACCATGCCTGGCCAAGCAGGCCAGCGCTTCTTCCAACAGGTCCGTCTTGCCCATGTAGTCGTCGTGGACCTCAACCATCACACGCCCGTCGATGAGTCTGACCTTAACCGGCTGGTATATGATGTGCACAGGAGTGCCAGGCTTTATCTTCGTGTACAGGTGCTTTATATCATCGGGGTAAAGCCTGATGCAGCCATGGCTGACCCTCCTTCCCACGCCCAGCGGCCTGTTTGTGCCGTGTATGAGATAGCCGGGTATGTCGAGGGTTACCTTGTATTCGCCGAGCGGGTTGTCCGGCCCGGGCGGGACTACCTCCGGCAGTTCGGGCTTCTCCAGCCGTATTGCCTTCGGCGGGTGCCATGCCGGGTTGGCCTCCTTGCCCGTTACCCGGTATGTTCCGAGCGGGGTGTCCCAGCCCTCCTGGCCGACACCGATCGGGTAGGTGGATACCATCCTGACCCGGCCTACGGAGTAAAAGTAGAACATGCGCATCTCGCCCAGGTTCAGCACTATGCCGTCATGCGGTGCGTCCGGCAGAAGCCATTGTATTGGGAGGACTATGTCCTGGCCTTCGCCGGGGAGCCAGGGGTCTAATCCGGGGTTCGCCTCCACGATCTCGTTGTAGCCCAGGTCGTTGTCGCGGGCGACGTCCAAGAGGGTGTCGCTCGACCTGGCCGTGTATACACTCGGGCTGCCGACCATACCCGCCCCGTCCGGCACCTGGAATACAAGGTATGCCAGCGCCGTGCCGGGTGCGGCCAGACCGCAGGCAAAGAGCAGCAATGATATAAAAACGGCAGGTATTGCAAGCCGCCGGACTATGAGTTTCATAAGTGTAGCCATGTATATCCGCCTCTATTAATAATGATACAGCCATGCGGGGTTTTAGGCAAACCCGTCTTGCTAAGGCTATTTATTGGGCTGTCAGCCGATTTAGGTTGACTTCCTGCCGGTGTCTATTTAGAATTATGAAGCAAATTAACCATGCCGTCAGCGGCAGTCAAGATAAGGGGCAAGTCGTTATCGGATGCTCAACCTCCTCGAAAAAGCCTACGACAAGATCAAGGAAGTTTACGGGCCGAAACATTTCTCCGCCCTCCTAATACTCCTTATAGTAATATCCGCCGTAGGCTTCGTAATAGGAATCAAGTACAGCAAGTACATACGCAAGGACCCGGACTACTGCAACAGCTGCCACCTGATGCAGGAGACGTACGCGCAGTGGCGTAACAGCTATCACAAGACAGTCACATGCCAGGAGTGCCACGAACTCGGCGTCATAGAGCAGAACTCCCTCCTTGTAAAACACATAATATACGGATCTAAGAACATATCCCAGAAGCACGGCAAGGCCCTGCCCTGGGAGAATTGCGAAGGGTGCCACTGGGAGCAGAAGACCCAGGGCTCCGGTAAACCCGAAGAGGCTTACGGCCACTACCGGCACCACTTCGTCAAATGCCTGAACTGCCATCCGTTCGCGTCGCACAACTTTCCGTTCGACTCCAAGGCATGTTCCAAATGCCACAGGGGCAAGGAGGTACACGGGGCCGGGATGGAAGGGCTTGCATGTGTGAACTGCCATATCTTCAGCGCGAGAGAGGGGACCGAAAAGAACAGGGTTATACCTACCAGGCAGCGCTGCCTGAACTGCCACAAGGACTCGCTCAAGACCTCGTTCTCCGACTCGGCCCCGATGGCATCGCTCGAGTGCTTCGAGTGCCATAAGCCACACGGTGCGATAAAGCCGGACGACGCGCTTTGCATAAGGTGCCACATGAAGGATATCGGCGACAAGGGCCACGGCCTGCACAAAAAAAGCTGCTCCGCCTGCCACAAGGCCCACCTCTGGAAGACTGAAGACAATAAAAGGCTCTGCCGCGCCTGCCATGCGTACAGGGACCCTGCCGGGCTCTTCAGTAAACAGTAAAACCTATCGTTAAGTCTCATGTCTGCAAAAACACCCCTGTCGGTTTTGCACTGCTGCAAAAATCCGGGCCTCCGTGCCTTGTTAGACCGTTGCATATTGAAATAGCTGCTCCCCTCGCCAAAATAATTAGCCAGTAATATTAATATGTTGCAGTTTTGTGCCTGAAACACGTAAGTGACTGGCACGCTCTTTGCTATTAAATATGGACAAAAGGCAAATAAACACCCAAACAGGAGGTGTAAGATGAAGAACAGGGAGCTTTCCAAATCGATGGGGCTGGTAGGGAGCGGGGTCGGGGTGGTGGCGTTCTTGTTCAAGGGGATGCTCCAGGGCGCACTTATCGGCGGGACCGTCGGCCTGAAGATGGGCGGCTACCTGTTAGGCGAAAGCGCGATGGGCGGCGACGTGGCGGTCAGGGTGCTGGCGGCAGTCGGGATGCTCACGGGCGTAGCCCTTTCGGCAGCCATGTTCATAACCACAGGATACGCAGTCGGCAGGCTGGCAGCATGCATAGTGGGCGAGGGCGCGGCCGAAAAGAAGGCCGAAGGCATAGCCCAGGCCGTACGCACAAGGTAGGCCCGGAAGGCGCAAGAGTGTATAAGGCCAAATACAAGGAGGTGTAACATGACAACCGGACAGAAAATAGCAAGGAAATGCGGACTTATAGGGGCCGGTATCGGCGGGACACTCTACCTGATATTCGGGCTCATGCAGGGCGCGGTTCTGGGCGGCACTGCGGGTATTGTGCTGGCCAACTGGGTATTCGGCGAGCGTACCATAGAGATAATGGGCAACGAACTCATGACCAGAGTCATAGTGGGCGGCGCGATGCTTACGGGCGTCGTAGTATCGCTTATAATGTTCCTGGTGGGCGGTTCGGCCCTGGGTTACGCCTGCGGGCGGCTGCTTGGCCTGGCCGTCAAGGAAGGCGAGGCGTTCGAAGGCGAAGGCTCGGCAAAGGGATCCAAGGCTTGACTGTCAACCATTTAACCGTAAGGAGGCCTGTTATGTCAAAGAACACAGTGGTAGTCAAAAAGTGCGGACTGATAGGAGCGGGGATCGGGATTGCGCTCTTCGCGGTATTCGGGCTTATGCAGGGCGCTTTGATAGGCGGCACGGCGGGCATGGCTATCGCCAACTACATATTCGGGTCAGGCACGCTCGCCATTATGGCGGATGAGCTTCTCCCGCGTATAGTGTTGGCGGCCTCCATGCTGGCCGGCGTAGCAGCGTCCTGCATAGCGTTCGTGGTCGCCGGGTCTGTCGCAGGGGCGGCTGGCGGGTATCTGCTGAGTCTGCTGGTAAGCGTGCCGGAAGGCGCAAAGGACGGCTATGCGGTCGCCGAGGCATCGGCGAGCGAGAAGGACTGACCGTCTTAACAAGACCTCGGAAGGAGGTATAGCCATGAAAACCAGGATACAGGTCGCAAAGAGGTTGGGGCTCGTGGGCGCAGGCATCGGTCTTACGCTCTTCGCCCTCTTCGGACTTCTCCAGGGTTCCCTGATAGGCGGCGCCATAGGGCTTGACATAGTCAACTCCCTTTACAGTACGGCCGCCGAGCCGACGCTTTTGGCGAGGGTAATAATAGGGGCCTCCATGCTGGCCGGTGTTATCGTTACCGGCATATTGTTCGTGGTCTTTTTCTCCATCGCGGGCTTGTCGGTCGGATACGTTGTAGGGTGGATGGCCGAGCCCAAGGCGGATGCTTCCGCCTACCAGGAAACAAAGAGCAAGACCAATTAGGGCAACGTTCCATCCCGCCCCCGCCAAAAGCGGGGGCGGGCCTCTCTTTGCTATAAAATGGACCACAATTCCTAAGGAGGGGAGATGTCCAAGACATCCAAAAGATACGCGATGGTCGTAGACCTGCGTAAATGCACAGGCTGCCATACATGCAGCGTGGCCTGCAAGGCCGAAAACGACGTCCCGCCTGCCGTATGGAGGAATTGGGTAAAGATCATGGAAAAGGGCACTTACCCGGACGTACGCATATACTCCCTCCCCGTGCAGTGCAACAACTGCGAGAACGCCGTCTGCGTCAAGGTGTGCCCTACGAAGGCGTCCTACAAGCGCGACGACGGTATAGTGATGATAGACCCGCACAAGTGTGTGGGCTGCAAGTATTGCATGGCGGCCTGCCCCTACCAGGTCCGTTACCTGAACCCGGTAAGGAAATACGCCCAGAAGTGCTACTTCTGCGCTCACAGGCTGGAGCAGGGGCTCCTGCCGGCGTGCGTCGAGGCCTGCCCGTCCGGAGCGATGACCTTCGGTGACCTGAACGACCCTGCCTCGGACGTAGCCAGGCTTTTGATAAATAACCCTACATCGGTACTGAAGCCGGAGTCCGGCACCAAGCCGCAGGTCTTCTACATAGGGCTCGACAAGGACATAGCGGACCCTCTGAAGGGCGTGGACCTCGACTACTACATAGAGCATGCGAAAGACGCGCTCGAAGGCGTCTATCTACTATAAACGGGGAGGGTTACGGACATGGAGATGAACGTCCTTTACAACGTGCCGCACGCGTTTGCCTTGTCTGACCTTATATCGACGTACTTCTTCCTGCTGGGCGTGGGCGGCGGCTGCTCGCTGCTTTCGATATGGGCCACGCTTACTGGCAAGACCGACTATAAGCCCCTTGCCAAGCTCGGGGCCATAGCGGTCGTGACCCTGTTCTCATTTGCCCCTACACTTCTTATAATAGACTTGGGCCAGCCGCTTCGCTTCTGGTTCCTGATGGTGAGAGGCAACATTACCTCCCCGCTTACATGGGGTTCCTTCTTCCTTTCCGCATACCCGCTCTTCGCCAGCCTGTACATCATATTCCTCTTCCTGGGGAAGACAAAGATCTACAAGCCGCTGGCCGTGGTACTCCTTCCGATAGCCATAGGGTACGTGACATACATCGGGTTCATAGTATCAATGGCTATATCCACGAGCGCGTGGAACACGCCCATCATGCCGATCTACTTCGCATCGGCAGCCATGGTATCCGCCATAGCGCTGATGACCATGGTGGGCATTGCAAGGCACTGGATAATGACCAGGAAGTGGTCGGCGGAGCAGAGGCAGTCCGATTTCAACATAATAATCAAGCTCACGCGGTTCGCCTCCTTGTTCCTGCTCCTTAACCTCTTCTTCGTGTTTACCCAACAGGTATACATGCGCTTCTCTTCGGAATGGGCGGCTACGGCGGCCGAGCTCATGCTGAAGGGCAAGCTAGGATTGAACTTCGGCGTGTTCTCGGTCTTGCTCGGCACTATAATCCCGCTGCTTGTGGTGGCCATACCGAAGGTTAACAAACAGCTCGTCCTCCTTTTCATCACGATGTTCTTCGCGGAGGTCGGGATATTCGTGATGAGGTTCGCAATAACAGTGGGCACCCAGCACATGCCGATAATGTAGAGGAGGGCCGCAATGACCATGAACATAAAGAGAAGGAAATTCCTCAAATACACGGCGGTGGGCGTATCGGCGGCGGCCCTTGAACATTATATGAGCCCCCTGCTCGGGGCAAGGCAGCCGGACGAGAACGCTTACATAAACCGGAACACCGGCAAGAGGGCCAAGGGCATACCGAGCACCTGCGCGGGTTGCGGCGCGGGCTGCGGCATAGTGGCGTACGTACAGGACGGCCAGTTGATGAAGATAGGCGGGAACCCGGCGCACCCCGTGAACAAAGGCAGGCTATGCCTTATAGGTGAGGCGGGTATATATACACAGTACGACCCGGAACGGGTAACGAAGCCTCTTGTGAGGATAGGCAGGAGGGGGCAGGGCGGCTGGAAAGAGATAAGCTGGGACGAAGCGCTTCAAACCGTCGCCGTCAGGCTGAAGGGCCTTGGCAGGAAAGGCATAGTGCTCGATACACGTGGCGGCCCCTCGGGGCCGGCAAGCCGGGAATTCCTGTCAAGGCTCGGCGGCGGCACACTGCTGTCGCATGACTACATCATATCGCCCAACCGCGAGGCCGCGATGCGCGGAATGTTCGGGGTGCCGTACGACGTGCCCGACATTGCAAACACAAAGTACATACTGAATTTCGGCGCCAACCCATACGAGTCGGACCCGTTCGGTGTGGCGACAGTGGCCGCCATCACCGCCGCCAGGGCCAAGGACGGCGCCGTGAAGATGGTTACGTTCGACCCGAGGCTCTCGGCCACGGCGGGCAGGAGCGACGAGTGGCTCCCAATACTGCCTGGTACGGACGGCATAGTGGCGATGGCAATGGCCGGGGTGATAATAAGGGAAGGCCTGCACGATGCGGCCTTCATGCAGAGGTGGACCAATGTTTCCGTGTCCGAGCTTGCGGCCCACCTCACTTCGTATACGCCGACCGCCGCCGAGAGGATAAGCGGTATCAAGGCGGACGACATAAGGAGGATAGCCGTAGAGTACGCCGGCGAGGAGAAGGCGGTCCTGCTAACGGGCGGCGGCGTCTCCAAACATGCGGACGGCACTGCCAATGAGAGGGCGGTCAGGCTCCTGTCCATCATAACCGGGAAGCTCGACCGTGTGGGCTGCAACAGGCTGCCCGAACCGGAAGTCAAGGCCAAGGCGCCGGGCGTTGACGAGAAAACGCCGGAGGCCTACTACTCGGAGCTGAAAGACGGCAAGGTGGGCCCTGGCGTATATATATCGCACGGGTGCGACCCCGTATATTCATCCCCCGAGTCCAGGATGATGGCGGAAATTTTCTCCGACGAGGGCAAGGTGCCCTTCGTGGTCTGCATGGACACGCATGTAACCGATACGGGCAGGTTCGCGGACATGGTGCTTCCTATGGCCACCTTCCTCGAGGAGTACGGGGTGGAAGTCGTTTCCGGCCCAAACGCGATGCCTGTGGTCAACTACACCCAGCCGGCGGTGCTCCGTGCGGGAGACAGCAGACCGTATGTAGACGTGATATGCGAGCTGTCGCGTATGACCGGGGAAGCCCTCGGCTACCAGGACTCCGAGGAGTATGCGGAGACCAGGTTGGCCGGAATGGAAGGCCTTGCCAAAAACGGCGGGGTGGAATATCTCGCCAAGGCGGGCTTTTTCTCCCCGTCGAAGCACGGGACGGCCAGGTCGTACCTCTCAGGCGGGTTCGGCACTCCTTCTAAAAAGATAGAGGTGAGATGGGCCAAAGGCGGCGCACTGCCGGCGTACGAGAAACCGAAGGAGTACAACGAGTGGAAGGACGACGACTTCGTACTTGTAAAGTACAACCCCGTCGGATACAGCGAGGGCCGTACTGAGAACAACCTTCTCCTGAAGGAGATTAACCACAAGAACATGGTATTCATGAACTCGTCCGTAGGCCGCGCCCTGGGGTTTGAGAGCAGGGAGCAGGTGACGCTGACCTCTTCGGTCGGAAAGATCACCGCCACGGTAATGCTGACGCCTGGCGTGCATCCGAGGGCCATTGCCCTTGCCGCCGGCTGCGGACACGAGGGCTGCGGCAGGATAGAAGGGGCGGAGCGTTTTGCCAGCTCGGACCCCTTCACGGATATAATATGGTGGCACACGGAAGGGAAGGGGGTCAACCCGAACAACATAACCCCCTTCAATATAGACAAGGCCTCCGGGGGGCAGGGGTGGATGCTCACAAGCGTTAAAGTCGATAAAGCCTAGGGGGGGGC
>Ga0334722_10005626_pt1 | contig 12587 bp, 10 predicted proteins | sample C3_bottom_MG_FD_207210 | JGI IMG/M metagenome (GOLD analysis project Ga0334722, IMG submission 207210) | Sediment microbial communities from Yellowstone Lake, YNP, Wyoming, USA - C3_bottom | ecosystem: Environmental > Aquatic > Freshwater > Lake > Sediment | place: USA: Wyoming | collected...
AACGCACCCACAAGACCAGCCGCGGCCGAGCCTAGTTCGGTTGGCAGGTCCAGCGTGAAGGAGTGCGCGCCGCTGGGTCCGCCGGGCGGGGTATCGACACCGACGCTGCCTATCTGGCCGTTCTGTATGCCGATGTTCGGGTTCGTGTGGTCGGACTTCCTCGACAGGCCCCAGCTTATACCGAGGCTCTGCGTGAAACCTACGTCTACCTTCACTATCCTCGCCTCGATCATTATCTGGTGTACTTCCTTGTCGAGGTTGTTGATGAGCTTCTCGGCCTGGACAAGCTTGTCCTTTACGTCGGTGACTATTATCTCGTTCGTGCGCACGTTCGACGTGGCGTCGCCGCGCTTGGAGAGCACCTTTTTCACCTTGGGCTCAAGGTCCTCGGCGGTGGTGTAGTTGATCTTGAAGTTCTTGGTGTACAGGTCCTGCGCGTCCTCTTCGAGCCTTTTCTCCTCGGCTATCTGCTGGAGCGCCCTCTTCCTCTCGTCATCGAACCTCGCCTTGGGCGCGACCCTGAGCACGTTACCCTCTATCACCTTGTCGAGCTGGTATATCCTGAGCAGTATTTCCAGCGCCTGGTCCCAGGGCACCTTGTCGAGCTTTAGTGTGCACTTGCCCTTAACGTCCGACGGGTCCATTATGAGGTTAAGGCCCGCCACGTCGGCGAGAAGCTTTATCACCTTGTCGAGGTCAGCGTCCTGGATGTCGAAGGATATCTTGCCGCCGGTATAGACCTTGCTTTCCGTCTCTACGTAGTCCTTCGGTTTATCTTCGACCTTGGTGAGGGTCGGGTCGTTCAAGGGCGCGGAGGAGAGGACCGTCCTGCCGTCCTTCTTCGATATGTAGATATTTACACCGCCACCCGACTTGGCGGGGCTTGACGTGAACGAGGCCTTCTTGACGGATATGGCTGGCTTGGTCTCGGCCTTGACAGACGACACCGTCTTTGAGGCGGCCGGCGTTTCGGACTTGGCCGTGACTTCCGACGCCTTGACGGGCGCTGTGTCGGCATGGGACACTGCCAACTTGACTGCGGCAGGCGCCCCGACCGTTATGACGAGCGACTTGCCATCCGCCTTGACGTCGTAGCCTGTCTCGCCCGCGAGGTCGAGGACTACCCTGACTTTCTTGTCCGGACCGCTGTGCTCGCCCATCCTGACGCGCTTCAGGGCGCCGTTTCCGACCTCCAGCGTACCCTTGCTCTTTGTAGCGGAGAGGCCCGGCAGGTCTACCACCAGCCTGTCCTTGCCGAGCATGCGCACGTCCTGTCCTTTTATAGCGCCGTCGGCGGCTATGGTCACCTTATAGACGTCCGACGCTTTTACAAACGACACTCCCTCGACCACCCTGGCGGGCGGTACCGGCTTGGCCGCTACCTTATCCGACTTGGCGGTGACGGGGGCGGGGGACGCGGCTTTGTTAAAGCGGCCGGGGTATTCCTTCTTGTCCGCCTTCGCTGTCTCAGCCGGGGAGTTCGAGGAGACTTCCGCGTCCGGCCCAGGGGTACCGGGCGCAACGACCTCGGCTGTCTTGCCTGCTTCCGCCTGGGCCGCTGGTAAAGCGGACGCGTTTTTGCTCTTGGCGAATACGATGTTGATCTGGTTGCCGTCCTGCGCCGACTTGCACTTCGCAGGCTCGGTCAGGCCTATCTCGACACGTGCGAGTTTTTTCGTGTTCGAGACCTTAGACGAGGTGATATAGGACAAAGGAGGCTTGCCCACCTTCATGGAGTTCGACATCCCGTCTATATCCACACCGGCAAGGTCCACTATGAGCCTTGGCGGGTCGGAGACGGTGAAGGTGGTGAACGTGACGGGCCTGTCCAGTGTAAAGACAACGGTGGCGCTGTCCTCGCTGTCCTTGACGTCAACCTTCAAAAGCTTCGCCATGTCAGAGGGCTTGTCCTGCTTGAGCGCCGTCCCTCCGGACGAACATCCCGCGAGGACAAGGCCTATGACCGCCAATAAAACCAGGACTTTCTTTACCACGGTCGTGTCGCCCACCATCAGTCCTCCTTATATAGCTTTAGCACGATATTTTTGGTCTCAACATCGCCCAGGATGTCCGCGATCTTTTCTGTGACATACACCTTCGATTCCGTTATCTTGCTGACCTTGCCGCGTTTGTCTCCGATCGGGTCCCCCTGCCTCACCGTGTAGCCGCGCCCGTCGGAAGATACGATAAGCGCCCTGTACCCCTTGTCTGTCCATAGTATCGCCTTGACCTGGAGCTGTTGGACCGCCACCCTTTCGAGCGGCCTCGCATTCGCCGGGATAGGCGGGAAGACCTTGGGTACCTCCAGGGGGTTCATGAACGGGTCACGTTTTCCGAGCGATGAATACGCGAACTCCCCGGCCTTTGGCTTTTGGGCGAGCTTCGCGTCGACGAGCGTGGCCAGTGTCTCGAACGCCTTTACGGCCTCTTCGGCGCGCGCCGTCGCGACTTTGTCCTTCTTGGCCTGGGCGGCTTCAAGCGCCTTTTTGGCCTCCGCCAGACCAGAACCGCAGTAGGCCTTGACCTCGTCCAGTGTGAGCGTCGTCCTTGCGACAAGGTCATCGGCCGACTTGTATTCCACCGTTTTGCCCTTCTCAACCAGTTTGAAGGGCTGCGATACAGACGCTGTCGCCGCCGCCTGGGCTGGTTGGCCTGGCTTCACGGAAGCGGCCGCGACTGGGGCCGGACCCGGCTTAGCTGGGGCGGCCGGTGTAGCAGCGGGCTTTACCGGCGCGACCGGCGGCTGGACAGGCTTCGCCGTGACGGCGGGCGTCGGGGCCGGGCCAGGCTTGGCTGGGGCGGGCGGCGTTACCGCAGGTTTTACCGGCGCTACAGGCGGCTGGCCGGGCTTCGCCGTGACGGCTGGCGCTGGCGCCGGGCCGGGCTTGGCGGGGGCGGTCGGCGAAGCCGCGGGTTTTACCGCCGCGACCGGCGGCTGCCCGGTGTTTGTTGGCGTGACGGGCGGATTGGCCTTGACCATATTCCTGGGCGGTACAGGAGGGGCGGCCACGGGGACAGGCTTTTTCGCCATCATCCACATGAATACCACCGAACCACCGCCAAGGAGAACAAGGGAGGCCAGAACTATCAGTAGTATCTTGGTCCTTTTTTCCACTGTCTACTTCCCTCCGGCGGCTGAATAGGCGGTGATCGTGAACTTGACTGGTATGTTCATCTTCTTACCCTCCAGCTTGGCGGAGGACATGCTCAGGTTCGATATAACGAGTACCCGCTGCATCCTGTCTATGGTCTCCATCAACTTCCCGAAGTCGTGGTAGGTCCCGTTGGCCTCGACGTTGATGGATGTCTGCGTGAAAAGCCCGCTGGGGTCAGCCTTTGGCGGGGCGGGCGTCCACTTGCCTACCTTGAGCCCCGCTTCGCCGACAACGCCCTTCAGGCTCTCCTGGAAGTCGACGTCGCCCGACGGGTTCGGCAGCTTCTCCTGGGCCGTCTTCAGTGAGTTCTGGAGGCTCACGGTGGCCTGTTTGAGTTCGTCCAGCTTCCGCTCCATGACCTTGTTCTTTTCGACCTCGGCCTGGTTGGAGGCTATGCTGTCCCGCATGGTCTTGATCTTGTTCCTGGCGGGCAGGTAGTAAAAATAAACGAACAGCCCGGCGATCAGGACAGGCGCCACGAGGATGAACAACGCCTTCTGCTTGGGACCAAGTTTGTTGAGCTTGTCGGGGAGTTTCATTTTTTAACCTGCCTCACTTTTTCGCCGGGGGGGCTGGTTTGGCGCCTTGAGGGGCCGGTGTCGCCCCTTGTGGAGCTGGTTTCGCCCCTTTGATGGGAGCGGCCTTGGCCGTCTGCGCCGCTTGGGCGGCCGCAAGCTTCTGGGCCGCCGCCTCGGCGGCTTCATAGCCCGCCAGCTTGCCGCTGATGGTGAAGCCCACCACGTTGGCCTGCTTCTGGCCGGGCGCGTCCTTCACATCGCCCATGACCACCCCGGAAAACACCCGAGAGGCCTTGACGCCGTCGAAGAACTTCTGGGCCTGTCCGCGGCTCAGGGCCATGAGCGCTACATTGAACGAGGCGCCGTTTAAACTCAGGTCCGAGACCCAGACTCCCTTTATCATGAGGTTGTTTATCTCGTTCATGAACGGGGTCGCCGGGATCTTCCCTTTCTCTATCTGGCCTATCAGCGCGAGCTTGACCTCGAGGCCCTGACGGGTCTTCTCGTATCCCTCCACGTCCTTGATCTTTTTCTGTATGTCGGCCAGCTGGGTCTTCAGGTCGTTGTCCTTCCTGCTGAGTTCAGAGACCTCACCCATCGTCAGGTACCAGAGGCCGCCGACGCCCAGAAGGACCACCGCGGTTACAACATATACCAGCGCCTGCAGCTTGATGACGCTGCTGTCGGCCGGTTTTACCCTTTTGTGCGGGAGGAGGTTTATCCTTATCATCAGTAACCGGCCCTCCTCAAGGCGAGCCCCACGACCACCGAGGCGGCCGGGGCGACCCTGTTGACGAGTTCTTCGTCTACCTTCGGGTCGATGGTTATCTTCCTGAACGGGTTGGCGAGTTCCACCTTGGTGTCGAGCCTCTCCGAGAACAGCTCCACCAGCCCCTTCATCATGGCGCCGCCGCCGCACAGTATCACGCGGTCGACGCTCTCGATGCCGGTGGTCGCCCTGAAGAAGTCTATCGAGCGCCCGGCCTCCGAGACTATGTCCTCCGATACCGCCTCGAAGACCGGCTGGGCCTGGTCGAAGGTCACGCCCTGGGCGTCCTCGCCCCTCTTCACCGCCTCCGCCGTCTCAGAGCCAACCCCGAACTCCTTCTGGAGCGCCTCGGTGTAGAGGTTGCCGCCGACCGAGCTGTCCCTGGTAAAGGCGGAGAGGCCGTCTTTGAGGATGTTTATGTTCATGACGGCGGCCCCGATGTTGATCAGCGCCTCGACCGCGCCAGGCTCCATCTCGTAGTTCATCTCGTACATGTTCTCGAGCGCGAACGCGTCGACGTCCATGACCACCGGGTTAAGCCCCGCGCCCGTGACCAGCGATACGTAGTCGTTTATCTTGTCCTTCTTGGCGGCGACCAGTACCACGTCCATCGTGTTGGCGCCCTCCTTTGGGGTTGGGCCCAATATCTGGAAGTCCAGGTTCACGTCCTCGATGGCGAACGGTATGTACTGCTGGGCCTCCCAGCTGATAGACTCGGTGAGTTCGTCCTCGCTCATATCTGGGAGCGATATCCGCTTTACGATGACGGAGTGGCCTGAAACACCGATGACCACGTCCTTGGACTTGATATCGAGCTCCTGCAGAAGGTCGGTTATCGCCGACACCACCTGTCCCTGGTCCATGACGGTGCCGTCGACGATGACTTCCGGGTTCAGCTCCTTGAGGCCGAATTTAACGAGGGTGAAGTCCTTGCCGTGCTCGACGATCTGGGCGACCTTGACGGCTTTAGAACCTATGTCCAGGCCTATTATCTGGGACTTTTTCCGGAGTAGCACTTCCGTTCACCTCGAATGATGGACGAGCGGTTCTGGGCCATTGCCCCGCCATTCGCGGGGGACCTATTTACTGCCCTTCTTCATGATGCGTTCTATCTCTTTGACGTTTTCTTCGTGGTAGGTGCGCCAACCCCGCCAGTCGCGCTCCACGCCGGTGATCAGGCCCTGGCTCTCCCAGCGGAACAGCGTGGCCCTGGAAATATCGAAGAGCCCGCATATCTCCTTGGTCTTGTATTTCTTTTCCGCGTTTTTCATCAGGCTGGCGCGCGCCTCCCGGTGTATGGATGGGTTATGCGTATTGATAGCGTTAGCCGTCTTTGTAGCGTTATATAAATTAAACGTCTTTAATGACTTATCCGCGTTGTTATAGTAACTATACCAAGTGTTACGCAATGTCAAGAGATTTTTCAATGAATTTAATGAATTACAATACGCCTCCGGCCGCTTCTCAACATCCGGTTGTGGCGTTGGCCGGTCCAGGCGCAATATAATGCGATTTTCATGATGAATTTTTTTTGAAATAAATTAAAAGCGGCGGCCACAAAGGCGGTGTTGTCGGGTCTGGCGCATTAAGGAAAAGCGGCCGGAAGCTGCGCGGGCGGTCAAAATCACACCGCCCTTTTCTGCGCGAGCTTCTTTGCGGTGATCTTCAATACCTCCGGGACGCCCTTGCTCTTGGCCAGGGTCCTCACGTCGCGGGTCAGCAGCCTGGGCAGAAAAGTCAGGCTTATTCCCACCGGGGTTTTGGGGTTGTTGACAAGGTTCAATACGACGGCATAGCTCTTGGTCCAGTCCTTGTTGGCCGAGATCATCCTGAGTATGTCCTCCGAGACGTTACGGGACGCGGATATGGTCTCTATCTCCTGGACCGTCATACGGGGGTTCTCAATGACCGCCGTCGATATCTGCTTGTTGCTCTCCCTTATGAGTATCGAGCGTACGTCCTTGTCTCCCATCCTCGCGAGCTTGGACTTCGCGCCCACGTCCAGCCTCTGTATCTGCGCCATCAGGCTCAGCTTTTTCTGGTCTTCCTTCTCGGCGCGTCCCTCACGCTCCATCCTCGCCTTTACCGCCGCCGGAGAGACGTCGTCGATGTCCTCGGACGGTCCGGCGTCCTCTGCGTCCAAGGCGGCCTCTGGCCCGTTAGCGGCCTCAGAGGTCTCGCCGCCCACGGGCATGGCTGGCGCAAGCGGCTGTGGCGGCGTGGCGGGTGGGGCGGGCCTCTGGACGGGCGCCACCTTTCTCAGCGCCTCCGTGACCCTCGCGCCCACTTCCGGGTCACGCGCGAGCGCCTCGGCGACCTCCATGGGCATGTCCTTGACAAAGGCGTCGAGCCCGGACGAAGACGCCCTGATCCTTTCCTTCCACGCGTTTATGTCCATTACATTTCTCCCGTCGGTGTCCGCATGCAAAGAAAATATTCGACGTTCCCCTTGGCGCCCCTTATGGGCGACTCCATCTTCCCGAGGACGACGAGCCCAAGCCCCAAGGCGAAGGATTCCACATCGTTCAGGGCGTCCTCCCGCCTCTTTTCGTCACGCACTATCCCGCCCTTGCCTACCCCGCCGCGCCCAACCTCGAACTGCGGCTTGACGAGCGCGAGTATCAGGCCGCCCGGCTTCATCGCATTGGCTATATTGACCAGGACGAGCCTCAGGGATATGAACGACAGGTCAACCGTGGCCAGGTCCAGCTTCTCGGGGATAAGGCCGGGTTCCATCAGCCTTACGTTCACCTTTTCTATCACTACCACCCGCCCGTCATCGCGGACCTTCGGGTGCAACAGGGCGCGGCCCACGTCCACCGCGTAAACCCTCGCCGCCCCTTCCTGCAAGAGGCAGTCGGTGAACCCGCCGGTCGAGGCCCCGAAGTCGGCGCATACGAACCCCTTGACATCGACCCCAAAACCGTCCAGCGCGCCCTTTAACTTCAGCCCGCCCCTCGACACGTACGGTATGTCGTCGCCGACGAGGGTTATCGCGATATCCTCCGAGACCTGCGCCCCGGCCTTGTCCACCCTCTGGCCGTCAACGAGCACCTTGCCGGAGAGTATAAGCCCCTGGGCGCGCATCCGGGAATCCGCCAGTCCTCGCCTCAGTATTTCAACGTCGAGCCGGGATTTCGAGGTTTTCAAGTAGGGCGCTTATAATGAGAGGTTGCATTCACGGTGTCCGGGTTGCTTTCATAATGCGCTCAGTGCTTTGACAAGTCTATTATTAATCCGGGGACTTAACAGGCGAACTTCCTGGGCCCCGTGTCAAGCACGGGGTGACATTTAAGTGTCCGTCATTCCCGTGAAAGCGGAAATCCAGCGGCTTTAGATTATTCCGCTCGATTGCCCTATTTAATTGCCGTAGTAATAACGAACCGGTTACGGCGCCTACCCGTTCTCCACAAGCGCCGCCACGCGGGCCGGATTCCCGATGAACTCCATCGCGGCCTCCTCCATCCCCTGCTCGTCGAGGCCGAGCCTGCGGCGTATCTGCGCCTGCGTCCCCTGCTCGACATATATGTCGGGCACGCCGAGCCTTCTGACAGGGACCGAAAGCCCCGCGTCGGAGAGCGTCTCGAGTACCGCGCTGCCGAACCCTCCGGCCAGCACGTTCTCCTCGACGGTCATGATCCGCCTGGTGGTCTCGGCTAGCTTCAAGATAAGTTCCGTGTCGATGGGCCTGATGAAACGCGCGTTGACTACTCCTACCGAGTACCCCTTGGCGGTCAGCGACCCGGCGGCCCTGACCGCGGGGTACACGGTATTGCCAAGCGCTATTATGGTGAGGTCGGCGCCCTCGGACATGACCTCTGAGCGCCCGACCGGAAGCTCGGTGAACCCCTCGTCCATCTGGACACCTACCGCCGCGCCGCGCGGGTAACGAATCGCCGTCGGGCCATCTTGCTTGAGCGCGGTGTAGAGCATCGCGCGTAGTTCGTTCTCGTCCTTCGGGGCCATGTACACGAGGTTCGGCACGTGTCTCATGAAAGATATGTCGAAGAGCCCCTGGTGCGTCTCGCCGTCCTCGCCAGCTATACCGCCCCTGTCCATTGCAATGACCACCGGCAGGCCCTGCATGCAGAGGTCGTGTACAACCTGGTCGTAGGCCCTCTGGAGGAAAGTCGAGTATATAGCGGTCACCGGCTTCAGCCCGCTCGCGGCGAGCCCGCAGGCGAACGTCACACCGTGCTGCTCGGCTATGCCGACATCGAAGAAGCGGTCCGGGAACTCGCGGGCGAACCTCGATAGCCCGGTACCCTCCGGCATGGCGGCGGAAATGGCCACCACGCGAGGGTCGAGCGCGCCAAGCTCGACCAGCGCCTCGCCGAATACGCCCGTGTAGGTCTGGCCGGAGGTCTTTTTGGGCTTACCTGTCTCCACGTCGAACGGGGGGGCGCCGTGGAAGGCGGTCGGGTCGTCCTCGGCGAACTCGTATCCCTTGCCCTTCTTCGTCAACACGTGCAGGAGCACCGGCCCCTTGCGGCCCCTGACGTCGGCAAGCGTCTTCACGAGCATGTCCATGTCGTGGCCGTCCACCGGGCCGACGTAGTCGAAGCCCATCTCCTCGAATAACATGCCCGGCGCGAAGAGCCCCTTGAGCGAATCCTCCGCCCTCGACGCGACCTTCAGCATCGACTCCCCGAAGGCGGGTATCATCTTGAGGAAGCTCTCGGTGTCACGTTTGAACTTCTCGGCCCTGTGGCCTGTGATTATGCGGCTCAGGTAGTTCGACAACGCGCCTACGTTGTTCGATATAGACATCTCGTTGTCGTTCAGTATGACGAGCAGGTCACTACCCAAATGCCCTGCCTGGTTCAGCCCCTCGAAGGCGAGCCCGGCGGTCATCGAGCCGTCCCCAATCACCGCGACCACCTTGTAGTCGTCGCCAGTTACGTCCCGCGCGGCGGCCATGCCGAGCGCGGCTGAGATGGACGTGCTCGAATGCCCCACGTCGAACGCGTCGTACTCGCTCTCGGAGCGCTTGGGGAAACCGCTCAACCCGCCCTGCTTCCTGAGGGTATGGAAGACATCGCGCCTGCCGGTGATTATCTTGTGGGCGTAGGCCTGGTGGCCCACGTCCCATACGACCTTGTCCTTCGGCGCGTCATATACCTTGTGGAGCGCCAGTGTGAGGTCAACCACCCCGAGGCTCGACGCCAGGTGACCGCCGTTTGACGATACCACCGCTATAATCTCCTCGCGTACTTCCTGCGCGAGTTCGACTAATTCGTCTATACCAAGCGGTTTAAGGTCCCGTGGGAATTTTATATTGTCCAGGATAGCCATCACCGCCTCCTTGCGGGCCCATTATAAAGCTCTAATTATTTCTCGAAACGATATAGCGCGCTATCTCGCGGAGCGGGTCGGCGGAAGGCCCGAAAGGCTTCAGGGCCGCAACCGCCTTGTCGCAAAGCTCCGCGGCGTGTCTCTTGGACTCCTCCAGCCCGAACAGGGCGGGGTAGGTCTTCTTGCCCCTCGCCACGTCGCTCCCCACGTCCTTGCCTATCTCTTCTTGCGTGCCCACGATGTCAAGTATATCATCCGCGACCTGGAACGCCAGCCCGGCGTACGCCCCGTATCGGGACAACCCCTCAAGCTGGCGTTTCCCGGCGCCCGCCGCGATGCCGCCCATCCTGACAGAGGCCCTTATCAGCGCCCCGGTCTTGTGGGTGTGTATGTACTCAAGCGTGGCGAAGTCCACGTCCTTGCCCTCGGACTCTATGTCCACCGCCTGCCCGCCTACCATCCCCATCGAGCCGGAAGCGACCGAAAGCTCCCTGATTATCCTGACGAGCGCGGCGGGCCTCATAAACGAGGTCTGGGCCGGGTCGGTCAGAAGTTCGAACGCGTGCGTCAGAAGCGCGTCGCCCGCGAGCACAGCCACCGCCTCGCCGTAGACCTTGTGGTTCGTCGGCTTGCCGCGCCTGAAGTCGTCGTTGTCCATCGCGGGCAGGTCGTCGTGTATCAGTGAGTATGTGTGTACGAGTTCGAGCGAGCACGCGGCGGCCATCAGCCCAGGCACTGTCCTCGCCGCGTCCGGCCCCTTGACCGCCTCGGCGGCGGCGAGCGCGAGCACCGGCCTCACCCTCTTGCCCCCGGCCTCGAGGCTGTAACGCATCGAACCGTGCAGGCTCGCGGGCTGGGCGTCCGCCGCGGGTGTCACGCTGTAGAGGTAGTCGTCTATAAGTTGTTTCTTTTCCTTAAGGTACGCCTTCAGGTCCATTTTTGTTGTCCCGTTCATTCCGGTTCTTCATCGAACGGCGCGGTCTTGAGCGCGCCCGTCTCGTCCTTCATCAGCGCCTCGACGCGACGCTCGGCCTCGTCCAGCCGCCTGTTCAGCGCGCGTGAGAGCCCGACGCCCTCCTCGAAGAGTTTCAGCGAGTCGTCGAGCGAAAGCTCGCCGGACTCCATCTTCGACACTATCTCTTCGAGGCGCTTAAGCGCGTCCTCGAACTTTGGCTCCGCCAATATGGTCCTCCTTCGGCTTGTCGGGCGTTTTTGGCTATAAAATTGGATACCGCCCGAACGGATAATCCACCATTATACAACAGAAGGGTTAAGCGTCAAGGTTTTTCTATTTCTTGTCCGTTTACGTTTTGTGCGGGCGATGCGAACTCTTTTCTTGTAGCTGCCCGGTTCATCGGGCGCCTTTCTATAATCCCATCTCCTCGCGGGAGAGGGGCTGGGGTGAGGGCGTTACCTTCAAGCTGCTGGAGGCGCCTTCAAGGGGACCCTTGGCCCCCTTGACCCCCGCGCAAGGGGGGTTGCGCCCCCCTTGCAACCCCGCAAGACCTTTGTCGCCAGGGGCCCATTAGATAACCAAAGCGTCGTTACTTAAACCACCTGAAGGCTTGTGGGTGGGCCAGGGCCCACCACTTTCTGGTCGTCGCATAATGGCATTCGGAAAAGTCAACTGCGACTGATATGAAAAGGCTATTTGCGATACGGCCAAAGTAATAGCGCCTGCAGGCAATATCACGCGGCTGGAGCCGCCGCCTGGAGCCGCTTATGGAATGTAAGCCGCCCGTCTTCCACGTCCACCTCGACCGTGTCGCCTTCCTTGAAGACGCCTTCCAATAGCTTCATGGCGAGCGGGTTCAGTATCTCCTTCTGGATGGCGCGCTTCAGAGGCCTCGCGCCGTATGCGGGGTCGTATCCGACCGTTACCAGAAGCTCGCGCGCGGCGTCAGTCAGCTCCACGCTGATTTTTCTCTGGGCCAGGTGTCTGCTAAGTAGCCTTACCTGTATTTCCACTATGGCCTTCAGCTGTACCTCGCTAAGCGGGTGGAACACTATTATGTCGTCAACGCGGTTCAGGAACTCCGGCCTGAAGTGAGATTTCAGCGCCTCCATCACCATGCTTCGCATCTCTTCTTCGTTTCCTTGGAAGTCCTGTATATACTGGCTGCCTATGTTTGAAGTCATTATGACGACCGCGTTCTTGCAGTCCACCGTCCTGCCGTGTCCGTCGGTCAGCCGTCCCTCGTCCAATACCTGAAGGAGCACGTTGAAGACCTCCGGGTGCGCCTTCTCTATCTCGTCTAAGAGTATCACGGTGTAGGGACGCCGCCTTATCGCCTCGGTAAGCTGTCCGCCCTCCTCGAACCCGACGTAGCCGGGCGGGGCGCCGATGAGCCTCGATACGGTGTGTTTTTCCTGGTACTCGGACATGTCTATGCGTACCATCGCCTTTTCGTCGTCGAACAGAAACTCCGCGAGTGCGCGCGCAAGCTCGGTCTTGCCGACACCGGTCGGGCCCATGAATATGAACGAGCCGATCGGGCGGTCCGGGTCCTGTATCCCCGCGCGGGAACGTCTGACCGCGTTCGACACGGCGGCTATCGCCTCGTCCTGGCCTACGACGCGGTCGTGGAGCATGTCCTCCATCCGCGCGAGCTTCGCCATCTCGCCCTCTAACATCCTTACTACGGGTATCCCCGTCCATTTGGAGACGACGTAGGCTATGTCTTCTTCGTCCACCTCCTCCTTCAGGAGCGCGCCGTCCGCCTGCAGAACCGCGAGGGCTGTGTTTTCGGCTTCTAATTCGCGGTTGAGGCTTATAAGTGTCCCGTAGCGAAGCTCGGAGGCGCGGCTCAGGTCTCCTTCGCGTTCCGCCTTGTCGGCGTCCATGCGCGC